>QFCS01004558.1_pt1 | contig 319483 bp, 272 predicted proteins | sample 3576561 | NCBI WGS metagenome assembly QFCS01 | reverse complement strand
TAACGACGGGGCCGCAGCGCATCGCGGGGTGGAGCAGCCCGGTAGCTCGTCAGGCTCATAACCTGAAGGTCGCAGGTTCAAATCCTGCCCCCGCAACCATAGCCTCGCACCACAACACCAACAGCCCCGGCCCAACACGGCGCGGGGCTTTCTCGGGTTCAGCCCAGATAGCCGCGATCGACATCAGCGAATGCCGCCACCAAGGCTTGCCCATGGGAGGTGAGCGCCGCTTCGGCCAATGCCTGCGCCTGCGCCAGCAACAGCCAATGGCAGCCCAGCGCGGCGAGGTGATCGTGCAGCGGACTGCCCGACAGCGCCGCCAACCTGGCGGCGATCCATCCGGTCGTGGCCAGGGATGCCAGTTGCAGGAACGGATAGGCGACGACCGCCGCCGTCGGCTTGTCGAGGCCAGATGCAGCCTGCTCGAGCATGTCGAGCAGCGCGTGCAGGGTGGCATTGCCGAGCCGGTCGGCATCACCGCGCGCCTTGGCCAGGAAGGCGCGATAGGCGCGGCCTTCGTCGCCGAGCACGCGGCGCAGGGCGAGGTCGAGTGCCTGCATGCCACTGGTGCCTTCGTAGATTGCCAGCACGCGGGCATCGCGCAGATAGCGTTCGGCCGGCCATTCGCGGGTATAGCCGGCGCCGCCGAGAACCTGGATGGCGTCGTTGGCGCACAGGCTCGCTGCCTCGGCCGCGAAATTCTTGGTGATCGGCAGCAGCCAGGCCAGTACCAGCCCCGCTTCGGTGCGGGCCGCCTCGTCCTCTTCCCGCGCCTGGAGGTCTGACAGTGCCGCGGCGGTCAGCACCAAGCCGCGCGTGACTTCGGCCCGCGCGGCAAGGCCCAGCAGCATGCGCTGGACATCGCCGTGCTGGTCGATCGTGACTGGCGGCGCATCGGCCCTGCCGCCCTGGCGCCGCTCTGCGGCATAGCGCCAGGCGAGACTGGCTGCGGCGCCGGCAAGGCCTGCACCCTGGCTGCCCACCGAGAGGCGCATGCCGATGATCATCGTGAAAAGCTGCGCCAGGCCGCGCCCCGGCGTGCCGATCAGGTAGCCAGTCGCGGCCTCGAACCCCAAGGCACAGGTGGGCGAGCCATGCAGGCCAAGCTTTTCCTCGATCCGCCGCACGACCACGGCATTGCGTTGGCCGGCAATATCCGACGGCACCAGGAACAGGCTGAGGCCCGCCGGGCCATGCTCACCCTCTGGCGTGCGCGCCAGCACCATATGCGCGATGCGCGGCGTAAGGTCGTGATCGCCAAAGCTGATCCAGATCTTTTCACCCGTGACCCGCCAGGTGCCATCGGCGTGGGGCACTGCGGCCGTGCGCAGTCGCGGCACGTCGGAACCGGCATCGGGTTCAGAAATGCAGATCGTTGCAGCCCAACTGCCATCGACCAGGCGCGGCGCCCATTGCGCGCACAGCGCCGGATCGGCATAGCGTTCGATCACCTTGGTCGCACAGCGCATCGGCGTGGGCAGCATGCCGAAGGCGGGCGAGGCGCGGTTGAGCAGTTCTTCGCAGGCACTGTGCACAAGCATCGGCAGACCCGCGCCGCCCCATTGCGGTGCGCTTTCGATCGTGGTCCAGCCACCGGCCACAAAAGCCTGCCAGGCGTCATGATGGCCCGGAGCCAGGCGCACGCGGCCCTGTTCCAAGCGGCAACCGACCTGGTCGGCCTGGGTATTGAACGGCGCGATCACTCCTTCGGCAAGGTCACCGGCCGCGCCGATGATGTCCAGCAACATCGCTTCGTCCAACCCGGCATCGGGAAACAGCGCCTGCACCCGCGCGAATTCGGGCAAGGCCAAGATCTGGGCGACGATCGTGCCGGCGGCATCGGCATAGGACATCTGCGGTTCCTCTCTCTATACGCTACCGTATGGTTTGAGGATGCGCCTGGGTCAAGGCCGGTTCTGGACGGAGCATGGCAAGGCGCCTAAGCCGCGTGGGATGACGTCTTCCCCGCTCGATCCCGCCGCCGCGCCGGCAGTGGCCGCGCCAGTGGCGCACAGCAAGCGCCTGGGCCGCGCCGACTGGATCGCCGCAGCGATCCAGGTGATGGCCGACAGCAGCGTCGAGCAGGTCCGCGTGGAAAAGCTGGCGATCGATCTCAAGGCGTCGAAGGGCAGCTTTTATTGGCATTTCAAGGATCGCAATGCCCTGCTCGACGCCGTTCTGGAGGAATGGCAGGCACGATCGACTCTGCTGGTGCAGGAGCGGCTTATGCGCGACGAGCCCGATGTGCCCACGCGGATCAGGCGGCTGATGGAACTGCCCTTTCATTCCAGCGCGGCGGCGCGCGCGGCCGATCTGGAATTGGCGATCATGGGCTGGGCCCGCCGGTCAGCGGCGGCACGGGCTGCGGTGGATGCAGTCGATGCGGCGCGCACCGCCTATCTGGTGGACCAGTTCGTGGCATTGGGTTGCGCGGAAACGGAAGCGCAATGGCGCGCGCATCAGGCCTATGCCCTGTTGCGCTATGTCGCGCAGCGCACCGATCTGCCGATCACGGCCCGGCAAGGCATGATTGCCAAACTGCATGCCCGGCTGACGCAGGATTGCGCCGCCGGGCATTGAGAGACGAATTGGGGAAAAGGCGGCGGGGTTATTCGCCCTGCCAACCTTCGAGCAGATCGCGGAATTCGTCGGCGTGGTTTTCTTCCTGCGCCAGAATGCCTTCCAGCATGATCCGCGTGGTGGGATCGCGATCGCCGACATAGGCGATCAGTTCGCGATAGGCTTCCACCGCGATGCGCTCGGCGATGAGGTCTTCCTTGACCATGTCCTTGAGCGTCTTGCCCACTTGGTATTCGGCATGGCTGCGCTGGGTCAGCGTGGCCGGATCGAGATCGGGTTCGCCGCCCAGCTGCACGATGCGTTCGGCCAGCTTGTCGGCATGGGCGCGCTCTTCATTGGCATGCTCAAGGAAATGCGCCTTGATCGGTTCGGACACGAGGCCGTCGGCGGTGTAATAGTGCCGCATGTAGCGCAGCACGCAGACCCATTCGGTGGCGAGTGACTTGTTGAGCTGGGCGATGATCACTTCGCGGTCCTTGGGGAAGGACTGGGTGACAGGGCCTTGGTCGATGTGCTTGCGGGCCTGGGCACGCAGTGTGGCGGTGTCGGTAAAGCTGGTGTCGGACTTGGCCGGCTTGGCGGTGGCGGCGGTGGCCATGGAACATGCTCCTGCAATGGGGATGGCATGGATCGAGGTGGCCATGCCGTGACATCGGGCAAATGATCGGGCCGCGCTGCGGTTCCATTGCCCGACAGGACGGGGCGATCATGGTGGCGCGCGACCAGCCGTGATCGGCCACCGCCCTTGAACACTTTCCCTCATGGCCCGGGCTGCTATAGCCGCGTCACGATGGACCTAGTGACGACTCCCTTGCGCATGCCCGCCGATTGGCGCGATTTCTTTGCGCTGACCAAACCGCGCGTGATGACGCTGGTGATCTTTACCGGGCTGTGCGGCCTGCTGGCTGCGCCCGGAGAAATTCACCCCGTGCTGGCGTTTGCGGCGATCCTGTGCATTGCCGTGGGCGCGGGCGGCGCTGCCGCGCTCAACCAGTGGTGGGAGGCAGACCTCGACGCCGGGATGAAGCGCACGGCCAAGCGGCCCGTGCCGGCCGGGCGGATGGATCGCGAATCGGCGCGCGATTTCGGCTTTGCCCTGTCGGGCGGGTCGGTCGTGGTCATGGGGCTGGCGATCGGTTGGCTGGCGGCGGCGATCCTGGCGGTCTCGATCTTCTACTACGCCTGGGTCTATACCGTGTGGCTCAAGCCGCGCACCCCGCAGAACATCGTGATCGGCGGCGGGGCTGGCGCCTTTCCGCCGCTGATCGGTTGGGTGGCCGTGACTGGGCACATCACCTGGATGCCGGTGGTGCTGTTCCTGATCATCTTCCTGTGGACGCCGCCGCACTTCTGGGCACTCGCCCTGTTCGTGCAGACCGATTACGCCAAGGTCGGCATTCCGATGCTGCCGGTGGTGGCGGGCGAAAAGGCGACGCGGCGGCAGATCCTGTTCTACACGCTGGTGCTGGTGCCGGTGAGCCTGGTGCCTTGGGCGCTCGGCGGCGCCGGGCTGGTCTATGGCGTGGCGGCGGCGCTGCTGGGCCTGGGCTTCCTGGTCCTGGCCACCACGGTGGGCCTGCGCACGAGTGCCGCCAATGACAAGATGAAGCCGGAAAAGCGGCTGTTCGGCTATTCGGTGCTCTATCTGTTTGCATTGTTCGCCGCGTTGGTGCTGGATCGGTTTGCCGGGCTCCAGGGGTGGGCCTGAGCGGAGAGGAAACAAAGTGGGCGACAAGCCGGAAAATATTGACCTGAAAGCCTTTCGTGCGCGACAGAAAGCACGCAACCGCGCTTTGGGGCTGGTGCTGGGGGCATTGGTGGTGCTGTTCTTTGCCATCACCGTCGTGAAACTCGGTGTGCAGGCCGCACACCGCAACGAAAGCGCACAGCACGCCTGACCCGGACAATCCAGGGCGGGCGGCAAAGGGAGAGAAAGCGTGGCAGCGGCAATCGACAAAACCACCCGTGCCAATCGCAAGGTGGCGATCATCACCGGGGCGGTAGCCCTGGGCATGCTCGGCATGGGCTATGCCGCCGTGCCGCTCTACCGCATGTTCTGCCAGGCCACCGGCTTTGCCGGAACGACCCAGCGGGCAACCGCTGCCCAGGCGGCCAAGGTCAAACCCACGCTGCGCCCGATCACCATCCGCTTCGATGCCAATGTCGCGCCGGGCCTGCCCTGGACGTTCAAGCCCGAGCAGGTGACGCAGGATGGGCGAATCGGCGAGCGCAAGATCGCATTCTTCACCGCCCGCAACAATTCCGACCAGCCCATCGTGGGCCGCGCGGTGTTCAACGTGACACCCGAGCAGACCGGTTCCTACTTCCACAAGATTCAGTGCTTTTGCTTCAATTATCAGAAGCTTATGCCGGGTCAGGAAGTGCGCATGCCGGTGGTCTACTACGTGGACCCGGCTATGTTGGATGACGCGAACACGCGCGACATCCCGGAAATCACGCTCAGCTATACGTTCAACAAGGCCGCAAATTGACTGGACCGGGCCAGATGTGCCCGATAGACATTGCAGCCACCACAAAAATGGCTCCCGTCGCCCCGCGCACGAGGATGCCGGTTAAGCCTTGGGGGAAGTAGACGATCATGGCCGGCGCCAAGAACCACGATTATCACATCCTGCCGCCCGATATCTGGCCATTCATGGGCGCGATGTCGGCCCTGGTGATGACCAGCGGCGGTGTTTTCTACATGCACAAGATGGCTGGCGGCACGCAGATCATGCTGCTGGGCCTGCTGGGTGTCCTGCTCACGATGTTTTCGTGGTGGGGCAAGGTAATCAAGGAAGCCCACGCCGGCGATCATACCCCGGTGGTGCAGCTGCACCAGCGCTATGGCATGATCCTGTTCATCGCTTCGGAAGTGATGTTCTTCGTTGGCTGGTTCTGGGCGTTCTTCGATTTCTCGCTGTTCCCCAGCAAGATCAACACCGACGTGATCGGCGGCGTCTGGCCGCCCAAGGCGATCGAGGCGGTGATCAACGCGTTCGACCTGCCGCTGCTCAACACGCTGATCCTGCTGTGCTCGGGCACCACGCTGACCTGGGCTCATCACGCGCTGATCCATGGTGATCGCAAGGGTCTGAAGCTGGGTCTGACCGCCACGATCCTGCTCGGCCTGCTGTTCACCTCGATCCAGGCCTATGAATACGTCCATGCGCCGTTTGCCTTTGGCAAGAACACCTATGGTTCGGCCTTCTTCATGGCGACGGGTTTCCACGGCTTCCACGTGATCATCGGCACGATCTTCCTGATCGTGTGCTGGATCCGCGCCGAGCGGGGCGAATTCACGCCGCGCCAGCATTTTGGCCTGGAGGCGGCCGCCTGGTACTGGCACTTCGTCGACGTGGTTTGGCTGTTCCTGTTCGTGGCCATCTACGTCTGGGGCAACTGGGGCGCTGTGGTCGAATAGCCGCCCACGCCGATGGCCCACAAAAAAGGGGCGCCTTCCGGGTCTGGAAGGCGCCCCTTTTTTTGGTCACCACCCCGGGATGGCCCGGGGTGGTGGATTTGGATTACTTCACCGCGGCCAGTTCGGCCGAGAGCGCGGCGGCGCGCTGGTCCTTGAGCACGGCGCAATCCTGCACCCGCTCGATCGCGCGATCGAGTTCCAGCGCGCCCGAGTTGTTGGCAAAGTGCGGGCGCCAGGCGGCAATGGTCTTGGCCTTGTCCACTGAGCAGAAGCCGCTCACCGCCTGGGGCAGGCTGCGCGCCAGGAAGATGCCGCCGCCGCTGGAGAGCAGGCTGTCGACGTGGGCATTGGCCCAGGCAAACGCGTATTCGGCCGTCTTGGGCGTGGCGATCGCCAGCGAAATGCCGGTCAGCTTTTCCGAAAGGCGCAGACGCTTGTCGGAAAACTCTTCGATCAGCCACTTGGCCACGGCGGGATCGTTGCTGCGGCCCACCGCACGCAAGGCGGCCGGGCGCAGCAGCGGATCTTCCGAAGACAGTGCCTTTTCCATCAGCACCTTGGCGCCATCGAGGCCGCGCGGCTTGAGCCAGGCCTTGAACGCGCTGTTGTAGAAGGCGGGATCGAGCGCCGTGGTATCGCCGGCAAGCAGGCCGTCGACCGCCTTGGCCAGCTTGGCATTGAGCGCGGCGTCTTCGGCCACGCTCGACATTTCCGCCACCAGGGCAACGCGGCGCTGCTGCTGATCGGGATCATCACCCGCATGCGCGCCGGCGCGCGGATCAAAGCCCAGCTTGGCCAGCTGCGGACCGCGGACCTCGGCCACCAGGCGGCGCAGGCCCTCGTGCGCAGCCGGGGACAGCATGCCGCGATCATCGAACGCTTCAAGCTGGCCGGTCGCGCCGTCGCTGGCGTAGCTGTCGGGATTGGCGGCAAAGCTGCGCACGGCCGCCACCAGCTGTGCCGGCGTGGCGCGCCCGGCCAGGAAGCTGGCTTCCAGGCTGTCGATCGCGGCCAGGGCTTCGCCGCCGGGCAGGGCGGAACCCTGCGCGATCAGGCTGTCCCACTGCGCCGCGGGCAGTTCGAAGCGGTAGTACCCGGTGCCGCCGGCATTGGGCACCAGCGCGCCGTTGCCGGTGATGGCCACGGTGCCGCTCTTGTCCACCAGCAGCTGGCAGACGCGGGCATCGCCCTGGCGCAGGCACAGCGGGACGCCCCAGGTCTGGGCAAGGGCTTGCGCTGGAGCCTGGGTTCCCAGGCGCAGATAGCGGCTTTGCGTCACGTTCCACTTGCCCTGGCCGGCCGGGGCAAAGGTTACCAGCGGTACGCCCTGCTGGTCGGTAAAGCTCTGCATCGCCGGCAGGATGCGCGGATCGCCGGCGGCATCGGCCATGGCGCCAAAGAAATCGGCGGTGCTGGCATTGCCGTACTTGTGCTTGGCCATGTAGCCGCGCACGCCATCGCGGAACTTGGTGTCGCCCATGAACGCGGCGATCATCGCCACAACATGCCCACCCTTGCCATAGGTGATGGTGTCAAAGGCCGCGTCGATCTGGCTGTTGCGCTCGATCTTCTGGTGGATCGGCCGGCCGACGATCAGCGCGTCGGTGTTCATCGCGGCAAAGCCTTCTTCCAGCGCGCCGGCTCCGATGTTGAGATCGGGGCGCCATTCGTTGCCGATGCGGAAGCCCATCCAGTTGGCAAAGCTTTCGTTGAGCCAGATATCGTCCCACCACGCCGGGCTGACCATGTCGCCAAACCACTGGTGCGCCAGCTCGTGCGCCACGACCATGCCGAAGTTGCGCTTCTGCGCGGTCGAGGCCTTGTCATCGAGCACGAGGAGCGAATCCTCGTACAGATCGGCCCCGGCATTTTCCATGGCCCCCGGCATGATCGGCGCGGTGATCTGGTCCAGCTTGGGGAAGGGGAAGGCCTGGCCGAAATAGTTCTCCAGGTGGCTGACAATGCCCTTGGTGCCATCAAGCGCAAAGGCCAGCTTGTCGGCATTGGGCTTGGTCGAAACCACGCGCAGCGGCAGCGGGGTGGCACGCTGCGGCGTGGCCGGCACGGCGCCATCCACGCTCACGAACGGGCCGGCCATCACCGCCACGAGGTAGCTGGGCAGCGGCAGGGTGGGGGCAAAGCGGTGCACGGTCTGGGCGCCGCGCGTTTCGGTCGCCACTTCGGGCGCATTGCTTACCGCGCGCTGGCCCGCCGGGGTGGTGATGGTGACGGTATAGGGCGTCTTGAAGCCGGGCTGGTCGAACGAGGGGAACGCGCCGCGCGCATCGATCGATTCGAACTGGCTCCAGCTGTACCACTGGTTGTCCACGTGCACGCGGAACAGCCCGGTGGGGCCGTCGTTGAAGCCGGCTTCGTAATCGAACGCCAGCGTCGCGGCGCCCTTGGGCAGGGCTTGCGCAAAGGTGACCAGCGCCACGCCGGTGGGATCGGCCTGCTGGAACGTGCCGGCAATCGTCTTGCCACCCACCTTGGCGACAACCTGCTTCACCTTGAGATCGAGCCCGTGCATCCACACATAGCGGCCGCCCTGGTTCACGGTGACGTCGATCTCGGTATGGCCGCTAAAGCGGGGCTGCGCCGGATCGAGCGTGAAATCGAGGCGATAGGCGCGCGGCACCACGGCATTGCCGAGCTTGCCCACGGGCATCACGCCAGCGGCGGCGGGAATGGCCACGGCCTTGGCATCGGCAGAAGCAGCAGGGGCGGCAAGTGCCGGGGCGGCGGCAAGGGTGCCAGCCAGCATCGTGGCGGCAAGAAGCAGAGCGCGCATGGGATCCTTTCACGCGAAAAGAGGCTGGGCGCCTGCTTGCGCCCGGCTTGTTGCACGTGCAACCGGTTTCGACGAACCGCCGGGAATGATCTGCCAACGGCTTGAGCATGGCGAGCGCGCGCGCATTTGGCATCGACATCGCGCGCACAATCCGTGATGCAAGGTGCATGAACGGATGGCGGCCCCAATTCGAAGCAGCGCTGCACAAGCTTGCCCAAATCAGTTCAGAGATGGATCGGCAGGATCTCCGTCCGCCGGTCCTGGTTGGCGGTGCAGCGGTCGAACTATATACGCAAGGGGCCGTCAACACGGGCGATTTCGACCTGGTCTGCGGTCGGCAGTTGGCGCTTGAGGAAATAATGATCCGGCATGGCTTCGTCAGGCCACATGGTCCTGGGGTGCTGACGCGCGGTTGGATACACCCTGATCTGAAGCTGGGATTTGAAGTGGTTGGCAGCCGGCTACTCGATGGTCACGCCGATGCCAGCCTGTTACAGGTCATCGAAGTCGATACGCATGGCGCCGTGGCAGTCATCGCCGTCGAAGATCTGATTGCCGATCGCATGGGGCAGTATGCGTCTGGCGCGGCGCACGAGATGTTGGGCCAAGCCAGGATGCTCTTCATCCTTTCTGAAGGGCTTGATCTTCACTATATGGAACGGCGGATCCGCGAAGAAACGGCACAGGCATATGGCGTTCAAGACCTTGAAGACCGACCGTGACGTGGTCAGCCTGGCCGCGCTTGGCGACCGTGTTGCCGCGCGCCGCCGTGCCGTTAACGCCGGGGAAGTTCCGCGCAATGCCGGCACGCGCCGGACGCCGTCCAAGCAGGCGCTGCTCGACGAGATCGCAAAGGCTGGCGGCGAGTGGTAATTCTCCGCGCCTAGGGCTGCCAGGCGGCTGGCTCGGGCATTACCGCAACAACCCACCCAGCAGCCCGCGGGCAAAGCGGCCCAGGGCCTCGCCGCCCAGGCTGGTGGCGATCGAGCCGACCATCGCCGTTACCCCGCTGGCGACGGGCGCCGCGCGGGATTTCTTGCCGGCGATCTCGGCCGCGATCATCGCCCCGGCCGATGAAGCGACGGCGCCCATCGCGGCCTTGCCGGCGCGGCCCCACAACGTGGGAGACTGGCGTGGCTGTGCGCGCTGAGCCGCAGGGCCCTGTTCCTGCACGGTCTGTGCCGCGGCGGCGGCGTCTGCTGCCTTTTGTGCCAGCACTTCGGCCGCGCTCTCGCGGTTGACGGCAGTATCGTACTTGCCGCCGAACGGGCTGGCCGCCTGGATCGCGGCGCGTTCGGCTGGGCTGACCGGCCCCAGGCGCGAGCGCGGCGGGGCGATCAGGGTGCGTGCCACCATGCCCGGCGCGCCATCGCCGTCGAGCGTCGACACCAGCGCCTCGCCCACTTTCAACTCGGTGATCGCCTGGGCCACGTTCAGATCAGGGTTGATGCGGAAGGTTTCGGCCGCGGCGCGAATCGCCTTCTGATCGCGCGGGGTAAACGCGCGCAGCGCATGCTGCACGCGGTTGCCCAGCTGGCCCGCCACCTTTTCGGGAATGTCGATCGGGTTCTGGGTGACGAAATAGACGCCAACGCCCTTGGACCGGACCAGCCGAACGACCTGCTCCACCTTGTCCATCAGTGCATCCGGGGCATCGTCGAACAGCAGGTGGGCTTCATCGAAGAAGAAGACCAGGCACGGCTTTTCCGGGTCGCCCACTTCGGGCAACGCCTCGAACAGTTCGGACAGCAGCCACAGCAGGAACGTGGCATAGAGCTTGGGGCTCTGCATCAGCTTGTCGGCGGCGAGCACGTTGACCATCCCGCGCCCGCTTTCGTCGACATGCAGGAAATCGTGGATTTCAAAGGCCGGCTCGCCAAAGAAGCGATCGGCGCCCTGGCTTTCCAGGCCCAGCAGCTGGCGCTGGATCGCGCCGACGCTGGCTTTGGTCACGTTGCCATACTTGGTGGCCAGCGCGCCGGCGTTTTCAGCGCAGGCGGCCAGCACGGCCTGCAGGTCGGCGAGGTCGACCAGCAGCAGGCCATTATCGTCGGCATAGCGGAAGGCGATGGTCAGGACGCCTTCCTGCGTTTCATTAAGGCCCATCAGCCGGGCGAGCAGCAGCGGCCCCATTTCGGAAATCGTCGTGCGGATGGGGTGACCCTGCTCACCATACAAGTCCCAGAATACCGCGGGATTGTCGGCATAGGCATAGTCGGAAATGCCCAGGTCCCTGGCGCGCTGTTCCAGCGAGGCGGCGTGCTTGAACGTGGGGCTGCCCGGCATGGCAATGCCGGAAAGATCGCCTTTCACGTCGGCCAGGAACACCGGCACCCCGGCGCGGCTGAACTGTTCGGCCATGCCCTGCAAGGTCACGGTCTTGCCCGTCCCGGTGGCCCCGGCGACCAAGCCATGGCGGTTGGCCCGGCCCAGCAACAGCACTTCGCGTTCGCCCTTGTCGCCCAGGCCCAGGAAAATCTCGTCCATCCGCCGCACTCTCTCTCGTTTTGTTACTCCACTGTTTAGGATGAGCCGCGATTGCCCGCGAGGGCTTTTTGCATCCGCATCGGCTTGTCGCTATGCGCGTGGGGTCATGACACGCGCCCCTTTTCTTTTGCTCGATGATGCCCGCCAGGGCGATCACGGCTCGGCCCGCCGCTATGAAGCGCCGCTGGAGATCGTGGTGGCGCGCCGGCCCGAAGAGGTGGACGCCGCCCTGGCGCAGATCGCCGCCACGCCGGGATGGTGGGCTGGCGCGCTCGCCTATGAAGCCGGGCTGGCGCTGGAAGAGCGGCTGATGCCGCGCGCGGCGGCGCGCAGCGGCAGTGCCGGGCCGCTGGTGTGGTTTGCCCGCTTTGCGCAGATGACGCCGATGGCCAGTGCAGAGGTGGCAGCCTGGCTGGCGCGCGAAAGCGCCGGGCAGGGCGGCGGCGGCCGGCTGGGACCGCTGGGCCCGACGCATTCGGCCGGGGGCTATGCCCGGGCCTTTGCCCAGGTGCAGGAGGCGATCCGCAGCGGCGATATCTACCAGGCCAACCTGACGTTCCAGCTGGCCGGTTCCTGGCAGGGCGATCCGCTGGCGATCTATGCCGCGCTGCGTGGTGATGCGCTCGCCGGGCATGGCGCCGTGTTGTGGGATGGATCGCACTGGCATCTCTCGGTCTCGCCCGAGCTGTTTTTCGAATGGCGCGGCGATCGTGTGACCGTGCGCCCGATGAAAGGCACGGCGCCGCGCGGCGCTACCCCGCAGGAAGATGCCGCGCTCAAGGCCGCGCTCGCCGCCAATCCCAAGGACCGCGCCGAAAACCTGATGATCGTTGACCTGATGCGCAACGATCTTTCACGCGTCGCGGTGCCCGGCACGGTCAAGGTGCGCGATGCCTTTGCCGTGGAAAGCTATCCCACGGTGCATCAGATGGTCACCACGGTCAGCGCGCAGATGCAGCCCGATGTGGCCGTTGCCGATGTCCTGCGTGCCATCTTTCCCTGCGGATCGATCACCGGCGCGCCCAAGATTCGCGCGATGGAATGGATCGACATGGCCGAACGCGATGCGCGCGGGCTCTATTGCGGATCGATCGGCTATGTCGATGTGCCCGACGCGTCGGCGCCTGGTCGCGGTGATGCGCCGGGGACTGGCAGCGCGGCGTTCAATGTGGCAATCCGCACCGTGCGCCTGGTGCCAGACCATCCCGGCGCGGCCGGCGGACGGGCGACCATGGGGGTCGGTTCGGCCGTGGTCGCGGATTCGGTCATGATGGGCGAATGGCGCGAATGCGTGGTAAAGGGGAATTTCTTGCGCCTGAACGCCGGCAGTGCCGATCTGATCGAGACCATGGCCTTTGATCCGACGGCGGGAATCCCGCTGCTGGAGCGGCATCTCGAGCGGATGAAGCAAAGCGCGCAGGCGCTGGGCTTTGCATTTGATCGCCATGCCTTGCGCAACGCGATCCATGCCCTGTGCTTCGATCTCGATGCCCCGGCCAAGGTGCGCCTGGTGGTGGCGCGCAGCGGCGCCCATGCGCTGGAAGCAGCGCCGCTGCCGCCCGCCTTTGCCGAGCCGGTGACCTGTGCCGTCTTGCCCCTGCCGGTGAGCACGGGCGATTGGCGCCTGCGCCACAAGACCACCGATCGCGGCTTTTACGAGGCCGGCCTCAAGGCGGCCCGCGGCGCCGGCGCGCAGGAAGCCCTGCTGCGCCGCGATGATGGCCTGATCACCGAAGGCTGCTTTACCTCCGTGTTCGTGGAGCGCGACGGCGTGCTGGTTACCCCGCCGGCCGATCTTGGCCTGCTGCCCGGGGTGCTGCGCGCGCAATTGCTGGAAGAAGGCCGCGCGGTGGAAGGCGAGGTTCGCCTCGAAGATCTCGCGCAAGGCTTTTTCCTGGGCAATGCGCTGCGCGGCCTGATGCCGGCGCGCCTCCTGGGCCAGGGCTGACCGTCATGGACAGCCACGCCACCAGCGCCGCGCTGGGCCGCATCGCGCCTTCGCGCACCAATGCCATGACCGACCGCGCGATCGAACTGCGCGCGGCCGGGCGCGACATCATTTCGCTGTCGGTCGGGGAACCCGATTTCCCCACGCCGTCCCACGTCATCGCGGCGGCCAAGGCCGCGCTCGACAGTGGGCAGACCCGCTATACCGCCGTGCCCGGCACCCACGCCCTGCGCGCGGCAGCGGCGCTGCATTTCCAGCGCGACCTTGGCCTTGCGGTGCCGCCCAGCCAGGTGATCGTGACGGCCGGGGGCAAGCAGGCAATCTTCGAGGCGCTGCTTGCCACGCTCGATCCAGGTGACGAGGTGCTGATTCCCTCGCCCTGGTGGGTCAGCTATCCCGAGATCGTGCGCTTTGCCGGTGCCAGCGTGATCGACCTGCCCACCCAGGCCAGCAGCGGCTTTCGCATCACGCCCGCGCAACTCGCCGATGCGATCACCCCGGCCACGCGCTGGCTGCTGCTCAACAGCCCGGGCAATCCCACGGGCGCCACCTATCCGGCCGCGGAACTGCGCGCGTTGGGTGCGGTGCTGCGCCGTTTCCCGCGCGTGCTGGTGCTGTCTGACGATATCTATGCCCCGCTGCGCTATGGCAGCGGCGCCCATGCCACCCTCGCGGTGGAATGCCCCGATCTGGCCGATCGCGTGCTGACGGTGTCGGGCGTGTCGAAAAGCCATGCGATGACCGGCTTTCGCATCGGGGTGTCGGCCGGGCCGGAATGGCTGATCAAGGCCATGGCCAAGCTGCAATCGCACAATTCGGGCAATCCCTGCTCCATCGCCCAGGCCGCCGCCACCGCGGCGCTGGCCGGCCCGCAAGAATTCCTGGCCGATTGGCGCGAGCGTTTCCGCGCCCGGCGGGACAAGGTCGTCGCCGCGATCAACGCCATTCCGGGGCTGTCCACGCCAGTGCCCGATGGCGCGTTCTACTGCATGATCGATGCCGCGCCCCTGATGGAGCGCTTTGGCGACGATGAGGCGCTGGCGCTCCATCTGCTGGAGCATGGCGTAGCGGTCGTGGCGGCCTCCGCCTTTGGTGGGGCGCAGGGATTCCGCATCTCGTTTGCCGCCGATGATGCCGTGCTGGACGAGGCGCTGCGGCGGATCGCGGCGGCGCTGGCATAAGGATTTGCGCCTGCCGCGCTTGCCCGCCGGCGATTTCGCGCGCAAGGGGTGGGCATGATCGAAATCCCCATCCTGTTCGAAGACGGCGAAGCGCTGGTCATCGACAAGCCGGCCGGCCTGCCGCTCGACCGGCCGCGTGCCGGCGGCATCTCGCTGGAAGACCGCCTCGATGAGTTGAAGCTTGGCTTCCAGCGCTTGCCCGCGCCAGTCCACCGGCTCGATCGCGATACGTCGGGCTGCCTGCTGCTGGCGCGCAATCCCAAGGCCCTCAAGCGCTTTTCCGCCGCGTTCGAAGCGCGCCAGGTGGAAAAGGTCTATTGGGGCGTGGTGGCCGGCGATGTCGAAGGAACGGCTGGCACCATCGCGCTCAATCTGTCCAAGATTTCCAGCGCGGCGGCCGGTTGGCGCATGATCGCGGCCAAGAAGGGCAAGCCTGCCGTCACCCACTGGCGCGTGCTGGCCCGGCTGCCGGGCCGCACCCTGGTGGAATTCCGCCTCGAAACCGGCCGCACCCACCAGGTTCGCGTCCATGCGCTGACGGGCCTTGGTGCCCCGCTGCTGGGCGATCCGGTCTATGGCGACGGCAAGGGCGCGGCCCGCACGCTGCTCCACGCCACGCGGCTGGTCGTCCCGCGCGAGGGCAAGGAGGCCATCGTGGCCGAAGCGCCGATCCCGGCCGATATCGCGGGCCTGGGCTTCACGCTGTGACCGACACTCCCGAGGCGATCGTGGCCCGCGCCATGGGCCTTGTGGAGGAAAGTTTCATCGCCGCGGCCGGGCCAGGCGGGCAGAATGTCAACAAGGTGGCCACCGCGGTGCAATTGCGCATCAACGTGTTCGCCTTGCGCCTGGCCCCGCCGGTGTTTCACCGGCTCAAGGAACTGGCTGGCAGCAAGTTTACCGCTGGCGGCGAGATCGTGCTGACCGCGCGCCGCTTTCGCACCCAGGAAGCCAACCGCGAGGATGCCCGCGCCCGACTGGCCGATCTGCTGCGCGACGCGTGCAAGCTGCCGGAAAAGCGCGCCAAGTCGCGCCTCAACCGCGTGGGCAAGGTGCAGCGCCTGCAAGGCAAGAAGATCCGCGGCGCGGTCAAGGCCGGCCGCGGCAAAGTGCGGTTGGATTAGGCGGACCGATTCTTCACACCATGTCCTGCGGCCGCACCAGGCGGTCGAACGTGGCTGCGTCGACCAGGCCCAGTGCCAGCCCGGCCTCGCGCAGGGTCAGGCCCGCCGCATGGGCGTGCTTGGCGATCTTGGCGGCATTGTCATAGCCGATTTCGGGCGCCAGTGCCGTCACCAGCATCAGCGAGCGATCGACCAGTTCGGCAATGCGGCGCGTGTTGGGCTCGATCCCGTCGATGCAGCGCACGGCAAAGCTTTCCATGCCCACGGCCAGCAGGTGAACCGAGCGCAGCACCGCCGCGCCGATCATCGGCTTGAACACGTTGAGTTCCAGGTGCCCCTGCATGCCGCCCAGCGTCACCGCCTGGTGGTTGCCGATCACTTGCGCGGCGACCATGGTGAGCATTTCGCACTGCGTGGGATTGACCTTGCCCGGCATGATCGAACTGCCCGGTTCGTTGGCCGGCAGGTCCAGCTCGCCCAGGCCAGACCGCGGGCCTGATCCCAAGAGGCGGATATCGTTGGCGATCTTGGTCAGCGCCACGGCAAGTGTCGCCAGCGTTGCGGAAAACTGCACCAGGGCATCGTTGCTGGCCAGCGCTTCGAACCGATTTGGCGCCGGGACGAAGGCATGGCCGGTAAGCTCGGCCAACTGAGCGGCCATCGCCTCGGCAAAGCCTTCCGGCGCATTGAGGCCGGTGCCCACCGCCGTGCCGCCCTGGGCCAGGCGCAGGAGATGGTCCTCGGCATGGCGCAAGCGCTGGTAGGCATCGCGCAGTTGCTGGACATAGCCGGAAAATTCCTGCCCCAGCGTCAGCGGCGTGGCATCCTGGAGATGGGTGCGCCCGATCTTGACGATCCCGGCCCACTCGCGCGCGGCGGTATCGAGCGAGGCGGTGAGCAGGTCGAGCGCGGGCAGCAGGTCACGGTTGAGCGCGACGACTGCGGCCACGTGTAGTGCGGTGGGAAAGCTGTCGTTCGATGATTGCCCGCGGTTGACATGGTCGTTGGGGTGCACCGGGCTCTTGCCGCCGCGCGTGCCGGCCAGTTCCTCGTTGGCGCGGCCGGCGATGACCTCGTTGACGTTCATGTTGCTCTGCGTGCCGCTGCCGGTCTGCCAGATCACCAGCGGGAACTGATCGTCATGATGCCCGGCCACCACTTCGGCGGCGGCCTTTTCGATGGCATCGGCCAGATGCCCATCCAGCCCGTGGGCGCAGTTGACGCGGGCGGCCGCCTGCTTGACCAGGGCCAGGGCGTGGACGATGCCGATCGGCATGCGCTCACCCGCGCCGAACGGGAAATTCTCGATCGAGCGCTGGGTCTGCGCGCCCCAATAGGCACTGTTGGGCACGGGGATCGTGCCGATGCTGTCGCTTTCGATGCGGGTGGTCATGCCGGGGTCCTTTCGCGGCGCCGGGGCGGCGTGGACCCCGGTGGTGTCAAAGTGGGCGGTGGGTTGTGGCGGCCTGGGCGCGGCGCTGGAGAAAACGCGCTTCGACTGTGGGGCCGGCCTGTTCGGCCAGAAGGGACAGCGCGGCATGCAATCCGCGTTCGGCCAGACGATCCACCGCCTGGTCGGGCGCGACGCCCAACTCGCGCGCCAGATCGCGGATCGCGCGTGCCATCTCGATGAATTCCAATTCGCTCTCGCGTGCCGCGCGCCATTCCGCCGAAGGGGAAAAGCTGTGGTGCATATCCATGCCGTTGCTCCTGCCGTTGTTGCCGGACAGAGGCTAGCAGTTGCCGGACAGGCAGGACTTTAAGGGAGGGCATAGGCATAATGCGGAGGGGCTTAACCCAGCCGCACGGGCGTGGGATCGCCGTGGAGCATGATCAGGTCTGCGCGTGCCCTGGCCCGGGCCCGCAGGAATGCGCCCTCCACCGCGTCGGCGCTCTGCCCCGCCTGCTGCGCGATCATGGTTAGGGCGCTGGCAAGACCCTGCTCGACCATGGCGTCCAGCAGAGGGCGCGGATGCAGCGCGCGGTCGGCCGCCAGCGCCTTGAGGGCGCGCACGGTTTCGGCAAATTCGAACGCCGTGAGACGTGCGGATTCGTATTCCTCCTTGCGCAGCAGTGCGTTTCGCAGATCAAACGCCATGGCGGTCGCTCCTCTTGCACGAACACGATACTGTGCCAGATGGAGCCCGCCTTGACCCACGGCAAGTGTGCCGGGGCATTTTGGGGACAGGAGCGGGCATGGGTACGGGGATGGGCACCAGTGAAATCTTCCTGATCGCGTTGACGATCATCCTGGCCGTGCCATGGCTGGTGTGGCGCGTGTTCAACCGCGATGATCATGCGCCACTGGTGGTGGTGCAGATCGTCGGCGGTATCCTGCTCGGGCCGGGCGTGCTCGGCGCGTTCTATCCTGGTTATTACGCCTTTGTGTTCAACCCGCAGGTGATCGGCGCGCTCAACGGCGTGGCCTGGTGGGCGGTCAGCCTGTTCGTGTTCATCGCCGGGGTGGAACTCGATCTGGCCGATGCCTGGGGCAATGCCCGCGAAACCCTGATCACCGCCAGCTGCGCGCTGCTTACGCCGCTGCTGCTGGGCGCGCTGGCGGCGGCCGCGCTGCTCTCCGTGCCGGGCTGGCTGGGCCCCAAGGGCACCTGGGGGCAGGGGGTGGCCGGCATCGGCATGGCCTGTGCCGTTACCGCGCTGCCGATCCTGGTGCTGTTGATGGAAAAGCTCGGCATCTTCCGCACGCCGCTCGGCCAGCGCCTGCTGCGCTATGCCAGCATGGACGATGTGGCGATCTGGGGCGTGCTGGCGCTGATCCTGCTCGATTGGCAGCGCATCGGCCGCCAGGGGCTGTTCCTGGTGGTGTTTGCCGTGGCCGCCTGGGGCCTGCGCCGGCTGATGGCGCGCGTGCGCGAGGATGATCGCTGGCATATCGCGCTGGTCTGGTTGGCGGCGGTGGGCTTTGCCGCCGATTGGTCGGGCCTGCATTTCATGGTGGGCGCGTTCCTGGCGGGCGCCGTGCTCGACGCGCACTGGTTCGAGCAGGGGCGGCGCGACGCGTTCCGCCAGTTCCTGCTGCTGGCGGTGATGCCGGTGTTCTTCCTTTCCACCGGCTTGCGCACGCAATGGGGCCAGGTCGGTGGGCTGGGCCTGGCGGCGGTGCTGGGCGCGGCACTGCTGCTGCTGGTTGCCTCGGTGGCGGGCAAGCTGATCGGCGTGCACCTCGCCGGGCGCATCCTGGGCTGGAACAAGGGCGAGGCCAGCGTGATCGGCTGGATGCTCCAGACCAAGGCGCTGATCATGATCATCTTCGTCAACGTGCTGCTCGACAAGAAGATCATCACCCCCGAGGCGTTCACCGCGCTGCTGCTGATGGCGGTGATGAGCACGATGCTGACCATGCCGATCGTGCGGCCCAAGCTCAAACGGCTGGCGGCAGCAATTTCTTGACGGATGGGCGCTAGGACACGGTAATGGCCGATTTCCTTGTCCTGGCGGCACTGGCGTGCTGGCTGCTCTTCGTTTTCTGCGTATGGCGGGCGCTGTGCCTGTTCGGCACCTGGTGCCCCGCGCCGGCAATGGTCTGGCGCAGCGACTATAGCGAGGGCCAGCAATCGGAGGATTTCTGGTCGTTCGGGATGACGATGTTCACCTCGCGCGGGTGGAATTGGCGCGATGGGGACGATACCCGCTATATCGAGGATGAAATCCGCTTTCGCGACCAGGATGGGATCGAGCGGCGTGCGCTGGTGCATCGCTGGGTCCATCGCGGGTGGAAGCCATCGGGCGCCTATACCGTGTGGTATGATCCCGCCGATCCCACCCGCGCTACCGTGCTGGGTCCGTTCACCTGGGGCGCCTGGGGCCTGCTTTCGCTGGTGCTGCTGTTCGTGCTGCTGCAGATGATCAGGACGGTGGGCCTGCCGCCGCTGCTGACTGGTCTGTTGGGGTAGGCCAGGTGGATCGGGCGGGTTGGGCTGGCGGGCGAGGCCCCTATCTGCCATAGGCGGCGGCGTGACTGCCGTTTTGCCCGACCTTTCGCCCGATCTCGATGCCGCGCGCCAGCGCCTGGCGCAGGTTTTCGGCTTTTCCGGCTTTCGCGGGGTGCAGGACCAGGTGGTGGGCCGCGTGCTGGGCGGGCGTTCCACGCTGGCGGTCATGCCCACCGGGGCGGGCAAGTCGCTGACCTATCAACTGCCGGCCGTGATGCTGCCGGGCACCTGCGTGGTGGTGTCGCCCCTGATCGCGCTGATGCACGACCAGCTGCGCTCGGCCACCGCCAACGGCATTCGCGCCGCCGCGCTGACCAGCGTGGACACCGACCGCGAATGGACGATCGAGCGGTTCCGCAATGGCGAGCTCGACCTGCTCTATGTCGCGCCGGAACGCGCCAGCCAGCCGCATTTCCGCGAACTGCTGGGCAAGGCGCCGCTCGCCTTGTTTGCCATCGACGAGGCGCACTGCGTATCGGAATGGGGCCACGATTTCCGCCCCGATTACCGCCTGCTGCGCCCGTTGATGGATGCCTTTCCCGATGTGCCGCGCCTGGCGCTGACGGCCACGGCCGATCGGCACACCCGCGCCGACATCCTCGAACAGCTGGGCATTCCCCACGATGGCCTGATCGTGGCCGGGTTCGATCGGCCCAATATCCAGTATCGCATTGCCCCGCGCGACAATCCGCTGCGCCAGTTGACCCGCTTCATCGCCGAAAATCCCGGCCCCGGCGTGGTCTATGCGCCCACCCGGGTGCAGGTGGAAAAGCTGGCCGAGCAACTGGGCGAGACCGGCCGCCGCGTGCTGCCCTATCATGCTGGCCTGCCGGCCGAAACGCGCGCGGCCAACCAGGAAGCCTTCGTCACCAGCGAAGACATGGTGATCGTGGCGACGGTGGCCTTTGGCATGGGCATCGACAAGCCCGACGTGCGCTTTGTGGCCCACGCCGGCCTGCCCAAGTCGATCGAGGGCTATTACCAGGAAACCGGCCGCGCCGGCCGCGATGGCGATCCTTCGGTGGCGCTGCTGCTGTGGGGGGCAGACGATTTCGCCCGCGCGCGCCAGCGCCTCGCGGAAGTGGACGAAACCCGCCGCCAGGGCGAGCGTACCCGGCTGGACGCGCTGGCCGGCCTGGTGGAAACCCCGGCCTGCCGTCGCGCCGTACTGCTGCGCCACTTTGGCGAAGATCCGCCGGCCTCGTGCGGCAATTGTGACAACTGCCTCGATCCGCCGGGCCTGACCGACGCCACCGAGCTGGCGCAGAAGCTGCTGTCGGCGGTCTATCGCACCGGGCAGAGCTATGGCCTGGGGCATCTCGAAAAGGTGCTCACCGGCGTGGCCGACGAACGCGTGACCGCGCGCGGCCATGATCAGCTTTCGGTGTTCGGCATCGTTCCGGCCGACCAGGCGCCCTTGCTCAAGGCGCTGGCCCGCGCGCTCCAGGCGCGCGGCAGCCTGCTGCCGACCGAGCATGGCGGCCTGGCGCTGGGCGGCGATGCGCGCGAAATCCTCAAAGGACAGGCGCGGGTGGACGTGGTCCTGCCGCCGCTGCGCGAACGTGGCGGCAGCCGGCGCCGGGGCAAGGCCGGCAGCGGTGCCGCACTCAATCCTGTCGGTGATCCGCTGTTCGATGCGCTGCGGGCGCTGCGCCGGGAAATCGCGCAGGAAGCCAACGTGCCGCCCTATGTGGTGTTTCACGATGCCGTGCTGCGCGAAATGGCGGCGGCGCGGCCCACCTCGCTGGCGGAAATGGCGGCGATCGGTGGCGTCGGCACGCGCAAGCGCGATGCCTATGGTGACCGCTTCCTCGCCGTGATCCGCGCCCATCTTTAGGTTGGGCACGCGGCCTGGCGGCGGGGTCCGCTCCGCTTCGGCACAGCCGGCCCCGGAACCTAAATGGACGGTCAACCATTTTTCGCTAGGCTGCCTGCAATTGGTGGGGAGCCGAGTGAACGCCATGCTGACCGAAATACAAACCCGCCTGAGCCGGCACCGCACCTTGCGGCAGCGTCTGATGCTCCTGTCCGTGGCTGTTCTCGCCGCCATCCCGGCTGGCGCCCTGCTGGCGCAGGCGGCGCCGGGCGCCGGCAATGCCGCGCCCTTCACCGTGGTCGAAACCGGCAAGGGCTATGACCGCCTGCAGGATGCGATCAATTCGCTGGGCGAAGGCGATGGCACGATCCGCATCGCGCCTGGCACCTGGCACGATTGCGGCGTACAGCCCCACGGCAACGTGACCTATGTCGCGGCCGTGCCGGGCCAGGCGATCTTTGACGGCAAGGTCTGCGAGGAAAAGGCCGCGCTTGTCATGCGCGGGCAATCGATGCGCGTGGAAGGCCTGGTGTTCCAGAACATGCGCGCGTTCGATGCCAACGGTGCGGGTATCCGGCTTGAACGCGGTGACCTGACCGTGCGCGAGGCGTGGTTCCGCGATAGCGAACAGGGCATCCTCTCGGCCAACTTCCCGGCCGGCCATGTGGTGATCGAACAGTCGACGTTCACCCGGCTGGGCCGTTGCGACCGCGGGCTTTCCTGTGCGCATTCGCTCTATTTCGGTGACGAGGCGAGCGTGGTGATCCGCCGCAGCCGCTTCGAGCAGGGTACCGGCGGCCACTACGTGAAAAGCCATGCCGGCCGCATCGAAGTGACCGATTCGAGCTTTGACGATAGCCGCGGGCACACCACCAACTACATGATCGACCTGTCGATTGGCGCCACGGGCCTGATTTCGGGCAACTGGTTCGTCCAGGGGCGCGACAAGGAAAACTACAGCACGTTCATCGCCAATGCCGCCGAAGGCCATGAACACAGCGCCGATGGCCTGACCATCACCGGCAATACCGCGCGCCTGGTGCCGGGCCTGTCGCGACCGACGGTGTTCGTGGCAGACTGGTCTGGTGACCGGATCAACGTGGGCAACAATGCCCTTGGCCCCGGCATCGCGCGTTTCGAACGGCGCTGACCTTGCCCTGCCGCATCACGTTGCCTAGGTTGCTCTGGTGTTGAACCGGTTGCCCCTGCACCTGGCCGGCCGTCTGTGGGCGGCGCTGCTGGTCGTGACGATTGCCCTGAGCGCGCTGGCGCCGGGGGCAGCGCCGGTTGCGCTGCGCAGCGGTTCGGCCTTCTCGGTCGACACTGTGGAAATGGCCGTGGCGCCGGCCCGGCCGCAGGTGGCCGTGGCGCGCATGGTGGCGCTGCCACCCGTGCCGATCCTGCCGATCATCGCGGCGGCCGTGCCGCTGATCGTGGTGCCAAACCTTGCCCGCCAGGTGCTGGCCGCGCCCCACGCTACCGGTCCGCCGCTCGCCACGCTGCCGCTGCGCGCACCGGGCACTCCCCGGGCACCCCCGCACGCCTGACAAAGACCGTGATCGCCCTGCGCCCCGCGTGGCGCAGGCTCATACCGTTTTTGCCAGGATACCAGAGAAATGACCATTCAGACCCAGAGCGCTTCGGCGCTCGCCCGCCGTGCGCATGTCGAAGCCCTGCTTGCCGCCTATCCCGATGTCACGCCCGAAGAACACGGCATGCTCGTCCACTACTTCAAGCGCGAGGCCAATGCCCTCGATGTAGGGATGATCGCCAGCAACGACACGATCGGGCGCGGCTATGCCCGCTTTCGCGCCGATCACCTCGATCGCTTTACCTGGGTCGATCTGGCCAAGGGCATTGCCGGCACCGCCGTGCTGGTGCTGTGCGTTGGCTTGGTGATGTTCCGCGCGTTCTGAGCGGCCCGCAAAGCCCCCTGCTCTGGCGAGGAGGGGGTGGGGCCACCGTTACTTCAGCAAGTGCCCGGTGCGATCGCGCTTGGTTTCGAGATAGCGTGCGTTGTGCGGGTTGGCCGGCAACTGGTGGGCGACGCGTTCCAACACGGTTACCCCCAGCGCGTCGAGCGCTGCAACCTTGGCCGGATTGTTGGTCATCAGGCGGATCTGCCTGGCCCCGATCAGGTCGAGCATGCGCGCTGCCACCGGGAAATCGCGCGCTTCAGAAGGCAGGCCCAGGCGCTCGTTGGCATCGACCGTGTCAAAGCCCTGGTCCTGCAACTGATAGGCGCGCAGCTTGTTGATCAGGCCGATGCCGCGCCCTTCCTGGCGCAGATAGAGCAGCACACCCCAGCCACCTTGCGCCGTTTCAGCGGCCATCCGTGCCAGGGCGGCCTGCAACTGCGGGCCGCAATCGCATTTCAGGCTGCCGAGGATATCACCGGTCAGGCATTCGCTGTGCAGCCGCACCAGCGGCGGCACGGCATTGTCCTGCTGCCCCACGATCAGCGCGACATGCTCGCGCAGATCGTCACGCGCACGAAAGGCAATGATCTCTGCCTCTTCGCAGGCATCGACCGGCAGGCGCGCGCGCGCCTGGATCGTGAGGTTGAGCGGGTCCTTGAATTGCGCCAGGTCGGCCGCGGCCACGGTTTCGGCCACGTCGATCCCGCTGCCCACCAGGAACGCGGGCAGGATACCGGCGAGGCGGGCCAGTTCCATTGCGGCTTCGGCGCCGGCCAGCGACGCGATCGGGCTGGCGCGAAATGGCCCGCGCAAGGGGCTGGAGAGATCGTGCGCCGGATCAGCCAGATCGCGCGCATTCGCCAGTGTGAACGGTTCGGCAGCGTGAATCAGCACGGGCGCATGGGGCACGGCGGCGTGGCGCTGGTTTGCCAGCTTGAGCGTGGCGGCGCGTGCGGCCGAAATCAGCATCTGCGCGGCATAGAGCCCGGGCTGGGCAAAGCCGGTTTCGGCGGGCAGCAGATCCAGCGTGCCGGCCGCATCGGTCACGCGGATCGCCCAGCCATGGCGCAGGGCATCAAGCGCGCGTGCCACCCGGCGCGTGGCGGCCGCCGGCGTGGTCAAAGGGCAAACTCGGTGATCAGCGGCACGTGGTCGGACGGCTGGTCCCAGCGGCGGGTCTCTTCGACGAAGCGGTGCGAAAGCGATTGCGGCGCCAGGTCTGGCGAGGCCCACATGTGGTCGAGCCGGCGGCCCTGGTCCTTTTGCCGCCAATAGGAGCGATAGGACCACCAGGAATAGTTGCGTTCCGGCGCGGGAATGTGCTTGCGGCCCAGGTCCACCCAGCCATGGGCATCGGCAAAGCGCTGCAGCGTTTCCACCTCGATCGGCGTGTGGCTCACCACCTTGAGCAGCGCCTTGTGGTCATAGACGTCCTGCGGCAGCGGGGCGATGTTGAAATCGCCCACGATCAGCGTGGGGCGATCGATCTTGTCGGCCCAGCGCGTCATGCGTTCGAGGAAATCGAGCTTTTGCCCGAACTTGGGATTGAGTTCGCGATCGGCGATATCGCCCCCCGCCGGGATATAGACGTTTTCCAGCACCAGGCCCTGGCCTGCGCCCAGAAGTTCCACGCCCACGTGCCGCGCCTCGCCATTGTCCTGCCAATCGTGGCGGCTGAACTCGCGCAGCGGCAGGCGGCTGACCGTGGCCACGCCGTGGTAGCCCTTCTGGCCGTGGATGGCGCGATGGGTGTAGCCCAGGCTTTCGAACACCTCGTGCGGGAACAGGTGCTCGGCCACCTTGATCTCTTGCAGGCACAGCACATCAGGCTGTTCCGCTTCCAGAAAACGCACGACCTGATCGGCGCGCAGGCGGACGGAATTGATATTCCAGGTGGCGATCGAAACCATGGCAGCGCTTTACGATCGCCCGCCCACCCCGGCAAGCGGATCAGCACGTTTTCCCACCTTGGTGCCTTTGTGGGCGAGCGAGAATGCGGCCCGGCGAGAACCGGCGCGCCGCGATCCTTTTGGGTCGTGGGCACCGGAAGCGCAGGCGGAGGCCGCTCGCAGCCATTCGCAAAGGCACCAGGACGGGAAAAACAGAAAACCCTCGGACCGGGGGCAATGGTCCGAGGGTTCCATGTGCGTTCGTCACGCGGTTGACGAGAGGTTGAAGTCAGACCGGGCAACAGGGGGGAAACCCGTCTTGTCCGTCTCGTCTGAAACCGTTCTAGGGGCGGGCCGCTTGCTGCCCGATGAACGGAAGGGTCTGGTTGTTCGCAAAGTGTCGCAGAGGGTCTGGTAACGATGATGAACCGTTCGCCCCCTGCGGCCAGCGGGTGAATCAGTGGCGGGTTTGCGGGCGCGGGTCGTTGTAGCGGAACATATTGGCCGGGACCGGCACGCCGTATTGCTGGTTCGACAGGCGAATCGTGGTGCGCTGGTTCTGCGAATCGAGCGCCACCCAGCTATCGAGTTGCAACCCGCCCGGCGCGCCGGGCTTGCGGACCATGATCATCGTCATCGTGCCATATTCGGGATGGCGCGGGTCCTTGATTTCCAGGCTGACCACGTCGGGGTTGGTGGTGGGCAGCAGGCGGGCATAGCGCGCCACGTCCTTGTCCGGGTTGAGCAGCGCGCCCAGCGGGCTGTTGCGAATCGGCCAGCGCGAGACCTGCCGCACCTCATAGTCGATCACCGTCAGCGCTGCGCCATCGGACACGATCAGCAGCGGCACGCCCGGCTGGTACTGAAAGCGGATCTTGCCGGGGCGCTGCAGCGTGACCGTGCCGGTCAGGCGCTGGCCATTGCGATCGGTCTGCACGAAATCGGCGCGCATCGTCGAGATCGCGCGCAGGGCGGCAACAGCGCGGTCCACATCGTTGGCAGGGGCTGCTGCCGGCGCAGCGGGGGCGGCCAGCGCGGTGGGCACGGCCGGCGAAACGAAAAGTGCGGCAGCCAGGCCGGCAATCGGCCCGGCGCGCAGGATTTTGGTCAAGCTGTTCATCGCCACTCCTTGAGGCAGTCGCATTGAACTGCCCGTGAACCTTTCGGTTCCGAATCGCCCCTGTGGCACCCGAAAACACAAAAGGCCGGAGACAAGCCCCGGCCCTTTGCATGTTCTGGCAGGAAAGCCGTCAGATCACTTGATCTTGGCTTCCTTGAATTCCACGTGCTTGCGCACCACCGGGTCGTACTTGCGGAACGACATCTTTTCGGTGGTGTTGCGGGGATTCTTCTTGGTGACATAGAAGAAGCCGGTGTCTGCGGTCGAAACCAGACGAATCTTGACGGTAGTTGGCTTTGCCATGGGCTTGTCCTGAATTCCTTCTAGGCGTCGGCGCGCCGCGTGCTCAAACAAAACGGGCGGCGCGCGCCGCCCTGACAGGTGGCCGCCATTGCGGGAGGCGGCCGGGAAAGTCAAGCCTTGTAGAAAGGAAACGGGGCGCCAAGGCTGATGCCTGGCGCCCCGAAATCCTTTGTTCGCGGGAGATCAGTGGGCCTTTTCGGCCTTTTCCGCGTTTTCCTTGATCGCCTTGGCTTCGTCCTTGCCTTCGGCGCGGACGGCATCGGCCTTGCTGTTCATCTTGTCGGCGGCAGCGCCGGTAGCGTCGGCGGCCTGCGAATCGATGGCGTCGGCAGCAGCGTCGGACTGGGCGGCAACGGCGTCAGCCGTCTTGTCGGCCGCCTTTTCCTGCTTGCTTTCGCACGCAGCGAGGCTGAGGCCGAGCGCGGCGACGGGCAGAACGAGGGCGTACTTGGCGAACTTCATAACGGGCTCTCCCTGTTAGTTTGGCCGGAATGGCCGGCTCAGCGCACCGAACCGCGGCGCACGAGATTGACAATGGCCAGAAGGATCAGCGCGCCGAGGAACGAGACCACGAGGCTGCCGGCCGAAATGCCGTTGGTGATGCTGCCGCCGCCGAGCAGCGGGCCGAGCAGAAAGCCGCCAAGCATGGCGCCGACGATGCCGACGACGATGTTCAGGAAAATGCCCTGCTGCGCATCGGTGCGCATCACGATGCTGGCGAGCCAGCCAAGAACGCCGCCAACGATCAAGAGAACGATAAGGCCCATGACGTTAAACCCCTTTGATGGTGCCACGAATGGCTGTCTGGGGTGGATAATTCGCCACGGGAGGGTTGGTTCCGCATTTGCGACAGAACGTTGCGTGCCCCTCTTGCAGACATGAAAAGCCCCGCCGGCCCGGGTGGGCGGCGGGGCTATCGGCAGTATCATCGGCAGGGGCAGAAATGCGCGCTTTCAGACGCCGAGCAACCACACCAATGCGCCGGCGCCGATCACGATGCGATACCAGGCAAAGGGCGCAAAGCCGTGCCGGCTGATATAGGTGACGAAGAACTTGATCACCACCAGCGAGACCAGGAACGAGACCACGCTGCCCACGGCGATATCGCCCCAGCCCACGCTGGCCGCGCCGCTGGTCAGTTCGTGGCGATTGTCCCACAGCTGCTTGGCGGTGGCGCCGAACATCGTCGGCACGGCCAGGAAGAAGCTGAATTCGGCGGCGGTCTTGCGGTTGATGCCCATCGACAGGGCGCCCATGATGGTAGAGGCCGAACGCGACATGCCCGGGATCATGGCGAGGCACTGCATAACCCCCACGGCCAGCGCCTTGGGCAGCGGCAGCTTGCTGACCGGCTCGTATTCACCCTGGCGCGCGAGGCGCTCGATCACCAGGATCAGCACGCCGCCCACGACCAGCGCGGCCGCCACCACCGCCGGGGTTTCCATCAGCACGTCGATCTTCTTCTTGAGCAGAACGCCCAGGATCGCCGAGGGAATGAACGCCACCAGCACGTTGCGCACGAAGTGCAGCGAATCGGGATCGGCCCGCAGTGCGCCCTTGGCGACATCGACGAACGTGCGCCAATAGAGCACCACCACCGCCAGGATCGCCGGCAGCTGGATCACCACGTTGAACACCTCCCATTCCTTGGCATTGAAGCCGAGGAGTTCAGTGGCGAGGATCAGGTGGCCGGTGGAGGAAACGGGAAGGAACTCGGTGAGGCCTTCGACGATGCCGAGAATGACGGCGGTAATGGTGTGGCTGTCCATGGGCACCCGACTTGCCGCAGTGCAGCACTGCTTTCAAGCCGTTCCATGCATTGTGCAGATGGCAAATCGGTAACCTTGGCACCACCCGCGGCACGAAAGGGCCGTGGCGCTGGCGCTCAGGCCCCTTCGAACTGCATGCGGGCAAGCCGGGCATACAGCCCGTCGGCGGCAATCAGGCTGGCGTGGTTGCCTTGTTCCACGATCCTGCCGCCATCCATCACGACGATGCGATCGGCTGCGCGCACGGTGGCAAGGCGATGCGCGATGACCAGCGTGGTGCGCCCCTGCATCAGGTGATCGAGCGCATCCTGCACCAGGCGTTCGCTTTCGGCGTCGAGCGCGCTGGTGGCCTCGTCGAGCAGCAGGATCGGCGCATCGCGCAGCAGGGCGCGGGCAATCGCCATGCGCTGGCGCTGCCCGCCCGACAGGCGCGCACCGCTTTCGCCCAGGAAGGTGTCGAGCCCCTCGGGCAGGGCCTTGAGGAATTCCTCGGCATTGGCGGCGCGGGCGGCGGCCCAGATCGCCTCGTCGGTCGCGTCCCACGCGCCATAGCGCAGGTTGTCGCGCGCGCTGGCGGCAAACAGCACCGCTTCCTGCGGCACCAGCGCCATGCGCGCGCGGATTTCGGCCGGATCGGCCTGGGGCAGCGGCACGCCATCGATGCGCACCACGCCGCCCTGCGGATCGTAAAACCGCTGAGCCAGCAGGAACAGCGTGGATTTGCCAGCGCCCGAGGGGCCGACGATCGCCACTGTCTCGCCCGGCTCCACCGTCAGCGAGAAATCGGCCAGGGCGGAAATCTCGGGCCGGCTGGGATAGCGGAAGGCCACGTTCTGGAAAGCCAGCGCGCCGCGTGGCGGGCTGGGCAACGTGATCGGCCGCGCCGGCGGGGCAATGTCTGGCTGTTCGAGCAGCAGTTCGTTGAGCCGGCCGGCCGCCCCTGCGCCGCGCAGCAGATCGCCATAGACTTCGGTCAGGGCGCCGCACGATCCGGCAACGATGCCGCCGGTGAGCACGAACGCGGCGATCGTGCCGCCGGTCAGCGATCCATTGGCCACGCCCAGCGCACCCTGCCACATCAGCGCGGTGATCCCGCCCATGACCAGAAAGATCACCACCGCCGTCATCACCGCGCGGATCAGGATGCGCCGGCGCGCGGTGTCGAACGTACGCTCCACCGCGCCGGCAAAGCGCGCGCGCTCGCGCCCTTCCTGGCCGAACGATTGCACGATGCGGATCGCGCCCAGCACTTCGGCGGTCATCGCGCCGATATCGGCGACGCGATCCTGGCTCGACCGCGACACCTTGCGCAGGCGGCTGCCGAACCAGGCGATCGGAAAGATCACCACCGGAATGCCGATGACCAGCCCGGCGGTGAGCTTGGGCGCCAGGAAGAACAGGTAGATCAGCCCGCCCAGCGCAGTGATGGTGTTGCGCAGCGCGATCGAAACGGTAGTGCCCACGACCTGCTCGATGATCGCCGTGTCCGACGTCATGCGCGAGGAGATTTCCTTGGGGCTGTTGGTCTCGAAAAAGGCTGGCGGCAGGCGCAGCAGGTTGGACTGCACGCGGGTGCGGATATCGGCCACCACCCGCTCGCCCAGCCACGACACGTAATAGAAGCGGATGGCGGTGGCAAAGCCCAGCACCACCACGATCAGCAGCAGGGTGTGGAACGCCTGGTCGATCACGCCGGGTTGGGCATGCGGGCCGAAAGCCTGGTCGACGATGCCCTTGAACCGGGCGGGAATGGCGATGGTCGCGGTTGAGGTGGTGACCAGCGCGATCAGCGCGGCGGCGACCTGGCCGGGATACTTGGTCGCCTCGCGCCAGATCATGCGCAGCGGGGTCAAGCGGCGCGGCGCGGGCGGCACGGCGAGGGTTTCATTCGCGTCCGCCGGCACGCCTGGGGCCGATGCGGGCGCCTGCCCGACGGCAGGGTTGGAGCCGGGGGCGGGCATGTCCGGCGCGGGCCGTTCCTGGGGAACCTCTTCCATGGGGCGGACCTAGCCGATGGCGCGCCGGACCGGAAGAGGCCTTGCGTGCACCAGGCCATGTTCCCATCTGTTGTGGACTGATTACCGCACGCCCTGTCCTTCTTGTTGCATTGCAGCCAGCACGATTCGCAGGCACTATCGTGGCAAGGGGCGCATGATTGCCGCGCTGCGCCACGCCATTACGGCGTGCCCGGGCGCGGCAGGCGGCGGATAGAAAGGCAAGTATCCACGTGCTGTACAAGGCTTATGAAATCCAGCGGTCGCTGATGAACGCGAGCAGTGCCTGGGCCTCGATGATGGCCGACCTGCTCAACGATCCGCGGCTGCCCTTTGCTGCCTATGGCCCTAACCAGACCATGGCCTCTGCGCTTGACGTGTTTGCCCATGCCACCGCGCCGCGCGGCAAGCCGGCGTTCGGCATTCGCACCGTGCAGGTCAACGGCCAGACCCACGCTGTGCATGAAACCACGGTGGAACACCGTCCGTTCGGCGATCTCAAGCGCTTCACCCATGATGGCCTTGGTGCCGATGCGCCGCGCATGCTCCTGGTGGCGCCGATGAGCGGGCACTATGCCACGCTGCTGCGCGGCACGGTGGAGCGCCTGCTGGAGCGGGCCGAGGTCTACATCACCGACTGGGCCGACGCCAAATACGTGCCGCTGGCCGAGGGGCATTTCGATCTCGATGACTATATCGACTATCTGATCGGCTTCCTTGAGCACGTCGGCCCCGGCGCACACATGATGGCGGTGTGCCAGCCTTCGGTTCCGGCCTTTGCCGCCACGGCGGTGATGGCCGCGCAAAAGCATCCCTGTCGCCCGCTGACGCTGACGATGATGGGCGGCCCGATCGATACGCGCGAAAGCCCCACGGCGGTCAACGATCATGCCGTGACCAAGCCCTATGTGTGGTTCAAGCACAATGTCATCACCACGGTGCCCGAAAACTATCCCGGCGCCGGGCGGCAGGTCTATCCCGGCTTCGTCCAGCTCACCAGCTTCATGTCGATGAACCTGGGCAGCCACATGATGAGCCATTACAAGCTGTTCCAGCACATGGTCCAGGGCGCCGAGGAAAGCGCGGAATCGACCAAGAAGTTCTACGACGAATATCGCTCGGTCTGCGATCTGCCGGCGGAATTCTATCTCCAGACGGTGGACGTGGTGTTCCAGCGCCACGCGCTGCCGCAGGGCGAATTCATCCATCGCGGCCAGCCGGTTGACCTGGGCGCGATCACCGACACTGCGATCCTGTGCATCGAGGGCGAGCGCGACGACATTTCCGGCATCGGCCAGACCCGCGCCGCGCTCAATGTCACGCCCAACCTGCCGGCCGAGATGAAGCAGTACCTGCTGGCCCCCGAAGTAGGCCACTATGGCATTTTCAACGGCTCGCGCTGGCGCAAGAGCATTGCCCCGGTGGTCGAGGCATGGATGGCCCGCTTTGCCACGCGCGGCGATGCCGCCGATGGCAAGCCGGGCCGCGGGCGCAAGCTGGCGGCGGTAAATTGAACTGAGCCGTTCTGCACCGCCGGCGTGTGTCTCGCGTCGGCGGTGGTTCGGGTGGGCTGGGCGTCAGGCCTGGGCGGGAACGGCCCGGCGCTGCACGAACGGCACCGGCGCCGCGCGACGCACCCGGCCGATATAGGCCGAAAGCCCGCACTGCAGCCCCACCAGCATGTAGCAGAACGGCTGGAACGCGATGCCGACGAAGGTCGAGCCGACGAGATAGCAGATCTGCGCCTGTTGCAGCGCATCGGCCAGCGGTGAAACCCAGGCGAACCCGTCGGGCGGGTTGTTGCGATAGCGCCGCCGGATCACTTCCATCTGGAACACGCCCATCAGGTGCAGCAGCAACCATAGCGCGAGGCCGGGATAGCCCTGTTCGCCGAGCATCTCGAAATAGGCCGAGTGATAGGCGCGGCCCTTTTCCTCGATATGGTCGGTCTCGATCGCGGCATTGTTGGCGCCGGCGTAATCGGCCTTGACCGTGTCATAGCTCACGCTGTTCTGGCGGAAGGCGTCGAAGCCGCCACCAAACGGGTGGGTCTTGGCAAATTCGATGGTCCACTTCCACACCGCCACGCGGGTGGAGGCAGACTGGTCGGCCTGGTGATTCTTGATCGTGCCCATGCGCTCGGTAAAGCTGGAGGGCAGCAGCGGCACGGCGATCAGGGCACCGGCGCACAGGATGCTGATGTAGAGCATGCGCCGCCGGGTGGAGCGCAGCATCATCACTGCCAGCACCGCCGCGCAGATCAGCCCGGTGCGCGCCTGGGTGCCCACCGGCATGAGCAGGCAGGAAAAGCAGATGCCGGCGGCAAACAGCTTGGCCTTCCAGTCGGGCTTGAAGATCGTGCCGTGGTTGGCCAGCCACAACGCCAGGGGAATGACGCACATCGCCACGGTGGAAATGATCGAGCCTTCGTAAAGCCCGGTATTGTCGTTCACCAGCAGGCGCAGTTCGCCATAGCCGCCGCCGGTGCTCAGTGTCTTGATCCCGCCGCCGATGACGATCACGCCCACCGACAGCACCATGGTCAGTGTCAGTGCCTCGATGCGCAGGCGGGTGCGCAGGGTCAGCGGCAGGAACAGCGCAAAGATCAGGGCTTTCCACACCCAGTCCCACTTGGCTGCCGCTTCCACGGGGAAATCGGCGGTGCGGGTAGTGAGGCCGCAATAGACCAGCAGCAGCAGCAGCACGAACTGGCGCGGCGAGATGCGGATGCCGTTCTTGTCTTCGGCCACGATCCAGCCGAGCAGCGCGCACGAAAACGCGATCAGCGAGATCGGGATGTGGGTGAGGAACCCCCAGCTGACCTTCTGCGGCGCGACGATGTCGATATAGGCATAGGCCATCACGAACAGGAACGGCCGCTTGAGCCCGGCGCCCAGGAACGCGAGGCAGAATGCGGTGAAGAACAGGTCAAGCATCGTGGCTGGACCGGTCGGGTTCGCGCGGGCTGGCATCGGCGGCGCCGCTATCGGTGCGCGGGCCGGCGCGCCGTCCCATCAGCGGCTGGCGGCGATTGGGCAGGGCAGGGTCATCGTCCAGATCGGCGCGATGGATCAGCTTCCAGATCATCAGCGCCATCAGGATATGCGGCACGAAGATGGTAATCTTGTCGATCATCGTGGTGCGCCGCCTGCCATAGCCGCCGGGAATAGTGCCGCAGGGTTGACGCCGCGTTAAGCGAAGAATTTGCAGCGCGTTAAGGCTTGCTGTGCCAAGCAGCAGGGATGGCCCGGATTCTCCACGTGCTCGATCATTCCCTGCCGCTGCACAGCGGCTATACCTTTCGCACCCGCGCGATTCTCAAGGCGCAGGAAGGCCATGGGCTGGACGTGCGCGGGTTGACCGGCCTGCGCCATGGCGCGCCCCCGCCGGCAGCGGCGCCTGAAGCGGTGTCGGGCCGCGCGCCTGGCGATGACCTGGAAATCCACGATGGCCTGCACTTTCATCGCACCCCGGGCGTCGCCTCTGGCCCGCCGGGCCTGCGGGAATGGCGCGAGGCCGGGGCGCTGGCCGATCGCATCGTAGACCTGGCGCGCGCGTGGCGGCCTGATGTGCTGCATGCCCACAGCCCGGCGCTGTGCGGGCTGGCCGCGGTGCGCGCCGGCCGCCGCCTGGGGCTGCCGGTGGTCTATGAAATCCGCGCCTTCTGGGAAGACGCTGCAGTGGGCAACGGCACCGGCCGTGAAGGGTCGGCGCGCTACTGGCTCACCCGGCAATTGGAAAACCGCGTGGTGGCGGGCGCCGATGCCGTCGTCACCATCTGCCAGGGGTTGAAGGACGATCTGGTGGCCCGCGGCGTGGCGCCGACCAAGATCACGATCATGCCCAACGGCGTCGACCTCGCTCTGTTCGGCACGCCGCCCGCGCCTGATGCGGACCTGCGCGCGCAGCTCGGGCTGGGGGAGGGGCCGGTGATCGGCTTCCTCGGCAGCTTCTACCCCTATGAAGGTCTCGACGACATGATCGCCGCCATGCCGGCAATCGTGGCCGCAGTGCCCGGCGCACGGCTCCTGCTGGTGGGTGGTGGGCCGGCGGCAGAGGCCCTGCGCGCCCAGGCTGCGGCCAGCCCGGTGGCCCATGCCATCCATTTCGTCGGCCGCGTGCCCCACCACGAGGTGGACCGCTATTACGCACTGGCCGATGTCGTCTGCTATCCGCGCAAGGCCATGCGCCTGACCGACCTGGTCACGCCATTGAAGCCGCTGGAGGCGATGGCCCAGGGCAAGCTGGTGGCGGCCAGCAACGTGGGTGGCCACCGCGAACTGATCGCCGACGGCCAGACCGGCACGCTGTTTGCGCCCGACGATCCGGCCGCGCTGGCCCAGGCCATGGTGGCGCTGTTTGCCCGCCGCGGGCAATGGGACGCGCAGCGCGCCGTGGCCCGCCGCTTTGTCGAAACCGCGCACGATTGGGCCGCCAACGCGGCGCGTTATCTTCCCGTTTACCAAGGCCTGATAGCCCAAGGGCTGGACTCGCCTGGCCTTGCTGCCTGAATTGTCAGGATATTGGCTTTGGCGCAGGCTTGGGCAAAGACCGATTCGCGCCGGTTCGATGCGCAGGTGGTTGTATAAACGGGGGTAAGCACAGGTGACCAAGACCAAGCGCAAGGCCGGTGCCAAGGCCAAGCCGATCACCGCCCATCGCCTGTTTCCTGCCCTTGCCGCGCTGTGGTTTGCCGCGCTGTTCGGTCTTGCCAGCTTTGCCGTTCCGGTCGAGCTCTTGCAGCGCGTGGTCGTGGCCAGTGGGCTGCCCCATCTCGTCGCGGCGGCCGCGCCGCCGCTGGGCTTTACCGCGCGCGCCCTGGTTGCCCTGCTGCTGACCGGACTGGGCGGCGTGATCGGCCTGGCGCTGGGTCTGCGCCTCGGTGCCCGCCATCGCGTGGCGATCGATCCTGCCACTTGGGCCGAAGTGCAGGATGAAGCGCCGGTCGCGCCCCGGGTGCGTGCGCGCGATGCCCATCCCGATGCGCCGCCGCGCCGCCCTCTGGTGGTGAGCGCGGACATGATCGATGAATCCGAAACCGCGATCCTGATCGATGAGCCCGCCAGTGCGCTGCCGCGTCCGCTTCCGGCGCTGGCCGACGAAGCGCTGGCTGACGAAGCGCTGGTTGGCGATCTGGCGCCGGCGGCTTTCGATCCCTTTGCGATTTACGAGAATGAGGATGAGCCGGACGACCTGTTCCTGCCGCCCCAGTTCCTGACGGTAGCCCGCGCGCAAGCGGCACCCCGCGAAGAGGCCGTGGAAGCGCCGACTGAACTGCCGATCCTCGCCGCGGCACAGGCGGACGCCGCGCCTGTGGCAGAATCTGCAGTCGAAACGGCAGCCGAACCCGACGCCGAAGTCGAAGCCGAAGTCGGGGCACAGGCCGAGCCGGACGCCGTGGCAGAAGGAGACGTTACGGCGCATGATCCCGCCCCGATGGCAGCGGCATCGCCGGCCCTGACGCCGTCGCTCTTTGCCAAGGCGCGTGACGCCATGGGGGAAAGCGGCGCTTCGCCGGTCGCCCAGGCCGATCTCGACGGGCTGGGCTTGGTGCAACTGGTCGAGCGGCTGGCCCTGGCCATTGCCGACCACCGCCGCGCGCTCGACAGCGTGGCCGACGATGTGGCCGGGCTGAACGGCCGCGACCTGCGCGCCATGCCGCGCCCCTCGCGCCTTGGTGCAGCCGATGCGGACGGCACCGACCAGGGCCAGCCCGACGGCGCGGTGCGGGAAGAGCGCTATTCCTCGCTGCTCGACATGGCAGCGGCGGTACGGCGGAGCGATCCGGAGCGCCATTTCCTCTCTGGCCGCGGTGCTGCATCGCCGCAGCCGGTTGTGATCTTCCCGGGCCAGGGCCGCGCCCAGCGCCCGGACGGTGATGAGATGGCGAGCGCTGCCCCGGCGCCGTTCGAGCGGCCCTATCTGGCTGCCGTTCCCACCCGTTTTCAAGCGGTTGAGGATGAGGGGGAGGATACCCCGCGTGATGCTGCGAGCACCGAGCAGGCCCTGCGCGATGCCCTGGCCACGCTGCAACGGATGACCGCCCAGCGCTGATGCTGTGATCGCATCGCCCTGCTGCGCTGCGACATTTCGGCATCGCATCCGTATTTCCCGGCACGGTTTCCCGTTTGGGTGGTCCTGACCGGTTGCAAAATAACTTTCCAACAGTCATGGGGGACTCTCGCGCAATTTTTGACGCATTCCGGCGTCGTGATTCGTGCGAGCTGTCTTTTTTGGGTGTAGGGACGATCAACGCGATGGGATTTCCGCCGGTTCAGGGCCTGTATGATCCGCGTAACGAGCATGACGCATGTGGCATGGGCTTCATTGCCCACATCAAAGGCGTCAAAAGCCACGCGATTATTGGCCAAGCCCTGGAGATTCTCCGCAATCTCGACCACCGCGGTGCCGTTGGCGCCGATCCGCTGCTGGGCGATGGCGCCGGCCTGCTGATCCAGTTGCCCGACCAGCTGTTCCGCAAGTGGGCGGCTGGCGAAGGCAAGGAACTGCCGCAGCCGGGCGACTATGCCGTGGCGATGTGCTTCCTGCCGCAGGATGAAGCTGCGCGCACGTTCGTGATCGAAAAGTTCGAGAAGTTCATCGCCAAGGAAGGCCAGGAACTGATCGGCTGGCGCGATGTGCCGACCACGCTCGATGGCCTGGGCAAGACCGTGATCGCCTCGATGCCAGTGATCCGCCAGTGCTTCATCAAGCGCGGTGAGAACTGCGCCGACCAGGACGCGTTCGAGCGCAAGCTGCTGGCGATCCGCAAGCAGACGCAGAACCCGCTGGCGGCCATGGCCGAAAAGCACGGCCTGCCCGGCGTGACCGAGCTCTACATGCCCAGCTTCTCCTCGCGTACGATCGTGTACAAGGGGCTGCTGCTCGCTGGCCAGGTCGGCTCGTTCTATGACGATCTGCGCAACCCTGACTGCGTGTCGGCGCTTGGCCTGGTGCACCAGCGCTTTTCCACCAACACCTTCCCCAGCTGGAAGCTGGCGCATCCGTTCCGCTTCGTGGCGCACAATGGTGAAATCAACACCGTGCGCGGCAACGTCAACTGGATGAACGCCCGCCGCCGCACCATGGAATCCGAGCTGCTCGGCCCGGATCTCGACAAGATGTGGCCGCTGATCCCGCATGGCCAGTCCGACACCGCCAGCCTCGACAATGCGCTCGAGCTGCTGGTTGCGGGCGGCTATGGCATTGCCCATGCGATGATGATGCTGATGCCCGAAGCCTGGGCCGGCAATGCGCTGATGGATGCCAAGCGCCGTGCGTTCTATGAATACCACGCCGCGCTGATGGAGCCGTGGGACGGCCCGGCCGCCGTGGCTTTCACCGACGGGCGCCAGATCGGTGCCACGCTCGATCGCAATGGCCTGCGCCCCGCACGCTTCTCGATCACGCGCGACGATCTCGTCTGCATGGCCTCGGAAAGCGGCGTGCTGCCGTTCCGCGAGGAAGACATCGTGCGCAAGTGGCGGCTCCAGCCCGGCCGCATGCTGCTGATCGATCTGGAGCAGGGCCGCATCGTCGAGGACGACGAGCTCAAGGCCGAGCTGTCTGCCGCCGAACCCTATGAGGAATGGCTGGGCGCGGCCCAGTACAAGCTCAAGGAACTCGAAGTGGTCGAGCCGGAAGTGGTGGCGCTGCCCGCGCCGACCGACAGCCTGCTCGATCGCCAGCAGGCGTTCGGCTATACCCAGGAAGACGTCACCAAGTTCCTGGAGCCGATGGCGGCCGTGGGCGAAGACCCGATCGGTTCGATGGGCACCGACACGCCGATTGCCGTGCTGTCCAAGCGCTCGCGCCTGCTTTACGACTATTTCAAGCAGAACTTCGCCCAGGTCACCAACCCGCCGATCGACCCGATCCGCGAGGAACTGGTGATGAGCCTGGTCTCGATGATCGGCCCGCGCCCCAACCTGCTTGGCCACGATGCCGGCAGCCACAAGCGCCTGGAAGTGGATCAGCCGATCCTCACCAACGAGGACGTGGCCAAGATCCGCTCGGTCGAAGCCGCGCTCGACGGCGCCTTCCGTACCGCCACGATCGACACCACCTGGGACGCGGCCTCGGGCGCCGATGGCCTGGCCATGGCGATCAAGGAAATGTGCTGGGCAGCGACCGAAGCGGTGCTGGCCGACAAGAACATCCTGATCCTGTCGGACCGCGCGCAAGGCGCCGATCGCATCGCCATGCCGGCCCTGCTCGCCACGGCCGCCGTGCACCATCACCTGGTGCGCCAGGGCCTGCGCATGCAGACCGGGCTGGTCGTGGAAACCGGCGAAGCGCGCGAAGTGCATCACTTCTGCGTGCTGGCCGGCTATGGCGCCGAGGCGGTGAACCCCTATCTGGCGTTCGAAACGCTCGAGGCGATCCGCGTCGACAAGGGCCTGCCGCTCACCCCCTATGATGTGCAGAAGAACTACATCAAGGCGATCGGCAAGGGCATCCTCAAGGTCATGTCCAAGATGGGCATATCGACCTACCAGTCCTATTGCGGTGCGCAGATCTTCGATGCGGTCGGCCTCTCGTCGGCCTTCATCGACCAGTACTTCACTGGCACTGCCACCTCGATCGAGGGCGTCGGGCTCAAGGAAGTGGCCGAGGAAACCGTGCGCCGCCATGCCACGGCCTATGGCGACAACCCGATCTACAAGAAGATGCTCGACGTGGGCGGCATGTACCAGCTGCGCCTGCGCGGTGAAGAGCATGCCTGGACGGCGGGCAACATCGCCAGCCTGCAGCACGCCGTACGCGGCAACATTCCTGAAAAGTACAAGGAATTTGCCCAGACGATCAACGATCAGTCGGAGCGGATGCTCACCATCCGCGGCCTGATGGAGCTCAAGCCGGCCGACAAGCCGCTCAGTCTTGATGAGGTCGAGCCGGCGAGCGAGATCGTCAAGCGCTTTGCCACTGGCGCGATGAGCTTCGGCTCGATCAGCCGCGAGGCGCATACCACGCTGGCGATCGCGATGAACCGCATCGGCGGCAAGTCGAACACCGGCGAGGGCGGGGAAGAGCCCGATCGCTTCAAGCCGCTGGCCAATGGCGATTCGATGCGTTCGGCGATCAAGCAGGTCGCCTCGGGCCGCTTTGGCGTCACCGCCGAATACCTCGTCAATGCCGACGACATCCAGATCAAGATGGCCCAGGGCGCCAAGCCCGGCGAAGGTGGCCAGCTGCCGGGTGACAAGGTCGACAAGGTGATCGGCAAGACCCGCCACTCGACGCCGGGTGTCGGCCTGATCTCGCCGCCGCCGCACCACGACATCTATTCGATCGAAGACCTCGCGCAGCTGATTCACGATCTCAAGAACGTGAACACCAAGGCCCGCGTCTCGGTGAAGCTGGTGTCGGAAGTGGGCGTGGGCACCGTGGCCGCGGGCGTCTCCAAGGCGCGTGCCGACCATGTCACGATCTCGGGCTATGAAGGCGGGACCGGCGCTTCGCCGCTGACCTCGCTGACGCATGCCGGCAGCCCGTGGGAAATCGGCCTGGCGGAAACCCAGCAGACCCTGCTGCTCAACAACCTGCGCAGCCGGATCTGCGTGCAGGCCGATGGCGGCCTGCGCACGGGCCGCGACGTGGCGATCGCCGCGCTGCTCGGTGCCGACGAGTTCGGCTTTGCCACCGCGCCGCTGATCGCGGCCGGCTGCATCATGATGCGCAAGTGCCACCTCAATACCTGCCCGGTGGGCGTGGCAACGCAGGACCCGGTGCTGCGCGCCCGCTTCACCGGCCAGCCCGAGCACGTGATCAACTACTTCTTCTTCGTCGCCGAAGAACTGCGCGCGATCATGGCCGAGATGGGCTTCCGCACCGTTGCCGAGATGGTCGGCCGGGTCGACCGGCTCGACAGCCGCAAGGTCGTCGCCAACTGGAAGGCCCAGGGCGTCGATCTCACGCGCCTGCTGCACAAGGTGGAGCCGGTGGCCGGCACCAGCCTCAACTGGACCGGGCATCAGGATCACGGCCTCGATGCCGCGCTCGACAACGACCTGATCGCGGCGGCCGCGCCGGCGCTGGAAGCGGGCGAGGCGGTGCGCATCGAACGCCCGGTGATCAACGTCAACCGTACCGTCGGCGCGATGCTTTCGGGCGAAGTGGCGCGGCGCTATGGCCATGCCGGCCTGCCCGACAACACGATCAACATCGCGTTCAAGGGCGTGGCGGGCCAGTCGTTCGGTGCGTTCCTCGCCCATGGCGTCACGCTCGACCTGGTGGGTGATGCCAACGACTATGTCGGCAAGGGCCTGTCGGGCGGCCGCGTGATCGTGCGCCAGCCGGCCCACGTGACGCGTGAAGCGGCTGAGAACATCATCGTCGGCAACACCGTGCTCTATGGCGCGATCGCCGGGGAGGCGTTCTTCAACGGTGTGGGCGGTGAACGCTTTGCCGTGCGCAATTCGGGCGCCCTGGCGGTGGTCGAAGGCACGGGTGACCACGGCTGCGAATACATGACCGGTGGCGTGGTCGTCGTGCTGGGCAAGACCGGCCGCAACTTTGCGGCGGGCATGTCTGGCGGCGTGGCCTATGTCTATGACATGGATGGCAACTTCGCCTCGCTGGTCAATGGCGCCATGGTCGATGTGCTGCCGGTTTCGGCAGGCCGCGACGAAGACGACGGTGCCGGCCGCCCGCAGCAGCGCGGGGTGGACGTCAACGACTTCGGCATGGGTGACATGCTGCGCCATGATGCCGATCGTCTGCGCGTGCTGATCGAGCGCCACCTGCTTCATACCGGGTCCAAGCGGGCCCGCGCGATCCTCGACAACTGGGATCAGGAAGTGGTGCGTTTCGTCAAGGTCATGCCGCGCGACTATGCGCGTGCGCTCCGCCAGCTTGAGGCCGAGCGCCTTGAAGCCGCGTCGGTCGCTGCGGAATAAGGAATAGATTACAATGGGTAAGGCAACCGGCTTTCTCGAACTCGATCGCAAGGACCGGGGCTATGACGCCCCGGCCGAGCGCCTCAAGCACTATCGCGAGTTCATCGTTCCCCATGACGAGGCCTCGCTCAAGGGCCAGGCCTCGCGCTGCATGAACTGCGGCATTCCGTATTGTCACAACGGCTGTCCGGTGAACAACCAGATCCCGGACTGGAACCACCTGGTCTATGAAAGCGACTGGCGCGAAGCGCTGGACAACCTGCATTCGACCAACAATTTCCCGGAATTCACCGGCCGCGTCTGCCCCGCTCCGTGCGAGGCAGCCTGCACGCTCAACATCGTCGACCAGCCGGTCACCATCAAGTCGATCGAATGCGCCATCGTCGACAAGGGCTGGAAGGAAGGCTGGATCGAGCCGCAGGTTCCCGCCAGGAAGACCGGCAAGTCGGTCGCCGTGGTCGGTTCCGGCCCGGCGGGCATGGCGGCTGCGCAGCAGCTGGCGCGCGCGGGCCATTCGGTGACCGTGTTCGAAAAGTCGGATCGCGTGGGCGGCCTGCTCCGTTATGGCATTCCCGACTTCAAGATGGAAAAGCACCTGATCAACCGTCGTCTCGTGCAGATGATGGCCGAAGGCGTGGATTTCCGCACCTCGGTGGAAGTGGGCGTGACCGTCTCGGTCGACTCGCTCAAGGAAAACTTTGATGCCGTGGTGCTTTCGGGCGGCGCCGAAGATCCCCGCCCGATCGGCATCCCCGGCTTCGAACTGCCGGGCGTGCGCTTCGCCATGGAATTCCTGACCCAGCAGAACAAGCGCGTGGCCGGTGATGATGAAATCCGCGCCGCGCCGCGTGGTTCGCTCACCGCCACGGGCAAGCACGTGGTGGTGATCGGCGGCGGTGACACCGGGTCTGACTGTGTCGGCACGTCGAACCGCCAGGGTGCGCTTTCGGTGACCCAGCTCGAAATCATGCCGCGTCCGCCCGAAAAGGAAGACAAGGCGCTGACCTGGCCGAACTGGCCGCTCAAGCTGCGCACCTCGTCCAGCCACGAAGAAGGCGTGACGCGCGAATTCGCCGTGCTGACCAAGCGCGTGGTCGGCCAGAATGACGTGACCGGCCTGGAATGCGTCCGCGTCGAATGGGTCGACGGCAAGATGCAGGAAGTGCCCGGCAGCGAATTCGTGATCAAGGCCGATCTCATCCTGCTCGCCATGGGCTTTGTCGGCCCGCGCAAGCAGGGCCTGCTCGAACAGGCTGGCGTGGAACTCGACGCGCGCGGCAACGTCAAGGGCAACACGGTCGATTACAAGACCAGCGTGGACGGCATCTTTGCCTGTGGCGACATGCGCCGTGGCCAGAGCTTGGTGGTCTGGGCGATCCGCGAAGGCCGCCAGTGCGCCCGCGCGGTGGATGAAGCGCTGATGGGCGTGACCGAACTGCCGCGCTGACCAACCGTAGCTGCATCAAACCACAGGAAGGGCGCCCCGCAACGGGCGCCCTTTTTGGTGGTGGGAGCAATTGCTCGCTCTCGCCGTCACCCTGAACCTGTTTCAGGGTCCAGGCTTCAGTTCCCTTCAGACTTCAAGCAGTGCACCGACACTGCACACTGGACTCTGAAACAAGTTCGGGGTGACGATGTTGTGAGCCGGGTTGGCGATGCGCCCGGCTATTTGGCAGCGAGCAAGAAATTTCTCGCGCCGAGTGTAAGCTCCTCTGCGCCTCCGCGCGAACCCAAATGACAGGGAGTAGAGAGAGAAACGCTGTTGGGAGCCTCCGTATTCGCCCACAAGCAGACATCATCCTTCAACTAACTCGCACCCGGAAAAAACCGGCATCGACAAAAATACGGCGCACTTCCTCTCGGTCTTCTGGTGTCGTCGGTCCGTCAGCGAATGTCACGTCGACAATAGGCACGAGCCGAAGCCACCGCCTGTGCCCTTCTAGTTCCCTAATCAATTCACCGATGAAGGCGGCGGCGCGTTTTGGATCAGCGAACAGGCGACTTTCAGACGAGAAGGAGGAACAGCTAATCCTTGTAACCGTCTCGCCTGTCCTGATGTTTGTCAGATGGACGTTATTCGGAGCAACGGTTGCTCTGATGCGTACGGTGAACATGCTGCGGGCTGTAGCATATGAGGAGAGGACATGTCTGCTCCCCACCAATTTCCGCCGATCCATTTGCCTTAACAAGCCAACTTCCGGCTCGGCAGTCATCAGACCAGCAAATCCTCGTAGAACGCACCGAACGCCCGGGTGGGGTGGCGGATCTGGATTTCCAGGATCCACAGGCCAGCGGTGGGCAGGCGGTCAAGATCGCCGAGCTTGCCGGCCTGCCGCGAGGGATGGGGGTAATCGGCCACGCGATGGCCGCGTACATCGAGGTTGAGCTGCCAACCCAGGGCCGCCGCTTCTTCCGCTGCCCGAGCATAGAGCGCGCTGCCGCGGATCGCGCCGTGATTCCAGATCGTCGCGACGCGGTGCCACAGGTCGCGCGCTGCCGCGGCGCAGGCGTGCATCTCCCGGTCCTCACCCACCGCATAGCTGGCACCGACGTCGGCTTCGTGGCCCAGGAGCACGGGGCCGATGTCGATGAAAAAGATGTCGTCGTGGCCGAGTGCAAGGTCTTCGCCGCCACGGTCGCTGAACACGCGCAAGGTGTTGGCGCCAAACCGCACCATCATCGGGTGCCAGGCCTGGCCCATGCCCAGTTCCCCGAGAATGGCTTGGCCGACCGCTCGTGCCTCGCTCTCGCGCAGGCCAGGGTGCACGGCTTTGGCAATCCGCTCGACGGCGGTCCAGGCCAGGGCCTGGGCCTGCCGCATCGCCGGCAGCGACCAGTTGGGCCCAACCGAATCGGTGTCGGTCGCGGCGCTCATGGATCGACCCGCCAGTCGATCGGGGTCTGCCCATGGCTCTCCAGGAAGGCGTTGGTCTTGCTGAAATGGCGGCAGCCGAAGAACCCGGCATGGGCCGACAGCGGGCTGGGATGCGGCGCCTTGAGCACGAGATGCGCCCCAGAGGCGAGGCCGGGCACGCGCGCGGCCTTTTTCTGGGCATGGCTGCCCCACAGCAGGAACACGATGGGATCAGGCCGCCCCGCCACGGCGGCAACCGCCGCATCGGTGAACTCCTCCCATCCCTTGCCCTGATGCGATCCGGCCTGGCCGGCCTCCACTGTCAACGCGTTGTTGAGCAGCAGCACGCCCTGCCGGGCCCAGTGGGTGAGATTGCCATGGGCCGGTCGCGGCAGGCCAAGGTCGCTTTCCAGCTCCTTGTAGATGTTGACCAGGCTGGGCGGCACTTTCACCCCGCGCTGCACCGAGAACGCCAGCCCCATGGCCTGGCCCGGGCCATGATAGGGATCCTGCCCGAGAATGACCACTTTCACGGCGGGCAGCGGCGTCAGCTCCAGCGCGGCAAGCCGTTCCCCCCGCGGAGGGTAGATCGTCTTGCCGGCGGCTTCCTCTGCCTTGAGAAAACCGCCAAGCGCCCGCAGGGGGCGGCTGGCCAACACCGGATCAAGGGCGGCAGCCCAGCTTTCAGGGACCGAAGAAGCACTCATTGCCGGGGCCTATCACGGACCGCCGGGCTGAGCACGGAGTGGGCCAGGGGCGCCATCGCCGATCAGGCAGCGGGGCGCACGATGATGGCCTGGCCTTCGGGATCGAACGCCAGCGCGTCGATACCCGGCGCCGACGCGCAATCGCCGGGGCGCAGTACCTCATCGCCCAGTCGCACTTCGCCCGCGCGCGGGATTACCAGCAGCGGCCCGGCGTAATCGGCGCGCAGGGCTGCGTCGGGCACGCCTTGGAGCCTGTGTGCCGTGAAATAGGCACCGCTCGCCAATTCCACCGTGCCGGTATCGGGAATGTGCTTGTGCAGCTTGGGATCGAGTGGTTCGCCACGTGACACCGCGATCCCGGCATCAAGATGCAATTCGCGCGGGCGGCCGTAATCATAGAGGCGATAGGTAATGTCGCTGTTCTGCTGGATCTCGATCACGCTGACGCCGGCGCCAATCGCATGCACGGTGTTGGCCGGGATATAGAAGAAGTCGCCCGGCTTGACCGGATGCCACACGAGCATGTCTTCAATGCTGCCATCGAGCGCCGCGGCACGCATGGCGTCGTGATCGACATGGCTCTTGAAGCCCACACCCAGCGTGGCGCCAGGTTCGGCATCGATCACCAGCCAGCACTCTTCCTTGCCCCGGTCCTTTTCGCCGGCAGCCGCTGCTTGCGCATCGCTCGGGTGGACCTGGACCGAAAGCTTTTCGCTCGTGAAGATGTACTTCACCAAGAGGCTCGGAACATCGGCCGGCGGTTCGAACCAGACCTCGCCGATGCGCTTGCCTTCGGGCGCGGTGAACGGGGCGGGAAGAACATCCTTGCCCCAGGGCTTTTCAACTTCGCGGATCGGCAGCTTGCTCATTGGTTCGCTGCTCCCTCCAGCTTGCCGACCAGTTGCGCACCTTCCGGCGTGCACACGAGGATTTCATCGCCATCGACGACCACAATGAGATTGCTGGCGCCGATTACCGACACACGCGGGCCGTCGGTGTGAACCAGCACATTGCTGCAGTTCTTCAGTTCGGCGCGGCCCTTGATGGCATTGCCCGCATCGTCCTTGTCGAGCGCCTCGTGCAGCGCTTGCCAGTTGCCGATATCGGACCAGGCCATCGTGGCCGGCACCATGGCGGCGCGGTCGGTCTTTTCCATCACGGCATAGTCCACCGATTCGCCCGCGATCTTGGCAAACTCGGCAGGATCGGGATGGAATGCGTTGCCATCGGCATGGCCCTTGTCCACCGCCGCACGCACTGCGCCGGCGATGTCGGGGCGGTGCTTGTCGAGTTCGTCAAGGAAATGCCCGGCGCGGAACGCAAAGATGCCGCCGTTCCAGGCATAGCCGCCATCAGCGAGGAAGGCCTTGGCGCGCTCGAGATCGGGCTTTTCGACAAAGCGTTCCACCTTGCGGCCGCCACTGCCCTCGATCGGATCGCCCTGCTTGAGATAGCCAAAACCGGTTTCCGGGGTAGTGGCGGCAATGCCGAAAGACACCAGCCAGTCGTCGGCGGCCAGCTTGGCGGCAGCCTTGGCCGACGCCTGAAAGGCATCGCAATCGCCAATATGGTGATCGCTCGGGCAGACGAGCATGATGGCATCGGCTGGCAGGCGCAGCGCGGCGAGCGCGATCGCTGCTGCGGTGTTCTTGCCTTCGGGCTCCACGATGATCTGGCTGGCGGCCGGATCAGGCAACTGCTCGACCACATGATCGAGATGTTGCGCGCCAGTCACCACGATCGGAGGCGAAAAGCCAGCTTCCATGCTGCAGCGCAGCACTGAAGCTTCGAAAAGGGTCGTGTCGCCGACCAGCGGCAGGAACGGCTTGGGCTTTGCCTTGCGCGAGCGCGGCCACAGGCGGGTGCCGCTGCCGCCGCACAGGATAACCGGTGTGATCATGGTCGTTGACGTTCCTGATTGCATGTTACCGGATGCCGAAATGGCGGGTTGGCAGCAACTTGCGTGCGCGGCGACGGCTGCCGCGGATCGGCACGCATCGCGTCTGGCAAGGGTTTGCTGGTCACCTTTCCCCATCCCTAATGCACCGATAAACGAGCGGCAACCGGCAAATCGCTGCACCACGGCATAGGAAAACCGTAAGCCGCCAAACGGCTTTGTCGACAAATCGTTCCGTTACAATGCTGTTATCCGGCCGTTGCGACGATCTTGCGGGGCGATTTTTCGCGTTGGCCAGGCTGCATCGAAGCTGGTTTTGTTTGCGGTGCAGCATTTGGCGTGTTGTGCCTCTGTCCCACCAGCGCTATGGATTGGAACGGTGTAGGTGACGGGCAATGTGCCGCGGTGCGATGCCGGCTTTCGCGCCATGGACCGTGCGAGGCGCGTTTTGCATTAAACTTCGTTCACGTGCGGGCCGGTGCTGGCCCGGTTCATCAAGGGGTTTGGTCGATGCAGTACGGTTCGTTGCGTGGTCCTGGATACGCCATGGCCGACGACACTGCCCGATGCTCGATGATCCCATCGCTGGGGGCAGGCCGTTTGTTGTTCCGATCTTCCGAAAGTTTCAAGCCATGAACCCATCGAAAACGGCGCCATCCAACTTGGCCCTGGCCGATACTGCACCGTCCTGCGAAGGCCTCTCGCGGCGAACGCTCCTCCATTCGCTGGCCGGCATGGGGGCCGGCGCGCTGCTGATGCCCGGGGGCAGCGCCTTGGCGGCAAGCCGCAGCAGGCCGAGGCTTGGCGTCAACCTCGCCGGCGCCGAATTCGATGCGATCGGCGGCAACTGGCATTGGCCCAATGCAGATAACATGCGCTATTATCTGCAAAAGGGCTTCAACATCTTCCGCATCCCGTTCCTCTGGCAGCGGTTGCAACCCCAACCCGGCGGGCCACTGCTCGAATCGGCGTTGACCGGGCTTGATGCGATGGTGGCCGCGATCAATGCAGCCGGGGCAGTCGCTGTGCTCGACTCCCATGACTATGGCCATGTCAACAAAGCCATCATCGGCACCCCCGGTTCGGGCGTGACGATTGACGACTTTGCCGATTTCTGGGGGCGGATGGGTGCACGGTACCGGCAGCGCTCGCTGGTGTGGTACAACCTGATGAACGAACCGCACGATATGCCGCCGCAACTCAACCTGGATATGCAGAACGCTGCGGTAAGCGCCATCCGTGATGCCGGCGCGCGGTCCAAGGTGCTGTTTTCCGGCATTGCCTGGACCGGCGGCCATTCCTGGCTGTCGAGCGGCAATGGCCAGGTGATGCTGGGCGTCAACGATCCGATTGGCAACTTCGGCTTCGATATTCATCAGTATCTTAATCAGGGTTACGGGGGTGGTCGCGGTGCTGTCCAGGTCGGGGCAGGTGCGCACAGCCTGATCCAAGTGACGCAATGGGCCAGAGCCAATCGTCAGAAACTTTTTGTAGGTGAGTTCGGCTGTAATTACGCTCCTGAATTTATGAAAGAGCTTAAGGATTTGCTCGATTTTATCGTTTCCAATGGTGACGTCTTTATTGGCGCAACGTACTTTGCTGGTGGAGGCAGCTGGGGGCAGAACGTGGGCTCCAGCGATCCCATTAACGGCGTGGAGAAGCCTCAAACGCTGTTGCTGGAAAAGTATTTGTAACGGCCCTATTGGTTAACTGCGTGGTTAAGCGGCTGGTGATTAATTGGTCGTCAGCGCTTATCCTCGCGGAAATCGCAAATCAGCATGTGAGCGGTGGATGGCTTCAGTGATGAGGATTTGCTGGGGCGGAGTTTTATAGCGTGACGAAATAAGGGGCGAGCACATGGCCAATCTGATTAAGACGGTAATGGCAAAGGTGCCGGTCGCTCGCAAGCTGCTGCGCGCTTATTGGCAGGTTCACTGTTTTCCGACTGTAAAAAATGCTTGTATGCATAGTCTACCTGGGAAACTCGTTGTTTCGCTCACGTCTTATCCTGGCCGTTTTTCGACATTGCATTTAACTTTGCGGAGCATACTCGATCAGACGAGACGGCCTGACGAGGTGCAGCTGTGGATTGCGCATGATGACGAAAAGGCTCTGACACCGGCGATCAAGGCGCTGACCTCACATGGTTTGAAGATATTGCTGTGCGACGATACCAGGTCTTACAAAAAAATTATTCCTGCACTAGCGCGGGATCCGCAGGCATTCATCCTCACGGTAGATGATGACTGCTTTTACCCTACCGACCTGATTGAGACTCTATCTCAAGAATTTGATCCTACCCGGCCTACTGTGAATTGTCGCCGTGCACATATCATAACGCGCAATGAAGACGGTAGTATTCGACCATATCTGGAATGGCGTGGTAATATCGATGAAAACACGCCGGTAGACGCACCGCGAGGCGATATGCTGAGTACGGGGCATGGTGGTGTGCTGTATTTTCCGGGATGCTTTGATCCAGAAGTCAAGAACGTCGCTGCATTCCGTGAAATTTGTCCGAATGCAGATGACATCTGGCTTTACTGGATGGCACGCCGCGCAGGCACGCGGTATCGCAAGGTCGGCGGCAAGTTCATTTCTGCCAACTGGCGCGGAAGTCAGGAGGATTCGCTGATGGCCACCAACGTGACACATCATGGCAACGATGCGCAAATTGCAGGCATGATCGAGCGCTACGGCATGGTCGATCTGGATTGATCTTCCGGCGCCATTGTTGCGCCGGGCCGATGCTGGTTGCGAGAATTGCTGCAGGTGCGAAATGATTAATTGTTTCGCGTTTTCGGATTTGCTAGGCACTTTTGCGCGGGCAGTGCGCGCGCGCGGCATGGCAAGCGCCAGGCCGCAGCGCGCGATCTGCGCATAGTCAGGGACCGGACCAATGTCTTTTTCAGCTGTCATCCCCACCAGTGCCAGCCGCGGCCGGCGTGCTCGTCTGCTGGAGATCATCCAGGCGATCTGCCAGTTCGAGCTGCTCGATGAAGTGATCGTGGTGTGGCAGTCTTTCGAAGAACCCGGCCCGGAATTCATTCATCCCAAGGTGCGCATCTTCCTGTGCAAGGTCCGCGCGCTGTCGCTGGCGCGCAATCTCGGTGCCAGCCAGGCCAAGGGCGACTGGATCTGGTTCCTCGATGACGACACGATGCCGGCCGCGCCCGACTATCTCGCCCGCGCGCAGCGGGTGCTGACCGACAACAATCTCGATTTCGTCAACTCCAACGTCTGCGGCGAAGGCGCCAACCAGGTGTCGCGCCGCATTGAAGCCGACGTCGTGTTCGACGAGCGGACCATTTCGGGCAATTTCTGGGAACCGGGCCTGATCCTGCGGCGCACGGTATTCCTCGAAAACAAGTTCGACATTCATCTCGGCGTGGGGTGCCTGCACGGCGCCAGCGAGGGCGCCGATCTTGGCCTGCGCTTGCTGCGGTCGGGACGCAAGGGCATGCGTCTGCGTGATCTCGAACTCGATCATCCCGCGATCGAAAAGCCCGCTGACCACCGCAACAAGATGTTCTCCTACGCCTTGGGTAACGGCGCCGTTTCGATCCGCCATCGTGGTTGGGCCGGCTATGCCCGCACCGCGGGGCGGGCTGCGGCCAAGATGGTGCTACTGGCGGCGCAGTTGCGCTTTTCCGAGGCAACCGACTATTTCGTGCGCACGTGCGGCCTGCTGGTTGGCCCGCTGTTGCGCCCGGCCCTGCCGGTCAACATGGAGGCGCAACTGCTCGACAGCCCGGTGCTGCTGCAGGAGTATCGCCCGGTGGCCGCCTGATGGTATCACGGGGCAGGTGCGGGGGCTCCGGCCAGAGGGCCTTGGGGTTGCCGCATCGGCCGAACCGGCCTAAGCACGCGGGCATGGCCGTTTACCTGCATGAAGAAGACTTGCCTTCCGCCGATCTGCTGGCGCCGGGCATCATCGCCGTCGATACTGAAACGATGGGACTGATCACCACGCGCGACCGGTTGTGCGTGGTGCAGATTTCCGACGGGCAGGGGGACGAGCACCTTGTGCGGTTCAAGGTGGGCAGCGATTATGCCGCGCCGAACCTGCGCGCCGTCCTGGCCGATCCTGCCCGGCTCAAGCTGTTCCATTTCGCCCGGTTCGACCTGGCAGCGATCCATCACTACCTCGGCGTGATGGCAACGCCGGTGTTCTGCACCAAGATCGCCTCCAAGCTGGTGCGCACTTATACCGATCGCCACGGCCTCAAGGACCTGGTGCGCGAATTGCTGGGCAAGGAGATTTCCAAGCAGCAGCAATCGAGCGATTGGGGCGGCAGCGTGCTGAGCGATCCGCAGTTGGAATACGCCGCGTCCGATGTGCGCTATCTCCACGGTGCCCACGCCATCCTGGTGGAACGCCTCGCCCGGGAAAAGCGTTCGGAAATCGCCCAGGCCTGCTTCGACTTTCTGCCGACGCGCGCATTGCTCGACGTTGCCGGCTGGGCCGACCGCGATATCTTCAGCCACGAGTAAGCCTGCACCTGCCATGATCCTCACGCCATGACCATCCAGGCAGAACAGATGCGCAGCCGCCGTCGGCACAAGGCGGCGCCGGGCGGGCGGCATGATCGCACCGTGCGACTGCTGGCCGTGGTGCTGCCGGGCCTGATTGGGGCGCTGCTGGCGGTGATGGTGTTGAGCCCGCTGGCCCCGCGCGGCGAGATCAGCTTCCTGCTCGATCGCACCAAGGTCGCCGTCGTGCAGGATCGCCTCAAGGTCGTCAGCGCGATGTACCGCGGGGCAGACGACAAGGGACGGACCTTTTCGGTTACGGCCGGCAACGCCGTACAGCATTCCGCCGCGCAGGATGTGGTCCAGCTCAAGGACGTGACCGCCCGGGTCATGCTCAAGAATGGCCCGGCGATCCTGACGACACAGCAAGGCGCCTACGATTTTGGGCGGCAGTTCATCAAGGTGCCGGGCGTGGTCAATTTCGAAAGCTCGGATGGCTATCGCATGATCACCGATGGCGCCTCGATCGATCTGACGAAGCGCCAGCTGGTCAGCGATGGCCACGTCGATGGCCGCCTGCCCACCGGCACTTTTTCGGCAGACCGCATCGTTGCCAATCTTGACGATCGGGTTGTGACACTGGAAGGGCATGCCCACATGCGGATGGACCAGGGCAAGCTGCCGCTACCGGCCAAACCCTGAGCCCAGCCACGCCGTACCGCGCGACTCGATGAGGACCACGCTGAAGATGATCGACCCGCTTCCTTCCTCGCCGCGCACCGCTGGCCGCGTGTCCACGCGTGTTTTGGCACTGCGTTCGCTGGTCTGCGGCTTTGCCCTGTCGGCTGCGGTGGTGGCCGGGGCTTCGCATCTCGATGCCCAGACCTTTGGCAAGCACAACTCGAACGCGCCGGTCAATTTCGGGGCAGACCGCATGGAGTTGCAGGACAAGCAGAAGCGCGTTGTGCTGACCGGCAATGTCGACATCACCCAGGATGATCTGCGGCTCCAGGCCGCGCGCACCACGCTCGCCTATACCGACGCGCAGGCAGTGCAGGTCCAGCGCATCGATGCGGCCGGCGGCGTGGTGGTGACGCGTGGCGACCAGCGCGCCAGCGGCAACACGGCCGTTTATGATATTCCGCGCAAGATCATCACTATGGTGGGTAATGTCGCGCTACGCCGAGGCAAGGATACGCTCAACGGTGGCCGGCTGGTGATCGACCTCAACACCGGGCTGTCCAGCGTGGATGGACGGAGTGGCGGCGCGCCCAGCGGTACGGGTGGCGCCACCACCACATCGAGCGGCCGCGTTACCGGCACGTTCAACGTCGCCAAGAAGGCCAGCTGACCGCTTTCCCTGACCCGCGCGTGCGTTACACTTTGTTCGCTTCTGCCGGCTATGGCGGAGGCAAGCGCGCGGCGTTGTTGCCCGAACATGGAGATGCGGCTTGGCTACCCTGGTTACCGGCAATGCCGGCTTCATCGGCTTTCACACCGCCAAGACCTTGCTCGAACGCGGCGATGCCGTCGTCGGCCTGGACGTGGTCAACGATTATTATGATCCTGCGATCAAGGAAGCCCGGCTCAAGATCCTTGAGGAAACCGCCGCGTGCACCGGGGCGCCCTATCGCTTTTTCCGCGCCAATCTGGCGGATCGCGCTGCGGTAGAGGAAGCCTTTGCCCAAGGCGGAGTGCGCCGCGTGGTCAATCTCGCGGCACAGGCGGGCGTGCGCTATTCGATCGAAAATCCCCACGCCTATGTCGAAAGCAACATCGTGGGGTTCACCAACATCCTCGAGGCCTGCCGCCATGGCGGGATCGAGCATCTGGTCTATGCGTCGACCAGTTCGGTCTATGGCGCCAACAAGGCGATGCCGTTCAGCGAGCACGTCGGCGTCGACCATCCCCTGCAGTTCTATGCGGCTACCAAGAAGGCCAACGAGCTGATGGCGCACAGCTATAGCCATCTCTACCGGCTGCCGACCACCGGCCTGCGCTTTTTCACGGTCTATGGCCCGTGGGGGCGGCCAGACATGGCGCTGTTCCTGTTCGCCCGGGCCATTCTCGATGGCACGCCGATCAACGTGTTCAACCACGGCAACCACACCCGCGATTTCACCTATGTCGACGATATCGTTGCCGGCGTGATTCGCGCGCTCGATCGCCCGGCCCAGCCCGATCCCGCCTGGGACGCGATGAAGCCCGATCCGGCCACGTCCGATGCGCCCTATCGCATCTACAACATCGGCAACAACTCCCCGGTTAAGCTCACGGCCTATATCGAGGCGCTGGAAAACGCACTGGGGCGCAAGGCGCAGCGCAACCTGCTGCCGCTGCAGCCCGGTGACGTGCCCGATACCTATGCCGATGTTACGGATCTGGAACGCGATCTGGGCTACAAGCCGGCGACGAGCGTCGAGGCCGGCGTTGGCGCTTTCGTCGATTGGTTTCGCGAATACGTGGCGCCATCACGCTGACTTTCATCCGAAGCGGACGGGTGCCCTGCGCAGCGCAGGACGCGGTCTGTCGCATTTTGTGCGCAGCACGTTGGCGTTCGTAAGCGACAGCCTGACGGGTTGCGTGGCGCGCTGAAACGACACGCAAAAGCGACGAGTGGAGATTTGCCGGCAGCAAATCCGCGACAAGATCGCTCGCCTGTGCAATGCCTCGCTGGCAAACTGTGCCGCAAGGCATGGAGGAGAGGATTTGCCTGCCAATTGGGGTATTGTGCAAAGCAGCATAAGCTGGCATTCCGCAACAGATAGATCGAAAATGGGGCGTTCCGCGTGGTAGCCGGCGGTGCAGGGCCAAAGGCTACCCTTTCTGCAGGAGCAAGGAATAACGTGAGGTCCGATTCGAATATCGCGCTTGTCTTGGGCGCTGCCGCAGCGCTGGTTTGTTCCATCGCTTTTGGCGCAGCAGTCGCCGATGCAAGGCCTGTTCGAGGCAAGGAGGCCTATGAAGTGGCGCCTCCCCAGGCCGACACCAAGATGCCAGCGAGTGTGGCGATCGGGGTTGGCGACGAATTGACTCTCACGGTCCTGGGCGAGCCCGACCTGAGCGCGCCGCGCCTGGTTGTTGATGAAGCCGGCCGCATCCAGTTGCCACTGGCCGGATCGGTGCTGGTGGCGGGGCTCTCGCCGGCCGACGCGTCTCGCGCGATCGAGAAGGTGCTGGGCGAGAAATACCTGCGCAACCCGCAGGTGGCGATCAACGTGGCAACCCCTGCCCAGAAGCTGGTTTCGGTCGAAGGCCAGGTCAACCGCGCCGGGGCCTATCCGGTGCAGTCGAACACCACGCTGCTGGGCGCGATCTCGATGGCGTCGAGCCCGACGCGCATTGCCAAGCTGGATGAAACGATCCTGTTCCGGACGGTCAACGGCCAGCGCATGGCAGCACGCTTTGACATCGATCGTATCCGCAAGGGGCTGGACCCCGATCCGCAGATCATCGGTGGCGATGTGGTCGTGGTTGGCTTCTCGCAGACCAAGTCGGCCTATCGCGACCTGATTTCCATGGCTGGGCTCCTCAACGTTCTTCGGAACTTCTAAAATCGGCGGTAGTGTGAACAAAAATCTTTCCTACGCTGCGGCCGATCAATTCGTGCCCAGAGCCTTCATGGACCAGGCGGACGAACCCAACGGGAACGGCGAAGGCGGTTCCTCGATCGATCTGCGCAAGCTGTTCATGGTGGTTCGCGCGAACCTGTGGATCATCTGCCTGATCGTGGGGGCGGCGCTCGCCCTTGCGCTGGTCATCACCATGCTGATGACGCCGCACTTTACTGCCACGGCCACGGTGCAGATCAACAACCAGTCTGCCCAGGTCCTGTCGGATGAACAGGACCCCTCGCAGTCTGAAGCCGCCTCGGCGCAGGATACCGATCGCTTCCTCAAGACGCAGATCGCCATTCTCAACAGCCGGGCGATTGCCGACCGCGTGGCCCAGCGCCTGCGCCTGGTCGACAACGCCAGCTTCTATGCCGGCATGGGCGTGCCCGCGCCCAAGCCGACCGCCACGGCGGCGCAGCGCCGCGCCTATACGCTGGCCCTGCTCAACAAGGCAGAACTGGCTGACATCACGCCGGCCTCGCGCCTGGCCACGATCAGCTTTACCAGCATCGATCCCAAGCTTTCGGCCAATATCGCCAATGCCTGGGCCGAGGAATTCATCCAGGCCAACCTGCAGCGCCGCTATGACAGCTCTGCCTATGCACGTGACTTCATCTCCGGGCAGCTGGCCGAGGCCAAGGCCAAGCTGGAACAGTCCGAGCGTGACCTGAACGAATATGCGCGCAAGGCCGGGCTTATCCGCCTGCACGATGCAGGCGCGTCCGACGCGGCCGGTGGCGGCGGTGGCGGCGATGGATCGGTCACGATGTCGACCCTGCTGCAGATCAATACGGCGCTCAGCAATGCACAGGTTGCCCGCGTGGCAGCCGAACAGCGCTGGCGCGCGCTTTCCAGCGGCAACCTGATGGGCGCGCCGGAAGTCTTGACCAACCAGTCGATCTCCACGCTGCTCACCGCCCGCGCCACCGCCCAGGCTGATCTTGAGCGGGAGCGTGCGCGCCACCTCGACGAATATCCCACGGTGCAGGCGGCCAAGGCACAGATCGCTGCGATCAACCAGCAGATCAACGCCATCGCCCAAAGCATCCGCGCCTCGGTCAAGGAGCAGTATGATGCTGCTCTCAACGCCGAGCAGAAGCTGACCGCACAGTTGGGCGAACTCAAGGGTTCGACTCTGGCCGAACAGGACCGTTCGGTGCAGTACAACCTGCTCGCCCGCGAAGCGACGACCAACCGCACGCTCTATGACGGGCTGCTGCAGCGCTACAAGGAACTGAACGCGGCCGCCGGCATCAGCGCCAGCAACATCGCGATCATCGATTCGGCCGAGCCGCCCAGCTCACCCAGCTCGCCGGTGCTGATCAACAACATGCTGATCGCCCTGCTGGCTGGCCTGGTCATTTCCGGCTTGGTCGTCCTCATCCGCTTCCAGCTCGACGATGCGGTGCGCGTGCCCGAAGACATCGAGGAAAAGCTAGCGATGCCGCTCCTTGGCGTCATCCCCAAGTCGCAGGACACGACGCCGGGCGAGGCGCTGGCCGACCCCAAGTCTGCGGTGAGCGAAAGCTACAACTCGCTGCGTGGTTCGCTGCTCTACTCGACGGCGAATGGTCTGCCCAAGACCATCCTGATCACCAGCTCGCAGCCGTCCGAAGGCAAGTCGACCACCAGTGTCGCCGTCAGCCGCGGCCTCGCTCGCCTAGGCCGCAAGGTGCTGCTGCTCGACGTCGACATGCGGCGCCCGGCGCTGCACGCGGTGATCGGCGTTGCCAACGACAAGGGCATGTCGAGCCTGCTGACCGGCCAGCACACCATCGACGACGTGCTGCACGCGACCGACGAGGAAAACTTCACGGTGATCACCTCGGGCCCGCTGCCGCCGAGCCCGACCGAATTGATCAGCTCGGGCCGCCTCGCCGGCGTGCTCAATGAACTGAGCGAACGGTTCGACGTGGTCATCCTCGACAGCCCGCCGGTGCTGGGCCTGGCCGATGCTCCGCTGATGGCGGCGATCGTCGAAGGCGTGGTCATGGTGGTGCAGTCCGATCGCAGCCGCCGCGGTTCGCTGCGGGCCTCGCTGCGTCGCCTGCGCGGCATGCAGCCCAATGTTCTGGGTGCGGTGCTCACGATGTTCGATGCCTCGCGCGTCGGCAACCGCTACTCGGAATACTACGGCTACAACTACTACCGCTACACGTCAGAAACCGCGAACTGAGTGCAAACCGTGGCAAAGCTGTCTGGGCATCGCTGGGCGAGTATCTGCCTCGCCGTGCTTCTGCTCGGCTATGCCACGGTTGCTGCCATCAACGGGTTGGGGCGCTGGATCTCTGACGAGGGAGAGCCGCACGGCCCGCCCGTTTTCACCTATGACACCATGGCCGCGCGGGCGCTGGCAACGCGGGCCCTGGCCAACAATGCGCCTGCACAGGCACTGCCGCTCGCGCGCATGGCCTTGCTCGGTGACCCGGTCGATGCCCAGGTCGTCGGGCTGATCGGCCGGTCGGAAATCCTGCTGGGCCATGGCGCCAAGGCCGATGCCGCCTTTCGCGTTTCGGCTGGGTTGGGCTGGCGCGATACGGCCACGCAGCTCTACTGGTATTCGCGGGCGTTTGATCTGGGCGATGCCGACATGGCGGCGCAGCGGCTCGATGCTGTGCTGCGCCAGGATCCAGGTTTCCTCGCCCGTGATTCTTCTTTTGCCGATGTGACCGCCAGCCCCGAAGGGCGTGCGGCCCTGGCGGTGCGCCTGGCAGAGCATCCGTTCTGGTCGTTCACGTTCTATGCGCCGCGCGAGGCTTTGACCCCTGAACTCCTGGCAGATCGCGCCGACGTGGTGCGGCGCATGCCTAAGGCAGCGCTGCAATGCGCCGACGTGGCGCCGCTGGTCAATCGCATGCTCCAGGCCAATCTGCTCGAAGAAGGGCAGGACTTGTGGTCGCGCGCATGCGACCCGGAACCGGGCTTGGTTCACGACGGCCATTTCCGCCGGGTCGATCCCGAGGGCAAGGGCGGGGTGACCTATTTCAATTGGCAGCTGCCGGCCAGCGGCACGGTGGAACTGCTGTTTGACGAGGCAGCCGACGGTGCGCGCACGCTCGACATGCGCGTCAATGGCGGCATTTCGCGTTCGGTGCTGCGGCAGCTGACGATCCTGGCGCCTGGCCGATACAAGCTGTCCTGGGCGATGCCGGAGCAAGGCGCGGCCGCGCTTGCCGCCTTGCGCGTGGGCATTGGCTGCACTGCCGATCGCGGCGTGGCGGTCCCCGCGCAGTCCGATCCTGCGGCGCCGGGGCGGGCCATGATCGAAACCACCGTTGACGATACCTGCCGCGCGCGGCTGATCTCGTTCTGGCTGGCGCCCGGCACGCGCGTGCACATTTCCGATGTGCGGCTGGAGCGCGTCGGCGCCTGACATCTCCTGCTGCCGTGCTGGCGGCGCACGGTTGCAGCAAAACGCGCTGCCGTCACACGATCTACAACGCCCCGGCTCTTGCTGCACTGCAAAACGCACGGTAGGAGAAGCGGGGACGTTGCGGGGCCCGGCCAGCATCTCGTGCTGCCGCCCCGACAAGCGCTGGAGCGGTTTCGAACACGATGAGCTATTCAAAACTCGCTGTCAGAGGCGCACTCTGGTCCTTGCTGCAGGTGCTGGCAGAGCGTTTGACCCAAACCGTGGTCATGCTCACCGCGGCGCTGTTCCTCGGCCCGCATGATTTCGGCGTTGCCGCGATGGCGACAGCGCCGGCGCTGATTGCCGCATCGACGCTGCAGACCGGCAACCAGATGATCGTCCAGCGGGACGAAGCGACGCAGCATTTCCTCGATACCGCGTTCTGGCTGTTCCTGCTGCTCGGCGCGGCATGCGCGGTTTTCGTGGTGGGGCTGGCATTGGTGTTCCGGGCGATGCCGGGTTACCAGACGGTATGGCTGATGATCCTGCCCACGGCGCTGGCACCGCTGCTGGCGGCGATTGGCGTGGTGCCGGAAGGCCTGCTGATGCGCACGTTTGCCTATCGCGTGCTTGCCATCCGCAAGACCGTGGGCCAAGCGATCGCCGGCGTCGCCTGTTGCGGGCTGGCGGTCTATGGCTTTGGCGCTTGGAGCATCGTGGTGCAGGTCACGGTGGCGCCGATCATTTCCACGGCGATCAGCCTGATCGCGGCGAAATGGCGCCCGCGCGGCGTGGCCACGTTCCGCGAAATGGGCTCGCTTACGCGGTTCTCCGGCGCGCTGCTCGGCTGGTCGATGCTCAACCAGGTCAACGTGCGCTCGGTCGATCTCGTCGTCGGCCTGATCGCCGGTCCCACGGCGACGGGCGTGTTCCGCCTGGCCCGCACCGTGCTCGATCTCGCCACCAGCCTGTTCATGAACCCGATCAACGGCATCCTTCTGCCGATCTTCTCGCGCATGGTGGGTGACCGGGAGCGGACGCTGGAGGCGATGTGGCAGGCCTGCGGCGTGGCCAGCGTCATCGCGCCGGTCTCGTTCCTCGGTTCGGCCTTTGCCAGCCCGTTCGTAAGCGCGGTGATCTTTTCCAACAAGTGGCCGCATCTGTCCGAAACGGTCACGCTGTTCCTGCTTTCGCTGCCCTCGGTCGCGGTGATGGTGCCGGTGCAGACCTATCTCGTGGCCAGCGGCCGGCCCAAGCTGCCGTTCTTCAACAACCTCTACCAGACCATCGCCAACGTCATCATGGTGGCCTTGGGCGCATGGTTCGGCATCATCTGGGCGGCGGGCATGTTCAGCCTGCGCTGCCTGCTCGGCGCGGCGGCGCTGCTGGTGGTGCTCAAGCGCGTGTCGCCCGATATCCGCATGACCAACCAGGCTGCGGCCACGACCGTGCCGCTGCTGGTGGCGGTGGGCATTGCCGTGGCGCTGCATGGCGTGGTGTGGATGCTGCACCTTGACCTGGCCAAGCTGGTGCCGGCGCTGATCATGACCACCGTGGCCATGCTGATCTATGCCGGCGTGTCGCTGGTGATGTTCCGCGCCTGGATCGATTTCGTGATCCGCGCCATCCGCAAGCGCTAAGGCAAGGCGGGCTGGCCGAGCCCGCCTTAGCCGGCCCGCGCAGCCTGGATACGGCCAATCAGCGCCTGGGCAATGCCGCGCCAGCTGAAGGCATGGGCATAGTGCGCGACATCGTGTGCCGCAGGCGGCGTTGCTGCTGCCTCGCGCACGATCGCGGCAAGGTCAGCGGCAGTGATCGACAGCGGGGCAAAGCGCGCCCACGGCGGCGCCACGCGGCGGTGGATTTCGATGTCGCTGCACACGACCGGCAAGCCCAGGCTCGCCGCCTCGACCAGCGGCATATTGAACCCTTCAGCCAGCGACATGCTCACGAAGCAGTCAGCCGATTGGTATAGGCCTAGCAGGGCAGCGTCCGACGCATGGCCGTGCCATTCCACGCGGGCCTCGTGCCGCGCCAGGTGGCTGTCCCAGGCCTCCGCGATCGGGCCCCAGCCGCGCCGGCCGACGATCTGCACGCGCCATGGCGCCGGCATGGCTTCGGCCAGACCGAGCACGGCGTCATAGTTCTTGCGCGGCTCGATCGTGCCCACGGCAACGATCTGCGCCTGGCCGCGATCGGGTGCCGGCGCCAGCGACAGATCGATGCCGGGGGCATTGCCGATCGTGCCCACGGGCCGATGCAGGATGGCGCTCAGGCTATCGGCCATCAAGGTGGTCGGGGCCATGACATCGCCATAACGGCGCGCCATGGCGGCCTCGCAATGCTTGAACAGAAAGCGCCCGCGCAGGTTCATCGCTTCGCCCCGCGTCCAGGGAAAATCGTCATGGATGATGCGGAACACCGGGGCCTTGCCGATCAGGGCCAGCGGGCTGGGCGGGAACGCCGGGCAAACCAGCGCATCGCAGGCTGCATCGCGAAAGGCACGGGACCGGGGCAGGGCCAGCCAACCGCGGAAGCCGCCATCGACGGCAATGACGTTCGGGCCATCGAGCACGGCCGAGCGCCGATCGACGAAGGCCACGGTATCTGGCGCCTGCTCGCGCATCGCCTTGAACAGGTTGATGGCATAGCGCTCGATCCCGGTAGACGCATTGGGCCGCGTGGCCAGAACCAGATCAACCGCAATCGCCACCGTCAGTTTCCCCCAATTTGCTGGTCAGCATCAATTTAAGTCTCAAGCCAACGGTCGATCAATGAAGCCTTCGCTGCTGCAATGCAACATCACCGGAGCGTTACGCCAAAGCATCATTGATATACGGCAGCCAACTCCCGCCGTCTGATCAACGCGCGGCTCTCAGCCGGGTGATTCGACGAGTGCGGCCGTGCTTGCGCCGCGGGTGTAGACTCGTCTATGCTGCATAACAGCAAACGCCGGGGTAGCCGGGGAGCAAAGGCTCAGCTCACGATGAAAAACACTTCTCAGGTATTCGGCATGATATCTACTGCCGAATTTCCGCCAAAGCAAACGTCCGCGCGACAAGCCTCACTGTCAGGGTTGAAAACGCTGGTCCAAGCGGAAGCCCATGCTTGGCGGTGTTTTTTAGCAGTCTGTATATCAATGCTCCTTAATTTCTTGTTAGCCATTGCAAATGCCAACGGCATAGGCATGAATAACAATTTGGTTACTGTGATCCAGGTCATCGTAACTGGGGCTTCCGCCTGCATGGTTCTATTTTGGCCTATCCGTGTCACCAAGCTCGAGCAATACAGTGCGTTTGCAATCGTCCTGTCGCTTATTATGACATTGATGGTCAATGAATTCAATCCACGGTTGTTTTACGACTTTCTTGTGATTCCGTTGTACATCGCATTGGGTCGGTCCGCGCGATTCACCAAGCCGCGTTGGATGGACGCGCTTCTACTCACTGTGCTGGCTATTACTTTACTGGAAATTGCGGCGCCCACGCTATTTGTCCGTGTGGTCAATCCGGGCAAGTATTTTTTGGCGACTCGGTCTTGGGTTGCGGCGCAGAATGGTGCAGTCGCCGAGACTGGGCTTTACGTAGGGGCATTTAGGGGCGGTGGCTCAGTATTCGCACTTTCCGACCATCGCATATCCGGACCTTTTCTTGAACCTTTGTCGCTTGGATACTTCGGCGTTCTGATGACCATCTACTATGTCGGTATAGCAGATGTCTCTGTGATTAAGCGCATATTGACCGTTGGTGCTAGTTTATTCCTTTCGTTGGCTTCAGATTCTCGTGCGGCGACAGGTATGATTGTGCTTAGCGCGTTGCTTCTGGCTTCGCGCATTAGATTGCCAGCAATGGTTATGTGGATGATGCCAGTATTGGTGTTCATCTCGTTATGGATATTTTACATATTTTCAGATGGGGTTTCTCTTGGGGACAGTGCTTCGAGAGTTGCAATTACTTTTGACGCCCTTAAAGAATTTAATGTGTGGGATATAATAGTTGGAAGGGTGAATAGCGATCGTATAGGTGATAGCGGTTTTATATACCTTGCGCGTGGGTTAGGTCTGATCGGTTCTGTCGTGGGTATATACTTTTTTAGTGGGATAATATCTTGCCGTAAAAGTCAAAATTGTATCATATACGCAGTTTTTTCAATTTATATTGTGCAGCTTCTTGCATTCGGGCTCGCGGTTTTTTCCATAAAATCTGCATCTCTCGCGGGATATCTCATCGGGATTTCCTCATGGAACATGAAAGTTTCTTTTAAAAATCGTGGCATTTTATTTCGCTCTAGAGAATAGTTTTCGAGCTAAAATTTATTTTTTTGATGATTCACCACGAATTTTTGTGGAGAAACTTCTGTGGAAAATGCAGTGAAGCGACATCAGGGCTATTTCGATGCGTTCCGAGGTATTGCAATTGCAGGCGTCGTGTTCACGCACATGACCTGGATATCTGGCTCGGTTCCAGAATGGTTGAGTAATATTTCGCATTTTGGATCGAAGGGCGTTCAGCTTTTTTTTATCGTTTCGGGTTTCACAATCGGCTATAATTATGAACCAGAAACGTTTAATTTGAAGAAATTTTATTGGAAGAGATTTTTCAGAATTTCTCCAATGTATTATTTTATGTCAATTTTTTATTTCGCTTTGGCTTTCACACCAGTTTTTAGTTCCAATCAGCATTTGTATACATTATTTAATTGGGTGGTAACATTTACATATACTAATGGTTGGTTTCCAAGTGCAATAAATAGTGTTGGTCCTGGCGGTTGGACGATTGCCGCTGAGATGATGTTTTATCTGTGCTTTCCTTTTATGCTAAGGTTTAAGCGGCAGCCAGCCGTACTTGTCGCATGCACGGCGGCAAGTTACGTGCTATCGGTTATACTTAACAGGCTGATCACAAAAGTGATGGGGGGCTCGGTAGGTGCGGAATCTTTTGCTTATTTCTTCTGGGTTGTGCAGTTTCCGGCGTTTTCCACGGGTGTGACGATCGCAGCGTTGATGCCTTATCTCGAACGCTTCCAGAGACTAGGAGTTAAGCTTTTTTTCGCCTCGCTACTTTTGTTATGCGCCGCAGGATTCACGCGTGGCCTCACTTCTAGCTACATTGCTGCAGATATTTTATTTGCTGGACTTGTGGTTGGCGGAGCTTTGAAAAGTAATGTTGTTGTTGAATCTAAATTGTTGCAATACTTGGGAACTGTAAGCTTTTCCGTTTATTTGATTCATTTTCTATTTATTCGCTTGTTTGAAATGATATTTCCCGATATATCTATTCATGTGAACCATATTATTATTGTATTTTTGGCATTTATTGCGATAATTATTTTTTCAACGGCTACGTCTACAATTACGTACAAATTGGTAGAGTTAAACGGTAAGAGGTTTGGAGATTTTATATTTAGAAGATTAATGAAAAGTCAGTAGAATGCTGTCAGTGAATCGGAATCTTTGAGATAATCATTTAAAATTATTGCAAATAATTTCAAACCACCAACATTGTAGCTTTCTTAAAAATCTTTAACTCGGCTGCTTGTCGTTTTTAATCTACCCGCTGGTGTGCGGGGGCCTTTTGGCTGGATGCGGTTCTGCAGAGAGCGCATTCGGCTCCGCAAGGCGAATGGCAAGATGACTGCCTATGCACCGGTTCTTATCCCGGCCGATACCGCGCCGCCTGATGCGATTCAGGCCGGCGCTCGGAAATTTCTCGGCCTGGATACATTGCGGTTCGTGACCGCCATGTGGGTGGCGTTTTCGCACGGGGCGCGCTTCCCAATCGATCGCCTCGTCCAGCCCGATACGCTGTTTCACAAGCTGCTCTACATGCTGTGCAAGACCACGTTCAACGGCACGGCGGCGGTGGCGGTGTTTTTCCTGATTTCTGGGTTCCTGATCCATGGCGCCAGCCTGCGGCGCCAGCAGATCAATCCGCTGCCGTTCCTCACCCGGCGCGGCGTGCGGATCTGCCTGCCGCTGGTCGTGGTGCTGATCGCAGCCTGGATGTTGGGGCCGGATTACCAGGAATCGCTCTCGCACGTGACTTGGTCGGTCTATGCCGAAATCATCTATTACGCGCTCTATCCGCTGGTCTTCCCGCTGGTCATCCGCTTCGGCATCGGGCGGGTCTTGCTCGTGTCGCAGGTCATTTCGCTGGCGATGATCGCCACGCATCCTGGCAACATTTACCTGTGGTCATTCGGTTGGCCGCTGACCTGGCTGTTCTGCGCGCCGCTGTGGCTGATGGGGTGCTATCTGGCTGAGCATATCGACAGCATTACCAAGGCATCGGCCGCTGTTCCGGTCTGGGCCTATCGCGTTGGCGCGGTGGCGTTCTGCTATCTGACGACGGTTTTGTCGGCCCACGCCGGGCGCATCTCGATCGGCTATACCTGGACGATCTGGGTGTTCGGCGTATTCTGCATGTTCTGGCTGGCGGCAGAAATGGCGCGTGGCACTGGCGCGCGCCCGGTCGCCTGGCTGGAGCGCTTCGGCCTGGCGGGGTATTCGCTGTACCTCACGCACAAGTTCGTCATCACGCTGGTATCGCCGCTGCTGGCCACCAACCCGATCGCGTTCTGGGTCTTGGTGAACCTTGGCATTCTTGTGGCGGGCTGGGCCTTCTACAAGGCGGTGGAGGCGCCGTCGCACCATCTCGCGCGCGCCTTGGGCAAGCGGCTGGAGAACAGAGGCAAGGCCGCCCCGATCAGCGCCTGATGCGCTGACCGCTGGCGGTTGGTATCATCCCCTGCTGGCCACGCGCTGCGTTTCCGTGGCGATGCGCCGTGCGATCGAGGTCCACGAGAAATTGTCCTCGATATGCCGCACTTGCGCGTCGAGCAGCGCCTGGCGGGTACCTGCATCCTTGAGGGTGGCGATCCGCGCAGCAAGGCCAGCCTCGTCGCCAGGTTCGAAGATCGCCTCGGCGCCGACCACGCCGGGAATGCCGCCGACATTGGAGCCGAGCGCCGGGGTGCCGCAGAACACGGCTTCGGCGCAGACGCGGCCGAACTGCTCGCGCCAGTTTGGAGTGGGCACGCTGGGCAGCACGAACAGGTCTAGCGCGGAATAGAAGATCGGCAGTTGTTCCTTGTTGAGCGCCGGCAGCAGCACGCCACCACTGGCGCGCACCGCGTCGGCCACGTCAGGATCGCTCACTGGCCCACACAATATAAGGCTGGCATCGGCACTGGCCGCCGCCCGGGCAAAGTATTCCAGCCCCTTGGGCCGCCAGATCCGCCCGGCATAGCCAGCCAGCAGCTTGCCGGTAAACGCCTGCGCGGCATCGGGAAACAGCGCAGCGAGGCGCGCGCGTGCCTCTTCCTTGGGCGTGGGGCTGAATGATTGCAGCGACACGCCATTGCCGAGCGGCGCCACGATCCGTTCCGCCCGCGCGCCGCGCGCACGCAGCACGCCGGCGACTTCGGTATTCTTGGGAAACACGATGTCGGCCCGGGCATAGACCACGCGTTCCAGCAGGTTGGCGCCGCTGAAATTGCCCTTCATGTTGATCGCGCTGCTTTCCAGCACGAACGTGCTTTTCCGCTTGAGGCAGGCTGCCAGGAACGCCGTCAGCGAATGCGGCTCTTCGTGAATATAGAGCACCTGCGGCGGATGCGCGCGGATGTAAGACAGCATCCCCGCGCTGACATAGGTAAGCCAGTGGCCATGGGCGAGGCTGGGGAACAGCAGCAGCTTGAAATTCTCTTCGGTGACCGGGGCATAGGTCTTGCCGGCAAAGATCTCGGGACCGAGCACGGTCAGATCGAACAGCTTGCCCAATTCGCGGAAGCGATCGTGGTACAGCTTGTTGCCGGCTTCGTGCCAAACGAGAATCATGCTTGGTTTCATGGTCGATCCCACCTTTCCAGCCCCAGCGTCCCAGCCGGCGGATGCCACGAGCCCCTTGCGCGGTTTTCCCTTGCAGCCCGGCATCATCCATTGCGGGTTCATTGCCCTGAATTTTGCTGCGTTGCAACGTATCGGTCCGGTCGGCGATTGCTTTTTCGCGCGCGGTGGAGATTTGCCTATGGTGCAATGCAAAATTAAAGTTCCTGCAATGCGCTGCCCACTGGGCCGCATGGCATGAATGCCTCAGTTGCTTGTCCAGCGTTTGTGCGACATTGCGCCGCGAGAGCGGCTGGGGGAGCAAGGCCGCTGGACTTGATGGAGTGGACTGCACCGGCGCTTGCCAAATTTGCAGATGCGAAATAGCAGTCAGGCAACAGGCGCGGGCAGGGGCGGTGGCTTGCGTCACGATCGCGCGGCCGGCGCGTGGACCTTTCCCGCGTTGCATCGTTGTAACGTCATATTGATATGCCGATGCCCGTCGCCGTGGGCAGCACCATGGCCGCGACGCAATGCCAGTGGAGTGACAAGGACCTATGACGCAGACACTTTCGGTTTCCGCCGTGATGGCCAGTTCGGGCGTTGCCTTTGGCACCAGCGGGGCGCGCGGCCTGGTCACGGCCATGACCGACAAGGTCTGCTTCACCTATACCTGCGCTTTCCTCCAGCACATGGCCGAGATCGGCCAGTTCGCGCCGGGCGGCGCCGTGGCGATCGCTGGCGATCTGCGGCCCTCGTCCCCCCGCATCATGGCCGCCTGCGCTGCGGCGATCGTGCATATGGGCGGCGAGGTGCAGGACTGCGGCTTCGTGCCGTCTCCGGCCGTGGCACTGCATGGCTTTGCCCAGGGCATTCCCTCGCTGATGGTGACCGGCAGCCACATCCCTGACGATCGCAACGGCATCAAGTTCAACCGCGCCGATGGTGAGGTGCTCAAGCCCGACGAAGCCGCGATCCGCAGCCAGGACGTGGTCGTGCCCGATATCTTCGATGCGGACGACATGCTGCGGCAGGCGCCCGAGGGCCAGGGTCCGATCGATGCGGCGGCGCCTTATGTTGCCCGCTATGTCGATTTCTTCGGGCCGGAAGCACTCAAGGGCTTGAAGCTTGGGATCTATCAGCATTCTGCGGTGGGCCGCGATCTGCTGGTGGCGATTGTGTCGGGGCTGGGCGGGGACGCGGTGCCCCTCGGCCGGTCGGAACGCTTCATCCCCGTCGATACCGAGGCGGTGCGCCCCGAAGACCAGGAACTTGGCCGGCAATGGGCGGCCGAACACGGCCTCGATGCGATTCTGTCAACCGATGGCGATTCCGATCGCCCGTTGCTGGCTGATGAAACCGGGCAGTGGATGCGCGGTGACGTGCTGGGCATCCTCTGCGCCCAGGCGCTCGGCGTCACCGGGGTTGCCACGCCGGTCAGCTCCAACTCCGCGCTGGAACTCTCGGGCCAGTTTGCCGCGATCGCGCGCACGCGGATCGGCTCGCCGTTCGTCATTGCGGCGATGAACGATCTCTTGGCGCAAGGGGCGGTGGCCTGTGGCTATGAAGCCAACGGCGGCTTCATCCTCGGCAGCCCGATTTCCTCCCATGGCCTCAGGCTGGGCGCTCTGCCCACGCGCGACGCCGTCTTGCCGATGGTGGCGGTGCTGGTCGATGCGCGGGCCAAGGGCCTTGCGCTCACCGCCCTGCAGGCAACCCTGCCCGCCCGCTTTACCTTCAGCGAGCGCTTGCAGAACATTCCCACCAGCCATAGCCAGGCCCTGATTTCCAGGCTGGAACAAGGCAGCGATGCCGAGGTGCTGGCCCGCCTGTCCGAAACCTTTGGCGGCCTGGCCGGAAAGGCGAGCGCGTTCGACAAGACCGACGGGTTGCGCACGACGTTCGCCGATGGCGACGTGATCCACCTGCGGCCGAGCGGCAATGCGCCGGAACTGCGGGTCTATACCGAAAGCGACACGGCCGAGCGGGCCGCCAGCCTCAGCAGTGCGGCGATGCAACTGGTGCAGAAGCTCGCGAGCCAGCAATGACCCAGTCCACAGGTCGCCTTTGTGCAGTTGCAGCATAAATGGATTGACTGCGGCCGCGCCAAAGCCGAATACTCGCAGCCAACGCTATCGGACCCGAGCATGGCCTGAATGCTGCCAAGAAGCGGTCGGCCATGCTTGGTATGGTTAATGCCATGCTGCGGTCGCATCTGCGGCATTCCATGGCCTGATGTGAGTATTGCTGGATGAAAATCGCCGTTTTTGGGCTCGGTTATGTCGGGCTGTCCAATGCTGTCCTGCTGGCGCAGCACCATGACGTGGTGGCTGTCGATATTTCTGCGGAACGGGTGGCGCTGGTCAATCAGCGCAAGGCGCCGATCGTCGATGCCGAGCTGGAAGATTTCCTGGCGACGCGTCCGCTCCGTCTCACCGCCACGGTCGATGCGGCCGCGGCGCTCGATGGCGTCGATTACGTCATCGTCGCCACGCCGACCAACTACGACGCCGATACCAACAAGTTCGATACCTCCTCGGTAGAGGAAGTGATCAAGATGGTGCGCGATGCCAATCCGGCCGCCGTCATCGTGATCAAGTCCACCATCCCGGTTGGTTTCGTCAGCGAGGTACGCGCCCGGCTGGGAACCGACCAGGTTATCTTCAGCCCGGAATTCCTGCGCGAAGGCCGCGCGCTGTATGACAACCTCCACCCCTCGCGCATCATCGTGGGCGAGGAATCCGAGCGCGCCCGGGTCTTTGCCGAACTGCTGCGCGAAGGCGCGGTGAAGAAGGACGTGGAAGTGCTGTTCACCGGCCCGCGCGAGGCCGAGGCGATCAAGCTGTTCGCCAACACCTATCTCGCCATGCGGGTGGCGTTCTTCAACGAACTCGACAGCTATGCCATTGCCGGCGACATGGATACGCGGCAGATCATTCGCGGCGTTGGGCTCGATCCGCGAATTGGGCTGCATTACAACAATCCCAGCTTTGGCTATGGCGGGTATTGCCTGCCTAAGGATACCAAGCAGCTGCTGGCCAACTATTTCGAAGTGCCGCAGAACCTGATCCGCGCGATCGTTGACGCCAACCGCACCCGCAAGGATTTCCTGGCCGACCAGATCATTGCGCGCGGGCCGCGCAAGGTGGGCGTGTTCCGCCTGGTGATGAAGGCCGGGTCCGACAATTTCCGCCAATCCTCGATCCAGGGGATCATGAAGCGGATCAAGGCCAAGGGCATCGAAGTGGTGATCTATGAACCGGCCCTGCCGCAGGACCAGTTCTTCGGTTCGCGCGTGGTGCGTGATCTGGCCGCGTTCAAGGCGGAATGCGACGTGATCATCGCCAACCGCATGACCGCGCAGATCGAGGACGTGAAGGACAAGGTCTTCACCCGCGACCTGTTCGGGTCTGACTGAGCAAGCGCGTGGCCGGTTGCAGGGGGAACGCATGACCACATCGAGCATGGCCCAACAGCGCGATGCCATCCTGTTTTCCCGCTATGGGCTGGCGTTCGATTGCGCCACGCTGGACCAGCTGGTCGCGCGCGCGCTGCAGCAGGCCGCCACGCCGCAGCTCTATTGCACGTGCAACGTCAATCATTTGCGCCTGCTGCAAACCAACATCGCGTTCCAGGAAGCCTATGGCAAGGCGGCGGTCGTAACCGTCGATGGCCGGCCCATCCGCATGCTGGTGCGCCTGCAGACCCGGCACGATGTGCCGGTGGTGACCGGTGCCGATCTGTTTCCCGCGCTGCTCGACAAGTTGCGCCCGGGGATCGATCGGCCGTTCTTCGTCGCCAGCGCGCCAGAAGCGGCGCAGGCCCTGGCGGCGCAGCTGATCGCGCGTGGATTTGCCGCCGATGCCATCGGCCAGGATAGCCCGCCCTACGGCTTTGAGCGTGACGCGGCCTATAGCGCCAACCTGGTGGCGCAGATCGCCGCGCTGGGCACCACGCATCTGTTCATGGGCGTGGGCGCGCCCAAATCGGAACTGTGGGTGGCCCGCCATTTTGCCGAGCTGCCCCCGGCGCACATTTTCTGCGTGGGCGCCGCGCTCGATTTCTCGTCGCAGCGCAAATCGCGCGCGCCGCGCTGGGTGCAACGCATGAGCCTGGAATGGCTGCACCGCATGCTCAGCGAGCCGCGCCGCCTGGTGCCGCGCTATGCCGGCGACGCCCTGTTCCTTGCCGGTATCCTGGCTGGCCGGCGGCTGGCCCCGATCGTGCCGCCGCGCGCCTGACCCACCGGTAGAGCGTTCACGCCAGTTCGGCGACGCTCTCCGGCGCCGCGGTCGCATCGGCGTCAGGCTCGGTATCAGGGCGGGGCATGGTCAGTGGTGCGGTCGTCGGTCGATAGGGCACCAGCAGCATCGCAGCGGCCACCGCGGCCAGCGAGGCCAGCGCCATCGAGCGGAACGGGAAATCGTCGAGGCCGTGCGCGCCCAGGATCACCAGCACGCCGCAGGCGAACACTGCCTGCGCCCGCGAGAGCAGCGTGGCCTGGTCGCTGCGTTCGGAAACGATGCGGCGCCACAGCAGCCAGACCAGCAGGCAAAGCAGCATGGCCAGCACGACCAGGCCGGGCAGCCCCCCCTCAAGCGTCCATTCCAGCCAATCGTTGTGCGCGCGGCCGGCAAAGGTGTTGGTCACCGCTTCCAGGCGCTCATGCGCGTTGAAAATCGGTGGGAAACTGCCAACGCCACTGCCCGCCGGCCAGATCGTGCCGATGGCTTCGACCGTGTCCTTCCAGATATCGGATCGGGCATCCTTGAGATTGGAAAAGCGATCGAGAATGCGGTCGATCGAGCGCAACCCGCTGAGCAGCGCCAGGGCGATCACGGCAATGCCGCCAAGCAGCGCCAGCCACAGACGACCGGCGGACAGGTGCTGGCGCATGATCGGCCACAGCATGGCGACGCAGCCGACCAAGGCCAGCGGCAGCAGCACGATGCCGGTGCGCGAGCCGGTCAGCACCGCAGTGATGGCGAGGATCGCCATGGCCAGGCCCGTGGCTGACCAGAACGCAGTGCGGTTGCGCACCTTGTTGACCCATCCGCAGGCGAGCACGCCAACCGCCAGCAGGGCGATGGCGAGCACGTCCGCCTCGGCATTGTGGTTGGCTTGGAAGCCGACGATGACGCCGGTGTGCGAATAGGCGTAGAGCGTCCAGTTGTGGCCGCCGGCGCGCGAAATCTGCAAGGTGCCAAGCGGGATCGACAAGAGCGCGAACAAGACGATCGTGGCGCAGATCCACAGTCGACCGGCCAGATCGGTGCGGCTGACGACGAGGAGCATCACCAGCGGGATAACCGTTGCCAGCAGCGAAATGAACGTGCGGCCCGGCGCCATGCTCCACGGCATCCAGCGATCGGCCGCGCCGATCAGGTTGAGGGCGGCCACTTCGACGTCGCGGCCGGGCAGGGCATGCCACAGCGACGGGGGCAGGGGAATCAACTGGGCAACCGGAATGAGGATGACCAGCGCGGCAATCGCCCAGGCCGACCTGGGGACCGGGCCCAGCCCTGTCTGCAGCCGGGGCCAGAGCAGTTGCAGCGCGATCGTGATGGCGACGACCACCTGCAGCGCCGTTTCGGAATCGGGGTTGGTGGTGCCACCGCCACCGAGGAACAGCGCCGCAACAAGCGCGCCGATGATCACCAGGACGCCGGTCTGCGGCAGGCCCACTGGCGCCAGGCGATAGCGCGGCGGCATCAGCGCCGGCGGCTTGCTTTCGCCGCGATGCCGCGAGCGGCGGCGGCGGCCGCGCTGGCCGGCGATATCGGCATTGGTGGTGGTCAAGGGATTGGATGAGGAGGAGCGGCGCCGGCGCGACGATCGCCGGGAAGAATTGTCGGTGCCGTCGGAAGGTGCGCTGTTCGCCAAGGTGCCACTCGTCGCTATGTCATGCCGGCGCGGTGCATGCCGGCAAAGAGGCTTTTGCCAAGGCGTAACGACCTACCTCGCTGGCCGCCTCAGGTCAAAAAAAGGACCTGCAAGCCAGTGGCCTGCAGGTCCTTTTTCTAACTGTTCGTCGGCGATCAGGAACCGGTCGAAACGGTCGGAGTCGGATTGTTGTCCTTCTTCGCGATTTCGTAGGTGCCAACACCGAAAGCGGCGAGGGCAGCGATGCCCACGACCACGGCGTCAACGTCCTTGGCCTGGCCAGCAACCGGAGCCGACGAGCGGGCCAGCTTCTTGGCAGACACGGCAGCGACCGGGGCAACCGGACGGGTGGCGGCGGCCTGTGCGGTTCCAGCTACGAGCATACTCGCAACGGCGCCGATGGCGGCGATCTTCATGATGTTCATGGTCTCAACTCCAGAATCGGCTTACTCTGCCGTTCTAGTGTATCTACGTATTTCCGGCAAGATTTTATTTTGCAGTGCCGCAAATCGCGTGTTTCCAGTGGTATGAACACCCGGGCGGCGGCGGCTTTCTGGCCCTGCGTGATGCCCGAAAAGCACAATTGGCTTAAATATTCACTACCGCTTTACCATGCCATCACGGCGCTGGCATGAAACTTTGCGAGATTTTCCAACGCGCACCAAAAAGCCCGCCGTAAATGAATACGGCGGGCCTTGAAGCATAATAAGGTAGAGAAGTGATCAGACGCCCGGCGAAATCGGAACCGGGCTGTCCTTCTTCTTCACGCCGATAACCACGGCGGTGGCAACGATCGGCACGGCCACAAGCAAGCCCAGCAGAGTGTCGGCATCGTTGCTGGTGGTGGCCACGTTCTGCGCGCTGCGCTTGAGCAACTTGGCACGCACGGGCTGGACCGAGGACGGCGACGCGGCGCGGATGCTTTCCGCATAAGCTGGCGCGGTGAGGAGGATGGAACTGGCAACCAGGGTGCCAACAATGCCGGAGAGCTTCATGTGTACCCCTATTTGGAAATTACCATGTAAAAATACCGTAATCTTGATGCGGTCGCAAGAACCTTATTTGCGCTGCAGCAATTTTGTGCCAGCTCACGAAACGTGATGATTTTGAATTGGTTCCAACGCTTCATCGCAAATTTCGCAATCAAGCTGCGCCGTGTTCTGCTGGGCGGCAGCGGCAAATTTTCGAATCGGCTGCCGGGTGTGAGAAGCGGGCCGTGACGTCGCGAGAGGCCCGTTTCTGGACACACTCTGCTGCGCTGCAGCAGTGGTGCGCGCTTGTGGCGGAACCGGTCAGAACGCGCGGTCGTGGATCAGCACGGTGAACGTGGCAAACATGATCTGGACGTCGCGCCAGATCGTCCAGCCATCAAGGTATTCGAGATCGGCCTGCAAGCGGCCCGACAGGTCGGCCTCGGTATCGGTGGCGCCACGGAAGCCGCGCACCTGGGCGAGGCCGGTGAGGCCGGGCTTGAGCGAGTGGCGCTGGTTATAGCGCGGATCGACTTCCCAGAAGCGTTTGGTGCCGGCCAGCGAGCCCAGTGCGTGGGGGCGTGGGCCGACGATGCTCATGTCGCCGCGCAGCACGTTGAGTAGCTGGGGTAGTTCATCGATGCTGGTGCGGCGGATCAGGCGACCGATGCGGGTGATCCGGTCATCGTCCTTGCTCGCAGAGCGTGCACCAGCCGAATCGAGCTGGGCCACGCGCATCGAGCGGAACTTGTAGATCCAGAACAGCCGGTTGTTGCGGCCCTGGCGCTGTTGCTTGAAGAAGATCGGGCCGCGATCTTCGAGATAGACCAGCAAGGCGACGGTCAGCAGCAGCGGCGCCAGGAACATCACCGCCGACCCGGCGATGGCCAGGTCCATGGCGCGCTTGGCCGCACGGCCGCGCATGCCGAGCGGACCCGCCGAGACGACCAGCGACCCGGTATCGTTGACGCGGCGCGCGCCAAGGACGCCCATCGCCACCACCGTTTCATCGATCAATTCGCCGGTGATATTGGCGCCCTTGAGCACCATCGCCCATTCCATCTGCCGCTCGGGCGGGCAGCTGACCAGCACCCGGTCCATGTTGGTCATGAACATGGCGAGGCGGTCGAGCATGTGCGGATCGTTGCGATTGGGCACCAGACGATGCTGGCGGGCATCGATATGCCAGGCATGGGGGATGCGCACCGGCACGCCGCCGTCGTCAAGAATAAGCACGTTCTGCGCGGTCGGGCCGCACATCTTGCGGATCAGCGGCTGCACTGCAGTACGCGCCAGGACCAATGCGATCGCGCAGGCCAGGAAACTGGCGCCGGTCGAAATGCGTGAGATCTGGTCGGAAACCTTGGCGAAAAAGGCGATGAAGATCAGCATCGTGAAAGCGGCGAGCAGCGACGTAAAAGCGCGATGCCGGCTGAAGCGCGACGAGGTGAGTGCCGACAGCGAGTAGGCGTTGAACGCCAGCGCGGCGATCACGTAGAACGGCACGAGCAGCGCCAGTTGCCGCAATTGCGAGGCCGGCGTCATGCCATATTGCGCCTCGCTTGCCCCCAGCATGGCGACGATAATCATCAGCACGTCGAGCAGGATCAGCATCATGTAGCACTGCAGGCGGCGATGCTCGAGCGAGGCGGCAAGCGGCAGCTTGAGGCGCGCCGCGCTGGTTGAACGCTGCTCACCCTGCTTCGCTTGGGCCGTCTGGGCCGGGAGATCTAGCGTGGTCATTGCCGCTCTCACTGTCCTTCGATGCCGCCGCCGCGAGAAAGCGGCCGTCGTATTCTGGGCGCAGGTAAGGCGAATCGTGCCCCATCCGGTCGACTTGTGGCCGCCGCTGCGCCCGAACAGGTCTTTGTTGCGCTGCAATATCTACATGCTTGCCCCACAATGGCAAGTATCTATGCTTAGCATGGTTCCGCAGCATGCACCACGCAAGCGATCGGCCGTGCCTAGCGTGCCGCAGCCCGCGCGATTTCCGCGAGGGCCTGCCAAAGTGCCAGATCGGCGTTGCGGCTATCGGCCAACAAACTGCGATGTAACGAAATAAGTCGTTCCAGCAGGCGCTCTAGGCGGCGGCCGCGCCAGCGCTTGAGCTGATTTGCCAGATCGGGTTTGTCCCGAAAGAAGACGCGCCGAGCAGACATTTCCTGTTCGAGGAAGCTATTGATATCGCTGCGGCTTCCCATGCGCCCGGCGAGTTGCGCCAATTGTGCGGCGCGTCGCTCGAAAGCAAGCAGCAAACCGACGGGGTTAATTCCCATTTCGCGCGCGCGTGCCAGTTCGGAACCGATTCGGCGGCTCTCGCCCGACAGCACCGCATTGACCACCGGCATCATGCCGTCGTCTTCGGTCGATGCGCCGATGGCATCGAGTGCGGCCGCATCGGCCGTGCGCGGCGATTGCGGGCTGGCATCGAGATAGAGCGCGAGCTTTTCCACCTCGCTGCGGGCCATCCGGGTGTCGAGCGCGGTGGCGCGGGCGATGCGCTCGGCGAGGTCTCCGGTCATGCGCAGGCCGGCCGCACCGGCCATGTCGCGCACCGCATCGACCACCGAACGCAGATCGGGCGGATGGAACATGCCGACCAGGGCATCGCCGCGATCGCCCAGCAACTTGGCCACGCGGGACTTGTCGGTGGCCGCCGTGGCCACGATCAGCACCGGCCAGCCGTCGACCGGGCTCGCCAGCAAGGTCTCGACCGCGTCGAATACTTCGTCGCCAGCGGTGCGCACGTGGATCTGGCGCCGGTCACCAAACAGGGAAACCGAGCGCGCTTCGTCAGCCAGGCGCACGGGATCGCGGCGCAGTTCCGCCCCGGCCAGTTCCACCCGTTCCGCCTCGCCAAGCAGGCCGGCAATGCGGGCGGCGGCATCGGCTGCCCCGGCTTCATCGGGGCCGCAGAAATAGAAGATCCGGCAATCCTGAGCGGCGCGGGCAGCCGCGCCGGCAAAGGTCTTTTGCGTAACCTTCACGGCGACCGGCCTATTGGCCGGGGGCAGGAGAGGGCGAAGGCGCGGGAGCGGCCGGCACGGCGACAGGCGCGGTGCCCTGGGTCTTTTCGCGCAGCCGGGTGGCGACGCGGGTGATGATCTGGTCGGCAATCTCGCGCGAGAGATTTTCCTGCGCGGTCTGTTCTGCCGCGATCACGGAATATTCGCTCGATACCACGTCAAGCCCGGCGTCGGCTGATGCCGTGGCATCGAGCACGATCGCCCCATTGCCCAGATCGACCAGCTGATAGCGCGCGCGCATGGTGCGCCGCTCGCGCGTGATGGTGTCGTCCGACAGCTGGCCCAGGCCCTGCAGCTTTTCGTCGAGACGCACGTCGAGCCGATACTGCGGCTGCTTGCCCCCGCTGCCGAGCCGGTCGGTGAGCGCGTGGCGCACCAGCCAGCCAGACTTGCCGGCGATCGGCGCCACGTCCACCGCGGACACCGCCCGCGCCACGGCGCCCGATCCACCGCCGGCGTACATCGGCTGCAAACCGCAGCCGGCCAGCGGTAGACAGAACAGGGCCAGACAGAGCGTGATGCGGGACTTAGACAACAAGGTTCACCAATCGATCGGGCACCACGATCACCTTCTTCACAGCTGCCCCGTCGAGCGCACGCTGCACCTTATCGGATGCCAGCGCAAGGGCTTCCAGCTCCTCGCGCGCGGTGCCCTTGGCCACGGTCAGGGTATCGCGCAGCTTGCCCTTGACCTGCACGGCCACGGTGACTTCATCGTCGACCAGCAATGCCGGATCGACCGCCGGCCAGGCGGCGTCGGCCACGAGGCCGCTGCCATGCGCGGCAAAGGCCTCTTCGGCCAAGTGCGGCATCATCGGCGCCACGAGCAGCAGCAGCGTGCGGATCGCCTGGGTGCGGCTGGCCGAAGGCGCAGCCTTTTCGGTGGCGCCGGTCAGTTCATAGATGCGCGCCACGGCCTTGTTGAAGCCGAGTGCCTCGATATCCAGCGCGACGGCATGCACCGTCTGGTGGACCTTGCGATCGAGCGCCTTGTCCTCGCCCGTGGCACTGGCATCGGCCTGGGCGAACAGGCGCCACAAGCGTTGCACGAAGCGCGCGCAGCCTTCGATCCCGGCTTCGGACCAGGGCAGGTCGCGCTCGGGGGGGCTGTCCGAGAGCATGAACCAGCGGATCGCATCGGCGCCATAGCGGGCGACGATGTCATCGGGGTCGACCACGTTCTTCTTGGACTTCGACATCTTGATGACGCGGCCGATTTCCACCGGCTGGCCATCGGCCTTGAGCGTGGCGCCGTCGCCCGTGCGCTCCACGTCGCCTGGCGCATACCAGATCGGCTGGCCATTGGCGGGATCGATGCGCGAATAGGTCTCGTGCGTGACCATGCCTTGGGTGAACAGGCTGGCGAACGGCTCGGTCACCTCGATCTTGCCGATCCGGGCCAGCGCGCGGGTCCAGAACCGGGCATAGAGCAGATGCAGAATCGCATGCTCGATGCCGCCGATATACTGTTCCACTGGCAGCCACTGCTTGATCACTTCGGGATCGAACGGGCGGTCGGCCGGCTGGCTGGCAAAGCGCAGGAAATACCACGAGCTGTCGACGAAGGTGTCGAGCGTATCGGTTTCGCGGCGCGCGGCGTGGCCGCATTGCGGGCAGGGCACATGCTTCCAGGTGGGATGGCGATCGAGCGGATTGCCCGGCACCGAGAAATCCACGTCTTCGGGCAGGGTGACCGGCAGCTGCTTCTTGGGCACCGGCACCACGCCGCACACTTCGCAGTGCACGAAAGGAATCGGCGTGCCCCAATAGCGCTGGCGGCTCACGCCCCAGTCGCGCAGGCGCCACACCGTCTGGCCCTGGCCCCAGCCTTCGCCCTGGGCGCGCGCGATCACGGCCTTCTTGGCGTCGGCCACGCTCATCCCGTCGAGGAACTGCGAGTTGACCAGCACGCCGTCGCCCGCTTCGGCTTCGGCGCCAAAGGGCTTGGCCGCGTCGGCTGGATCAGTGGCAACTACGCGCAGGATCGGCAGGCCATACTTGGTCGCGAAATCGAAGTCGCGCTGGTCGTGCCCGGGCACCGCCATGATCGCGCCGGTGCCATAGTCCATCAGCACGAAGTTGGCGATATAGACCGGCAGGGGCGCCCCGGTGAGCGGATGGCGCGCGGTGATGCCGGTGTCAAAGCCCAGCTTTTCCGCCGTTTCCAGCTCGGCCGCGGTCGTGCCGCCCTGCTTGCACAGCGCGATGAAATCCTGCGCGGCGGGATTGCCGGCGGCCACGCCCTGCGCCACCGGGTGATCGGCGGCGACGGCCACGAAGCTGGCGCCAAAGATGGTGTCGGGGCGGGTGGTATAGACCTCCAGGCTGTCCCCGTTCGACAGGTCGAACGCGAATTGCAGGCCCTGGCTCTTGCCGATCCAGTTTTCCTGCATCAGCCGCACCTTTTCCGGCCACTTGTCGAGGCTGGACAGCCCCGCCAGCAGTTCGTCGGCAAAGTCGGTGATCTTGAGGAACCACTGGTTCAGCTTGCGCTTTTCGACCAGCGCACCGCTGCGCCAGCCGCGCCCGTCAATCACCTGCTCGTTGGCGAGCACGGTGTGGTCGATCGGGTCCCAGTTGACTGCCGATTCCTTGCGATAGACCAGTCCAGCCGCATAGAGATCGAGGAACAGGGCCTGTTCGTGGCCATAATATTCCGGCTCGCACGTGGCGATTTCGCGGCTCCAGTCGAGCGCGAAGCCCAGGCGCTTCAATTGCGCCTTCATGTTGGCGATGTTTTCGCGCGTCCAGCCGCCCGGATGCACGCCCTTTTCCATGGCGGCGTTTTCAGCCGGCATGCCAAACGCGTCCCAGCCCATGGGATGCAGGACTTCGTGCCCGGTCATGCGCTTGTAGCGCGCCAGCACGTCACCCATGGTGTAATTGCGCACGTGGCCGATGTGGATGCGCCCCGAAGGATAGGGGAACATCTCGAGTACGTAGCTGCGCGGCTTGGTGCTCGTATCGTCGGCGCGGAAGGACTGGGCATCGTCCCAGGCCTTCTGCCAGCGCAGATCGGCGGTTGCGGAATCGAAACGGGTGGGTTCTGAAGACGGGGCGGAAGTCATGGCGCGCTCTTTAGGAAGCGGCACGCCTTATCGCAAGCGCGTGCCGCTGCCGGGCGTGCCACCGTTTCGGTCGGTACAGGTGCGGTCGGTCAGTTGATGCCCGAAGGCAGTGCCTGGCGGCGCAGGTCGCGTGCCTTGGTCAGGATCACGTCTTCCAGCTTCTGGACCGTGGCGGCCTGGACCGGCGCATCGACCCACACACCGTTCTGGGAGATCTGCCGGCTGGCGGCCACGCGCAGGGCGTCGGCGCGCAGATCCTGGTCGAGGATCGAGACGGTCACCTTCATCCGTTCGCCCGGGTTGCGCGGGCTGGTGTACCAGTCGGTGACGATCACGCCGCCGTTGCTGTCGGTCTGCAGCAGCGGCATGAACGAGAGCGAATCGAGCGTGGCGCGCCACAGGTAGGCGTTCACGCCGATCGTGGTCACCTTGCTCGAGGCCATGTCGGTCCGCATGCGCTCAAGCTTGCCCAGCTTCTTGTGGCCGTGGCTGGCACAGCCGGCAATCGCCAGGGCCAGAACGCCGACGGCAAGCGCGCGGCCGATCGTCCGGCTGGCGCCGCGGATCTGACCGGCGGCATCAGCCGGTGCAGTGGCAGGGGCCGCGGTGGTGTTGTGGCGGGCGATGGCGCTGATCGTCACGTCAATCCTGTCCTGTCTGGCGCAGCGGCGGTCATCCCCGCAGCGATGATAAAACCGTGCTGGCGCACGGCAGAGAAAAAATTTCCGTGGCTGTGCACGGTTGCTTGGCCACGCCTCTATCACCCCGGCACGCCGCCCGGCAAGCCGCGTTGCCAGGCCACGCGCATTGTTTCATCACAGGCGGCATATCCCTGGTGCACAAGGGCGTGGAGCACTGACGGTTGAAGCGTTTGCGGCGGTGAACACGTGGTGAACGGCCGGGCAACCAAAACCGATTGCAGCAAGGCTGCGCAGAGGCGCTTTTGCCCGCAATGCGGGGTGTTTGGGCAGGTGGTCCGGCATTGGTGTCACTACTTGGCCACAGCGCGGGAAATCCTTGGCGGTTCCGACGTTTCCGATCTGGCAATCAGCGGGGCGAAGGAGTACATGAAAATGAAGTGTCATGCCTTCGTCATGTTAGTGTCGTTTTACCGGCCGCATCGATCGCATGATGCATAATGTGATTCGCAACGATCAAAGACAGGAAGCAGGCAGGGACATGAGCGGCAGGGGCAGCAAAAAGGCGAACGCGCAGGGCTTGCGCCGTTTCGTGCTGCCGCGCGCTCTGCGGGCGCCGCTGATGGCCGCCACCTGTGTCGCTGCCGGTCTCGTGATCGCTCCCACGGTGAGCAGCGCCGTAACCGGCACGTTCAAGCCGCTTGCCCAGGTCAGCCTGGCGGCACGCGGCGGCATCGGTTCGTTCACCCCGGCTTCGGGCGATCCCAAGCTGGCTGCCGCGATCACCGTGCGTGGCTTTGCCAACAGCCACATGTTCCGCTTCACCCCGGCCGGCGCAGATTCGCGCGCCGATCGTGCCATCACCGTGGCGGTGCGGGTCAATCCGGAAGTCGCCCGGGCGATCTCGGTGCGTGGCGTGCTCGGCAACATCGGCGGCGCGGCCGGTAACGGCACCCCGCTGCGTATCGTGCCCAATGCCTTCAACCTGGGGATGGCGCGCGGCTATCAGAGCTTTGCCGTCACCAGCGGCCTTGGCACCGGCGACGGCTTTGACCGTGATACCCAGCGCCTCGACATGCCCGATCTCAACCACTTTGCCGTGGCCACGCCGTCGGCCGCTGCCACCACGGGCAGCACCGGTCGTCTCGCGCCGCGCATCGCGCTGGACGAGAAGGAGCGCGCCGGTCGCGCCCCGCGCACGCTGGAAACCCAAGGCGATTACCAGGTCGATTTCGGCGGCAGCTATCGCCTGACGCGCAATCTCGATGTGACGGCAGGCGTTCGCTATTCCTCGGACCGCGATCGCCTGCATCCGCTGACCGATGCCCGCCAGGACAGCCAGGCGGTCTATCTCGGAACGCAGTTCCGCTTCTGATCGCTGGCTTGACCCCGCGATCTTCTCCATTTCGGTGGAACAACAGGCTCGCTTCGGCGGGCCTTTTTGTTGCAAGCTGCGCGAGCGCCATCCTGCGCGTGGCCACGGGCCGCATGGCGCGAGCAGGCGCATTTGCTGCGTTTGCCGGCCGCAGCATTGCTGCCTCAATCCTGCGCCACTGCTTATCGATATCCGTCGAAGAAATTTATCGGTTTGGACGCAAGCCGGCTTGTCGCGCGGGTGTCATCACCCTAGCCTAGCCGCTCTCCAAGCTGGTGAAGTACGGGAGTACAAGAATGACGCGAGTGGCCATCGTAACGGGCGGAACCCGGGGTATCGGCGAAGCGATCTGCCTTGCCTTGCAGGAACAGGGACGAACCGTCGTTGCGAACTATGCGGGCAACGAAGAAAAGGCCAAGGCCTTTACCGAACGGACCGGAATCAAGGCCTACCGTTGGGACGTGGGCGATCACGAAGCGACGATGGAAGGCTGCGCCCGCGTGGCGGCCGAAGTGGGCGCGATCGACATCGTGGTCAACAACGCCGGCATCACCCGCGATGGCGTGCTGCACAAGATGAGCTTCGATGACTGGAACGAGGTCATGCGCATCAACCTGGGCGGTTGCTTCAACATGGCCAAGGCCACGTTCCAGGGCATGCGCGATCGTGGCTGGGGCCGCATCGTCAACATCGGCTCGATCAACGGCCAGGCCGGCCAATATGGCCAGGTCAACTATGCCGCCGCCAAATCGGGCATCCACGGCTTTACCAAGGCCCTGGCGCAGGAAGGCGCCAAGTATGGCGTCACGGTCAATGCCATCGCGCCGGGCTATATCGATACCGACATGGTCGCGGCAGTGCCGCCGGCGGTGCTGGAAAAGATCGTCGCCCGCATTCCCACCGGGCGCCTGGGCCAAGCCAGCGAAATCGCGCGTGGCGTGGCGTTTCTGACCTCGGAAGAGGGCGGCTTCGTCACCGGGTCGACGATGTCGATCAATGGTGGCCAGCACATGTATTGATGGTTGGTGGGCGGCACCGCGCGTGCCGCCCATCCCTTCTGGCATGACTGATCCCTATCATCCCCCGGTCAAGCGCTCGGTCGAAATCGCCGGACACAAGACCTCGATCAGCCTGGAACCGCTGTTCTGGGATTGGCTGCGCCGCGCGGCAGAGGCCGAAGGCCTGCCGCTCAATGCGCTGGTTGCGCGAATTGACGCCGAACGCATCGCCAGCCCGACGCCGCCGGGCCTCGCCGGGGCGATTCGCCTGTGGCTGGCGGCGCAAGCCATGGCGGCTGCGCGCCGCGATTGACCGCGCGCAGCTCTACCACGTGTCCGGTCAGCCGGCCGACGTCTCGCCGCGGATCTCGGTCAGCTTGCGTTCCCAGGCAATGGCATGGGCAATGATCGTATCGAGATCGGCATAGCGCGGCACCCAGGGCAGCGTCGCCTTGATGCGGCTATTGTCGGAAATCAGCGAATCGGGATCGCCGGCGCGGCGGCCTTGCAGCACGCGGGCGATCTTCAGGTTGGTCACGCGGTCAACCGCGTCGAGCACTTCCAGCACCGAGAAGCCCCGGCCATAGCCGCAATTCATGGTCAGCGAGCGGGCCGGATCGGCGATCAAGGCATCGAGCGCCAGGACGTGGGCGTTGGCAAGGTCGGAGACGTGGATGTAATCGCGCACGCCGGTGCCATCGGGCGTGGCGAAGTCGTTGCCGAACACGCCGACGCTCTCACGCTTGCCCAAGGCCGCCTCCACCGCGACCTTGATGAGGTGGGTGGCCCCGGCCGTCGATTGGCCGGTGCGCGCCTGCGGATCGGCGCCGGCGACATTGAAATAGCGCAGCACGCAGAAATTGAGCGGATGCGCGCGCGCCGTGTCAGCCAGCATGATCTCGCTCATCAGCTTGGACATGCCATAGGGGTTGATCGGCTGCTTGGCGCTGTCCTCACTCACCGGCGACACTTCGGGCACGCCATAGGTGGCGGCGGTGGAGGAAAAGATGAAATGCTTCACGCCGCCGGTCACGGCCGCCTCGATCAGGCTGCGGGTCTTGGCGGTGTTGTTGTGGTAATACTTGAGCGGATCGCTCACCGATTCCGGGACGATGATCGAGCCGGCAAAGTGCATGATCGCGCCGATGTTCTGTTCGGCGATGATGCGGGCCAGGAGGTCCTGGTCGGCAATGTCACCTTGGTAGAACGGCACGCCATCGGGAATGGCAAAGCGAAACCCGGTTACCAGATTGTCGATCACCACGACCGGCCAGCCGGCATCCTTGAGGGCCAACACGGCGTGGCTGCCGATATAGCCTGCGCCGCCGGTAACAAGGACTGGAACTTTCGACATGAGGCGTACCTTTTCTGGCGCTGGAGCCCCGCTGCCGAGGCCATGAAATAGGAATATGCAAAAAGGTGTCGGGGCGCGGGGCTGCCCTAGTCGATCCGCGCGCCGCCTTTCCACAGCGCCAGCACGCGCCCTTCGACCGGGCGACGGTCGAACGGGGTGTTGCCAGCGCTTGCGGCCATCTTGTCGGAATTGACCACCCAGGGCCGGGTGGGATGGATCACAGCCAGATCGGCCTCTGCGCCCACCGCCAGGCGCCCGGCGTTGACGCCAAGCAGCGCGGCAGGATTGCCGGCCAGCAGGGCAAAGGCGCGGGCCATGTCGATCACGCCGTCACGCACCAGGGTCAGCGTCAGCGGCAGCAGGGTTTCGGCCCCGGCCATGCCCGGCTCGGCATCGGCAAAGGGCAGGCGCTTGTCTTCCGGTCCGCGCGGATCGTGGCCCGACGCGATCACATCGATCGTGCCATCGCCGATGGCCGCGATCACTGCCTTGCGATCGGCATCGGCGCGCAGCGGCGGGGAGAAGCGGCAGAACGTGCGGAAATCGACCAGTTCGAGGTCCGACAGCATGAAGTGGGCCGGGGTAACGCCGGCCGTCACTTGCACCCCGCGCAGCTTGGCCGCGCGCACCAGATCGAGCGCCTTGGCCGTCGTGACCTGGCGGATGTGAAGCCGCCCCCCGGTCATTTCGGCGAGCGCGATATCGCGCGCCACGGCCAGGCTTTCCGCCTCGGCCGGGGCAGAGGGCAGGCCGAGGCGCGTCGCGACCTCGCCGGCGGTGGCGACGGCATGGCCGGTGATGCCATCGTCCTCGGCATGGGTCACCACGACCAGGTCGAGCATCGCGCAGTAGGACAAGAGGCGCAGCATCACGCCCGAATCAGCAATCCAGCGGCGACCGGTGCTGACCGCGCGCGCGCCGGCATCGCGCATCAGCGCCAGTTCGGCGAGTTCCGCGCCATCGAGCCCGCGGGTGGCAGCGGCGAGGGGGTGGACCCAGAAATCGGGCTTGCCCGATTGCGCCGCAAACCGTACCCGCGCCGGGTGGTCGAGTGGCGGACCCTGATCGGGCATCAGCGCAGCGCGGGTAATCCCGCCAAAATGGAACGCCGGCTTGTCGATCGCGAACACGCCCAGATCGACCAGACCCGGCGTCACCAAAGCGCCGCGCGCATCGAACACGGCATCGCCATCCTGGACCACGGCATCGGCGCCCAGCGCCACGATGCGCCCGCCCTGGCAGCGCAGATCGGCCGCCACCGGCTCTCCGGTGGGCAGGACCAGGCGCCCGTTGGTGATGACAAGTGATTGCGGCGTCATGCGTTTTCTCCGCCCAGCGGTTCCCAGCCGGGCAATTGCCGGGCGCGCCGGGTGAGCACTTCCAGACAGGCCATGCGGATCGCCACGCCGCTTTCCACCTGGCGGGTAATCAGGCTGCGTTCGACGTGATCGGCCACCTGGCTATCGATTTCGATCCCCCGGTTCATCGGCCCGGGATGCATGACCAGCGCGCCTGCCTCGGCCTTGGCCAGACGGTCGAGCGAGAGGCCATAGAGGTGGCGATATTCGCGCGGGGAGGGGATGAACTGGCCCTGCATGCGCTCCATCTGCAGGCGCAGCATCATCACCACTTGGGCGCCTTTGAGCGCGGCATCGAAATCGTGGAACACCTTGACGCCCATCACTTCGATTTCCGCAGGCATCAGCGCGGGCGGGGCGCAGACGCTCACCTCGCAGCCCAGCGCGGTGAGCGACAGGATGTTGGACCGCGCCACCCGGCTGTGCAGGATGTCGCCGCAGATCGTCACGCGCAGGCCATTGAGATCGCTGCCTTTGGGCAGGCCCAGCGCGTGGCGGATGGTCAGTGCATCGAGCAGCGCCTGGGTCGGGTGTTCGTGCTGCCCGTCACCGGCGTTGAGCACCGGGCAATCGACCTTTTCGGCAATCAGCCGCACCGCGCCCGAGCTGGCGTGGCGGATGACGATGGCATCGGCCCGCATGGCATTGAGCGTCATCGCCGTGTCGATGAGCGTTTCGCCCTTCTTCACGCTGGAGGTGGCGGCATGCATGTTGACCACGTCGGCGCCCAGCCGCTTGCCGGCGATTTCGAACGAGAGCAGCGTGCGCGTGCTGTTTTCGAAAAAGGCGTTGATGATGGTCAGGCCCGAAAGCAGGTCGGCCCGCTTTTGCGACTGGCGGTTGAGTTCCACCCACTGCTCCGCCTCGTCCAGCAGGTAGAGGATCTCGTGCCGGGCAAGCTGGCCGATTCCGGTCAGATCGCGGTGGGGAAAGGCAAGGCCGCCCGCAGGATAGCTGCGCGCCGGGCTGGCTGGCGAGGGGGATTGGCTCGATGGATGCATCGAAGACCACGCCCTAGACCTGCGCGGCCGTCACGACAAGTGTTTCGACTGGCGCGGGCCGCGCCTGGTGGCTAGATATCCCCCATGAAATTTGCCCGCTCGGTCTGGAAAGTCCTCGTCGCGATCAAGGATGGCCTTGTCCTCCTGTTCCTCCTGCTGTTCTTCTGGGCGCTCTACGCCGCGCTGACGCTGCGGCCCACGCCGGGCCAGGTCCGCGATGGCGCGCTGACCATCACTCTCGACGGTAGCGTGGTGGAAGAACGCAGTGCGCTGGCGCCAACCCAGCTGCTGCTGTCGGGTGAGGCGCCGGCCCACGAATTCCAGGCCCGCGATGTTGCCCGCGCGATCGAGACGGCGGCCGATGACAGCCGCATCAAGGCCGTGGTGATCGATCTGGAACAGTTCACCGGCGGCCGCCAGGTTCACATGAGCCGAATCGGCGCGGCGATGGACAAGGTGCGCGCCGCGCACAAGCCGGTGCTGGTGCGCGCGCTGCTCTACACCGACGATGCGGTGCAGCTGGCAGCCCATGCCAGCGAGGCCTGGGTCGATCCGATCGGCGGTGCGGTGGTCACCGGTCCGGGCGGTTCTCAGCTCTATTACAAGGCCTTGATGGATCGCTTCAAGGTCAAGGCGCACATCTTCAAGGTAGGCACCTACAAGTCTGCGGTCGAACCCTATGCCCGCAGCGATGCCTCGCCCGAGGCCAAGGAGAACCTCTCGGCCATCTATGGCGCGCTGTGGTCTGCCTGGAAGGCCGAAGTGACCAAGGCGCGGCCCAAGGCCAATATCGATCTGGTCACGCGTGATCCCGCGCAATGGCTGGCCCAGAGCGGCGGCGACATGGCGCAGGCCGCAGTCAAGGCCGGGCTGGTCGACAAGGTGGGTGACAAGGTCGCGTTCGGCAAGCGCGTGGGCGATCTGGTCGGGCACGATCCGGCGGCCGGGGAGGGCGGCTACAAGGGCTGCACCCTGGCGCAATATCTGGCTGACAAGCCAGCGCCGACGACGGGCAAGGCGATTGCCGTGGTCACCGTGGCCGGCACCATCGTCGATGGCGACGCCGGGCCGGGTTCGGCCGGCGGCACGCGCATTGCCAACCTGATCGACCAGGCCGTGGCCAGTGGCAACTATGCCGCGCTGGTGGTGCGGGTGGATTCGCCCGGCGGCTCGGTCACGGCGGCAGAGCGCATCCGTGCAGCGATTGCCCGCGCCCGCGCCAAGGGGCTGCCGGTCGCGGTCTCGATGGCCAACCTGGCGGCCAGCGGCGGCTATTGGGTTTCCACCCCGGCGCAACGCGTCTTTGCCGAACCGGCCACGATCACCGGCTCGATCGGCGTGTTTGCCGTGATCCCGAGCTTTGAGGACACCTTGGCGAGCTATGGCGTGACCGCCGATGGCGTGCGCACCACGCCGCTCTCGGGCCAGCCGGACGTATTTGGCGGCCTCAGCCCGCAATTCGAGGCGCTCTCGCAGGCCTCGGTGGAAAGCTATTACGCGCGGTTCCTGCGCCTGGTGGCCGATGCCCGGCACAAGAGCCCGCAGGACATCGACAAGATCGCGCAAGGCCGGGTGTGGGACGGCGGCACGGCGCGCCAGATCGGCTTGGTCGATCAGTTCGGTGAATTGGAAGATGCCGTGGCCTGGGCGGCCAAGGCCGCCAAGGCGGATGGCTGGCATGCCGAATTCCTGGGCAGCAATGCCGGCGGTTGGCAGGGCTTCCTGTCGAGCCTGATGGGCGATGATGGCAGCGCCGACAGCCGCGCGGCGGGCGATGTCACCGGGCTGCTGGCCCAGCGGCAGCAGGCGCTGGGTTGGCGCGTGCTGGCCGATCTGGGCCGGCTCAACAGCGCCGCCGGGGCGCAGGTCTATTGCCTGGAATGCGGCGGGACCGCGGCCGTACCGCCGCCACCGCCCGCGGCCCAGGGCCTGGTGGCGCAGGCGTCATGGCTGGCCTTGCTGGGCAAGCTGCTCTGACGCCTGCGCGATAGCCGGTCAGTCGGGCGCGGGGAACTCGTCCGGGCTCACCGGGTCGATCCGGTCGGGTGTTACCGGCGGCGTCTCGTTCGGGGCGGGCGCGGGGGTTTCCTGCGGCGTGATCGCGGGCGGAACGTCGGGCGGCGATTGCGGATCGATGCGATCGGGCGGGGGCGTGCTGGCCATGACGGATGCTCCTTGGGGCCGGCCGGATGTGCCGGACATGATCGGGCAACCGCGCGCCCGGGTGCTTGTTCCCCGCATGGACACGCATGTTTGGCGGGAAAGCGCGCCGGGCTTGTGCTTTTCACCGGGCTGCGATAGGGGCACCGCTCGCTTTTTGCCGGACGCGGGCGTGGCGGAACTGGTAGACGCGCTGGATTTAGGTTCCAGTATCGCAAGATGTGGGGGTTCGAGTCCCTTCGCCCGCACCAGGGTTCACCCCCCGGCTTTGCACGGATTTTGAGGCGCCTTGTCGCGGCGTCAGTCGAGAAAGTTGGATCAGGATGCAGATCGTCGAAACCAGCAACGAGGGCCTGAAGCGCGCCTACGCCGTGACCATCCCGGCGGCGGACATTGCCGCGCGCGTGGAAGGTGAAATCAAGAAGATCGCCCCGCAGGTGCGCATGCCCGGCTTCCGCCCGGGCAAGGTGCCGGCCAATCTGGTCAAGAAGATGCATGGCCCGGCCCTGCACCAGGAAGCCCTGCAGACCACGATTCGCGAAGCGATGGACAAGCTCGTGGCCGACCACCAGCTGCGTCCCGCGATGCAGCCGGCCGTGTCGCTGGGCGAAGGCTATGAAGAAGGCCAGGACGCGCAGCTGACCGTCAGCCTCGAAGTGCTGCCCAAGGTCGAAGCGCCCGCGCTCGATGGGCTCAAGCTCGACAAGCTGGTCGTGCCCGTGACCGAAGACCAAGTGGACGAAGCGGTCAACCGCATCGCTGCCGGCCAGAAGAAGTTCAGCGACGCGGCCGAAGGCGCCGAAGCCAAGGACGGCGATCAGCTGATCATCGACTTCCTCGGCAAGCTTGACGGCGAACCCTTCGAAGGTGGCGCCGCCGAAGACCAGGCCCTGGAAATCGGCGCTGGCCGCTTCATCCCCGGTTTCGAGGAACAGCTCGTTGGCGCCAAGGCCGGCGATGAAAAGGTCATCACCGTGACCTTCCCCGAAGACTATCCCGCCGCCAACCTGGCTGGCAAGGAAACCACCTTCGACATCAAGGTCAAGGCGGTGAAGAACCCGGGCGAATTCGTTGCCGACGACGATTTCGCCAAGGCGCTGGGCCTGGAAAGCCTGGAACAGCTGCGTGGCCTGCTCAAGGGCCAGCTGGAACAGGAAACCGCCGGCCTGACCCGCACCCAGATGAAGCGCGCCCTGCTCGACCAGCTGGCCGCCGGCCATGACTTCGACGTGCCGCCCTCGATGGTGGAAGCCGAATTCGAGCAGATCTGGCAGCAGCTGACCCAGGAAGCGCAGAACGAGGAAAATCCCGAGGAAGCGCTCAAGGAAATCGAAGCCGAGAAGGACGATTACCGCAAGATCGCCGAGCGTCGCGTGCGCCTGGGCCTGCTCCTGTCGGAAATCGGCCAGGCCAACGGCGTGGTCGTCACCGCGCAGGAAATGGAAATGCTGATCCGCCAGGCGGCCCAGCAGTACCGCGAACAGGATCGTCAGCGCTTCATCGAATATGTGCGCTCCGAGCCCCTGGCCGCTGCCCAGCTGCGCGCCCCGCTCTATGAAGACAAGGTCGTCGACTTCCTGTTCGACAAGGCCGAAGTGAGCGAGCGCGAAGTGACCCGCGAAGAGCTCCAGGCTGCGATCGAAGCCGAGGAAGGCGCCGCTGCCGCTCCGGCCGAAGCCAAGCCTGCCAAGAAGAAGGCGGCCAAGAAGGCCGAAGCCGAAACCGACGCAGCTGGCGAAGCCGAAGAGGCCAAGCCCGCCAAGAAGGCTCCGGCCAAGAAGAAGGCTGCGGCCGACGCCGAGGCGGAACCCGCCGCTGAAGGCGAAGCCAAGCCTGCCAAGAAGAAGGCCGCCAAGAAGGCGACCGCCGAAGGCGAAGACGCCTGATCCAGCGCCGCACGGCCTGATCACGAAACAGAACGGGGCGCTGCCGGCAACGGTGGCGCCCCTTTTCCTTTTAGGTGCCCGTTTGCTTTTAGGTGTTTGTCCTCAGGCGCCGTGCGGATTGGCGGGGTGATTCCCGGCGTGAGAGAATCGGTGGCATCGGAACCCAGGGGGGATCTGCCGATGCATACCGTGCGCAATCGCAAGGGCGCTCGACCCGGCCAGCCACTGCCGGCCAAGGCGCCCGCTCCATCTGCCAGTTCACCATCTGCCAGTCCGCCCGCAGCCAAGGGCGTCAGCCAGCCGGGGATGCGGACCAAGGCTGGGGCGAAAGGTGTGGCCAAGGCCGATTTCACCCAGCCGTTCCTGCTTGCCCAGGCGGCGACGCCGGCCTTTCCATCCGATCTCATCCTGCCGCCGCATCGCGGCGCGGTCATCACCACGGCAGCCTGGCCGGCGGGCATGATCCCGCCCGCGCTGCCCGCCACGCCGCCGCTGCGCGCGCCGTTCATTGCGCCGCGCGGGCCAGCGCCCATGCCGCAGGGACAGCCCGATCGCGATCGGCCGGGGCACGATTCGCGTCGTCAGGAGCCACCGCGCAAGGCGCCACATCGCGATCTGCCGCCCCGCCCGGGTACCCGCACGGCGCGCAAGGCAGAGCGCCGCGCGCTGATTGCCGCCGAACAGGCGCGCCGTTCCGCCGCCGCCACGCCGGAAGTGGCAGCCGCGCCTGCGCCGTTGGCCGCAATCCCTGTTGCCGAGCCGCTGCCACCGCCTTCTCCGCCTGGTGTGCCGTGGGCAGCGCCCGATGATCGCAGCCCGCTGCCGCGCCACCGTGCGCCGGCCGTGCCGCGCCAGGGCTTGCTCGATGCCGTGGCCGCGAGCCTGGGCGACGCCGGCCGATTCCTGGTGCGGCTGTTGCCGGGCAGCCGGCGCAGCCGCGAGCTGCGCGAGCGGGTGGCCCGCACCGAGGCCCGCCTGCGGGCGATGGAAGCGCAACTGGCGGCACTCGAAGCGGTGCGGGCGCGGGTGAAGGCGTGAACGGTCCGGTGAAACGCGCCGGAATCTGGCCCACTATCCACGCATTCCCGCGCATTCGCGGTTAATGCCCTTGAACATCCTTTGCTGGCACGCGACATAGGCGATCGCAACCAGATGAGGATTCCCATGCTCGACGTGTTCGGCAGCAGCTCTGCCCAAGGAAAGTTCCACGCTGATCCGGTGACTGGCGCGCTCGTCCCGGTCGTCGTCGAGCAGACCAGCCGTGGCGAACGCAGCTTCGACATTTTCAGCCGCCTGCTGCGCGAACGCATCGTCTTCGTGACCGGCCAGGTGGAAGACCATATGGCGTCGCTGATCGTCGCCCAGCTTCTGTTCCTCGAGTCGGAAAATCCCTCGAAGGACATCTCGATGTACATCAACTCGCCCGGTGGCGTGGTGACGGCAGGCATGGCGATCCATGATACCATGCAGTACATCCGCCCGCGCGTGTCGACCGTGTGCATCGGCCAAGCCTGCTCGATGGGCAGCTTCCTGCTCGCCGCCGGCGAGCCGGGCATGCGCATCGCGCTGCCGCATGCGCGAATCATGATCCACCAGCCTTCGGGCGGGGCGCAGGGCATGGCCTCGGACATCGAGATCCAGGCCCGCGAAATCCTGCGCATCAAGAAGCGCATGAACGACCTCTATGTGAAGTACACCGGCAAGAGCCTGGAAGAGGTCGAGAAGGCGATGGACCGCGATACCTTCCTCGAAGCCGACGAAGCCCTGGCCTTCGGCCTGGTCGACAAGGTGTTCGAATCGCGTCCCCAATCTGAACAGGTTGGCGTCGAAGACGGCAGCGGCGGGGCGCCTTCGGCCTGATTTTCCTTTCTGCCCCGGCTCCTTAAGCGTTGCGAAAGGAGCCGCGTGGCAGATACCATCACCTCGTTTCGTGTCCGGTTGATTAATACCCTTGCGGTAGTAGGATAGCCGGGCCCGCCCCTCGTGGAGGGGCGCCTGGGATTGAAGAATGACAAAGCTTTCCGGATCGGACTCTAAAAGCACGCTCTACTGCAGCTTCTGCGGCAAATCGCAGCATGAGGTGCGCAAGCTCATTGCCGGGCCGACGGTCTTCATCTGCGATGAGTGTGTCGAGCTGTGCAACGACATCATCCGGGAAGAGACCAAGCAGGGCATCGCCGGCAAGAAGGACGGTGGCGTTCCCACGCCGCGCGACATCTTCGAGACGCTCAATGATTATGTCATCGGCCAGGACCGCGCCAAGCGCGTGCTTTCGGTTGCCGTGCACAATCACTACAAGCGCCTCAAGCACAGCGGCAAGGGTGGCGACATCGAGCTGTCGAAGTCCAACATCCTGCTCGTTGGCCCCACCGGCTCGGGCAAGACGCTGCTGGCCCAGACCCTGGCCAAGACCTTCGACGTGCCGTTCACCATGGCCGACGCCACCACGCTGACCGAAGCCGGTTACGTGGGTGAGGACGTGGAGAACATCATTCTCAAGCTGCTGCAGGCCAGCGACTACAACGTCGAAAAGGCCCAGCACGGCATCGTCTACATCGACGAGATCGACAAGATCAGCCGCAAGGCCGAAAACCCGTCGATCACGCGCGACGTGTCGGGCGAAGGCGTGCAGCAGGCGCTGCTCAAGCTGATGGAAGGCACCACCGCCTCGGTGCCGCCGCAGGGCGGACGCAAGCATCCGCAGCAGGAATTCCTGCAGGTGGACACGACCAACATCCTGTTCATCTGTGGCGGCGCCTTTGCCGGCCTGGAAAAGATCATCGCCGATCGCCTGCAGAAGCGCTCGATCGGTTTCGGCGCCCATGTCGCCGATCCCGACAAGCGCCGCGTGGGCGAATTGCTGCAGAAGGCAGAGCCGGAAGACCTGCAGAAGTTTGGCCTGATCCCCGAATTCATCGGCCGTCTGCCGGTCATCGCCACGCTCAACGATCTTGACGTGGCAGCATTGGTGCAGATCCTGCGCGAGCCCAAGAACGCGCTGGTCAAGCAGTATGCCAAGCTGTTCGAGCTGGAAGACGTGACGCTGACCTTCACCGACGACGCGCTGGAAGCGATCGCCAAGAAGGCCATCGAACGCAAGACCGGCGCGCGCGGCCTGCGCTCGATCGTCGAAGGCCTGCTGCTCGACACCATGTTCGATCTGCCGACGCTGGATGGCGTGACCGAAGTGGTGGTGGACAAGGACGTGGTCGATGGCCGCAAGGAGCCGGTCCAGGTCCTCAAGGGCAAGGAACAGGCGGCCTGAGGCTTCCTGCCTCGCCGCTATGAAAAAACCCCCGCTGGTGACAGCGGGGGTTTTTGTTTGGAGTGAGGCGCGGCAGGCCTCAAGCCTTTCGTCCTTGCTGTGCTCCCGTTCGCCCTGAGCCTGTCGAACGGCGTCAGCACAACGCACGCCCGCCAAGGGGCTTCGACAAGCTCAGCCCGAACGGGGTCCAATGGCTGCAGCTTTGGCTTTAGCCCTCGATGCCCAATTCGGTCAGCAGGAAGGCAAACTCTTCCGCCGCTTCCTTGAGGCTTTCAAAGCGGCCGGATTTGCCGCCGTGGCCCGCGCCCATGTTGGTCTTTAAGATCAGCGGATTGCTGTCGGTTTTCAATTCGCGCAGGCGCGCGACCCACTTGGCCGGCTCCCAATAGGTCACGCGCGGATCGTTGAGGCCGGCCGTGACCATCAGTGGCGGATAGGCCTGCGGCTTGACCTGGTCATAGGGCGAATAGGACCGGATCAGGTGAAACGCGGCCGCATCCTCAATCGGGTTGCCCCATTCCGGCCATTCGCCCGGGGTGAGCGGCAGGCTTTCATCCAGCATCGTGGCGAGCACGTCGACAAACGGCACATCGGCCACGACCGCGCCAAACAGTTCGGGCGCCTGGTTGATCACCGCGCCCATCAGTTCGCCACCGGCCGAACCGCCCGAGGCCGAAATCTTGCCCGCGGTGGTAAAGCCATGGTCGATCAGGCCACGGGCCACGTCGATGAAATCGTTGAACGTGTTGGTGCGCGCGTCGAGCTTGCCGGCCTTGTACCAGCCACGGCCGAGATCATCACCGCCGCGAATGTGGGCAATGGCATAGGCCATGCCGCGATCGAGCAGCGAGAGGCGCGTGGTGGAAAAGCCCGGCCCGATGGCAATGCCATAGGCGCCATAGCCATAGAGATGCAGTGGCCCGGCGGCCGCCCGGTCCTTGCGCCACACCACCGAGACCGGCACCAGCGTGCCATCGCGCGCCGGGATATCGAGCCGCGCCGTCTCATAGCGGGTGGCATCATAGCCCGACGGGATTTCCTGGACTTTCAGGCGCGTAAGCGTGCGGCTGGGCACGTCATAGTCAAAGACCGACGACGGGCTGACCATCGATTCATAGCCCACGCGCAGCGTTTGCGTGGCCCATTCCGGGTTGTCGCCCAGGCTGGCTTCATAGCTTGCCTCGGGAAAGGCGATCGGTTCGATCCGCGCCGGATCGTCGTAATAGCGTACCTCGATGCGATCGAGCCCGCGCACGCGCCCTTCGACGACATAGAAATCGCGGAACAGCTCGAACCCGGTGAGATAGAAATCGTCGCTGCCGGCGATCAGCGTGGTCCAGCTGGCGGGATCGGCCAGCGGCGCCGTGGCAAGGCGGAAATTCTCGTGGGTGTCGTTGGTGTGGACGAACAGCGTCTCCCCGTGCAGGTCGACGTCGTATTCCACGCCCTTTTCGCGCGGACGCACCAGGATCGGCGCTTGGAGCGGATCATCGGCCGGGATCAGCCGGACTTCGCTGGTTTCGTGGTCGCCGGTCGATACGATCAGCCACTTCTCGTTGGCGGAAAGCGCGGCGCCGGCGCGAAAGCCCTCGTCGTCTTCGTGGTAGAGCTCCACGTCCTGATCTAGCGGCTGGCCCAGCCAGTGCAGGCGCACGTTGTCGGTGCGCCAGTTCTCGTTGGCCAGGCTATAGACCAGGCCGGTATCGCCCTTCACCCAGATCAGGCCCGAATTGGTGCCGGGGATTTCGTCGGGCAGGATTTCTCCGCTGGCGATCACCTTGATCCGCGCGGTGAAGCGTTCCGAGCCATTATCGTCCACCGACCAGGCCAGCAGGCGCCCATCGTTGGACACCGAGATGGCGCCGAGGCGGAAATAGTCGTGGCCCTGCGCCAGGGCCACTTCGTCGAGAATCAGTTCGTCGGCGCTGCCGTCATCTGCCGCGTCGATCGGCCGGCGCCACCACTTCTTGTATTCGGCGCCTTCCTCGTACTCGATCCAGTAGACCCAGTTGCCGTCCTTCTGCGGCACGGACTTGTCCGCTTCCTTGATGCGTCCGCGCATTTCGGCAAAGAGCCGGTCGATCAGCGGCTGGCGCGGCGCCATGTGCGCCTGGAACCAGGCGTTTTCCGCCTCTAGGTGGGCAAGGATTTCGGGGTCCTTGACCTCGGGATAGCCGGGGTCGCGCAACCACGCGTAATCGTCAGTGATCGTCACGCCATGATGGCTGATGCTGTGCGGCTTTTTTGCGGCGACGGGGGGCTGTGCGGCGATTGGGGTGGCTGCGGTCATTTCCGCCATCTATGGTGCCTGTGCCCGGCCTGCAAGGCGCGCCTCTGGCGTCTGCCGCATCAGGTGGTTACAATGCCAACCAGTTACCTGCCCATTACGCCCAAGGACGCCATGCCATGTTGATGCAAACCCACGAAGCCCGCCTGGAAGCACTGCGCGCCGAGCTGGGGCGACGCGGGCTGGACGGCTTTGTCATCCCGATTTCCGACGAGCACATGAGCGAATATGTCGGCGGCTATGCCCAGCGGCTGGGCTGGCTCACCGGTTTTGGCGGATCGGCCGGCACGGCAGTGGTGCTCAAGGATCGCGCCGCGATCTTCGTCGATGGGCGCTATACCATCCAGGTGCGCGAGCAGGTGGACGGCCGGCTCTATGAATACCAGTCGGTGCCGCAGACCAGCCCGGCGGCCTGGCTGGGCGAGCATGCGCCGAGCGGCGCCCGCATCGGCTATGATGCCTGGCTGCATGCCAAGCCCTGGGCCGATGGCGTGGCCAAGGCATTGGAAGCCAAGGGCGCGAGCCTGGTGGCCGTGGACAGCAATCCCATCGATGCCGTGTGGCAGGACCGGCCGGCGCCTTCGGCGGCGCTGGCGGTGCCCCATGCCGATGCCCATGCCGGGCAAAGCGTTGCCGAAAAGCGCGCGATGCTGGCGCAGTGGCTGAGCGACAATGGCGCCGACGCGGCCGTGGTCACCGCGCTTGATGGCGTGGCGTGGTTGCTCAACATGCGCGGCGCCGATGTCGATCGCACGCCGGTGGCGCTTTCGTTCGTGGTCGCCCATGCCGATGGCACGGTCGATCTGTTCATTGCGCCGGAAAAGGTCGATGCCGCACTGGTGGCGCACCTGGGCAACGCCGTGCGCGTGCAGGATCGCGCGGCCTTCGTGCCCGCGCTTCAGGCGCTGTCGGGCAAGACTGTGGCGGTGGACCCGGAACGCGCGGTCGCGGCCGTGTTCCAGGCGCTGGAAGGGGCAGGGGCGCGTGTGCTCACGCTCACCGATCCCACCGTGCTGCCCAAGGCGCGCAAGAATCCGGTGGAACAGGCCGGCCATCGTGCCGCGCAGGCGCGCGACGGGGCGGCGGTGAGCCGGTTCCTGCACTGGCTGTCGGTGGCCGCACCCAAGGGCGGTGAAACCGAGCTCTCCGCTGCCGCGCGCCTCCATGCCGAGCGGGAAAAGACCGGCCTGCTCAAGGACCTGTCGTTCGATACGATTTCGGGCGCTGGCCCCAACGCCGCCATCCCGCACTATCGCGTGGACGAACAGTCCAACCGCGCGATCGCGCCGGGCAGCGTCTATCTGGTCGATTCGGGCGGGCAGTATCTCGATGGCACCACCGATATCACCCGCACGGTGTGGATCGGGCCGGGCGAGGCACCGGCCGAGATCAAGGACCGCTTCACCCGCGTGCTCAAGGGCCATATCGCGCTGGACCAGGCCGTGTTTCCGCAAGGCACGCCTGGTGGCGCGCTCGACAGCTTTGCCCGCCAGTTCCTGTGGGCCGCCGGCCTCGATTACGCCCATGGCACCGGCCATGGCGTGGGCAGCTTCCTGGCGGTGCATGAAGGGCCGCAGCGCATTGCCAAGGCATCGGGCGCGCAGGCCGGCACTGGGCAGGGCCTGCTGCCGGGCATGATCCTGTCCAACGAGCCAGGCTATTACAAGGCGGGCGAATACGGCATCCGTATCGAGAACCTCGTGCTGGTGGAAGAGCGCACCATTGCCGGCGCGGAAGGCGTGTTCTGCGGGTTCGAAACGCTTACTTTCGTGCCGATCGACCGCGCACTGGTGGATGTTGCCCTGCTGACCCCGGCCGAGCGGGCCTGGTGGAACGACTATCACGCGCACACCCAAGCGCTGCTGGCGCCGCTGCTCGAGGGCGAAGACCGCGCCTGGCTGGAGGCTGCCTGCGCGCCGATCTGATCTTGCGATCGGCCATGTTCATGATACGTTCTGCTTGCAGCGACTCGCTGAAAGGAGAGCGATGATGATCGGCTATGTCACCCTGGGAACCAACGATCTGGAGCGGGCGGCGCCGTTCTATGACGCGCTCGCCGCCGAACTGGGCACGGGGCGCATGTTCGAATGGCCCGGGGCGATTGCCTGGGGCACGGCCGGTGGCGCCGCCGGGGTGGCTCTGATGAAGCCGTTCGATGGCCAGCCGGCCACCGTGGGCAATGGCGTGATGGTCGCGTTCGAGGCCAAGGAGCCGGCGCAGGTCGATCGGCTGCATGCGCTGGCCCTGGCGAACGGCGGCAGCTGTGAAGGTGCCCCTGGTCCGCGCGGTGATGGTGGGTTCTATGCCGCCTATTTCCGCGATCCCGATGGCAACAAGCTCAATGCCTTCGTGATGGGCACGTCCTGAGCCGCACCACCCGGCACAACGGCGCGAGATGGGAGCTTCGCGCCGTTTGCCGTGAATGTATCGGCCTTGTTTCACGGCTTGGCGGGCGCGGTGCGACAATTGCCGCGGCGGCGACAGGTTGGGCGTTTCCTGCCTGATATTTTTTGCGTCAAGCAATTGATTTTAATATGGTGTTTGAGCGGTCGGCGGGGTGGCTACCCGCCGCAATGATGCGACAATTGGCGACAAAATACCCCCTGTCCCGACATAATCGCGCGACATCCGCGGCCTATACAATGAGCCATGGAAGCTGCGGTGCCCGCCACTTCAGTCCCCACGGCCGGAAGGGGTGTCCCTCCCCCTTAGTCCCTAGCCTCTTTCGGCATGGTGGCACCGCAGCTTCCTCATCCCTCAGGTCTTTTGCGGTGCCGAAGCCGTCTCGAATGGCGATCGGTGCCCTTGTCTGTCCGGAGTTTGCCCAGATGAAGAAAAGCGTCCTTGGCCTTGGTGGGGCCTTTGTCGCCCTTGCGGGAGCTGGCGCGCTCTATGCCGCTGCCGCCTCCGCGCCGGCAGAGGCCGATCCCGCTGCTGTTCCGGGCCGCCCGATGGGCGATGGCGGCATCACCTGGGCGCAGGCCCAGGCGCAAGCCGATGCCCTGTGGCAGAAGATGGACGTGAACAAGGACGGCAAGATCGACCAGGCCGACCGCGATGCGCGTCTCGCGCAGCGGTTCGATGCCATCGACACCAACCACGATGGCGTGATCAGCCGCGCCGAATTCATGGCCCAGCATCGCCTGATGAAGCCGGGCATGCCCCCCATGGCTGGCCGCGATGGCGACATGCCGCCACCGCCGCCCCCACCGGGCGGCATGGCCCCTGACGGTGGCCACCACGGCTGGCACGGCATGGGCATGGGCATGCGCATAGGCGGGTTTGGCGCGGTTTTGCACGCTGCCCTGCGTGACAAGGATGGCGCGGTGACCCGCGCTGCGTATGATGCGGCGGTCAAATCGCAATTCGACAGGGCCGATACCAACCATGATGGCAAGCTTACCCGCGAAGAAATCCGCGCCGCATTTGGCCGTGAGGGTCACCGCTGGGGCGGAAAAGGTGGCCATGGCGGTCCGCGCTGGCGCGATGGCGAGCGCATGGACGGCCCGCCGCCGCCCCCGCCGGCCGGCAACTGATCACCGGGCAGTGCAGGCATGAGTGAGGCAGCGGTAACCCGCATCCTTCTGGTCGATGACGAAGCAGCCCTGCGCGAAGTGCTGGCGGACTATCTGGTTCGCCAGGGCTTTGCCGTTGTCCAGGCCGGCAACGCGGTGGAAGCCCGTGCGCGGATCGCGGGCGAAGCGTTCGACCTGGTGCTGCTCGACATCATGATGCCGGGCGAGGATGGCCTGTCGCTGTGCCGGCACCTGGCTGAAAGCCGGGCGCTGCCGGTGATCTTCATCACCGCCAAGGGCGAATCCACCGACCGCATCGTCGGCCTCGAAATTGGCGCCGATGATTACGTGGTCAAGCCGTTCGACCCGCGCGAACTGGTGGCGCGCATTCGCTCGGTCCTGCGGCGCAGCGCGCGGGTGGCCGTCGATGCTCCCGAAGCGCTGGTCTATGAATTCGAAGGCTGGACGCTCGATCCGCTCAAGCGCCGGCTGACCGATCGCGAGGGCGCGGTCGTGGCCATTTCCTCGGCCGAGTTTCGCCTGCTCATGGCGTTCCTCGATCATCCGCGCCAGGTGCTCGATCGCGATCGCCTGCTCGACATGGTCCAGGGCCGCGAGGCGCATCTGTTCGATCGCGCGGTCGACAACCAGATCAGCCGCCTGCGCCGCAAGATCGAGGAAGACAGCCGCAACCCGCAACTGATCCAGACCGTGTGGGGCGGCGGCTACATGCTCGCCACCGAAGTGCGCAAGGTGGCAGGCCGCGACTGATGCTGCGCTGGCCTGCCTGGACCGTTTCGCGCGCGCCGCGCAGCCTGCAGGGGCAGATGCTCCTGGCGATCGCGCTGGCGCTGCTGGTGGCGCAGGGTCTTTCGGCCGCGCTGATCTGGCGCGAACAGAACGAGCGGCGCGTGCAATTGACCGTGAACGAGGCGGCGTTTCGCCTGATCGGCCAGCCGCCACGCGAAAATCGCCCGCCTGATGGCCGTCCGCACGGGCCGCCGCCCGACGATATCTGGCGCCTGCCGCGCCCCTTGCGCGTGCGCGTCGATGCCACTTCGCCAGAGCGGCCGGGCGACCGCCAGCGCAGCGACGTGGCGAGCGCGTTGCATGAAGTGCTCGAAACCCAGGGGCTGGTGCATCGCCAGGTCTTGGTGGTGGAGCGCGATCCCGAGGCCGATGCGATTGTCGGCGCGTGGTTTGGCGATGTCAGCAAGCGGCTGGAAAGCTTTGGCGATCATCGGCCGCAAGCACGCCTGATCATCGCCTCGATCCAGCGGCCCGATGGCACCTGGCTCACCGCGCGCATCCTCGCCCCGGCCAATGAGCGCCAGGTGATCCTCTCGCTGCTGATGCAGACCGTGCTGCTCTATTTCGTGCTGGTGGGTGCGGTGGCGCTGATCCTGCGGCGCATTGCCCGGCCGCTCAAGGCCCTGACCGGGCGGGTCGAGGCCTTCGCCCGCGAGCGCAATGCCGATGGCCAGCTCGAACCCGAAGGCCCCGATGATATCCGCCGCCTGATCGTCGCCCACAATGCCATGGAAGCGCGCATTGTTGGCCTGCTCGATGAAAAGGACGTGATGCTGGGCGCAATCGGCCACGATCTGAAAACGCCGCTGGCCGCGCTGCGCGTGCGGATCGAGGCGGTGGAGGATGAGAACGAGCGCGCGCGCATGGCCGCCACGATCGAGGATATCAACCGCTCGCTCGACGATATTCTTTCGCTCGCCCGCGTCGGCCGCCCCTCTGACCCGTTGGAGACGACCGAGCTTTCGGCCCTCGTCACCGATGTCATGGGCGAATACGAGGATATGGGCGAGGATGTGACGCTGGAAGACACCGTGCGCATCGTTCTGCCGCTGCGCGCCACCTGGCTGCGCCGCGCCATGCGCAATCTGGTGTCCAACGCGCTGCGCTATGGCCAGCGCGCCCGCGTGTCATTGGCGCGGGAAGATGGCGAGGCGGTGCTGCGCATCGAGGACGATGGCCCGGGCATTCCCGAAAGCGAGATCCTGCGCATGCTGGAGCCGTTCACCCGGCTGGAAGCCTCGCGCAATACCGCTACCGGCGGCACGGGCCTGGGGCTGACCCTGGCCCGGGCGATTGCCGACCAGCACGGCGGTTCGCTCGTCCTTGCCAACCGCTGGCAGGCGGGCCAGGTCGTGGGCCTGGTCGCCACGCTGCGCCTGCCGCTGGCCGCCTGACCGCGCCGGCGCGGCTTTGCCTCATTCCTCGTCGGGATAGGGGCCCTTGCCACCCTCGGCGATGAAGCGATCGATCCGGGCGTGCAGCACGGGCAGCGGCACCGAGCCCAGTTCGAGCACGGCATCGTGGAAGGCGCGGATGTTGAATTTGTCGCCCAGCGCCTTTTCCGCGCGGGCGCGGTCCTCGACGATGGCCATTTCGCCCAGGTAATAGCTCAGCGCCTGGCCCGGCCAGGCGATATAGCGATCGGTCTCGGTCTCGATCTCGTGATCCGACAGCGCGGTATTGTCGTGCAGGAAGGCCAGCGCTTGCGCGCGCGTCCAGCCCTTGGCGTGAATGCCGGTATCGACCACCAGCCGCGCCGCGCGCCACATCTGGTACGAGAGCATGCCAAAGCGTTCGTAGGGCGTGGTGTATATGCCCATCTCAACGCCCAGCTTTTCGCAATAGAGCGCCCAGCCTTCGCCATAGGCCGAGATGTAGGTGCGCTGGCGCCAGGCCGGCAGGCCCTTGTTTTCCGATGCCAGCGACATCTGGAACGCATGGCCCGGCGCGCTTTCGTGCAGGGTGAGGGCCGGCAGCGAATAGAGCTGGCGCGCCGGCAGGTTCCAGGTGTTGACCAGATAGACCCCCGGCCCGCCGCGCCCGGCGGTATAGAACGGGGCAATGTCGGCAGGCACCGGGCGAATGGCAAAACGCTTGCGCGGCAGGCGGCCGAACCAGTCAGCCGCCTTGCCGTCGAAGGTCTTGGCGATCCATGCCGCCCGGTTGAGCAGATCCTGCGGGCTGCTTGCCACGAACTGCGGATCGCTGCGCAGCTTGGCCAGGAAGGCGGGCAGGTCACCGGTAAAGCCGACCTCGCCCATGATCGCCTGCATCTGCGCACGGATACTCGCCACTTCGGCCAGGCCGATCTGGTGGATCGCCTCGGGCGTCAGGTCGGTCGTGGTATATTCGCGGATCTGCGCCTGGTAATAGGCCCGCCCCTGCGGCAGGCCCTGCGCGGCAAGGCCGGTGCGGGCATGGGGCAGGTAATCGCTGCGCAGATAGGCGAGTAGCGCGCGGTGCGCCGGGACGACCTCGGTGGTGATCGCGGCCCGTGCTTCGTCGGCCAGCGCTTTGGCCGTGGCGGCCGGGATGCTGGCGGGCAGGGTCTTGAACGGCTCGAAAAACGGGTTGGCGTCGGCCGTGTTGGCGTCGGTGATCGGCAACAACGACAGATCGCGCCCCTTGAGCGTGACCTGCGGCGCGGTGAACCCGCGTGCCAGCCCCGCTTTCATGTTGGCCATCTGCTGCGCGAAATAACGCGGCACGGCATGCAGCATGGCGATATAGGCGCGCGCCTCGCTCTCGTTGCGGAACGGCGTGCGCGCGGTATCGGCAAGGTTGCCCCAGAACGTGGTGTCTGAATTGAGCGGCTTTTCCCACTCGTGAAAGCGCTGCGCCGAAAGCAGCGTTTCGATCTGGTAGCGATAGATCGCATAGTTGACGCGCGCGGCCGGCGAGAGCGCGCCCTGGTCGATGGCGTCGAGCGCCTTGAGCGTCTGCGCCCAGCGCGCCTCGCGCGCGGACTGGGCGGCGGCGCTCACGTCGGGCAGGCGATAGCTGGGCCGATCGTCGTTTTCGTCATCGCCAAATTGCGCCTGGCGCCAGGTCCATTCGGCATCGGCCAGGGCATAGAACGCGGCGTCAGCCGTCGAACTGGCAGCGGCCGCAGGGACCGGCGCCTGCGCATGGGCCGGCTGGGCCATGCCAAGCAGGAGGGCGGCCAGCAGCGGCAGGCGATAAGCGGTCACGGCGGCACGATCCTCCTGTTGCAGATGCAACCGGGTAGCGTGGGAAATGGCCGATGTGCAAGCTGGACCGGGCCGGGCGCGGGCGCTATCCCGATGTTCATGAGCGAAAACAGCGGGAGCAGCAGATCGGCCACCGGGCCAGGCTGGTGGCAGGTGGCGCGCCATGGCACCTGTCCGGCCTGTCGCACGCCCGGCATGGTCTGGGCCGGCCGGGTGTGGGAGCCGCCCAAGCTCAACGACCACTGCCGCACCTGTGGCCAGCCGCTGGCCGTGCACGAGGCAAGCGGGCGCGCGCTCTATCCCGTGGTCATCCCGCTGGTGGCGTTGCTGGTGTTTTCCGCGCTGCGGGTCGATGATATCTGGCGCCTGCCCTTGTGGGTCTATCCGCTGGTCTGGGGCCCGGCGAGCGCGCTGCTGGTGGGCCTTGCAGTGCGCGCGGTGCGTGCCGCCGTGCTGGCCGCCCGCGTGGCGCCAGGGGGGCAGGGCTGATGCGGCGCGTTCCCGTTCTGCCCACCGCTGTCGTGCTGCTGGCCGTGGCGGTGATGATCGGCCTGGGCTTCTGGCAATTGCAGCGCAAGGTGCAGAAAGAGGCGCTGCTTGCCCGCTTTGCCGCCGCTTTGGTCAATCCCGCGCCGGTCCAGTTTCCCGTGCCCGGCGATGGCAAGGCCGTGCTCTATCGCCGCGCCACGTTCGATTGCCGGGTGCAGCCCGGCCTGTGGGATTCGGTCGGTGGCCGCAATGCCGCTGGCGAAAGTGGCTATGTCCACATCGCCCATTGCGCGGCGGCCGGTGGCGTTCCCGCGCTGGTGCAGTTGGGCTGGTCGCGCGATCCGCATCCGCCGCAATGGGATGGCGGGCGAGTGACGGGCCGAATCGCCCCGTTCCACAAGATCACCCGCCTGGTTGCCGATCCGCCACTGGCGGGGCTCAGCGCCAATGCCCCGCCCGATCCGTCGGACATTCCCAACAACCACCTGGCCTATGCGGTGCAATGGTTCCTGTTCGCCGCGGTCGCGCTGGTGATCTACGCCCTGGCCCTGCGCCGGCGTGCGAAAGGCGCGGCAGTGGTTGTCATGGTGCCCCCGGGGCGCTAGGCGCCGCCCTGAACGACAACGCGCGCGCAACGTGCGCCGGTGATGATTGGGCGCAGCCCTTGCGGTGGGCGCGGCACACGGGGATTGGCGATGAAGTATGTCAGCACGCGGGGCCAGGCCGCCTCGCTCGATTTCGAAGGCGTCACGCTGGCGGGCCTTGCGTCCGACGGTGGCCTCTACGTGCCCGAAGCCTGGCCGCAGTTCAGCCATGACGAAATCGCCGCCATGGCCGGCCTGCCCTATGCCGAACTGGCCGCGCGGATCATGGCGCCTTTCGTGGGCGACAGCCTGTCGCCCGAACGCCTGCGCGAATTGACGGGCCAGGCCTATGGCCGCTTTGCCCATGCCGCCGTCACCCCGCTCAAGCAGCTTGATGAGCGGCAGTGGGTGCTCGAGCTGTTCCACGGCCCGACCCTGGCGTTCAAGGACGTGGCCTTGCAGATGCTGGGCCTGCTGTTCGAGGAATTCCTCGCTCGGCGCGAAGACCATCTGACCATCGTGGGCGCCACCTCGGGCGATACCGGCTCTGCTGCGATCGATGCCGTGGCCGGCCGCGCCAAGGTCGATATCTTCATGCTGCACCCCCATGGTCGCGTGTCGGACGTGCAGCGCCGGCAGATGACCACGGTGATCGCGCCCAATGTCTACAACATCGCCATCGACGGCAGCTTTGACGATGCCCAGGCGATGGTGAAGCGCATGTTCAACGATGCGGCGATGACCGGCACGTTCGGTATCGCTGCGGTCAATTCGATCAACTGGGCGCGGCTGATGTCGCAGGTGGTCTATTATTTCGCCGCCGCGCTGCAACTTGGCGCGCCGCACCGCAAGGTGGCGTTCTCGGTGCCGACCGGCAACTTCGGCGACGTGTTCGCCGGGTATGTCGCCGCGCGCATGGGCCTGCCGGTGGAACGCCTGATCGTGGCGACCAACATCAACGACATTCTCCATCGTGCGCTGTCGGCCGGGGACTATTCGGCCAGCACCGTCACGCCCACGGCCGCGCCCTCGATGGATATCCAGGTCTCGTCCAATTTCGAACGCCTGCTGTTCGATGCCTGTGGGCGCGATGCTGCGGTCCTCGCCGCGCAGATGCAGCAGTTCGATGCCACCAAGGCGCTGCAACTGACCAACGCCCAGCGTGCCGCGATCGGCGGCCTGTTCACCAGCGCGCGCTGCGATGCCGCGCAGATGGCCCAGGCCATGCGCTGGGCCTATGAGGCGGCCGGCGAAGTGCTCGATCCGCATACCGCGATCGGCCTGCATGCCGCGCGCGTCGCCGAAGGGCTGCCAGCCGATGTGCCGGTGGTGACCCTGGCCACGGCCCATCCGGCCAAGTTCGTCGATGCGGTGGAGCGCGCCACCGGCGTGCGCCCGCCGCTGCCCGCGCGCGTGGGCGATCTGTTCGAGCGCCAGGAACGCTGCGACCATCTGCCTGGCACGTACGAGGCGGTGGCGGCCTATGTGGCCGAGCGCGCCACGCCCAAGATCGGCAAGAAGGACGCCTGATGGCCGCGCTTACGCTCCAGCCGCAGTTGATGGTGGGATCGCCCTGGGGGGATTTCGCCCTCATCGATTCGGGCCATGGCCGCAAGCTTGAGCGCTATGGCCCGCATCGCTTCATCCGCCCCGAACCCCAGGCGATGTGGGCGCCGGCACTGGGCGAATGGGCGGCTGATGGCGAATTCGTGCCCGGTTCCGACGAGGACGGCGGCGGCCGCTGGCAGTTCGACCGGCCGGTGTCGCGCGAAGGCTGGCCGCTGGCATGGAACGCGGTGCAGTTCACCGCCAGTTGCACCCCGTTCCGTCACTTGGGCTTTTTCCCCGACATGGCGCCGGTGTGGGACTGGATGGGCGAGCGCCTCGCCGGGCGCGACGATGCCACCACGCTCAACCTGTTCGGCTACACCGGCGTGGGCACGCTGTCGCTGTCGCGCTTCGGCCCGGTTACCCATGTCGATGCCTCGAAAAAGTCGGTCGCCCAGGCGCGCGCCAATGCCGCGCTTTCGGGCATGGATGGCCGCCCGGTGCGCTGGATTGTCGACGATGCGGCCAAGTTCACCGCGCGCGAAGTGCGCCGGGGCAAGCGCTATGACGGCATCATTCTCGATCCGCCCAAGTTCGGCCGTGGCCCGGAAGGCGAAGTGTGGCGCCTGGAAGAAAGCCTGCCCGGCCTGATCGCCGATTGCGCCCGCCTGCTCGATGCCGACAGCAGCTTCCTGTTCCTGACGGTCTATGCCGTGCGCATGTCCTCGCTCGCCATTGGCGGCTTGCTGGCCGAGGCTTTGGCGCACTTGCCCGGCACGATCGAGCATGGCGATCTCGCCCTTGCCGAGGAAGGGCCGGGCGGGCGCGTGCTGCCCACGGCCATTTTCGCACGGTGGAACCGCGCGGCATAAGCGCGGCTGATGCTGGACATTCGCGCGGCCAAGTGCCAATGGCGCGCGCGTGTCTGACAGCCTGATCCTCGAAGTCGCCAATGTCGAAACCGATGTCCTGACCGGGATCTATTCGGAAGAGACCGGCCGTCCGCAGCCCCTGCGGATTTCCATCCGTGCCTGGCTGCGTCCCAAGGAGCGCTACACGGCCGATTGCCCGCTGACCGCGAGCAAGAACTACATGGACCTCAAGCACGCCGCGAGCGACGGATTGCCCAAAGATGTGCATTTCCAACTGATCGAATCGGTTGCAGACCACATCTGTGAGACGTTGTTCCTACAGGATGCGCGGGTGACCCAGGTGGAAGTGAAGATCGTGAAGCTCGCCATCAGCGTGGCGGGAGAAGATATCGGCATGACGCTTACCCGCGCCCGCCGCGGATGAGCGCGCCACGCCCGCTGGCGCTGGTCACCGGCGGATGGCGCCGAATCGGGGCGGCGATCGCCCGCAAGCTGGCGCAGGAGGGCTGGGACCTGGCGCTGCACGCGCACCATGCGCACACGTTCGATCCCGAATTCACCGCCCAGTTGCAATGGCTGGGCGCCACGGTGCATCCCCTCGCGGGCGATCTCGGCGATAGTGCCTTTCCGGCCAGGATGCTGGCCGATGTCACTGCCCGCGCCGGCCAGGCCCCGCGCCTTCTGGTCAACTGCGCGTCGCTGTTCCAGGACGACACCATTGCCAGCCTCGCACCCGAGGCGCTGGATCGGCATTTCGGCGTCAATCTGTTTGCGCCGCTGCTGCTGACCCGCGCCTTTGCCGAGGCGCTGGGTGAAGACGAAGGCGCCGTGGTCAATATTCTCGACCAGCGCGTGCAGAACCCGGTGCCCGACCAGTTGAGCTACACCCTGTCCAAGCAGGCGCTGCATGCTGCCGTGCGCACGCTGGCGCGCGCGCTGGCGCCGCGGGTGCGGGTCAACGGCGTGGCGCCTGGCCTGATCCTGCCGACGCAGGATTACGATGCCGACCAGTGGCACCGCCTGGAAGAGATCATGCCCTTGAAGCGCCTGCCCGGCGCTGATGAAATTGCCGATGCCGTGCATTATCTGGCGACCGCGCGCGCGGTGACCGGACAAACTCTTTTCGTCGACGCCGGCGCAAGCCTTGAATCCTACCCTCGGGACTTCGTATATCTCGAGCGATGACAGCGCCCGCGCCTCTGGTTGACCGCTTTGCGCGGGCCATAACCTACCTTCGCCTGTCGGTGACGGATCGCTGCGACCTGCGCTGCACGTATTGCATGCCCGAACGCATGACGTTCCTGCCGCGGGCCGACGTGTTGAGCCTGGAAGAGCTCTACAAGGTGTCGCGGGCGTTCATCGATCGCGGCGTCACGAAGCTGCGGCTGACCGGTGGGGAGCCGCTGGTGCGGCGCGACATGGTCGATCTCGTGCGCGCGCTGGGCCGCCACCTGGGCGGGGGCGGGCTCCAGGAACTGGCGCTGACCACCAACGGCACCCGACTGGCCGAATTTGCCGACGATCTGGTGGCAGCCGGCATGCGCCGCATCAACGTGTCGCTCGATACGCTCGACCGCAGCCGCTTTGCCGCGCTGGCCCGGCGCGACAGCCTGCCCCAGGTACTCGAAGGCCTGGCGGCGGCGCGGGCGGCCGGCCTCAAGGTCAAGCTCAACGCCGTGGCGCTCAAGGGCGTGAACCAGGATGAACTGCCCGACCTGATCGCCTGGGCCCATGGCCAGGGCCATGAAGTGACGCTGATCGAAGTGATGCCGCTGGGCGATGTCGAGGAAGACCGGCTCGATCACTATCTGCCGCTCGATGCCGTGCGCCGCGAGTTGGAGCAGCGCTGGACGCTGGTGCCCAATGCGGTCAGCACGGGTGGGCCGGCGCGCTATGTCGATATTGCCGAAACCGGCGGCCGGCTGGGTTTCATCACGCCCTTGACCGGCAATTTCTGCGCCACCTGCAACCGTGTGCGCGTGACGGCCACGGGCCAGCTCTACATGTGCCTGGGCGGGGAAGGGCGCGTCGACCTGCGCGCCGCTTTGCGTTCCGACGATCCCGATGCCGCGCTGGCCGATGCCTTTGCCCGCGCCATGGGCGAAAAGCAGGAACGCCACGCCTTTGCCATCGACCGCGCCGGCGCGGCCCCGGCGGTTTCGCGCCACATGTCGACCACCGGGGGCTGATCGCCATGGCCAAGCTCGTGTTCCTCGGCCGCCTGGAAGACCGCGCCGGCTGCGCCGAAATCGCGGTCACGCCTGGCCCGTTGGCCGATATCCTCGCCGGGCTCGATCCTGCGCTGGCGCTCGATCTTCTGGGTGAGCGGGTGCGCTGGGCGCTCAATGGCAAGCTGGTGGGCGAAAGCGAAGCGATGGTGCTGGCCGAGGAGGACGAACTCGCGTTCCTGCCCCCGGTGAGCGGCGGCTGAGGCGGCGCGGGTGCGTGGGGCCTCAGCCGGGCGCCAGGTGCAGCGCCCATGGCTTTAGACCCTGAAAGCTATTTTCGCAGGGCAGGTTTTTGACAGCGCGCCCCGGCATCCGTATGGGGACGGCGCTTGCCGGGCCAGCTTGCCCGGCCCCATGGCCTGATCCCATCGCGGGTGCGGGGCCGATTGCCAAGGAAAGCCATTTCGATGTCTCAGCCCCAGGTGGAAGTCGCCACGCTCGAACCCACGGCCGCAGCCACGGTGGAAACCGTGCTGACGGTCAAGCACTGGGACGAGCGCCTGTTCAGCTTCACCGTGACCCGTCCGGCCTCGTTCCGTTTCCGCTCTGGCGAATTCGTGATGATCGGCCTGCAGGGAGACAATGGCCGCCCGCTGCTGCGCGCCTATTCGGTGGCGAGCCCGGCCTGGGCCGAGGAACTCGAATTCCTCTCGATCAAGGTGCCTGACGGCCCGCTGACCTCGCGCCTGCAGAAGATCCAGCCGGGCGATCAGATCTATCTTGGCAAGAAGCCGACCGGCACCCTGGTGACCGACGCCCTGCTGCCGGGCAAGCGCCTGTTCATGCTGTCGACCGGCACCGGCCTGGCGCCGTTCCTGTCGCTGGCGCGCGATCCCGATGTCTATGAATTCTACGAACAGGTCGTCGTCGTGCATTCGGTGCGCAAGGTCAGCGAGCTGGCCTTCCGCGAAGAGCTGTCGAGCGGCTTTGCCGACGATCCGCTGGTCGGCGAACAGGCCGCGCAGCAGCTGCACTATGTGCCCACCGTCACGCGTGAGCCGTTCCAGAACAATGTACGCATCGACAAGCTGATCGAAAGCGGAGCGCTGTTCGAAGGCATCCCGGGCGAGGCGCGCCTCGATCCCGCCACCGATCGCGTCATGCTGTGCGGCTCGATGGACATGATCAAGGACTTTGCCGCGCTGCTCGAAGGCATGGGCTTTGTCGAAGGCTCCAACGCCAAGCCGGGCGATTTCGTGATCGAACGCGCGTTCGTCGGCTGATCGGCATGACGGCTGACGTCCGTCTTACCGACACGGCATTTGACCCCGCCGCGCTGCTGGCTGCCTTTACCGGGCAGTTTGGCGGTGCTGGCGGGGTTGTCAGTTTTCTGGGCCAGGTGCGCGATGGCGACGGCGATGGGGTAGAGGCGCTGGAGTTGCGCCATTATGCCCCGCTCACCCTGCCGGGGATGGAAGCGCTGGCGGCCACGGCCCTGGCCCGCTGGCAGCTGGAAGGGCTGCTGGTCATCCACCGCCACGGCGTGATGCTGCCGGGCGATCCCATCGTCTTGGTCGCGGCCGCCGCGCGCCATCGGCGCGAGGCATTTGCCGCCACCGACTTCGTGATGGATCACCTCAAGAGCGACAGCTGGTTCTGGAAGCGGGAAAAGACCGCCGCCGGCTGGCGCTGGATCGAACCGCGCACACAGGATTTCGCTGACCGCGCGCGCTGGTAGGGCCTCAGCCCTTCAACTGGGCCAGCACGCTATCCTGCTGCGCCACCCGCGCGGCAACCGAATCGCGGGTGTTGACCACTTGGGCCGTATCGGGGCCGGGATGATCGACGGCGGCGATTTGTGCCTCCGTCGCCATCTGGTCCAGGTCAGCCAGGGCAATCGCGGTGTCGCTGCGCGCCGATTCGAGGCGGGCCAGCGCCACTTGCGCCAGGTTCCAGGTCTCGCTGCCCGTGGCGGCATTGCGTGCACGCGCCGCGGCACGGGTAGCTTCGGGCACCAGGGCCAGGAACCGGGCATCGGCCTCACGCGCGCGCGCGTCGAGCGCGGCCAGGCGCTGGGGAAGCGTGGCATCGGCGGGAATCGGAGCCGGTGCGGCTGCGGCAGGATCGGCCGGCGCGGCCTTGGCCTGGCCAAACGCGCGTTCTGCGGGGCGAATCGCCAGCGAGGGAAAACGCCCGCGATCGGGCGAGCAGCCGCCCATGACCAGGGCAGGGGCGGCGATCAGGCCAACAAGGCAAAGCCGTTGCAGGGCGATGAAGCGAGTGGACAGGCAAGCCATGGCGGTGCCATAGCACGTGGGCGGCCAATGGCCAGCGGTAGGGGCGCTGCTTCAGCGCATTTCCCACTTCCCCGGCGTTGACATGCCGGCCCGCTTGGACTATCCGCGCCGCTCTTTCCGGGGCTTCGCATGTTTGCGGGGAACCGGCACATTGCCCGCTGTCCGCGATTCGGAATTGGCCGATCGGGGTGCTTGGTGGGCCAGGCATTTGAAACGGATAGCAGAACCATGTTCGCAATTGTGCGCACGGGCGGCAAGCAGTATCGGGTGGCCGCCGGAGATAAGATCGCGGTGGAAAAGCTGGCTGGCGAAGCCGGTGAAACCATCACCCTCGGTGACGTCCTGCTGGCTGGCAAGGATGGCGAACTGGCCGACGCTTCGGCCATTACCGTTTCGGCGGAAATCATCGCCCAGGCCAAGTCGGAAAAGGTCGTGGTGTTCAAGAAGCGCCGCCGTCACAACTATCGCCGCAAGAACGGCCACCGCCAGCAGATGACCCTGCTGCGCATCGTGTCGGTCGCCTGAGCGCCAGTTCGGAGTAAGCAGAGATGGCACATAAGAAAGCAGGCGGCTCGTCGCGCAACGGTCGCGACTCGCAGTCCAAGCGCCTTGGCGTGAAGAAGTTCGGCGGCCAGGACGTGGTCGGCGGCAACATCATCATCCGTCAGCGCGGCACCCGCGTGTACCCCGGCGCCAACGTTGGCCTCGGCAAGGACCACACCCTGTTTGCGCTTGCCAACGGCCGCGTGCGTTTCCACGCCGGCAAGCTTGGCCGCAAGTACGTGTCGGTCGACGTGATGGCCGAAGCCGCCGAATAAGCGGATGGTCATGCCAAGGGCCATCCTGATGGGATGGCCCCGCCGGTTTCGCGCCGGCTGAACGAGGGAGAGGGGCCTTGCCCCATCTCCCTTTTTCTTTGTCTCCCTCATCCGCAACGGCGCCATTTGCCTCGAAAACCGAAGCACTTGGCGCAGCACGCAATATCCCTGTCATCGGAAAGTGCATAAGCATCCGGCGAAAGGGAGCGGTTGACTGGAGATTACCGATGTTCATTCGCAGCGAGCGGCTGTTCCTGCGGCCGGGTTGGCCCGAGGATTGGGCCGAACTGTTTGCCCTGATCGATGACGAGGCGGTGGTGCGCCATCTGGCGCGGGCGCCCTGGCCCTATCGTGCCGATGATGCGCGGGCCTTTGCTGCCCTGGCGCAGGACGGCCGCTATCCGCATTTCTTCGTTACTCTGCCCGGGACCGAAGGCGCGCAGCTGATCGGCAGCGTGGGCCTGATACCCGATGAGCAAGGCCCGCCCGGCGCGGCGCCGCTGCTCGGCTATTGGATCGCCCGTAACCAGTGGGGGCGCGGCTTTGCCACCGAGGCCGCGCGGGCGGTGCTGACGCTGGCCGCCACGTTGGGCCATCGCCGCGTGGCGGCGCGCCACTTCCTCGACAATCCCGCTTCGGGCCGGGTCCTGGCCAAGCTGGGCTTCCGCTCCACCGGCGAGATTCGCCCCGGCGCGAGCCGGGCCCGTGACGGCGTGGCACCCACGCTGGGCTATGCCCTGGATCTCGATCCGCCCGGCAATTGCGACGGGGACCGCCGCCTGGCTGCCTGACGACCAAGCAAAAGCCCCTTCTGCCATCGGCCGAAGGGGCTTTTTCGTTGCTGCGCGTGCTGCCAGCCGCAGGGGAATGATCACCCAGGCGGAGCAGCCTCTGGCTCGGGCGGCTTTTCCGCAGCGCGGGCCTGTTCGAACTTGAGGCAATCGAGAATCTTGGCCCCGGCCATGAAGACCGCGCAGGTCGTCGCCAGGAACAGCAGCTTGCCGCCAAAGCCGGGAAACCGCGTGAGATAGGCCTGACCACGCTCCACCGCGCCGAGCGCCAGTGCATAGATTACCGCAAACGCCTCGAAGCGATTCTTGATCAGGAAGAGGCGGCCAATCTTGCGGAGCATGCGTTGTCCCTTGTCTCCATGCCGGGTTTGCCATCCGCAGGATCTGTTGCCATCCTGATCAGCAACCTTCGTGCCAATCCAATGAATAGGGGCGTAATAAAGCGCGAGGTGCCCTTCATTGTAAAGGTTGGCGACAATTCCGCAGACAGTCGGTCAACGCATGCCGGCTTGGTGCAGTTCCCCTCAGCGCAGCTCACCCAGGCCTAGCGTATCGAGCAGCGCCGCGCGCGCCGCCACGACCGTGCTTGCCAAGGCCGGCAGGCCCAAGTCTGCGGCATCGATCTGTTCGGGCCAATGCGCGGCAACCACCTGTTCCAGCTGGTCGATTCGCCCATTGTCGAGCAGGAAGCGCGGATCGACCGTGGCCGGATCGGCCACCACGCGCAGCCGCAGGCATGCCGGGCCGCCGCCATTGGCCATCGATTGGCGCACATCGACCGGCAGGACCTGGCGAATCGGACCATTGCCGGCCAGCATCGTATCGAGCCAGCCGCGCACCGATGGCGTTTCCCAGGCTTCCAGCGGGATCACCAGGGCCATCTCGCCGCCGGGCAGGGTCAGCAACTGGGCATTGAACAGGTAGGACTTGATGGCGTCAGCAAGGCTTACCGCGCTGGCCGGCACGACGACGATTTCGGCCTCGGGCAGGCGCTCGCGAATCGCGGTATAGGTGCCCTCGGGATCGGCAAAGGCCTGTTCGTGGGTAAACAGCACGCGCTCGTTGGCGACGGCCACGACATCGTTGTGGAAAGCCCCCGCGGCGATCGCCTCTGGCGCCTGCTCCACGAACAGGCAGCGCGCCGGATCGAGGCTATGGACGCGGGCGATCGCACGGCTGGCCTGTTCGTGCTGGCGCGCCGGAAAGGCGCCGCCCGGGCGGCCATAGACGAAGATTTCCAGGCCCGCGGCGCCATGGCTGGTGGCCATGCGCATGTGGTTGGCCGCGCCCTCGTCGCCAAAGCAGGGCGGCACGGCATCGTGCACGGCAAAGTGCGCCGCATCGGCAAAGGCCAGGCGCAGCTGGCGCACCGTGTCGGGCCATTCCTGCGCGCGGTGGGGCATGGTCACCAGGTTGGCGGCAGAGAGATGGCAGCGCCCATCGGCGGTATCGGGCGCCGGGCTGACGGTGGCGGCATTGGCCGTCCACATCGCGCTGGCCGACCAGGCCGCCGCGCGCAGGCGGCGTTCGGCCTCGTCCGCCGGTTCTTGCCCGGCAAGGCCCAGCGCAGCCAGGAACCCCGGATTGGGGCGCGGCAAGGGCGCAAACAGGCCCTGGACCAGGCCAAGATCAAGGTTGTGGCGCATCTTGGCCAGTCCCTGCAGCGCGGCGGCGCGGGGATAGGAAACCTGGCCGGCATGGTTGGCCGAGGCCAGGTTGCCCAGGCTGAGCCCGGCGTAGTTGTGGCTGGGGCCGACCAGCCCGTCGAAGTTGATTTCCAGCAGTGCCATCTTGTTCGTTCCGTTCTTCAGCGGTCCACATGCCACACGGTGTCACCCGGCCGCACATCCAGCGCGGCGGCGGCGACAGGATCGATCACCAGGCCATCGGCGCCCTGCGTCACTTCGCCCAGCGTGCAGCGGAACGTGGCGAGGCGGCCAGTGGCGGCCAATACGCGGCGCACCGGGCCATGGCCTTCGGGCGCAGCGACCTGGGCCACGGTCTGCACCGTGGCGCCGGCGATGGAGCGCACCTGGTCGGTGCGGGCCGTCATCGTCGGGCCGCCGTCGAAAATGTCGACATAGCCTTCGTACGCAAACCCTTCGGCCTCCAGCATGCGCATGGCCGGCCGGCCGTTGAGGTGCGGCATGCCGATCGCCGTGCGGGCGCTTTGCGGCAGCATCGCCACATAGACCGGGTGCTTGGGCATCAGGTCGGCGATGAACTGGTTGCCGTTCAACGCGTTGAAATGATCGGCTTCCTGAAAGCCCATGCCAAAGAACTTGCCGCCCACCGCATCCCAGAACGCCGATCCGCCACGCTCGTCGATCACGCCGCGCAGTTCGGCCAGGATACGGGGAGCAAAGCGCGCGCGGTGCATGGCGATGAACAGATAGCGGCTGCGCGCCAGCAGCATGCCCAGCCCGCCGGCGCGCTCTGCCGGATGAAGGAACAGCCCGCCTACCTCGCTCGATCCCTCCAGATCGGTGACAAGGTGCAGCATCTCGGCGCGGAACGTGCGGTTCAGTTCCTTGGAATGCTGGGTCAACGTGGTCAGGCGATAGGAATAGAACGGCCCGCCGCGCCCGACGCAGGCAAAGATCTGCGCCGTGCCGCGCAACTCGCCGGTCGCCACGTTTTCCAGCACCACCACGAACAGCTCATCGCCCGGCCCGTCGGGCAGGCTTTCGCGCGGGTCGGCCAGGCAGGCGGCGGCGCGCTCCAGCTTGGCGCGCAAGGTGGCGCGATCGGCCGGCAGGTTGGTAAAGCCACTGCCGCCGAGCTTGGCCATCTCGTACATGGCCTCCACATCGGTGGGGCGGGCGGCGCGAATGCGAAATGTCATGGCGCGCTATTCTCCCCCGGAAAGCCGATGCAGCACCAGCGCCGACAGGGCCGCCCGCTCTGCCAGCGAGGGCACGATCAGGAACTCGTGCGGCGAATGGATCGATCCGCCACGCACCCCCATCGTATCCACCACCGGCACGCCCAGTGCGGCGATGTTGTTGCCATCGCAGACGCCACCGGTGTCCTTCCAGGCGATCGGCTGCCCCAGCGCCGCGCCGCAGTCACGCACCAGCGTGAACAGCGCCAGCGCCGGCTGGGTCAGTGGCTTGGGCGGGCGGCTGATGCCACCATGCACGTGGATCGCCACATCGTGTGCGCTTTCCACCGCCGCCACGGCCTGGCCCAGCGCCACGGCAAAGCCCTCGGCATCGCCCTCTGCGGCGGGGCGGATGTTCCAGCGCAGCACGGCCTTGTCCGGCACCACGTTGTTGGCGCTGCCACCGTCGATCCGTGCCGGGTTCACCGACAGGCCAACGCGGTGCAAGGCCTTGAGCCGCAGTGCCAGGTCTGCTGCCGCGACGATGGCGTTGCGCCCCTCGTCGGGGTTGCGCCCGGCATGGGCGGATCGGCCAGTGATCACCGCGGCATAGTTGCCGCTGCCTGCCCGCGCGCCCGCCAGCGTGCCATCGGGCAGGGCCGATGGCTCATAGGTCAGTGCCGCGGCCTTGCCGGCGGCAACCTTGGCGATCAGCGGCGCGGAGGACAGGCTGCCGGTTTCCTCGTCGGAATTGATCAGCACGTCATAGCCGACCTGGCCCGCCACCGCACTGCGCTCGAACGCGGTGAGGGCGGCAAGCAGCACGGCGATGCCGCCCTTCATGTCGGCGACGCCCGGCCCGCCCAGCGTGGTGTCGTCCAGCCAGGTCGTGGTCTGGAACGGATCGCCTGGCGGGAACACCGTATCCATGTGCCCGGTCAGCAGATAGCGGCGGGGCGCATCGGGCCGTACCCGCACGAGCAGGTGGGCGCCGTGGTCAAGCGCGCTCACCGTGCCATCGGCGGCCACGGTCTCCACCGGGGCCGGCGCCACCAGGTCCACCGTGCCGGGCAGCACGGCAAAGGCATCGGCCAAGAGCGCGGCCTGGCGGGCAAGGCCGGCAAGATGGCGCGTGCCGGTGTTGATCGCGCTCCATGCCAGAACCTGGTCGAGCAGGGGGGCACCGTCGATCGGGGCGAGCAGGGCCTGCTCGGTGGCGGAAAGCTGTTGCATCGGAAACCACACCTAGCCGTTCGCGCAGGCCGGGTGAACCCCTGTTGCCAACCCGGCGCGAATCGGGCAGAACAAGGGTGTTCCTCCCCAGGTTCAATAGGCAGGTCGGCATAGATCCGGTATCCGAAAGGGATGCGGTTCGATGGCCGGCATTGCCATGCCCGTTTTGATGACAAAGGCAGATGACCATGGGTGAGTTTACCGAAATTGCCGACCTGCGCCCCCGCACCACGCGCGACGGGTTGCAGGTGGATGCCGCGCTGGCCGCATTCCTGGAAAACGATGTGCTGGCGCCCTTGGCGCTGGATACCTCCGCGTTCTGGGCAGGTTTTGCCGGGTTGGTGGCGCGTTTCACCCCGGTAAACCGCGCACTTCTGGAAACGCGTGACACGATCCAGGCCGCGATCGATGCCTGGCATCGCTCGCGCCGGGGCCAGCCGCACGATCCTGCTGCCTATCGCGCCTTTCTGGAAGAGATCGGCTATATCGTGCCCGAACCTGCGCCCTTTGCCGTGGGCACGCAGGATGTCGATCCAGAAATCGCGACCATGGCCGGGCCGCAACTCGTCGTTCCCGTGCTCAATGATCGCTTCCTGCTCAATGCCGCCAACGCGCGCTGGGGCAGCCTCTATGATGCCTGGTATGGCACCGACGCCTTGGATGCAGCGCCTGCCCGGCCGGGTGGCTATGACGCGGCGCGCGGCGCGGCGGTGATCGCGGCGGGCCGCGCTTTCCTGGATGCCACGCTGCCGCTGGCGCAGGGATCGTGGGCCGATTGGGATGGGCAGGGCGTGCCCGCCCTGGCTGATCCGGCGCAATGGGTCGGTCACAAGCCGGGCGGCCTGCTGTTCCGCCACAATGGGCTGCACATCGAACTGGTGCTCGACCGTACCCATCCGGTCGGCGCAACCGATGCGGCGGGTCTGGCTGATATCGTGCTCGAAGCGGCGCTGACCACGATCGTCGATCTTGAGGATTCGGTTGCGGCGGTCGACGCGGAAGACAAGCTGGTGGCCTATCGCCACTGGCTCGGCCTGATGCGCGGCGATCTGACCGCGCGGTTCGCCAAGGGCGGCCAGACCATGCACCGCGCGCTGGAACCCGATCGTGACTGGACCGCGCCCGATGGCACCGCCTTTGCGCTGCCGGGGCGGAGCCTGCTGTTCGTGCGCAACGTCGGCCATCTGATGACCAACCCTGCCATCCTGCTGCCCGATGGATCGGAAATTCCCGAGGGCATCATGGATGCGGTGATCACCAGCGCCATCGCCATGCACGACGTGATGCGCCTGGGCCAGCACCGCAACAGCCGCCAGGGCGCGATCTATATCGTCAAGCCCAAGATGCACGGGCCCGAAGAGGTCGGCTTTGCCAACGACCTGTTCGATGCCGTGGAAGACCTGCTCAGCCTGCCGCGCCATACCGTCAAGGTGGGCGTGATGGACGAAGAGCGCCGCACTAGCGCCAACCTGGCGGCCTGCATTGCCGCCGTGAAGGACCGCGTGGTGTTCATCAACACCGGCTTCCTCGATCGCACGGGTGATGAAATCCACACCGCGATGAAGGCCGGCCCGATGATCCGCAAGGGCGCGATGAAGCAGTCGGGCTGGATTGCCGCCTATGAAGCGCGCAATGTCGGCATCGGCCTTGCCTGCGGATTGTCCGGCAAGGCGCAGATCGGCAAGGGCATGTGGGCTGCGCCCGATCGCATGCGCGCGATGGTCGCCGAAAAGATCGCCCATCCGCGCACCGGCGCCAACACCGCCTGGGTGCCATCGCCCACGGCAGCGACGCTGCACGCCACGCATTACCACCAGGTGGACGTGTTCGGCCTGCGCCCCGAGATCGCCGCGCGCCCCATCCCTGCGCTCGATGCCCTGCTGGCCATCCCGCTGGCAGAAGGGGCCAACTGGTCAGGCGAGGATATCCGCGCCGAACTGGACAACAATGCGCAAGGGTTGCTTGGCTATGTCGTGCGCTGGATCGACCAGGGCGTGGGCTGTTCCAAAGTGCCCGACATCGACGATATCGGCCTGATGGAAGACCGCGCCACCTTGCGCATTTCCAGCCAGCATCTGGCCAACTGGCTGCTGCACGGGGTCTGCACCCGCGAGGCAGTGATGGATGCCCTGCAGCGCATGGCGGCCAAGGTCGATGCCCAGAACGCCGGCGATCCGGCCTATGAGCCGATGGCAGGCAACTGGGACACGAGCTTTGCCTTCCGCGCCGCCTGCGACCTGGTGTTCAAGGGCGTGGCCCAGCCCAGCGGCTATACCGAGCCGCTGCTCCACGCCTGGCGCCGCCGCAAGAAGGCAGCGCTTCTGGTGGCCGAGCCGGCGTGAACCGAACGGGTGGGGGCGGCACGACGCACGCTGCCCCCGCTTGCTCCCCGGCGTGCTTGTTGCCATGGCAGTTCCATTCGCTTTGCTGACATGGAACCTTTAGACGATGCTGCAACTGATCGAGGCCAACTGGCAACTGGTGGCAGGCGCCGTGGCGCTGCTGCTGGTGGTGGCGTTCCTCCTGCTGCGCCGGGGCGGCAAGGCACCCGAACGCCGCGAATTCAACGATGTCCTGTCCGAAGGCGCGGCGCCGGCACAGCGCAATACCGCGCTGATCGATACGCCGCCCGCTGCGGCCATTCCGGTACCACCGCCGCCGCCCACTGCGCCCCCGGCCGAAGCCGTGGCGGCTGCTGATGGCGATGACCTGACCCGCATCAAGGGCCTTGGGCCCAAGCTCAAGACGCTGCTGGCCAGCCTGGGCGTGACGCAGTTTGCGCAGATTGCTGCGTGGACCGACGAAGACGTGGCGCGCATCGATGCGCAGCTTGGCGCTTTTGCCGGCCGCCCCACGCGCGACAACTGGGTGGAGCAGGCCCGGCTTTTGAGCAGCGGCGATACCGCTGCCTATGAGGACAAGTTCGGGAAGCTCTGACGCGTCATTCCTGGGCCTGGGGCGCGGCCGGTGTCGCCCCCGTGGCCGGGCGCGCGCCGCAACGGCGGATCAGCGCGCGCACCAGGTCGCTGCCCGGCACGCTGATCTTGCCCGCATCGGGCAGAGTGCCGGTAAACGGCCCTTCGAACACTTCGGCCGCCGGATCGCCCGCCGGCAGGCTGCCTTGCCACAGATAGCCCGGCGAACCCGGCACCGAGGTTGCATCCACCGCCAGGCGCACGATGCGCTTGCGTCCCTGCAGGGCAAACAGCGCCTGCGCGCCCACTTCGGCCGGCACGTGCCGGGTTACCACCAGAACCCCCTGGCGGCACGACAGCGACAGATCGGGTGCAGCACCCGGCGCGCCAAAGCGCACGCTGTCCCCACCCGGGGCGCCGGCCCAGACCGGCTTGTCCGTGCCTCCAGGCGCTGGCGGCAGCGGTTGGCTTTCCGGCAGCGGCACGCGCACGGCGTTGAGCGGGGTGCCACTATCCTGCGGCGCGGGCGCCTTTTGCGAGCAAGCGGCGAGGGCGGCAAGGGCGAGCAGGGAAACGCAACGGCGCAAAGTCATGGCGCGGGTGCTATCGGGCCGTAGTCCGCTTCGCAATCCTTGTTCTTACACGTCAGGCAGCGGCGCGTTTTTGCACGGTGAGTTCAAACCCAAGCACGCTCAGCACGGCTGTCAGCGTTTCGAGGGTCGGATTGCCATTTTCCGACAATGCCGTGTAAAGCGCTTGGCGACCGAGCCCGGTCTTGCGCGCAATCTCGCTCATGCCTTTTGAGCGCGCGATATCGCCCAGCGCGCCAGCGATGTGGCGCGGATCGTTCCCTTCCATCGCCGCTTCCAGGTAAGCCAAGATATCGTCCTCGTTCTCGAGGCTGTCGGCTGGATCAAAGCGATTCAATTTCAACGCCATCATCTGCCTCCTTGGCCAATTTCTGTGCGCGCGCGATATCGCGTTGCTGACTATCCTTGTCGCCACCGTTCAACAGAATGACAAGCAAGGTGCCCTGCCACATGTAATAAACACGATAGCCGGGACCAAAATGCAGGCGCAATTCCTGCACTCCGCCACCAACCGGTTTTGTGTCGCCAGGCTGTCCCGCTGCCAGTCGCTTTATGCGATCAGCTATGCGGGCTTTGGCCCGACGGTCCTTGAGATCGCGTAGCCAAGTGGCGAACAACGTCGTCTGCAGAATGACAACATCGGCTTCGCTGCCCATACCTTACTCGGCCTAGATCGTTGTGAACCAGATTGGCGCAACAGGGGAATCTGCCTGATTTGTCCTTTAAATAGGACAAATCAGGCCGGTGGTCAAGACTTCACTTCCCCCACTTCCTCTGCGTCTTGCCATAGCGCATCTTGCGGGTGCCGGGTTTGCCTTCGTTGCTGCGGCCGACCACGGGCGCCTTGCGATCGCCTTCGGGCAGGCCAAGCTCGGTCGATTCCAGGCGGCGGATTTCGTCGCGCAGGCGGCCGGCTTCCTCGAATTCCAGGTCGGCGGCGGCATTGCGCATGCGCTTTTCCAGGTCTTCGATGTGGCTGCGCAGGTTGTGACCCACGAGGTTGTTGGTGCTGTCGTCATCCAGGTCCACCAGCACGCCATCGCGGCTGGCGGTATCGGCGATGATATCGGCGATCTGGCGCTTGATCGTGGCCGGGGTGATCCCGTGCAACTCGTTATAGGCGTTCTGTTTTTCGCGGCGGCGATCGGTTTCGGCGATCGCCCGTTCCATGCTGCCGGTCATGCGATCGGCATAGAGGATCACGCGCCCATCGACGTTGCGCGCGGCGCGGCCGATGGTCTGGATCAGCGAGGTTTCCGAGCGCAGGAAGCCTTCCTTGTCAGCATCGAGAATGCACACCAGCCCGCATTCGGGAATGTCGAGCCCTTCGCGCAGCAGGTTGATCCCCACCAGCACGTCATAGACACCCAGACGCAGGTCGCGGATCAGTTCGATACGCTCCAGCGTCTCCACGTCGGAATGCATGTAGCGCACGCGTAAGCCCGCCTCGTGCATGAACTCGGTCAGGTCTTCGGCCATGCGCTTGGTCAGCGTGGTCACCAGCGTGCGATAGCCGTTCTGCGCGGTCAGGCGGCATTCGTTGATGCAGTCCTGCACCTGGTCTTCCACCGGGCGGATGAGCACCGGCGGATCGATCAGCCCGGTCGGGCGGATGACCTGCTCGGCAAACACGCCGCCCGATTGCTCCATCTCCCAATTGCCGGGCGTTGCCGAAACGGCAAAAGTCTGCGGGCGCATCGCCTCCCACTCGTTGAAGCGCAGCGGGCGGTTGTCGATGCAACTGGGCAGGCGGAAGCCGTATTCGGCCAAGGTCATCTTGCGGCGATGGTCACCGCGGGCCATCGCGCCGATCTGCGGCACGGTCTGGTGGCTTTCGTCAACGAACAGCAGCGCATTGTCGGGTAGGTATTCGAACAGGGTTGGCGGCGGCTCGCCCGGCAGGCGGCCGGTGAGGAAACGGGAATAGTTCTCGATCCCCGCGCACGAACCGGTGGCGGCCATCATCTCGAGATCGAAATGGGTGCGCTGTTCCAGGCGCTGCGCCTCGAGCAGCTTGCCCTCGGCATGAAGCTCCTTGAGCCGCTCGGCCAGTTCGAACTTGATCGCCTCGCGCGCCTGCATCAGCGTGGGCCCGGGCGTGACGTGGTGCGAATTGGCATAGACCCGCACCTGGGAAAGGCGCGTGTCGGCCTTGCCGGTAAGCGGATCGAACTCGGCAATCTCCTCGATCTCGTCGCCGAAGAAGGTCACGCGCCAGGCGGTGTCTTCATAGTGCGAGGGAAAGATTTCGAGGTTGTCGCCGCGCACGCGGAACGTGCCGCGCTGAAACGCATGGTCGTTGCGCTTGTACTGCAGGGCCACCAGCTTGCGCACGATCTCGCCCTGGTCGACGCTTTCGCCTTTCTTGAGGTCGAACACCATGGCCGAATAGGTCTCGACCGAGCCGATGCCGTAGAGGCACGAGACCGAAGCGACGATGATCACGTCGTCGCGTTCGAGCAGGGCGCGCGTGGCCGAGTGGCGCATGCGATCGATCGCCTCGTTCACCGAGCTTTCCTTCTCGATGTAGGTGTCGGAGCGCGGCACATAGGCTTCGGGCTGGTAATAATCGTAGTATGAGACGAAATATTCCACCGCGTTTTCGGGGAAAAAGCTTTTCATCTCGCCATAGAGCTGCGCGGCAAGGATCTTGTTGGGCGCCAGGATCAGGGCGGGGCGCTGCAATTCCTCGATCACCTTGGCCATGGTGAAGGTCTTGCCCGAGCCGGTCACGCCCAGCAGCACCTGCGTGCGGTCGCCCTCGCGCGCGCCGGCCACCAGGTCGGCGATCGCCGCAGGCTGGTCGCCCGCCGGCTGATATTCCGACACCACCTTGAACGGGCGGCCCGGCTCCAGCTTCTCGGGCCGCTGCGGCTTGTGCGGGACAAAGTTGCCAGAGGTATCGGGCTCTTCCAGCCCCCTGCGGATGATGATTTCGGCCATGGGCAACATATGGGGAACACCAGGCCCAGATGCAATCGGCGCCAAAGCGCCCGATCGCGCCATGGCCATGGCCCGGCGAGCGTGATAGCGTCATGTCCCCAAACGGGAGAGTGACGATGATTGCCAAGACCCCATCCGCCTTGCTCGGGCCTGTCCTGCTGACTCTGGCCGTGCTGCTGCCGGGCTGCAAGAAAGAGCCGGCCGTGGTGGCCAAGGATGCTGATGCCGGTGAAGTGGCGGCCAAGGTGGCGGGCGCAGGGGTGAAGTTTCAGCCCGGCGCCTGGAGCACCCAGGTCAAGGCGATCGATATCGACATGCCCGGCATGCCGCCGGAAATGGTGGCCGGCATGAAGGACGCGATGGGCCGTGCCCGTGCCGAGCGATCATGCCTGACCAAGGAAAAGGCCGCACGCCCCGATGGCGATTTCTTCGGCCAGGCCGACAAGAGCTGTCGCTACAAGACCTTTACCATGGCCGATGGCAAGATCGACGGCGTGCTCAACTGCGGCCACAACGGCAGCACGCAGACGATCACGCTCAAAGGCACCTATGGCAGCGACCACTTTACCATGGACATGGACATGACCGGCAGCGCCCCGGGCGGGAAGCAGATGCGCATGCACGTGGCCACCCAGTCCAACCGCGTGGGCGAATGCACCCCGCAGGAAAAGGCCCAGGCCGACGCCGATGAAAAGGCAGCGGCGATTTAGGGGATGGAGCTTTGGGCCGTAACTGCCCGTTGCGTGATAAAGGAACCTGCGATTTTAAGCATCAAGCGGGACCCCGGATCAAGTCCGGGGTGACGAAATTATAGGAAGTATCTACTTGCCGTCACCCCGGACTTGATCCGGGGTCCCGCTACTTTGCCGGTTCATCCCGCGCGAATGTCGGGTGCAAAATACCATTGCACCTGTTGCCACAAAACCCCGGCACCGACCGCTTCGTGTCTTCGTGCCTTCGTGTGCAATTCAGGCCAAAGACCGCCAGCCGCCGTCAATCATAGGCGTAAGGCCCGCCAGCTTCGATCGCGCGGCGATAGGCGGGGCGGGCCTGGATCTTGTCCAGCCAGGCGATCGTATGGGGCCGGGTGTGGTCGAGGCCGGCACGGGCGCGGGCGGCCTCGATCGGGAAGCTCATCATCACGTCGGCCGCCGTCATGGCCGGGCCGGCAAACCAGGGCCGGCTGGCCAGTTCGCGCTCGACGAAATCGAGATGCACGTCGATCATCGGCTGGATGCGCTTCAAGGCGATCTTGCCCATGATCGGCACGCGCGACAGCACCAGCTTGAGCAGGAGCGGCGGCATCAGCGACCCTTCGGCATAGTGCAGGAACATGCGATAGCGCAGCGCATCCGGTTCGGCGGCTGGCGCGCCCAATTGCCCGCCGGCCTTGTCCACCAGGTATTCCACGATCGCGCCGCTTTCGGCCAGGATTCGGCCCTCGTCCTCGATCACCGGGGATTTGCCGAGCGGGTGGATTGCCCGCAACGCGGGCGGTGCCAGCATCGTCTTGGCGTCGCGCTCATAGCGCTTCACCGTGTAGGGAAAGCCCAATTCCTCGAGCAGCCAGAGCACGCGTTGCGAGCGTGAATTGTTGAGGTGGTGAACCGTGATCATGAGGCCTCCTGAAACTGCGAGCGCCGCGCTGGCGACGATGGCTGCCGTTCGCCTAGGCGGCGTGGACAAATTCCACAACGCCACGGTTGCCCTATAAAAGGCCCTGGGGAGGCGCGAGGACGCAGCAAGAGTGGGCCTCTTGCAAGGCCGAGCAACGCTGCCAGGGCCTTTTATAGAGCAACCCCTGCGGGGCTGGACCAAAAACCGCCATTTCAGCGTCGGCTCGTCGCACAATATTCCCGATATTGCGCTTCCTCGCCTCCTTGAACTGGCGGTTTTTGCCTCCAGCCGTGGCGCTGTGGAATTTGTCCACGCCGCCTAGCGGGCGAGTGTGACATGAATTTGAAACAAATCCGTCTTTCTGGCGTTCCTTCCCGGCGTTCGATAGCTGTTTGCCGGTGATTCCCATGGCCACGCAACCTTCCTCTCCGCCACGCAGCGCGTGGGCACACCTCGAAACGCTGGGCGCTGCCCTGGCGCGGCGCCGCGCGCTGGCATTTGCGCCGCGGCCCGAGGGCGTGCGCGGCCCGGCCTGGCCGCGGCTGATCGGGGAACTGGCCACCCCGATCGACCATTGGCAGGCCGCGCGCGGCGCGCAGCTGCCGTCCTATCCGCCCGCGCGCCATGCCCGGCCGGTGATGCTGCTGCCCGGGTTCGGCACCCACCCGGTGCGCATGAAGCCGCTGGCCACGGCGCTGGAAAGTGCCGGCCATCGCGTGAGCGACTGGGGCCTGGGCTTCAATTTCGGATCGAGCGAGGACCGCTTCGAGCGGCTGGCCGAGCGGGTGGAGACGATGGCCCGGCGCGAGGGTGAGCCGCTGGTCCTGGTCGGCTGGAGCCTGGGCGGACTGTTCGCGCGCCAGTTGGCCAAGACCTGTCCCGACCATGTCGGCCTGGTGATCACCATGGGCACGCCGTTTTCGGGCGACCGCCGTGCCAACAACGCCTGGCGCGCCTATCAGATCGTTGCCGGCCACAGCGTGGACGAGGCGCCGATGGCCGAAGACCTCGCCACCAAGCCGCCGGTGCCGACGATCGCGTTGTGGAGCCCGCGTGACGGAATCATCGCACCACGCAGCGCCGCCGGCTGGCCGGGTGAGCGCGATCTGGCCGTGCCCCTGCGCGTCACGCACCTGGGCTTTGCCGCCCATCCGCAGGTGGCGCGCACGCTCGTCGATCTCGTCGCGCGCTACTGAGTCTGTCGGGGCATATCCCGCCGTTCGGGGCGGTCTGATCGGTTTTCCTGCCAGTAAACGCACGAAAACTGGCGCGAACCGGCGCGGCGCGGATGCTGCCACGCCACATCGCCCTGTGCAAGGGCCTGCGCCACGATGGATTCAATTGTTTCGCACGCGCAGCATCGGCGCTTGCGGCGGGCCGAATCGTGTGCAAGCAATGGGCCAGACGGGAGGTTCTGCATGACCAAATCCTCGCTCTCGTCCTATGACGAGATGCTTGCAGCCGATGGCTCCACACGCCCTGCCTACAGCGGGTATTGCGAGTGGCTGAAAGAGCAACCACCCGAATTGCTGCGGCGAAAATCGGGCGAAGCCGAAGCCTTTTTCCGCAAGACCGGGATTACCTTCAACGTTTACGGCAACGAGGACGCCGAAGAGCGCCTCATCCCCTTCGACATGGTCCCCCGGATCATCAACGCCGCGCAGTGGCGCCGCCTGTCGAAGGGCATCGAGCAGCGGGTGCGCGCGCTCAACGCTTTTCTCCATGATCTCTATCATCGCCAGGAAATCGTCCGATCGGGACGGCTGCCCGAACGCGTGCTCAAGGGCAACAAGGCGTTTCTGCCGCAGATGGCCGGTTTCACCCCGCCGGGCGGCGTCTATACCCACATCGTCGGCATCGACCTTGTCCGCACCGGCGAGGATGATTTCATGGTGCTGGAAGACAATGCTCGCACTCCGTCGGGCGTGTCCTACATGCTCGAAAACCGTGAAACCATGATGGCCATGTTCCCCGAACTGTTCACCAAGGTGCGGGTGCGCGAGGTGTCCGATTATCCCCGCCGCCTGGCGCGCAGCCTGGCTGCCTGCGCCCCGCCGGCGGCGAGCGGGCACAAGCCGGTGGTGGCCGTGCTGACGCCGGGCACGTTCAACAGCGCCTATTACGAGCACGCCTTCCTGGCCGACCAGATGGGCGCCGAACTGGTCGAAGGCAGCGATCTCAAGGTGGAGAACGGCCGCGTTGCCATGCGCACCACGCGCGGCTGGCAGGCGATCGACGTGCTCTATCGCCGGGTCGATGATGATTACCTCGATCCGCTGTCGTTCAAGGCCGAAAGCGTGCTGGGCGTTTCGGGGATCATGGATGTCTATCGCGCCGGCGGCATCACCATCGCCAACGCGCCGGGCACCGGGATTGCCGATGACAAGGCGATCTACAGCTTCATGCCCGATATTGTCGAATTCTATACCGGCGAAAAGCCGATCCTGGCCAACGTGCCGACCTGGCGCTGCGCCGAGGCGGATTCGCTGGCCTATGTGCTCGACAACCTGGAAGACCTGGTGGTCAAGGAAGTGCACGGCTCGGGCGGCTATGGCATGCTGATCGGGCCAACCTCGTCGCGCCGGGAAATCGCGATGTTTGCCGAAAAGCTGCGCGCCAATCCCGATAACTACATCGCCCAGCCCACGCTTTCGCTCTCCACCGTGCCGATCTTCACCAAGGCCGGCCTGGCGCCGCGCCATGTCGACCTGCGCCCGTTCGTGCTCGTCTCGCCGCAGGGGATCGACATCACGCCGGGTGGCCTCACGCGGGTGGCGCTCAAGAAAGGATCGCTGGTGGTCAATTCGTCGCAAGGGGGCGGCACCAAGGACAGCTGGGTGCTGGACGATTGAGGCGGAAGGGAAAACGATAAAATGCTTGGACGTTCCGCCAACGGCATCTTCTGGCTGTTCCGCTATCTCGAACGCGCGGAAAACACCGCGCGTCTGGTCGAGGCCGGCTTTCGCATGGCGCTGACCCGCGATGCCGCCGACGCCAGCGACGAATGGCGCTCGGTCATCGTCACGCTGGGATTGCAGGGGGCCTATCAGGCCAAGTTCGGCAGCGACTATGCCGGCAGCAATGTGTTCAACTTCATCCTGCGCGATCGCGACAACCCCGGCAACGTGCTGAGCATGGTCGAGCAGGCGCGCCACAATGCGCGCATGGTTCGCACCGGCATCACGCGCGAGGTGTGGGAGGCGGTCAACGAAAGCTGGATGATCCTTAAGCAGGAGCTGGCCCGCACCGTCACCGAAACGCGCCTGGGCGGCGTGCTCGATCTGATCCGCCGCCAGTCCACCCTGGTGCGCGGGGCGATGGAAGGCACGATGCTGCGCAACGACATCTATTACTTCGCCCGCGCCGGCAGCTTCATCGAGCGGGCCGACAACACCGCCCGCCTGCTCGATGTGAAGTATTATGTGCTGCTGCCTTCGGTGTCCTACGTCGGCTCCAGCCTAGACAACGTGCAATGGGACAACGTGCTGCGCGCCGTGGCCGGGGACCGTGCCTATCGCTGGCTCAACGCCGGGCGCATGGAAGCGCGCGGCATTGCCGAGTTCCTCATGCTCGACGGGCGTTTTCCGCGCAGCCTGGCGTTCTGCTATGCCCAGTTGCGCGATTATCTCGATCGGCTGGCGGCCGAGTATGGCGATCGGCTGGAAACGCACGAGATTGCCGCGCGCACGCACGAGCAGCTCAAGAGCCAGACGATCGATGGCGTGTTCGAGCACGGGCTCCACCAGGTGATCGGCCAGTTCATCGCCGCCAACAACCACCTCGCGCAGCAGATTCAGCGCGACTATCGCTTTACCGAATAAGGAAAGGGGAGTGCCGCCCATGCGCCTCGCGATCAGCCACACTACGCGCTACACCTTTTCCACGCCGGTGGCCCACGGGCTGCAACGCCTGCGCCTCACCCCGCTGGCCTGTCGCGGGCAGAGCACCGAGTTCTGGGAGATCGAGCTGGAAGGCGCGCGGCCTGAGGTTTCCTATGATGACGAAAACGGCAACCGCGTCACGCTGATCTCGTTCGTGCCAGGCGCGCGCGAGGTGGTGATTCGCAACCAGGGCGTGGTCCAGACGGCCGACAATGCCGGGGTGATGGGCAAGCAGCCCGGCTATCTGCCGCTGTGGCATTTTACCGAGCAGACCGCGCTGACACGGGCCGGCCCGCGCGTGCGCGCGCTGGTCGATGCCCTGCCCGAAGAGGCCGAAGACGTGCTGGCCCGGCTCCATGCGCTCAGCACCCTGGTGCGCGAGGCGGTGGCCTATGAAACCGGGCACACCGATGTCGCCACTTCGGCCGAGCAGGTGCTCGCTGCCGGGCGCGGGGTGTGCCAAGACCAGGCCCACGTGTTCATTGCCGCGGCGCGCCTGCTGGGCGTTCCCGCGCGCTATGCCAGCGGCTACCTGATGATGGACGATCGCGTGGACCAGGAGGCCGGCCATGCCTGGGCTCAGGCCCATGTGCCGGGGCTGGGCTGGGTCGGCTTCGATATCGCCAACGCGATCTGTCCCGATGCGCGCTATGTCCACCTGGCGACCGGCTGTGATTACACCGCCTGCGCGCCGATCACCGGCATCCGCTATGGCGCGCGCGATGAAGCGATGCATGTCAGCCTGGCCGTTGAACAACAGCGCATGGAACAATAAGACCCTGCGGGAAGGCCACGGTGCCGCCAAGGGCATTGCGGCAGGCATCGCAGGTGTAGGATAGTGGGGAACCGGCCGGCGCGCGCCGGCCGGACGGGGACGGACAATGACTTATTGCGTGGGGATGATGCTCGACAAGGGGCTCGTCCTGATGAGCGACACCCGCACCAATTCGGGCGTCGACAACATTTCGGTGTTCCGCAAGAGCTTTACCTGGTCTGTGCCGGGGGAGCGGATCATCACGATCATGACGGCGGGTAACCTCGCCACGACTCAGGCGGTGATCAGCCAGCTTGAGGAACGCAACAAGGCGCCCAGCGAGCGGCGCCCGTCGATCCTTGAAGAGCCCACCATGTTCCAGGTTGCCACCCACGTCGGCAACCTGCTGCGCGGCGTGATCGAGGGGCGCCAGTCCGGCCCGGTGCAGGGCGAGGGCGCACGCTTCACCGCAACGATGATCGTGGCGGGGCAGATCCGGGACATGGAGCCGCGGCTGTTCATGATCTATCCCGAAGGGAATTTCATCGAGGCGAGCTTCGACACGCCGTTTTTCCAGATCGGTGAAACCAAGTATGGCCGGCCGATTCTGCTGCGCGGCTATGACAAGGGCATGGATTTCGAACAGGCGGTCAAGCTGCTGATGGTCTCGTTCGATTCGACCGTCGCGGCCAATCTGTCGGTGGGTCTGCCGTTCGATCTGACGGTCATCGCGCGCGACCAGTTCGAGCCGCTGCACCAGCGCCGCATCCGCGCCGACGATCCCTATTTCAACGCCATTTCCTCCAGCTGGAGCGAGGCGCTGCGCAACGCATTCCATCAATTGCCGGACTATCGGTTCGAATGATCGGATAATGTGCCACTCTGGATTATTACTGCCGCGTTAATGACGAAAATTCACGTTTCGAAACGCAATATGTCATTAACAAACCTTGGGAAACGCCACCGCTTGGGGTGCGGCGGTCACTCAGGGGCAGGTCACAAAAGTTGTCATATATCGGCGATCTTCAGCCAAATAGTTGGCTCCGCTTCGGAGCCGAATTCCCTAAGGAATATGGGCAGCTAACCGGTTTTGAGTCCGAAGGAAGCGTTCAGTTCGAAGCATTCATGCGTGGCGTGGAAGCAGCCCGTAGTGGTTACTTCGGCACCATGGTCGAACGTGTCACACTCCACATCCTCGATAGCGACTCTGCCCGCCGGGCACAGCTTGCTCGTCTCGCCTTTGCCGCCGGGCATCATGCCGAAATTTACGGCAGTACGGACGAGTTGCTGGCGCATGCGCCCAGTACCGGGCTGCTCTTGGCGCACGATGACCCGCCTGGAGAGGCGGTGCCGGCGCTGATCGCGGCGATGATGCGTGCCGGGCACTGGCTGCCGGTCATCGCGCTGGGTGATGCCCCGGAAACCTGGGCCGTGGTGCGCACGATCAAGGCGGGGGCGCTCGATTACCTGGCGATTCCCAACCAGATCGGTCCGCTCAACGAGGCGATCAGCCGCGCCGCGCACGAGGCCGAAGCCCACCGCGTGCAACGCGCCCGCGCGGCGGAGGCACGCCAGCGCATCGCCCGCCTCTCGCTGCGCGAACGCGAGGTGCTCGACCGCCTGGCCGAAGGCTGCAGCAACAAGGCCATCGCGCGTGACCTCGACATCAGCCCGCGCACCGTGGAAATCCATCGCATGAAGATGATGGGCAAACTCGGCGCTCGCCACGCCGCCGAGGCGGTGCGCCTGCGGATCGAGGCCACCGGCCTGGGCGACGCTGCCTGACGCCGGAACCGACACACGACATCGGCCATTAGGGGGGGGCTTCAGAAAGGCGGGAAGCGTGATCTCCCGCCTTTCTTGATTCTGCCAGGTCCACCAGATCCTCCCCCACACCGTGGGGGAGGTGGCAGCCCGCAGGGCTGTCGGAGGGGGTGTGTTGGCCCGAAAATACCCCGCCCAGCGCGGCGACGTCACGCGCCGTCAGGTGAAGAACAGAACACAAGAAAAGCTTTGTCGCGCAGAGGCGCAGAGGCGCGGAGATCAGGTAGTCTCTGCGCCTCTGCGCCTCTGCGCGAAATCAATCACGCTGTCGGAACGGCAACAACGAGGCGTGCCGCTTGGTTCTGGATGGACAGGTCAAGGTGATTGTAGCTGACGCGAGTTGCCCAATGTGGAGCGGCGTTGGAGTTCCATGAGCCATCGTGGTGTTGGCGCGGGGCGCAGCCCATACACACGCTCTATGATCAGCAAATTCCTATGTTGAACTCTGGCGATACGACCATGAAATTCAAAGCCGATGAGGCGCTGTCCATCGTGGCTTTGCAGGTAATTTTTGACCGCGTGGCTGGCGGGCGAACTCAACTGAAATGCGTTAAGGCCATTCCGATCGGCGCAACCTTCGGCCTGCAGTGAGAGTCCTTCCATGCTGGTGATGAACAAGCTTTGGCCCGCCACGCGACCGACCGCCAAATCATTCACGTTCCAGCACGATCCAAGAACCTTCTCCGAACTGTGTGGCGAACATCCTGTAATCAGAATGCCGATCGATGCAGCCATCAATAGCCTCATAAGGGCATGGCCAAATACCGATCGAGCATCACCAACGGCGTCATGGACGGGCCAGTTGGATTTAGCGTCAGTCCCGAAAGGTTGCCGTGACCTGGCCGGCCTGCGATTCCCCCCTTCACCCACACAGTGGCCGCCCGCTCCCCACTTCCAGGTGCAGGTGATCGCGGTGCGCCGCGTTGTAATCGGGGCTGAGCACGGTATTGAAGCGCTTGCACGCGCTGGTGTGGATGGCGCGCAGGAAGGCGCGAATCTGGGGGTCTTCGTCGCGCCAGTCGCGCAGCACGGTGACGCGGCGGCCGTCGGCCAGCAGGAAGCCGGAAATGTCGATCGCGTTGGCGGTGGCGTGGGCCGATCGGCGCGCGGTGCCGGCCACGTTGCGGCAGTTGTAGCTGCCCATGGTCTCGATCTTGACCAGCGGACTGCCCAGGATCTGTTGCGCGGCACGATCCACGCCAAAGCGTGCCCAGCCTTGCAGCGCGTTGGCGAGTTGGCACGTCACCGGCCCGGCATTGGCCAGCCCCAGTTGCGTGCTGTCGCTGCGCAGATAGGCCAGGCGCACGCTGCCCAGCGTGCTGCACCCGGCGCCGTAATACTGATCGGGCACCGGAACATAGCCGATCGCATTCTGGCGCAGCGAAACCATGCAGGCGCGCGTGGCGACCGAGCTGGGCACGGGCTGGACAACCGGGTGCGAGACCATGCGCGCCGAAACCGAGCGGGCGGGGCGGCGCGGGCCGCGTGGGGCATCGACACAGCCGGCAAGGGCAACCACCGGCAGCATGGCCCAGGCAAGAAGAACGCGTCGTGCCATAAGGTTAAGCCTGACGCAGTCTTGGTTACCGCGGGGTAAATGAAAAGCCCGCAGATGCACGCGAGGGCTGTTTTTGCGACGAACCGCTGCGCAGCATTTTTCGCAGGGTCAATTGACAACCCGGCTGGCGCCCTTAAGAGCGGCTCCGGGCCACGCGGTCCCAACGCCGCGCGTGCTCTCTGTAAGGAGAGTCTACATGACTGTTGGTATTCCCGCCGCAAAGCCGGCGCGTCCTTTCTTTTCCTCGGGTCCGTGCGCCAAGCCGCCGGGGTATTCTCTGGACAAACTCGCCACCGAATCGCTGGGCCGTTCGCACCGTGCCAAGATCGGCAAGGCGCGCCTGCAGCTTGCCATCGACCTGATGCGCGACGTGCTGCAACTGCCCGCCACGCACCGCATCGGCATCGTTCCCGGTTCCGATACTGGCGCGTTCGAAATGGCGATGTGGACGATGCTGGGCGCCCGCGGCGTCACCACGCTGGCCTGGGAAAGCTTTGGCGAAGGCTGGGTTACCGACGCGGTCAAGCAGCTCAAGCTGGAGCCCACCGTGCTCCGCGCCGATTATGGCCAGCTGCCTGATCTTTCCAAGGTCGATTTCGCCGATGACGTGCTGTTCACCTGGAATGGCACCACCAGCGGCGTGCGCGTGCCCGATGGCGAATGGATCCCTGACAATCGCGAAGGCCTGACCTTTGCCGACGCGACCAGCGCGGTCTTTGCCTATGACATTCCGTGGGACAAGATCGACGTTGCCACGTTCTCGTGGCAGAAGGTGCTGGGCGGCGAGGGCGCGCACGGCGTGCTGATCCTCGGCCCCCGCGCCGTCGAACGCCTCGAAACCTACACCCCGGCCTGGCCGCTGCCCAAGGTGTTCCGCCTGGTCTCCAAGGGCAAGCTCGCCGAAGGCGTGTTCAAGGGCGAAACGATCAATACGCCCTCGATGCTCGCCGTCGAAGACGCAATCTTCGCGCTGGAATGGGCCAAGTCGGTCGGTGGCCTCGACGGCCTCAAGGCGCGCTGCACGGCCAACGCCCATGCGCTGGACAAGATCGTCGCCGAACGCAGCTGGCTCGGCCACCTTGCGGTCGACAGCGGCATCCGCTCGCGCACGTCGGTGTGCCTCACCGTCGAAGGGGCTGACGCTGACTTCATCAAGAAGTTTGCCGGCCTGCTCGAAAAGGAAGGCGCCGCCTTTGACATCGCCGGCTATCGCGATGCCCCTGCCGGCCTGCGCATCTGGTGTGGCGCCACGGTGGACACCGCCGATATCGTGGCGCTCGGCCCCTGGCTCGACTGGGCCTATGCCCAGCTGACGGCCACGGCCGAAGCCTGATCGACTTTTAACGTCACTCCCATTCCCCGTCGCCCCGGACTTGATCCGGGGCCCCACGCAACATTGCCTTTCTTGGCAAATCTGCGGGACCCCGGATCAAGTCCGGGGTGACGAGGGGATGAGACCACTTCCCATTCCTGCCGGCATTCCCGGCATGCGCCGTGTCATCTGGCGCACCCCATGGAGCAAAGACCATGACCAAGCCCAAGGTTCTCATTTCCGACAAGATGGACCCCAACGCCGCCCGCATCTTTGAAGAGCGCGGCTGCGACGTTGACGTGATCACCGGCAAGACGCCGGAAGAACTCAAGGCGATCATCGGCCAGTACGACGGCCTCGCGATCCGCTCGTCGACCAAGGTCACCAAGGAAATCCTCGAGGCTGCCACCAACCTCAAGGTTGTCGGCCGCGCCGGGATCGGCGTCGACAACGTCGATATTCCCGCTGCCTCGGCCAAGGGCGTGGTGGTGATGAACACCCCGTTCGGCAACTCGATCACCACCGCCGAACACGCCATCGCCCTGATGTTCGCGCTCGCCCGCCAGCTGCCCGAGGCCGACCTTTCGACCCAGGCCGGCAAGTGGGAAAAGAACCGCTTCATGGGCGTGGAAGTGACCGGCAAGACGCTCGGCCTGATCGGCGCGGGCAATATCGGCTCGATCGTCGCCAGCCGTGCGCTGGGCCTCAAGATGAAGGTCGTCGCGTTCGATCCGTTCCTCACGCCCGAGCGTGCGGTGGAAATGGGCGTGGAAAAGGCTGACCTGGAAACCCTGCTGGCCAAGGCAGACTTCATCACGCTGCACACCCCGCTGACCGACCAGACGCGCAACATCCTCTCGGCCGAAAACCTCGCCAAGACCAAGAAGGGCGTGCGCATCATCAACTGCGCGCGTGGTGGCCTGGTCGATGAAAAGGCGCTGAAGGAACTGCTCGATTCCGGCCACATCGCCGGCGCCGCGCTCGACGTGTTCGAAACCGAGCCGGCCAAGGACAGCCCGCTGTTCGGCACGCCCAACTTCATCTGCACCCCGCACCTGGGTGCTTCGACCACCGAAGCGCAGGTCAACGTGGCGCTGCAGGTGGCCGAACAGATGGCCGATTTCCTGGTGACCGGCGGCGTTACCAACGCGCTCAACATGCCTTCGCTCTCGGCCGAGGAAGCGCCCAAGCTCAAGCCCTACATGGCGCTCGCCGAAAAGCTCGGCACCCTGGTGGGCCAGCTGGCGCACGACAACCTCGCCAAGATCGCGATCGAGGTCGAAGGCGCTGCTGCCCAGCTCAACCAGAAGCCGATCACCGCGGCCGTGCTGACCGGTGTGATGAAGCAGTATTCCGACACCGTGAACATGGTCAACGCGCCGTTCCTGGCCAAGGAACGCGGGCTCGACGTGCGCGAAGTGCGCCATGATCGCGAAGGCGAATACCGCACGCTGGTGCGCGTGACGGTCAGCACCAGCCAGGGCGACCGTTCGGTGGCCGGCACGCTGTTCGGCAATGGCCAGCCGCGCCTGGTCGAAATCTTCGGCATCGGCATCGAGGCCGATCTCGACGGCGACATGCTCTATATCGTCAACACCGACGCGCCGGGCTTCATCGGCTCGATCGGCACGCTGCTGGGCCAGTCGGGCATCAACATCGGCACGTTCCACCTTGGCCGCCGCGAGGCCGGTGGCGAAGCGGTGCTGCTGCTTTCGGTCGACAGCCCGGTGAACGAAGACGTGCTGGCCAAGGCCCGGGAAATCAAGGGCGTGCGCCTGATCAAGGCGCTCAAGTTCTGATCACTTTGGGCGGCCCGCCGCGCGCGGGCCAAAGCCTGAAAGGCAGGAAAGGGCGGTGCCTTGCGGCGCCGCCCTTTTTGCGCCAGGCCCGCAGTCATGCGCAGGCTCGACAACATCGTTTCCGATCGCGGTTCGAAATATGCCGTGTCCGGCGCGCCGTGCGGTTCGGCGGAGGAAGCGCGTGGGCTGGTCGAGCAGGACGACGGCGAAAGCGGCGCGGGCATGGCCTAGAGCGCGAGGGGCTGCGCGACCATCTGGTTATCGTCACGCGCTGGTATGGTGGCAAGCATCTGGGCGGCGATCGTTTCCGCCATGTGTAGACGGCGGTGCGCGCCTATCTGGACAGCCTGTGACCGGCGGAGGATAACCGACGCAGGACCTTTGCCCGCGGCCAGTCGTTTACCGGCCACACGCCGATCAAGGACACTGCATGACCAGCACCACCACCATTCCGTCGCCGGCCGCCTGGCTGGCCCCGATGATCCCGTTGTGGAACCAGCAGATGATGCTGGGCAGCGAGGCGGCCATGGTCATTGCGCGGCGGATGTGGCTGCTGGCGCTGGCCGATCCGCGCGCCGCGTTTGAAAGCCAGCGCATGGTGACCGAAAAGGTCGAAACGCTGGGCCAGGTGTGGTGGGATCTGGCGCTGGCTCCCTCGCGCGCGCTGCTGGCTGGCAAGGCCATGCCCACGCCGCACGGGCAGGCGCGGCGCGTGGTGCAGACCTACCGTCGCAGGGTGCGCGCCAACCTGCGCCGGCTGGGCTGACCTCTCACTGGCGGCGCGCGGCCTTGACCAGGGCCCAACTCATCGCGCCGCTGATCGCCAGGGCCAGGGCAAGGCCGATCGCCGCGCCCCATTCCGCGCCGCTGCGCCCGGCATAGAGCCCCCCGGCGATCAGGCCGAGGATGGGGAAGATCAACAGGGCAAGGCAACCGATCGCAACCATGGCCAGGCCTGTGCGTGGGTGGCGATGAACCCGGCCTGAGCCGCGTGGTGCCCTATCCCGCTCAGGCCACGATCGCGCGCAGGGCTTCGAAGCAGGTGCCGTCGATCGCCTTGCCCACTTCGGCTTCCATGATTGCCAGGGCGCGGTCCACCGGCATGGCGGCGCGATAGGGGCGATCGGCGGTGAGCGCGTCATAGAAATCGGCAACGCTGATGATGCGCGCCTCGGTGGCGATCAGGTTTTGATTGAGGCCGAGCGGATAGCCCATGCCATCCAGCCGCTCGTGATGCGCGCCGGCGATGGCGGCCATGTCGCGCAAGGGAGCGATGCGCGAGAGGATCGCGGTGGTGTGGCTGGCGTGGCTGCGCATTTCCACCCATTCCCCGTCATCGAGCTTGCCGGGCTTTTCCAGCACGCGGCTCGACACGGCCAGTTTGCCAACGTCATGCAGGACAGCGGCCCGGCGCAGCGCGCCCAGCTCGGTTTCCGCGACGCCCACCGCACGCCCCAGCGCGGTGGCATAGCGGCCGACGCGGCAGGAATGGCCGCCGGTATAGGGGCTCTTGGCGTCGATCACCGCGCCAAAGGCATCGGCGATGTCGTCGAGATAGGCTTCGTCCACCGCGACACGGGCTTCGACCGGCTCCATCGCCTGAACATGCAGTTCCAGCGAGGGATCGTTGCAGTCGCTCCAGAAGCCGGGACGGGCGCTCACCGCCACGAAGGCATCGACCAGTTCGGGATCGAGCCAGGTGCCGCGCCGCGCTCGCACTTCGGCCAGCGCTGCTTCTGGCCCGGCGGCCTTCTGGAACACATCGGCGATCTGCGCCAGCAGGGCGAGCCGCGCGGGCAGGGGAATGGCCTGCCCGGCCAGGCCCAGCGGCTTGCCGCCGCCATCCCAATGTTCGTCCAGCGCGGCAATGGCACCAGCGACGCTTTCGGGAAAGCGCAGTTGCCGCGCGATCGTCGCGCCGCGGGTGCAGCGGGTCTGGATCAGGTCGGTGGCGATGCGGCTGCCATCGCGCAGGATCGTGGCAATCGCCCGCATGCGCGCCGACAAGGGCTCGCCCGCGCCGGTGCGGCGAAAGACAAAGCCCAGCGTCGGGCCCAGGCCCTGGCCGATCAGCTTGAACTCATGCTTGAACGCGCGATCGTCGGCCAGATAGAGCTCGGCAATGCGCGCGGCATTGCTGGAACAGCCCAGATCCTTGAGCAGCGTGGCATAATAGACCGTGCGCCGATCTGCCGGCGAGAGCCCCAGCGCCACGGCGATCTGGCTGGCGATCCAGCACGCGCGCAGCGAATGGCCGGCCGGCTGTCCCTCGGTCAGATCGAGAGCATAGGAGAATGCGCCGAGAATCTCGCTCAGCGATGTCGTGGCCACGGCTGGCGTGGCGCACGCGAATTCTTGCGCGAAAGCATGGCGCATCGGACGACCCCTGTTCTTTTTTGTCTCCAAATTGGTGACATGATTCGCGTTAAGGTCGCGTTGCCATGGCCGGGCCCGTTCGGGCGACGTTGCCAAAAAAAGGGGCGGCCGTTGCCAGCCGCCCCTCGTGATCATGTTGTATTTGCCCGGATTTACCAGTTCACGCCGAGGCGGGCATAGAGAAACCGCCCGTTGAACCCGAATGGCGAAAAGAATGGAAATGCCACGCCGCCATTGGTGGCGAGCAGGCTAGCCGGCACCTTGTCGGGGTAGATATCGAGCAGGTTGTTGGCGCCCAGGCTGATTGTCGCCTTGTCGAGCAGCTTGTAGCGCACTTCCAGATCGGTGATCGCGCGCTGGCCGGTGACGAAATCGCCCGAGGCCGTGCTCGCCGGCTGGATCACGTTGCCGTAATAGGTCACGCGCGCGGTGGCGCCTAGCTTGCCCAGGGTCCAGTCGAGCGTGCCCACCACCTTTTCGCCGGGCGTGCCGTTGGTGATGGTGACCACGCGCTGGCGGGCAAAGAGCGCGGCCGTGCCCACCGGGTTGGCGGGCACGCTGTCCACCGTCACCTTGTTGACGTTGCCGGCCAGGGTCAAATCGAACGTGCCCAGGTTCTCGCTGCGATGGCGATAGTGCGCCACGGCATCGATCCCCTGCGCGGTGGTGTGGATGCCGTTGACGAAGAAGCGGGCCGCCGAAACATCATAGAGCGCCTGGTCGGCTGCCGAAAGCGTGAGGTTTTCCGACAGGCCCAGCCCGTCGCGCACCTTGATCAGGTAGCCATCCACGGTCAGGTCGAACCCGCCAAAGCGGATCACCGTCCCGGCCGAGAAGTTGACCGACTTTTCCGGGCGCAGTGCCTGCCCGCCGAGCGACTTGGCGACGACGCTGGTCGAGGGGAAGGTGCCGGTATCGACGATCACGCCATTGGTCAGGACCGAGGAGGTGGTGGTGAAATACTGCTGCTGGAGCGAGGGCGCGCGGAAGCCGGTGGACACCGCGCCGCGCAGGGCAAACCAGCGGGCGAAATCGGCGCGCGCAGAAACCTTGCCCGTGGCGATATCGCCAAAGTCGGAATAGTGCTCGCCGCGCACCGCAGCGCCCAGCGTCAGCACCTGCGGCAGCTTGGCTTCCAGGTCGAGATAGAGCGCGTTGCTCACCCGGTTCGCGCGCAAGGCGTTGCCCGGCTGGAAGCCCGGGAAGCCCTGCGCTCCGCCCGATAGCGACGACGGCGCACCGGCGGTGCGAATGTAGGAGGCCTGCTCCCCGGCGTTGATGCGATAGCCTTCGCGGCGGCCTTCCACGCCCCAGGCCACGTTCAGGCTGGTGCCGCCCAGATCATAGGCGCGGCTGGCGTCGATGCCGCCCACCCACTGGTCATAGATCAGCGCGCCGTCATAGAAATTGGTGGGAGAGCTGGCGCCCAGCGTGGAATTGATCGAATTGAGCGTGCGATAGTCCAGCCGGTTGCGGCCATAAGACAGCTTGATCGTGGCGTCCCATTCGCCCCACTTGCCCTTGAGGCCGGTGGTCGCGGTGAGATCCTTGGAACGCAGGTTGATCAGCGGCAGGAAACCGTCGGGATAGACCGAGGCAACATTGTTGGCATTCGACGGATTGCGCGCGAACGCCGCGCCGGTGCTGTCGCGGAATTGATAGCCGCCAAACAGGAACGCACTCCACCCCGTATCGCCCAGCGGCAGCGACGAATTGAGATAGCCGGTGCCCTGCTGCACCTTGGGATCGCCGATGCGCGAACGCACCTTGGCCGGCGTATCGCGGATATCGAGGTCCGACCGGCCGGTGGGCAGGCGGTTGAGATATTCGCCGGTTACCGTCAGGAAGCCGCCGTTGTTGCCCAGCTTCATGCCCTGCCAGGCGCCGACGGTCAGCGTATCGCCATCGGTGATGTGGCGCGAAGACCGCGCGCCGTTGAACTGCGTGTCATAGAGGCCATAGCTGGCCACGGCGCCGCCGCCATGGTCGGCCTCGCGCAGGCGCATGTTGATCACGCCGGCGATCGCGTCAGAGCCATATTGCGCCGATGCGCCATCGCGCAGCACTTCCACCGATCCCAGCGCCAGGGTGGGAATGGTGTTGAGGTCGACCGCTGCCGCGCCACGGCCGATCGAGCCATTGAGGTTGACCAGGGCCGAGGCATGGCCGCGCACACCATTGATCAAGACCAGGGTCTGGTCTGGCGATAGGCCGCGCAGCGTGGCCGGGCGGATCGAATCGGTGCCGTCGGTGCCGGCCGAGCGCGGGAAATCGATCGACGGGGCGACGTTGGCGATCGCCGCGCCCAGCTCGGTGGTGCCCTGGCGGGTCAGCGTGTCGGCGCTCAGCACGTCCACCGGCGCCACGGTATCGAGCTTGGTACGGTTCTGTGCGCGCGTGCCGGTCACCACGATTTCGCTATCCGGCTGCGTCGCGGCGCCATCCTGCGGTGCGGCAAAAGCCGGGCTGGCAGCGGCCAGCGGCACGGCCAGCGCGGCCCCCGCCAGAAAGGCATATCGGTTGGTCATGATCATGCGAAACCCCGTGACGAAACAAATTGTATCGAACTTTCCAGTATTTGGCGGAAATGTTCGGCATCCCGGGTCTAGGGGGAGCGTGCGCCCGGCAACAAATTTAAATTTGTCATGTGTGGCCTATTTTGACCGTTATGTTGCACTGCGGCAACGCAGGTCTGGGTTGAGGAGCGACAAGAGCTGCGCGCAATGCGTGGCTTTTTCCCTACCCGGCGCAGGCCAATGCCGCTAAAGGCGCGGGCCATGGACACCCGCGATCCCGATCTCCTGCCCGCCGATCTGCTTCCCGAAGGCCTGGAAGACCGCCTGCCCCGCGCGGCGGCCTCTGCCACGCGCGTGATGCGCACGATCCATGGCGTGATGGAAGGCCACGGCTATGACCGCGTGCTGCCGCCGATGATTGAATTCGAACGCTCGCTCGCCAGCCGCATGGCCGGGATCAGTTCGCGCCGCATGTTCCGCTTCGTCGATCCGCAATCGCTGCGGATGATGGCGCTGCGCAGCGATATCACCCCGCAGATCGGCCGCATCGCCGGCACCCGCCTGGCCGCCGCGCCGCGGCCGCTGCGCCTGTGCTATGCCGGGCAGGTTGTCACCATCAAGGGCGATGGGCTCGATCCCGCGCGTGAAAAGCTGCAGTGCGGCGCCGAAGTGATCGGGGCAGACAATGTCGCCGCCGCCGCCGAAGTGGTCGCCGTCGCGATCGAGGCGCTGCAGGCTGCCGGGGCAACCGGCGTCAGCGTCGATTTCACGTTGCCCGATCTGGTCGATACCCTGGCGGACAAGGCCTTGCCGCTCGCCCCCGGGCAGATCGACGCGGTGCGGCGCGAGCTGGATACCAAGGATGCCGGTGGGCTCGTCGATGCCGGTGGCCAGGCCTATGTACCGCTGCTCTATGCCACCGGCGATTTCGACACCGCGATCGAAAAGCTGGCGGCGATCGATGCCGGTGGCGCGCTTGCAGGGCGCATCGCTGCCCTGCGCGCGATCGCGGCGCGGCTCGATGGGCGCGCCCGCCTGACGCTCGATCCGTCCGAGCGGCATGGCTTTGAATACCAGTCATGGTTCGGCTTCGTGCTCTATGCCGATGGCGTGCGCGGCGCGCTGGGGCGGGGCGGCACCTATCGCATCGCCGCGCCCGATGGTGGCGCGGGCGAGGTGGCAACCGGCTTTTCGCTCTATCCCGATGCGCTGATCGATCTGATCGCCAGTGCCGAGGCACCGGCGGAAAAGTTGTTCCTGCCGCTGGGCCACGATCGCGCCGCTGCGGCGCGGCTGCGCGCCATCGGCTGGCGCACTGTTGCTGCGCTCGATGCGGGTGACGAACCCGCGGCGCTGGGCTGCACCCACGTTCTGGGGGCAGATGGCCCGGTCGCCATTCCGGCGGCATGACAGGCTCTTGACTCTGGCGGGGCGGTGCCACTAGGGCGCCCCCCGCACACATCCTGCGCGTCGTCGCGCCCAACCCACCCGCTGCGCCGAGTCCTGTCGAAGGGCGCTGTTCGGGTCCACCTGGCAGGTGGAGGAGTGTATCTGTGGCAAATGTAACCGTGATCGGCGCCCAGTGGGGTGATGAAGGCAAGGGCAAGATCGTCGACTGGCTGGCCAGCCGGGCCGATGCGGTGGTGCGGTTCCAGGGCGGCCACAACGCCGGCCACACCCTGGTGGTGGGCGAACAGGTCTACAAGCTCTCGCTGCTGCCCTCGGGCATCGTCACCGGCACGCTGTCGATCATCGGCAATGGCGTGGTGCTCGATCCCTGGGCGCTCAAGGCCGAGATCGAGAAGCTGACCGCGCAGGGCGTGGAAATCAACGCCGACAATTTCGCCATTGCCGACAATTGCCCGCTGATCCTGCCCTTGCACCGCGATCTCGATGGCCTGCGCGAGGCGGCCGCCGGCGCCGGCAAGATCGGCACCACCGGCCGCGGCATCGGCCCGGCCTATGAAGACAAGGTGGGCCGCCGCGCCATCCGCGTGTGCGATCTCGCCCATCTCGATGCACTCGATGCGCAACTCGATCGCCTGTGCGCCCACCACGATGCGCTGCGCGCCGGTTTCGGCCAGCCGCCGGTCGATCGCGCGGCTTTGCTGGCAGAGCTGAAGGATATCGCGCCCTACGTGCTGCAGTTCGCCCAGCCGGTGTGGAAGCGCCTCAACGCCGTGCGCAAGGCCGGTGCGCGCATCCTGTTCGAAGGCGCGCAGGGCGTGCTGCTCGATGTCGACCACGGCACCTATCCATTCGTCACCTCGTCCAACACCGTGTCGGGCACGGCGGCATCGGGTTCGGGCCTGGGGCCGGCGTCGACCGGCTTCGTCCTGGGCATCGTCAAGGCCTATACCACCCGCGTCGGCTCCGGTCCGTTCCCCACCGAACTGGCCGATGACGTGGGCCAGCGCCTGGGCGAACGCGGCCATGAATTCGGCACCGTCACCGGGCGCAAGCGCCGCTGCGGCTGGTTCGATGCCGTGCTCACCCGCCAGTCCTGCGCCATTTCGGGCGTTACCGGCATCGCGCTGACCAAGCTCGACGTGCTCGACGGGTTCGACAAGGTGAAGATCTGCATCGGCTATCGCCTCAATGGCAAGGTGCTGGACTATTTCCCCAGCCACGCCGCCGACCAGGCCAATGTCGAGCCGATCTACGAGGAAATGGACGGCTGGCAGGGCACCACCGCCGGTGCGCGCTCGTGGGCCGATCTGCCCGCGCAGGCGATCAAGTATATCCAGCGCGTCCAGGAACTGATCGAAACGCCCGTGGCGCTGGTCAGCACTTCGCCCGAGCGGGAAGATACCATCCTCGTGCGCGATCCCTTCGTGGATTGATCGCCGGCGGGGCGGCGATAGGATGGCGGCCATGCGCCGCATCCTCGTCATCCTGACCGGACTTGTGGCGGCGGCAGGCTTGTGGGCCTTGCCGCCGTTGCTCTTTCGCGCGCCGGCCCGCGCCCAGGATGCGGGAGAAGTGGCGCGGGTGCGCGTGGAAAAGGCCGCGCGGCGCCTTGTCCTGCTCGATGCGCAAGGCCGCCCCTTGCGCGTCTTCACCGGCATCCAGCTCGGCCCGGCGCCGTCGGGCCCCAAGCACTTCGAGGGCGATGGCCGCACGCCCGAAGGGCACTACACGATCGACCACGGCAATCCGGCCAGCGCCTATCACCTCTCGCTGCATATCTCCTATCCCGATGCCGCCGACCGCGCCTATGCTGCGGCGGCCGGCCGCGCGCCGGGCGGGCAGATCTTTCTGCATGGCCAGCCCAACGGTTTTGGCCCATTGCGCGCGCCGGGCGATTGGACCGAAGGCTGTATCGCGCTGACAAACTCCGAAATCGAGGAAATCTGGCAGCGGGTTGGCGATGGAACGCCCATAGATATCGTGCCCTGACCAGCTCTCTCTGGCTCTCTCGCTCCAAAACCGAGGTATCTGGCGTTGACCTGATCCCGCTTTGTTCCGCAAGTGTTCGCATACGCGATTTTACGGAGTGGGGACAATGGGGCAGGCTGCGGCGCGTTTTGACTACGGGTTTTCTGGCGAAGGCGGGGCAACGGGCGAGCGGGTGCAGGAGCGCAGCCTCGGCTGGGGCGCCGGGGAAGGGCACGGGGTTCAGCCGCTCGCTGTCTCGATCTTTGCCGATCGCGGCTATCTGCGCGCCGAAATGGCCGAAGACGCTGCTGCCGCCGGCCTGCGCGTGGCGCAGACCAGCGATCTCGAACGGCTGGTATCCGATGCTGCTGCGCCGGGGCTGGGCGATGTCGTGCTGGTCGATTGCCCGGTGATCGACGGGCTGGAACTGGCAGCGCTGTCCCGGCTCGATATCCGCGCCGCGCAAAGCGGCTCGCAACTGGTCGTATCCACCAGCATCGGCTCGCTCGACGATGTCTATGGCTGCCTCGATCAGTCAGAGGCCCAGATCCTGGTCACCCCCAGCCGGGCGGAGCGGGTGATCGCCATGGGCCGCGTCCTCGCCCGCACCGGCAACCGCGTGCGCGAACTGGGCGAGGAAGACCGCCTCACCCTGCTGCGCCTGACCGAGCAGGTGACCAACATCGCCGCCCGGCTGGAGCAGCTGTCCACGGGCGGCCCGGCCGACGTGGAAGCCGCCTCCGCGTTCCGCTTCAATGGCGAGGGTGGGGAGGCCGGCCCGGCCAAGCTCGACGAAGGCACCGACCGCCTGGTGCGCGTTGCCCGCCCGCCGCTGCCCGATCCGCGCCTGGTGCGCAAGATCATCCGCCAACGCCAGTTGCGCGCCCGTTTTTTCGAGGGCGACCTGTTCGCCGATCCGGCATGGGACATGCTGCTCGATCTGACCGCCGCCCGGGTGGAGCACGTGCGCGTCTCGGTCACCTCGCTGTGCATCGCCTCGGGCGTGCCCCCCACCACCGCGCTGCGCTGGATCGGCCAGATGACCGACGCCGGCCTGCTCCAGCGCGTGGACGACGAAACCGACCGCCGCCGCGCCTTCATCACCCTCACTGACAAGGCCGCCGACGCCATGGCCCGCTACTTCGCCGAACTCGGCTCCTCCGCCAACGCGCTGGTTTGATCCTGGGGGCAGGGGGGCTGTGTTGGGATGGCGGCTGGGGGCAGTTCCTCCCGGCCGCCAGCCCTATGCTGGCGCCAGGCGGGAGGGCACATTCCGGCTCTGTGACTGAGATACGCGACCGTCGGCGCCACATTCTGCGCGGAAACGGAATCGTCCCTGATGCATCGGCTGAGTCTGAAATTGGGACATTTTTGCCGTTCCCGCGCGACGACTACACCGGCAGGTTCATAGTCAAAACCCGACGCTTAGCGATCAGCCTACTGGGCGCGAACTGCAGCGGCAACTAGGCCGAAAGCGGAATAATGGGTTCCGATCCCCTGCGGGGCTAAAGCAGTCGCACCGACTTAGTTCGATGGGCGGGCACTCACTCCGCCGCCTTCTCAATTTGCTTCTGAACAATCTCCGCAGCTTGCTTAACCCACGGTGCGCCAGCGCGCATGGCCGCTGGGCCGATCCCCGAAGCGCTCATCAGGGCAAGGCCAAGAAGTCCAATGATGACTTTGGACGCAGCCTTCGATCCTGCATCTACCACGTTTTCCGCAGTCTTATTGAAGAAATTTAGGCTATGTCGCACGATACTTGAAACCAAGTTCTCAATCGTACGGATCATTGCAAATGCCGCGCGCTTAGACGATGCACCCGGAAACGCAAGGAACTGGCGGACAAACGCAATTGTCTTGGGAACTTCAGGATCAGCGAGCGCCTTGTTTTCCGCAAGCGCTGCAATAACCTCACCTGCTGCAATATCGACTTCGGCAACGTCATCTTCATCAAGGTCGATCAAAGACGCCTTCTGCGTGAACTGTTCCCACTCAGGGAATTGCGCAACATACAAGGATATGCTCGCATTATAGGCATTTAACATCCCTGCGATGGCGTCGGGAAGCTCCGCTTGAAATTGCGCCCCCATAACGCCGCAGGCCATGTTCGTTAGACCGATCTTGACGACGTTACCTTCGGATATCAGTTGCGAGTGAAGCTCGCTTACACTTTCAAGCAGACGCCGATCGCAGTTCGAATTTCTAAGATTATTCAGAAGCTGTTCGCCGCTGCCCCGAATGTGTTCTAAAGCAGACTGAATGTTGGCTCGGTCCGCATCGGCCGTTTTAGGTGCGCGACTCGCGACAACAATACGGCCGTCAACAATATCAAACTGAACAGGCGCCACTTGTTGACGAGGCACGATGCGATCTAGATCGTCTAGGGACAGGGAGCCCTGCGTTTCAGCGAGTCCAACACCTGACTCTTCGACATACCCTCTGAACCTGATCAAGGCGTCTGCAACTGTCGCACGGTTCTCACGATCCATGAACATTCGCATGAAAGCGCTAGGATTATCGCGTTCGCGGGCCATCATTGGCCCGATCATAAAAGGCCGGTCATATACAGTGGCATCAATGAAGTCGGAATGCACAAAGGCGTTCACGAATGACACAAGCTCATCGCGCGCAGCATCCCATTCGCCTCTTGTGGGCTCTTCGCGGTAGCGAGTGTAGGTGTTGAAGCGGAGGCGGGCTTCTTCAACCATCATCATCGTGCGCATGAAGCGCTCGCGTTCTCCTTCAGTCGTCGGTGCCCGGCCACGGAAGGGCCGATCGATGGATTGACGAAGCGACATTAAAAATGCGGTGATGTTTCTCCGAACTTCAGCGAACTCTTCAGCCATTCCGCCCCCTCACAGTCCACATTATTCTGCACGCGTATTCGCGGTCTCTATCAGAAAGAGCGCCATGCTCCCCGCCAAATTCACCGCTAATGCGGCATGGCGCGGCGCAACCTTCACCGGCTTGCGTCCTGTAGCGTGGGCATCGCCGACCTTGTTTCGCAGCGTGCCTAGGCCTTCAACTATGCTGACGGCGCTGCCCAAGATACGCTTGAATGCGTCTTCGGAATGCTGCGATGGCGCGATGTTCAACAGTTCGGCCGCTTGCCGGTATAGCTTCGGAAGATCGTCATTCGGCCCATATGTTGGGTTGCCTTTGGTGTCTTCGAGAAGGTGCTTAAAGACGCTTTCAAGCAAGGTCCGCGCTGCGGTGATTGCGCCAGCCGGATCGGCTTCGCGGCGGGACAGCGCCTTATTCCAAGCATCGGTGATCGCTTCTGCGTCGAACTTCTGAAGGGCGTCGGATACGATCGCATCGGCAGGCGCAGGGCTGCGTTCGAGTCGATCAATCAACGGCGCGAACTGCTCGCGGACGAACTGCCGTCGCGGCTCCCATTGCCCGCTATGCCCTTTCAGAAATGCCCACATAGCCGCCGTGTCATGGGTGCTACGGACGAACGGCGGGAGAAGCTGCGAAATGGTCGCATCCTCCATGAACTCGCGTCGTAGCAGCCGATACACCGAATCGTTCATGTTCGATCGGCCTTCACACAGCGCCACAAGGCCGTTGCGAAACGCCATCGCACGTTCGAGTTTGTCCGAAGGCAGTTCGCCAATCGGATCGCTATACGGGCTGTTGAAAAAGTCCGAAGCCATTCGCACAATCTAACGCAATCATCGGCGATGGCCAGAACAACGCTGAAATAACGAACACGATTTTTGAGCGGCCCGTAGACGCTCGCTTCATGTGGTAGATGAAGTGGTGGATGCCTTAAATACCTGACTAAATCGTTGATTTTGAATGAGGATTTACGGAGCTGGAGACAGCCGCACCGTCACGTCCGCTTGGGGGCGGCACGCTCTCCGCTTTCAGTGAATGAGATTGGGGCGCGTTGCTGACCGTCCGATCCGGAAGAAAAATTGGCAGATTTTGTCCGGAGCAGACGTTCCTAGTGGCTGATGTGCGTGACCGGGTCTGGTCGAAAGTCGCCCAACTCCAACACAGCGCATCATCCACCGGCAGATCAAGTCCGCGATGAGCGTAAGGCGGCCGGGAATGATGGTTGGGCCTGGTTCGCAGGCGTTGCCTTGGCGTGGCGGCGGCGTTCTGCGCGGCGTAGCCAGGCTTGTACGGGGGCGTCGAACCAGCGGGTTGCGGTCCAGGCCACGGCGATCACCGCCATTGCTTGCGCCAGGGCGAGGACCGGCGCGGGCACGGGGGCGTGTCGGGCCAGTTCCACGCCCAGGCGCAGCACAGGGCCTTGCAGGATGTAGATCGGGTAGCTGAGCAGGCCGAGCCAGTGGGCGGCCTGCGCCATTCTTCCATCGAGTGGCACGGCGGCGGCCAGCCAGACCAGCAGTGGGAAGCCGAGCAGCGCCAATGCCCCATCATAGAGCGCGGGATCGAGGCCGATCGCGCCTTCCGGCGCGATCAGCAGCGCGGCAGCGAGCGCGGCGCACAGCAGCAGGGCGCGCAAGGGCTGCCGGCGCGTGGGGCTGCGCCGCCAGCGGAAGATCAGGATGCCGGCGAAGAACGGATAGATCACCCGCGCGGCGCCAAACGCGAAATCGGCTTTGTCCGTGCCGCCCATCAGGCGGCCGAAATGGGCGATGTCTGCCACCACCAGCACGGCGCCCAGGCCGACCACCCCCAGCAGCACCCGCTGCGACAGGAACCGCGCGACAAGGGCATAGGCCAGGTTCACATAGGCTTCGAACGCGAGGGACCATGCCGCCATGTTGAGCGGAAAGGCGGTGGGCCATTGCGGAAACAGCGGGCAGGGCAGCAGGGCCAGCGCAAAGCCCAGCGCGAGCAGGGCATCGCGCAAGGACACGCTGTGGCGCAGGAACACCGCGCCCAGAAAGACGCCAAAGCCCATGACCGTGCCCAGCGCCAGCAGGGGATAGAGCCGCCGTGCCCGCGCCCGGGCAAAGCCGGCCCGCGACAGGCGCCCGTCGCGCACCTGCGCGTCATAGGCAAAGGCGATGACGAAGCCCGACAACGTGTAGAAGAAGTCTACCGCCAGCCCGGCATGGGGCAGGGCCGAAAGGCTGTGCTGCTGCACCAGGTGATAGGCCAGCACGACCAGCGCCGCCACGCCGCGCAGGGCATCGAGCAGGCCAAACCGCGGCGTGACCTGCTGGTTTGTGCCGTGATCCGTCGCGCCAGCGCGCGCGCCATCTGTCATCTGCCAGCGCCCCCTTGCGTCCGCTTCCGGGCAGCCAGGGTGGGGCGCGCCGGGTGTGGCATGGGATCGTGGTTTTGCATCGGCATCGCAACGCGGGGTGGATCGGAAACCGAGCCATTGCCGGGGCGTGCAATGCCAAGGGGGTTGATGTTGACGCAGGGTCAACCGCTAGATCGCGGTCATGGACGATTCGCTTGCCATCGATGACGTGGTCCGCCGTACCGGGCTGACCGCCCGCGCCTTGCGCTTTTACGAGGCGCGCGGGCTCCTGGCGCCGCTGCGCACCCAATCCGGGCGGCGCTGGTATGGCCCGGCCGATCTGGAGCGCATCCACCGCATCGTGGCGTTGAAGAAGGCCGGGTTGAGCCTCGCTGAGATCAAGCGCCTGTTCGATCGCAAGCCGATCGATCTGGCTGCCTTGCTGTCTGCGCAGCGTGTGCGCCTGGCGCAGCAGGCCGCCGAGATCACCGAGGCGTTGACGCTGATCGATTCCGCATTGTCCCGCGTCGGCCGAGGCGAGCCGCTCGATGCCGCGACGCTCTGCTCGCTGATCCGCAAGGGAGATACGATGATGACCGATGGACAACAGGCGTGGAAAGCGGTGCTCGATCGCTATTACACGCCAGAGCAGCAGTCGCAGTGGGATGCCGCCAGGGAAGCGGCGGCGCCGTTCGACCAGGCAGCCTATCAGGCGCAATGGCAGGCCTTGGGGCGCCGTATCGCGGCCATGTTGCCGCTCGATCCTGCCAGCGATGCCGCATTGGCGCTGGTGCGGGAATGGCTGGCCTTGCTGGAACCGTTCACGCGCCAGGCCAGCCCGATGATGTGGCAAGGGGCGAGCCGCCTCTATGCCGACATGGACAACTGGCAGGGCGAGGCCGATCCCGGCTTCAGCAAGCAGGTTTGGGATTTCATCGCCGCTGCGGCCGCGGCCGCACGCAAGGCGGGCAAGGATATCGGCCCCTTGCCCGCGTTCATGGCGCCGCCGGCCTGATTGGCCGCCCATGCGCAAGAGCCTCGCCCCGTGCATGGCGCATGGGACGAGGCTCTTGCTGGCATCAAGCCTGGGCCCTGGTGAGGGCTTTATTCGGCGGCGATGCCGGCGGCGCCGAACATGTCGACGTCTTCTTCGGTGGGTTCTTCAACCGTGTTGGCCGCCTTGGCGTTGCGGCGGTTGTCGAAGTTCGACCAGACGTCGTTCCAGTTGCCGCGCGTGGCCGCCTTGGAATATTCGGTGGCGCGGGTTTCGAAGAAGTTGGCGTGTTCCACCCCGTTGAGCAGCGGGGTGAGCCAGGGCAGCGGGTGTTCCTCGATCATGTAGATCGGATCAAAGCCCAGCTGGCCCAGGCGCCAATCGGCGATATAGCGGATGTAGCGCTTGATTTCCTTGGGGCTCATCCCCGGCACCGGACCCTGCTCGAACGCCAGGTCGATGAAGGCATCTTCCAGGCGCACGGTCTTCTGGCAGCAATCGAGGATGTCTTCCTTGACCGCCTTGGTCAGGCACTGGCGCTCGTTGCAGAATTCCTTGAACAGGCGGGTGATGCCTTCGCAGTGCAGCGATTCATCGCGCACCGACCACGAGACGATCTGCCCCATGCCCTTCATCTTGTTGAAGCGCGGGAAGTTCATCAGCATCGCAAACGAAGCGAACAGCTGCAGGCCTTCGGTAAAGCCGCCGAACATCGCCAGGGTGCGGGCAATGTCTTCGTCGTTTTCCACGCCGAAGTTCTGCATGTAATCATGCTTGTCCTTCATTTCGGCATATTCGAGGAACATGCCGTATTCGCTTTCCGGCATGCCGATCGTGTCGAGCAGGTGCGAATAGGCCGCGATGTGGATCGTTTCCATGTTGGAGAACGAGGCCAGCATCATCTTCACTTCGGTGGGCTTGAACACCCGGCCATACTTTTCGTGGTAGCAATCCTGCACTTCGACGTCGGCCTGGGTGAAGAAGCGGAAGATCTGGGTGAGCAGGTTGCGCTCGTGGTCCGACAGCTTCTGCGCCCAGTCGCGGCAATCTTCGCCCAACGGCACTTCTTCCGGCATCCAGTGAATCTGTTGCTGACGCTTCCAGTATTCATAGGCCCAGGGATATTCGAAGGGCTTGTAGGTCTTGCGGGCTTCAAGAAGGGACATGGGTGGCAATCCTGTTGGAATTCGAAAGAATATGGGCTGTTTCAGGCGGCAAGGAAAGCCGGCCTGGAGGGCATGGGCGGAGGCAAGGGGGCAGGGCGGTCTCGCCATCGGCCCGAACGAAGCGGCGGGGCGCCGGCGCGGCGGCACTGCGCAGCGCGGCGGGCGCATTCCGGCTTGCGCCAACCCAGGGTGTCTGCCCATTCGGGCGTGGCATGCGATCGCAGGGCATAATGCCGGGAACGGCCGGCCCTGCGCGGCATTGTGGGCACAGGGGCAGACGGGCGAACACGGCCCGCATCCCTCATACCACCACACAATGCAGGAGGCTGGGCATGACCGGCAACGACAGCAATCCCATCGCAAGCCAGATTCGCGAGCACATGGCCGTCATCGGCGCCGACGGTGCCCCGGTTGGCACGGTCGATCATGTCGATGGACATCGCATCAAGCTGACCAAGGCCAAGAGCGGCGCCCACGAAGGGCATCACCACTATCTGTCGCTGGGCCTGGTGGCCGGAGTCGAGGGCGACACAGTGCGCCTTTCGGCCAATGCCGATGTCGCCCTGACCTTTGAGGAAGAGGAAAAGTAGGTTTCCGCTTCCCATATAGACTGAAGTTTCACGAAAAGCCGCGTCCCCTTCGCGGCTAGGTCGTCCCTGGCGACCGGAAGGCGCCTCGCTCCACGTCGTAAGTGGCGAGGCGCTTTTTCCTTGGTCGCCTACTTCCAGAACCAGCCCGGCTTGAGGTTGCGATCCTTGCGGTTGCGCCACATCTGGATGTACATCCACAGCCCGGAAAAGCTGAAGAAAATCATCGCAAAGCCCGACAGCGTGCTGATCAGCACCCCGACCGGCCCAAAGCTTTCGCCCGAATGCAGATGGTGCAGCAGGCCGACGATGGACTTGCCGCCCTTGGGCTTGGGCCGGCACATATAGTCCGGCGGGCAGACGAACGCCGGCTTGGCCGGGGTTGCATCCGCCATGGTCTTGGCCGGCCGGTCGCCGTCCCCGCCGCTGAGCAGCGGCACAACCTGGCTGAGCGTGCCCGTCACGGCGATCCACAACAGGAAGACTCCGAAAAACACCGAAATCCAGCGGTGCCACTTGCGCATTGAACGATCCCCTATGGTCCTGTGGCCCGCTGCCGATACCTGAATCGGCATGGCCGGGCCGCGCCACCTTGTGACGGTGTGTTGCCGGCCGGGGCAAGCACCGAAATGTCGCCATCTGTAACATCGGCAGGGTCTTGGCGTGGTCCGGCATGGGTGACGCTCGCTACGGTAACGATCACGGGCAGGATAGCGATTGGCGCGATTCCGGCAGGTGGGGCCGCCGGGCGGGCCGAGAGGGGGCGATCATGCCATGCTGGCCGATCGCCCCCTTGTTTCCCCAGTGGCCTTGATGACACGCCGCGATCGACAGGTGCCTATCGCCGGACGGTCTTGTCGGCCCTTATTGGCAAGCCCTTATTGGCAGGCCAGGCATTCCTCGTAGTCGGTCTGCTTGACGTCGAGTTCGATCCGGCGCGCTTCGGCGGTGTTGTCCGCCTCCACCCCGCCGGCGAAACCGGCGCGCTGCACCGACTTGGAGCGCAGGTAATAGAGCGACTTGATGCCCTTTTCCCAAGCCTGGAAGTGGAGCATCAGCAAGTCCCACTTGTCGACATCGGCCGGGATATAAAGGTTCAGCGACTGCGCCTGGTCGATATAGGGCGTGCGGTCGGCCGAGAATTCCAGCAGCCAGCGCTGGTCGATCTCGAAGCTGGTCTTGTAGACCGCCTTCTCGTCGGCCGAGAGGAATTCGAGGTGCTGGACCGAGCCGCCGCGTTCCAGGATCGAGTTCCACACATTGGTGGAATCCTTGGACTTTTCGCGCAGCAGCTTTTCCAGGTAGGGGTTCTTCACCACGAACGAGCCCGACAGCGTCTTGTGCGTGTAGATGTTCGCCGGGATCGGCTCGATGCAGGCCGAGGTGCCGCCGCAGATGATCGAGATCGACGCGGTCGGCGCGATCGCCATCTTGCACGAGAAGCGCTGCATCACGCCCATGTCGGCCGCATCGGGGCAGGGGCCGCGTTCCTGGGCCAGCAGCAGCGAGGCTTCGTCGGCCTTGGCGGCAATATGGCGGAACATCTTGAGGTTCCATGCCTTGGCCATGGCGGATTCGAAAGCGATGCCCTTCTTCTGCAGGAACGAGTGGAAGCCCATCACGCCCATGCCGACCGAACGTTCGCGCGCGGCGGAATACTTGGCGCGCGCCATCTCGTCAGGCGCGCGGTCGATGAAGTCCTGCAGCACGTTGTCGAGGAAGCGCAGCACGTCTTCCACGAAGTGCTTGTCACCCTGCCACTCGTCCCAGGTTTCCAGGTTGAGCGACGAGAGGCAGCACACCGCGGTGCGATCGTTGCCCAGGTGATCGATGCCGGTGGGCAGCGTGATTTCCGAGCACAGGTTCGAGGTGGAAACCTTGAGGCCGAGGTCGCGGTGATGCTTGGGCATCATGCGGTTCACGGTGTCGGAGAACACGATATAGGGTTCGCCGGTCGCCAGGCGCACCTCGACCAGCTTCTGGAACAGCGAGCGCGCATCGACCTTGCCGCGCACCGACTTGTCCTTGGGGCTGCGCAGCGCGAATTCGGCGCCGTCGCGCACGGCTTCCATGAACTCGTCGGTGAGCAGCACGCCATGGTGCAGGTTGAGCGCCTTGCGGTTGAAATCGCCCGAAGACTTGCGGATTTCGAGGAACTCTTCGATCTCGGGGTGCGAGATGTCGAGATAGCAGGCGGCCGAGCCACGGCGCAGCGAGCCCTGGCTGATCGCCAGGGTCAGGCTGTCCATCACGCGGACGAAGGGAATGATGCCGCTGGTCTTGCCGTTGAGGCCGACGTTTTCGCCGATCCCGCGCACATTGCCCCAATAGGTGCCGATGCCGCCCCCGCGCGAGGCGAGCCAGACGTTCTCGTTCCAGGTCTTGACGATACCTTCCAGGCTGTCTTCGACCGAGTTGAGATAGCACGAGATCGGCAGGCCGCGGCCGGTGCCGCCGTTCGACAGCACGGGCGTGGCCGGCATGAACCACAGCTTGGAGACATAGTCATAGAGCCGCTGGGCGTGGTCCTGGTCGTCGGCATAGGCATCGGCCACGCGCGCGAACAGATCCTGGTAGGTTTCGCCGGGCAGTAGATAGCGATCGTCGAGCGTTTCCTTGCCGAACGCGGTCAGCTTGGCGTCGCGCGCGGCATCGGTGACGATGGTAAAGCGGCGCGGGTTGACCGACTTGGAATCGATCGGCTGGGCCTTTGCGGCATCGCTCGTCGCGCTGGCCATGATCGCGGCCGCGGCCGAAACCAGATCGGCGCTGCCCTTGTCGTCTGCCTGCATGTCCACTGCCTTTGCTTCCGCCGGTTGCGCTGCCTTGCGCGTGGCCTTGGTTGCGGGTGCCGGGGTCTCCGGCGTGGCGTCGCGTTCGAGGGTGGCCAGGCCACCTTCCAGTCCCAGTTCGTCCTGCGCCATCACAGCCGTTCCATCGTTCATTTCCCCGGTCCTGAAATTCACGTTCCATTCCCCGCTTGCACGAGGCCCGCCGCATGTGACGGACCGGATATTGCTGACACTGCCGATGGCCGCGCGATCCAGCATGTGCTGGCCCTTGCGGCCTGGCTTCGGTGGCAGAACGAGGGACGACTCAACGCGCCCGCGATCATGCCATAAATTGAAACAGAAAGGGAACAAAATCCCTGCCTGCCATGCCGCGACGCCGAAAACCCAAGCAACGTCAAAGGCTCCGCCGCGGTGGAGGAGCCACATGCACCCTATATGGGTGCATCCTGACATATAACTAGGTTTGGTTGCCCTCCGTGGCCACGACCACAACCCATAGTGCTTGAACCGGGTCTGGCAGGCAAGTGGCACATGCCCTCAAGGGCTATGCGATTCGTCGCAAGTACGATTCGCTTCGTCGCTGGCTTGCCTATGCTGCAGTGCAGCGACGCGCGGGCTTTCCATGGCTTCAAGTGGAAAATGACGGGTCCGAAATATTTTTCGCGGCCGCTGGCTTTGCTGTGGAAAATACCATGTCCAGAGGCACTGGCAGGATATCCCCAGCCGCACTACCCATAGGGGGTGTACCACGCGAAAGGACGCCAGGCCTGGGCATTACGCCGCTGCCCGGCCCGGCTCCTTCGCCCAGGAGGAATGAGTAATGCGCGATATCCTTGGGATGCTGCTGTCGGGGCTGCTGGTCGGCATCGCCGCCCGCTTTCTCTATCCCGGCGCAGTGGAGATGGGCATCGCCCGCACGATCGTGCTCGGCATCGGTGGCGCGCTGGTGGCTGGCCTGGCGTCGAGCCTGGCGGGACGCGGCAGCGTCAGCGAGGGGTTCAACCGTGCCGGTTGCCTCGCCTCGATACTGGGCGCGATGCTGCTGATCTATATCGGCCGCCACTTCTGGTAAGAGCGGCATGATGATGGCGGGGCCGGGCAGGGGCCCGGCCGTCGCTCAGCCGGGTACCAGGATGGTTTCGCGCGCGGCGGGCTGCGCCTGGGGGAAATCCTGGTTGTAATGCAGCCCGCGGCTCTCGCGCCGTGCCCGCGCGCTCTGCACGATCAGGTCTGCAGCCTGGAGCAGGTTGCGCAGCTCGATCAGGTCGGCCGTGACGCGCACATTGCCATAGTATTCGTTGATCTCGCTCTGCAGCAGGGCAATGCGATGCGCGGCGCGCTCCAGGCGCTTGTTGGTGCGCACGATGCCGACATAGTTCCACATGAACCGGCGCAGTTCGGTCCAGTTCTGCTTGATCACCACGTCTTCGTCGGAATCGGACACGCGGCTTTCGTCCCAGCCGCGCACTTCGGGCGGGGGTGAGAACTCGTCCCAGCAATCGAGGATATGGCGCGCGGCGGCATCGCCGAACACGAAGCATTCGAGCAGGCTGTTCGAGGCCAGGCGATTGGCGCCGTGCAGCCCGCTTTCCGAGCATTCGCCCACGGCATAAAGGCCGGCCAGATCGGTGCGCCCGGAAAGGTCCACCAGCACGCCGCCGCAGGTATAGTGCTGCGCGGGCACGACCGGGATCGGCTCGCGCGTCATGTCGATGCCCAGGCCGAGCAGCCGCTCATAGATGTTGGGGAAGTGGCCGCGAACGAATTCGGGGTCCTTGTGGCTGATGTCGAGATGGACATAGTCCAACCCCAGCCGCTTGATCTCGTGGTCGATGGCGCGGGCCACCACGTCGCGCGGGGCAAGTTCCTCGCGCGGGTCGAAGCGCGGCATGAAACGCTCGCCACCGCCGGGGAAGCCGGGCGGGATCTTGAGATGGCCGCCTTCGCCGCGTACCGCCTCGGTGATCAGGAAGTTCTTGACCTCCAGATTATAGAGGCAGGTGGGGTGGAACTGCATGAATTCCATGTTGGACACGCGGCAGCCGGCGCGCCAGGCCATGGCAATGCCATCGCCGGTGGCCCCGCGCGGGGCGGTGCTGAACAGATAGGTGCGGCCCGCGCCGCCGGTCGCCAGGATCGTGGCGCGCGCGGTAAGGCATTCGACCTTGCCGCTGGCGGTGTTGAGCGCGTAGCAGCCCCACACGCGGCGATCGCCCTTGGGGTGGGCGCGGTGCCGGTCGGTGACCAGGTCGATCGCGACCATGTCGGGCTTGAGCGTGATGTTGGGGTGCGCCATCGCGGCACGGATCAGCGCCTGCTGCACCGCCGCGCCAGTGGCATCATCTACGTGCACGATGCGGCGGTGGGAATGGCCGCCTTCCCGCGTCAGGTGCAGGCTGCCGGCTTCTTCGTTGAACGGCACGCCGATTTCGGCAAGGCGGGCGATCGCCTCGGGCGCATGCTCCACCACGTATTCCACGGTTTCCCGCCGGTTGAGGCCGCAGCCAGCGATCATCGTGTCGCGCACGTGATCCTCGAAAGTGTCACCTTCGTCGAGTACGGCGGCAATGCCACCCTGGGCCCAGGCGGTTGATCCACCGTCGAGCCGGCCCTTGGCCAGCACCATCACGCGGCAGCGTTCCGCCAGGACCAGCGCGGCGGTAAGCCCGGCAGCGCCCGAGCCGATGATGAGAACGTCGTGCCCGCTCATGGCCGGGCCGTGCGAGAAATGGGGGTCTTGGTGCTCACGCGCGCCTCTTTGCCCGCGCGTGCCGGGTTTGAAAAGCGATTTGCCGCGCGGCTGGCCGTGGCAGCGCCTACCCTCATCTGACGATATATAACTTAAGGTATAGAAATTGGATAATTTCGCTTCATTTGCGCCAAATTGGATGTTAATGAATCTGCATGTGAAAAGTGCCTTTGGAGTCGGGCGGAAAATGATATTCGGTCGCGTCCTGTGCCTGTTCAACCGCCATCGTCCGCAGCGTGACAAGGTCGCCTGGGATGGCTTCAACTACAATTCCCAATGCGTCGATTGCGGCAAGCGCATCTATCGCCGCCAGGGCGGCGGCTGGCGTGCAACGCGCGCGCCGGCGCTGGATGAAAAGGGTGCAGAAGCCCAGTAACGGCTGGGTTTGCCGACGCAAAAAAGGGGGCGAGGCCACAGTGGCTGCGCCCCCTTTTTAACGGGGCCCACATCGCGCGGCTTGCAGCGGTTCAGGCGCCGGCCGTCAGGCTCACGAACACGTCTTCCAGGTCGGCTTCGCGGGTCGACACGTCGAGGATCTGCACGTCCATGGCCTGGACCAGGGCCATGACTTCGCCCGCGTTGCTGCGATCCTTGTCATAGGTGATTTCTACCTGTCTTTCGTTAAGGGTCGCCTTGATGAACGCGGGGTGCTGCGGCGCCTGTGCCAGCGGCTTGTCCAGCGTCAGCACCACGACCTTTTCCCGTGCCATGCCAACCAGTTCGCGCGTCGGCTTGTTGGTGATCAATCGGCCGTGGTTGATGATCGCGATGCGGTCGCACAGCTGCTCGGCTTCTTCCAGGTAGTGCGTGGTCAAGACCACCGTCACGCCGCCGGCATTGAGTTCGCCGACCAGTTCCCACAGCTGGCGGCGCAGCTCCACGTCCACCCCGGCGGTCGGTTCGTCCAGCACCAGCACGGGCGGGGTGTGGACCATCGCCTTGGCAATCAGCAGGCGGCGCTTCATGCCGCCCGACAGCGAGCGCGAATAGGCCTTGGCCTTGTCGGCCAGGTGCACCGCGCGCAGCAGTTCCATCGAGCGGCGCAAATGCTTGGGCACGCCATAGAGGCCGGCCTGGATATCGAGCACCTCGATGGGCGTGAAGAACGGGTCGAACACGATTTCCTGCGGCACGATGCCGATCGCGGCCTTGGCATTGCGCCGATCGGCATCGATGTCGTGGCCCCAGATTTCCACCGTGCCCGAGGTCTTCAGGACCAGGCCCGCCAGCGTGTTGATCAGCGTGGACTTGCCCGCGCCATTGGGGCCGAGCAGGCCGAAGATTTCCCCGCGCGGCACGTCGAAGCTGACACCTTCGAGCGCGAGCTTGGCCGGCGCCTTGCCCGTGGCGGCATAGCGCTTGACCAGATCGCGGATGCGGATGGCGGGTTCGGCGGTGGTGTCGGGGATCGGGGCGGGGGCGTTCATGCCGCGCTTCCTGCCTCCACTTGGCGGCAAGGTAAAGGCTTCAATCGGGCAAAACGGCAATTGTGCGGCGCGGTGGCATTTGCTAGGCGGCAGGGCATGATCCAGCCACCCGAAACGATCTTCACCGATGCCACCCGCGTCAGCTGCGACGGGTCGAGCGGCATCCGCACGACCGGCGCGTTCAAGCCTTCCGCCCTCGGCCACCCGCGCGTGTGGCTCGAGATCGACGAGAAGGGCTATGTCGAATGCGGCTATTGCGACAAGCGCTTCGTGCTCAAGGGCGGCCCGGCCGACACCGGCGCCACGCAGGCCGCCTGAACCAGCGCTAGCCGGTTGCGCCGCACCCATTGTGGTGCACCGGCATGACGCCGCTGGCCAGCAGCCATGCGCGTGCCTATATCGGCGGGATGACGCTTTCTGCCGACACCCGCTCGCTGCTCTATCGCCCCGGCCTGCTTACCCCCGATGACGCGCAACGCCTGGTGCGCGGCGCGCTGGGCGCACGCGATGATGGCGAGCTGTTCCTGCAATTCGTGGCCAGTGAAAGCTTTGGCTTTGACGACGGGCGGCTGAAGACCGCCGACTATTCGCGCGACGCCGGATTTGGCCTGCGCGGCGTTTCGGGCGAAATGACCGGCTTTGCCCATGCCAACGAGGTTTCGGCCGCCGCGATTGCCCGCGCCGGCGAAACGCTCAAGTTGCTCGATCCGGCCAAGGGCCAGCCTGCGCCGCCACCGCGCAACAACAACCGCCATCTCTATACCGATGCCTCGCCGCTCGATGGCGTGCCGTTCGAAGCCAAGGTGCGCCTGCTCGAACAGATCGATGCCGCCGCGCGCGCCCGCGATCCCCGCGTGGTGCAGGTCTCTGCCTCGCTCTCCGGCTCGTGGTCGGTGGTCGAGGTGGTGCGCGCCGACGGCTTTGTCGCGCATGACGTGCGCCCGCTCGTGCGGCTCAACGTGTCGGTCGTGGTCGAAGACAATGGCCGCCGCGAAACCGGCTCGTTCGGGATCGGTGGGCGGCGGCTCTATGACGATCTGTTCCTGCCTGAAACCTGGAACCGCGGCATCGACCAGGCGCTGCACCAGGCGCTGACCAATCTTTCGGCGGTGGCTGCGCCGGCGGGCGAAATGACCGTGCTGGTTGGCCCGGGCTGGCCCGGCGTGCTGCTGCACGAGGCGGTCGGCCATGGCCTGGAAGGCGATTTCAACCGCAAGGGCACCAGCGCCTTTTCCGGGCGAATCGGCCAGCGCGTGGCGGCGCCCGGGGTGACCGTGGTGGACGATGGCACGCTGCTGGGCCTGGGCGGGCAGGGCCGGCGCGGCTCGCTCTCGATCGACGACGAAGGCACGCCCACACAGGAAAACGTGCTGATCGAGGATGGCATCCTCAAGGGCTATATCCACGATCGCCTCAATGCGCGGCTGATGGGCGTGGCGCCCACCGGCAATGGCCGGCGCGAAAGCTATGCCCATGCGCCGATGCCGCGCATGACCAACACTTTCATGCGGGGCGGCAACGATGATCCGGCCGAACTGCTGTCGCGCGTCAAGGACGGCATCTTTGCCAAGTCGTTCGGTGGCGGCCAGGTGGATATCACCAGCGGCAAGTTCGTGTTCACCTGCACCGAGGCCTATCGCGTCAAGAACGGCAAGCTGGGCGATCCGATCAAGGGCGCCACGCTGATCGGCGATGGCCCCACCGTGCTGACGCGGGTGACCGGGATCGGCAACGATTTCGCGCTCGATGAAGGCGTTGGCGTGTGCGGCAAGGGCGGGCAGAGCGTGCCGGCCGGCGTCGGCCAGCCCACCGTGCTGGTCGATGGGCTGACCGTTGGCGGCACGGCCTGACCTGCGCATTTTTCAGGTGGAGTTCAGCGCGGGCATGGTATTCTGCCGGCCATAAGATCAAGACACGCAAGACCAAGAGGCGAATCATGATGAAGCAGGCAAAAATGCTGGCTCTTTCGCTCGCCGTGGGCAGCATGGCGCTGGCCGGAACCATGGCCGAAGCCAAGCCGCGGTTGACCCCGCAACAGGAACTGGACAAGCGCCTGGAAGGACGCGTGCCGGGCAAGCCCGTGGATTGCATCTACATGCCCACGGTGGCCGGATCGCAGGTCTTCGACAAGACCGCGATCGTCTATGATTCGGGCCGCACGCTCTATGTCCAGAAGCCGCGCACCGGTGCCGAATCGCTGCGCAGCGACGATATCCTGGTCACCCGGCTGACCGGTTCGGAACTGTGCGCGATCGACACCGTGCAACTGCGCGATCGCACCAGCGGTTTCTGGCGCGGGTTTGTCGGGCTCGACAAGTTCATTCCCTATACCAAGCCCGACAAGGTGGCGCAGGCGAACTGACGGATAGGCCAATCGATGGTGACGACGCCGCGCCCGTGGGCGCAGGATCTGCTGCATTTCTGGTTCCGTGCGTTGTCACCCCAGGCCCGTTTCGCCAACGACCCCGCGATCGATGCGGCGATCGCCGATCGCTTTGCGCCCCTGCTCGGCCCGATCGCGGCCCAGCCGCTGACCGAGCTGGCCAAGGATCGGGATACGCTGCGCGCGGCGATCCTGCTGTTCGACCAGGTGCCGCGCAATGCCTTTCGCGATAGCGCCCAGGCCTTTGCCTATGACGATCTGGCCCTGGCGCTCACCCGCGTTGCCCTGCACCGGGGCTGGGACCGGGGGCTGGACCGCGATGCGCGGCAATTCCTGCTGATGCCTCTGATGCACAGCGAAGATCGGGTGGTGCAGCGCGAAAGCGTGGCCCGCTTCACTGCGCTGGGCAGCAGCTATATTCGCGGCTTTGCCATGGCGCATGCCCGCATGGTCTGGCGCTTTGGCCGTTTTCCCCACCGCAACGCCGTGCTCGGCCGGGTCAGTTCAGCGGCGGAAAAGCGGGCCGTGGCAGCAGGCAACCATTGGTAGCAATTGCCGCGCCGGGCCATTATGCAGCCTGGCATGACGACGCTGCGCCTTGCCACCCCCGCTGATGCCCTGCCGCTGGCTGACCTTGCCCGCCGTGCGATTTCGGCCAAGTTCGAGCACCTCTACAAGCCCGAAGACTTTGCCGCCTTCATGGAAGAGGCGCATAGCGACGCGGTCACGGCGCGGCAGATCGCCGATCCGGGCATGCGCATCGCCGTGATCGAGGATGATGGCCGCCTCGTCGCGTTCTGCAAGCTGGTGCTCGATAGCACGCTGCCGCGCGACTATACCCACCCGCAAAAGCCGCTGGAGTTGAAGCAACTCTACACCGATCCCGCCTGCATCGGCGGCGGCTTGGGGCGGCAGCTGATGGATTGGGCGATGGCCACCGCGCGCGATCGCGGCGCCGACGAGATCCAGCTGACGGTCTATAGCGACAATCCCGACGCGCAGCGCTTTTACCACCGCTTTGGCTTTGAAAAGATTGCCGATATCGAATTCTGGGTGGGCAACCACTGCGACCCGGAATTTCTCTACGCCTGCAAGCTCTGAACACCCTTCATGCCGGGTGGCCATGGCGCGGGGCACGCGGTATAAGCCCGCTTCATGAGCGAGATCCGTCCCTGGCGCACTATCGTGCGCCGCCAGAGCCGCCAGATCATGGTGGGCAGCGTGCCGGTCGGGGGCGATGCCCCCATCACCGTCCAGACCATGACCAACACGCCCACGGAAGATGCCGTGGCCACGATCGACCAGATCCGCCGCTGCGAGGATGCCGGGGCCGACCTGATCCGCGTGTCCTGCCCCGACGTGGCCAGCACGGCAGCGCTGGGCAAGATCGTGAAGGCGTCGCGCATTCCGATCATCGCCGACATCCATTTCCACTACAAGCGCGCGCTCGAGGCGGCGGACGCGGGCGCGGCCTGCCTGCGCATCAACCCCGGCAATATCGGCTCGGCCGATCGCGTGGCCGAAGTGGTGCGCGCGGCCAAGGCCAATGGCTGCGCGATCCGCATCGGCGTCAATGGCGGCAGCCTGGAACGGCACCTGCTCGAAAAGTATGGCGAGCCGTGCCCGGAAGCGCTGGTCGAATCCGCGCTCGATCATATCAAGCTGCTACAAGATCATGATTTCCACGAATACAAGGTGGCGGTGAAGGCCTCTGACGTTTTCCTGGCGGTATCGGCCTACATGGGCCTTGCCGACGCGGTCGATTGTCCGTTGCACTTGGGCATTACCGAGGCTGGTGGCTTGATCGGCGGCACGGTCAAATCGGCGATCGGCATCGGCAACCTGCTGTGGGCCGGGATCGGCGATACCTTGCGCGTGTCGCTGTCGGCCGAGCCCGAAGAGGAAGTGCGCGTCGGCTTTGAAATCCTCAAGAGCTTGGGCCTGCGCACGCGCGGCGTGCGCGTGGTGTCGTGCCCCAGCTGCGCGCGCCAGGGCTTTGACGTGATCCGCACGGTCGAGGCGCTGGAAGCCCGGCTGCAGCATATCAAGACGCCGATCTCGCTGTCGGTGCTGGGCTGCGTGGTCAACGGCCCGGGTGAAGCGCGCGAAACCGATATCGGCCTGACCGGCGGCGGCAATGGCAAGCACATGGTCTATCTCTCGGGCGTGACCGATCACACCGTGCAGTCCGAAGAGATGCTGGACCATATCGTCGCCCTGGTCGAAGCCAAGGCAGCCGAGATGGAAGCGGCGGCCGATGCGGCTGCGGCCAAAGTGGGCGAGCCGGCAGAGTGAAGCCGGCCATGGTGTTGCTGGCGACGCCGCTGATCATCGCTGCGCCGGCCATGGCGCAGGATGCGTTTCAGGCCGGGCTGGCGCGGTTCGAGCAGGGCGATGCCAACCTCGATGCACGCGCGCTGCGCTGGCAGAACCGTGCGCGCCTGGGCGGCACCGTGCCCGAGTGGGACCAGGCGCAAGCGGCCTGGGCCACGATCGAGCGCGATCCGGCGCGCAGCCTGGCGATGGCCCAGGCACAGCGGGCGATCGATCCGCTCAATCTCAATGCGCTCTATCTCGAAGAGCAGGCCCTGCCACGCCTGGGCCGCGCCGATGAAGCGCGCCTGCGCCATGCGCAGATCCTCATCCTGCTGCGCGGCATTACCGGCGGCCAGGACGGCGCCACGCGCGAGCGCGCCTGGAACGTGGTGAGCGCGGCGGAAAAGGACACTGCGCTGGCGCTGCTCGGCTTTGCCGTGACGAAGGAAACGACGTTGCGCGAAAGTGGCCATGCCTATGCCGTGATCACCGCCACGCCACCGATGGGTGGCCCGGCGATGACCATCTGGATCGGCGTGGATGCCCTGGTGCCGGCGCCATGACCGTGGCAGTGCGCCCGGCCACGCGGGCCGATCTGCCGCTGGTGGCGCAACTGATCCGCGATCTGGCCGCCTATGAAAAGCTGTCGCACGCGGTCCGCTTTGATGAGGCCACCTTGGCCGAGCATCTGTTCGGGCCGCGCTCCATGGCCGAGGTGCTGGTGGCCGAGCTTGACGGGGTGGGGCAGGGCTTTGCCCTGTTCTTTCACAACTTTTCCACGTTCGAGGGCAAGCCCGGGATCTATCTGGAGGATCTCTACGTGCGGCCTGAGGCCCGCGGCGCGGGGCTGGGCAAGGCGCTGCTCCAGGCGCTTGCCGGCCTGGCCATCGCGCGCGGCTGTGCCCGGCTCGAATGGTCGGTGCTCGATTGGAATGCGCCGTCGATCGCGTTCTACCGGTCATTGGGCGCACGAATGATGGACGAATGGCGGATCATGCGGGTAGACAGTGCTGCGTTGCAGCAACTGGGGGCTGTGAACCAGGGTTGATGCGTGGTAACCTTGTTCAGCTTTCACCCATGAAAACCATGGCATGATCGGGATATGAAGCAGCATCTGGCAGACAAGACCGGCGCCGCAGCCGGCAGTGCGCGGGGCGAAGGCACGTCGCGGCGTGGCCTGCTGCGCGCCATGGTGGCTACTGGTGGCGCGCTTGCCGGCGCCGCCAGCGCACCGCGCGTCTTTGCCCAGGCCTGGTCGATGCCGCAGCAGCACCGCCGCGTGCTCGATGTCGCCGCCCAGCAGCGCGATCGCGTGGCCAATCTCCTGTGGCACACCGATGTGGTCGGCGTGGCCGATTTCTCGCTGCCTTCGTCGCTGCCGCGCTTCCACTTTGCCGATCTTCAGGCCGGCCGCGTCGATTCGATCCTGGTGGCCCATGGCCGCGGATCAGATCCCGAGCACGATGGCTTTCTCAAGTTCTTTTCCAACCAGATCAACAGCCTGGCGACTTCGCGCGGGGCATTCGTGACCAACGAGTGGTATCGCGGCAAGTATGGCAGTTCGATCCGGCTGACCGGCGTCGATCCCGACAACAACATGGCGCAGGACCGCGCCATCGTGGTGCACCCGGCGTGGTATGCCAACCCGGACATGCTCGCCAAATGGGGCAAGCTGGGGCGTAGCGACGGTTGCTTTGCCCTGCCCGAGGCTGATTTCACCCAGGCGCTGTGGCGTCTCGCCGCCGGCCGGCTGATCTATGCCGATCGCCTCAGCGTGGCCTGAGGCGGCCGGGAAATCCGTTCAGAAGTCGATCGCGATCCCGTTCTTTTCCCAATCGCCATAGCGGGTTGGGTCAAGGCCATCAGGGTCTTGCGTCGGCTCGGCCACGCGCGGGGGCGGGGCCGGCGCATCGGTCCAGTGGGCGGGCTTGGCAAAGGGCGCGGGGCGCTGCGTCGCGCGCTGCCGGTTGGCGGGAAGCGGCTTGTCCATGCCGGGGCCATGCGCCTTTGCGCTCCCGCGCGCAATTGCCAAATGGGGCATAAGGCGCGATAGGCGCGGGGATGGCCCCTACCCGACAGACCGAAGAGACCCCCGGCGTGCCCGCGCGCCGCGCCGCGCTGCGCCTGCTTGATGCCGTGTTGCGCCGTGGCGACCCGCTGGATCAGGCCGCGCCGCCAGTGCTGCGCGCGATCGAGCGGGGTGATGACCGCGCGCTGGCCATGGCCATCGTGCAGGAGGCGCTGCGCTGGCTGCCCGATCTCGATGCCCTGATCGACAGCGCCACGCAGACCGTGCTGCCCGACGATGCCAAGGCGCGCGCCGTGCTGCAACTGATGCTGGCGCAGGCCCTGCGCCTGGGCCTGCCGCCGCATGCGGTGATCGCCACGGCCCTGCCGCTGCTGATGGGTGGGCCGCGCCGCCTGGCCCACGGGGTGTTTTCCGCGCTGCTCAAGCGTGGGGCGACCCTGCCCGATGCGCCGACGCTGCCACCGGCCGTCGCCGCGCGGTGGGATGCGGCCTGGCCCGGCCGCACTGCCGCGATCGCCGCCGGCATCGCCACCCCGCCACCGCTCGATCTCAGCCTGCGCGACGCCGGCGAAACCGCGCGTTGGGTGGAGGAACTGGGCGGGCTGTCGCTGCTGCCCGGCCATGTCCGCCTGCCGCGCGGCCAGGCGGTGGAAAGCCTGCCCGGTTTTGCCGAGGGGGCATGGTGGGTGCAGGACCTGGCGGCGAGCCTGCCGGCGCGCCTGCTTGGCGCGGGCGAGGGGCGGCGCGTGCTCGATCTCTGTGCCGCGCCCGGCGGCAAGACCATGCAACTGGCCGCCGCCGGCTGGACCGTGACCGCGCTCGACAAGTCGGCCCGCCGGCTGGAGCGGCTGTCGGCCAATCTGGCGCGCACCAGCCTGACCGCCACGGTGGTGCAGGCCGATGCGCTGAAATGGCAGCCCGATGAACCGTTCGATGCCGTGCTGCTCGATGCGCCGTGCAGCGCCACGGGCACCTGCCGCCGCCATCCCGATGTGCTGCACCGCCTGGCCGCGATGGAGGAATTGACCCAGATGCAGGCGCAGATGCTGGCACGCAGCGCTGCCTGGCTGCGGCCGGGCGGCACGCTGGTCTATGCCACCTGCTCGCTCGAGCCGGCCGAGGGTGAGGCGCAGGCTGCCGCTTTTGCCGGCCTCGATCCGGCGCCGATCCAGGAAGGCGAATTGCCCGCCGGCATCGTGCCCACGCCGCAGGGATGGCTGCGCAGCGACCCTGGCATGCTGGCACAAGAAGGCGGGATCGACGGGTTCTTTGCCGCGCGGTGGCGCCAGGGGTGACACAAATGGCCGGCAATTCATTTTGCCGGCGCGATTTTTGTGGCTAAGCCGGCGCCATGTCTGCCGGCCACCATCACGATCACCACCACGCCCATTCGCACGATCACGGGCATGACCATGGCCACCACCACGGCCCGGGGCACAGCCATGCGCCGGCCAGCTTCGGCCGCGCCTTTGCGCTGGGCATCGCGCTCAATACCGCGTTCGTGGTGGTCGAGGGTGGCTATGGCATCGTCAGCGGATCGATGGCGCTGGTCGCCGATGCCGGGCACAACCTGTCCGACGTGCTCAGCCTGTTCATGGCCTGGGGCGCCAGCGTGCTGTCGGCGCGGCCACCGCAGGGCCGCTTCACCTATGGCTTCAAGTCCAGCTCGATCCTGGCCGCGCTCGGCAATGCCGCGCTGCTGCTGGTGGCGCTGGGCGCGATCCTGGTGGAAAGCGTGCGCCGACTGATGGAGCCAGAGGCCGTGTCGCCCGGCCCAGTGATGGTCGTCGCGGCAATCGGCATTGCGATCAACACGTTCACGGCCCTGCTGTTCATGCGCGGCAGCAAGCACGATATCAACTTGCGCGGCGCCTATCTGCATATGGCCGCCGATGCCGCGGTTTCAGCAGCGGTCGTGCTCGCCGGCCTCGCCATGGCGATGACCGGGTGGACCTGGATCGATCCGCTGACCAGCCTGGTCATCGTGGTGGTGATTGCCGTGGGCACATGGGGCCTGGCGCGCGACTCGCTCAAGCTGGGGCTTCAGGCCGTGCCGCCGGGGATCGATCCGAACAAGGTCAGTGCTGCGCTGGCAGCCATGCCGGGCGTGGCGCGGGTGCACGACCTGCATATCTGGCCGATGAGCACCACCGAAACCGCCCTCACCGCGCACCTGATCATGCCGCAGGGGCATCCCGGCGATGCGTTCCTGACGCATCTGGCCCATGAACTGGAGCATGATTTCGGCATCGGCCACACCACGATCCAGGTCGAAACCGACGATTGCGGCGGTTGCTCGTTGGAGGTCTAGGCTGTTTGCCGGCGGGACGGGATCGGTGGTGTGGCGCGCTTTATCAAGCGGGACCCCGGATCAAGTCCGGGGTGACGATAAGTTTTTAATTCAAATATATTTTTGGTCACCCCGGACTTGATCCGGGGTCCCGCTCCTGCGGGGATGTCCGCAATCGGGCGCCTCTGCGCGAACCATAGTCTTAAGGCGTCGCTGATGCAGCGTCTGCCGGTACGGTGGCATCGACCAGCGGCGGCGGGGCCGGGCGGCTGTCGAGCATGGTGGCGGCTTCATCGAGCGCGCGGGCTTCGCCGCGGGTGACGCCGCCGGGGCCGGGGTCGCTGTCCTGCTGGCAGGCGGCCAGCGGCAGCATGAGGGCAAGGGCCAAGGCTGTGCGCATGGTCAGATAAGGGATCGGGGCGCGACGGGTGCGTGCACCGCGTCGCGCCCCGGGCCTGTTACATCTTGGGGTTGCTGTTGGTGCCACCGTTCGCGCTGGCGTCGCCAGCTTCGGCAGCAGCTGCGGCGGCCTTGGCGGCGTCGGCTGCTGCGGCGGCGTTGTCGGCCGCGCTGCGGGCGGCGTCTTCGGCGGTCTGCGCAGCCGCGCTGGGATCGGCAGCAGGGGCATCGACCGGGGCCGGGGCGGCAGCCGAGACATCGGTTGCGGGCAGTTCGTCGGCCGGCATTTCCACGTTGTCGGGCGAGGCTTCCGTCGAGGCATCGTCCGAACGGCCGCAGGCGGAGAGCGACAGCGCGGCGGCGACCAGGGCGGCGCCAGCAATGGCCGTCGGGAAGAGCTTCTTCATCGTGGGGGCTTCCTTGTTGGTTCCTGTCGGCGCGTGGCCGAACCTTGCCCTATGGGTATTACCGGCGCGCCAGTGTCAAGCCAATGGCAAACTTGGCTGGGCATCCTTGGGCGATCAGCGCCGTTCGTAAGGGTTGCTTACGGATATAAAGAACTCTTTATATGGATTGACCGATATAAAGGTTGCTTTATATGCCATTGCTCATGAACCTGCTCGAATCCTTGCGCGCCCTGGCAGATCCCACGCGCCTGCGCATCATGCGCCTTCTGGCCAGCATGGAACTGGCCGTGGGGGAGCTTGCGCAGGTGCTGGGGCAAAGCCAGCCACGCGTCTCGCGCCATGTGAAGATCCTGTGCGATGCGGGCCTGGCCGAACGCCGGCGCGAGGGCGGCTGGGTGTTCCTGCGCGCGGCCATTGCCGAAGGAACTGCCCGCCGCGCGGCGCCCTCGGCGCTCGGCACGGCGCTGGCCCGCGTGCTTGCCGCGGCCGAGGCGGAGGATGCCGAGTTTGCCCGCGAAGTGCGCGAGGATCGCCAGCATCTCGACGCGATCCGCGCCACGCGCGAGGCGAGCGCAGCCGAATACTTTGCCCGCCACGCCGCCGATTGGGACCAGCTGCGCAGCCTGCACATTGCCGATGGCCCGGTGGAAGCCGCACTGCTCGGCCTGCTCGATGCAGCCGGCGCGGGCCAGCCGCTTGGCCACCTGCTCGACGTGGGCACGGGCACCGGCCGCATGGCGCAATTGCTCGCGCCGCGTACCAGCCATGTCACCGCGCTCGACAAGAGCCCGGAAATGCTGCGCCTGGCGCGCACGCGGCTACAGGGCCTGCCGGCGGGGCAGGTCGATCTGGTGCAGGGGGATTTCCTGTCCCTGCCGTTTGCCGATGGCGTGTTCGACACGGTGCTGTTCCACCAGGTGCTGCACTATGCCCTGGCGCCCGAGGCCGTGCTGGCCGAGGCCGCACGCGTGACGGCGCCGGGCGGGCGCATCGCCGTGGTCGATTTCGCCGCGCACGATCGCGAGGAGCTGCGCCTGGCCCATGCCCATGCGCGCCTGGGCTTTTCCGATGCGCAGATGGCCAAGCTGCTGGGTGATGCCGGGTTCACCCCGCTCGCCGAGCAGGCGCTGGCCGGGCACGAACTGATCGTCAAGCTGTGGACGGCCCGGCGCCGCGATGCCGCCGCCGCCGCGTCCCCCGCTTCCGCCTTTACCAAGAGCTGAGACCCATGACCCGCTACGACCAGTTGCGCGAGGCGCGCACCGCGCTCGATACCCCGCTTTTTGCCGGCCTGCCCGGCGATATCCGGGTGAGCTTCGAATTCTTCCCGCCCAAGACCGATGCGCTGATGGCCCAGCTGTGGGACGTGGTGCAGACGCTGGCGCCGCTGCGCCCCGAATTCGTCTCGGTCACCTATGGCGCGGGCGGCTCCACCCGCGACCGCACGCATGACACCGTCGCCCGCATCATCCGCGAGGCACGCCTGCCGGCCGCGGCACACCTCACCTGCGTCGATGCTAGCAAGGCCGAAATCCGCGCCGTGGCGGAAGCCTATTGGGAAGCGGGCGTGCGCCACATCGTCGCCCTGCGCGGAGACATGGGCGCGCCCGGCGTGCCGTTTACCCCGCATCCCGATGGCTATGCCAATGCCGCCGAACTGGTGGCCGGGCTCAAGGACATTGCCCCATTCGACATTTCGGTGGCGGCCTATCCTGAATGCCACCCGGATTCGCCTGACGTCCAGGCCGATATCGACAACCTCAAGCGCAAGCTCGATGCCGGTGCCAGCCGCGCCATCAGCCAGTTCTTCTTCGAGCCGGAAACCTTCTTCCGTTTCCAGGACAAGCTGGCCGCGGCCGGGATCGATGCGCCGGTGCTGCCCGGCATCCTGCCAGTGTCCAACTTTGCCCAGACGCGCAAGTTTGCCGCTGCCTGTGGCGCGGCACTGCCGGCCTGGATGGAAAGCCTGTTTGCCGGGCTCGACACCCACCCCGCCTCGCGCCAGCTGGTGGCGGCTACGGTGTCGGCCGAGTTCTGCCGGCGCCTCTATGCCGGTGGCGTGCGCGATTTCCACTTCTACACGCTCAACCGTGCCGAGTTGAGCTATGCCATCTGCCATCTGCTGGGCCGCCGCCCGCACGGCGCCGCCGGCCTGGAGAATGCCGCATGACCGATCTTGCCCCCAGCCCGGCGCGGGCCGCGCTGTTTGATCAGGCGCGCCAGCGTATCCTGATCACCGATGGCGCCTTTGGCACCGAGATCCAGAACCGCAAGCTGACCGAGGCGGATTATGCCGGCAGCCTCGGCCTGGGCCACGACCAGAAGGGCAACAACGATATCCTGGCGCTGACGCGGCCCGACGTGCCCGAGGCCATCCACCGCGCCTATTTCGAGGCCGGCGCCGACATTGCCGAAACCAACACCTTTTCGGCCAACCGCATCAGCCAGGCCGATTATGGCGCCGAACATCTCGTGCGCGAGATCAACCTGCAATCGGCCGCCCTGGCGCGCCGGGTTGCCGATGAATTCACCGCGCGCGATGGCCGTCCGCGCTTTGTGGCGGGCGCCATCGGCCCCACCAACAAGACGCTCTCGCTCTCGCCCGATGTCAACGATCCCGGCTATCGCGAGATCGACTGGGACTTCCTGGTCGAGGTCTATCGCGAGCAGGCCGAGGCGCTGGTCGAAGGCGGCGCCGATTTCATCCTGGTCGAAACCGTGTTCGACACGCTCAACTGCAAGGCCGCGATCATGGCGGTCAAGCAACTGGAGCGGCAACTGGGCCGCGAAGTGCCGATCATGCTGTCGATGACGCTGACCGACCTTTCGGGTCGCAACCTGTCGGGCCATACGGTGGAAGCGTTCTGGTATGCCGTGCGCCACGCCCGCCCGGTGACCGTGGGCCTCAATTGCTCGTTCGGCGCCACCCAGTTGCGCCCGCATGTCAAGGCACTGGCCGAAATCGCCGACACGCTGATCATGATCTATCCCAACGCCGGCCTGCCCAACGAACTGGGCCAGTATGACGAAGAGCCCGAGACGACCGCCGGGCTGGTGGGCGAATGGGCCGTGGCCGGCCAGGTCAACGTGCTGGGCGGCTGCTGTGGTTCCACGCCCGCGCATATCGCCGCCATGGCGCGCAAGGTCAGTGGCCTTGCCCCGCGCAGCCTGGCCACGCCCGAACCGCTGACCCGCCTTGCCGGCCTCGAACCCTTTGTGATGATCAAGTGATGACCCAAACCAGCAATTCCGGCTCGCGTTTCGTCAATGTGGGCGAGCGTACCAATGTCACCGGCTCGGCCGCGTTCAAGAAGCTGATCCTGGCCGGCGACTATGCCAAGGCGGTGGACGTGGCGCGCCAGCAGGTGGAAAACGGCGCCCAGGTCATCGACGTCAACATGGACGAGGGCCTGCTCGACGCGGTCGAGGCGATGACCACCTACCTCAAGCTGATCGCCGCCGAGCCCGATATCGCGCGGGTGCCGGTGATGATCGACAGCTCCAAGTGGGAGGTGATCGAGGCCGGCCTGAAATGCGTTTCGGGCAAGCCGATCGTCAATTCGATCTCGATGAAGGAAGGCGAAGACGCATTCCTCCATCATGCCCGCCTGTGCATGGATTATGGCGCCGCCGTGGTCGTCATGGCGTTTGACGAAAAGGGCCAGGCCGACACGCGCGAGCGCAAGGTGGAAATCTGCTGCCGCGCCTATGACCTCTTGATGGGAATCGGTTTCCCGCCCGAAGACGTGATCTTCGATCCCAACGTCTTTGCCGTGGCCACGGGGATCGAGGAGCATGACCGCTATGCGCTCGATTTCATCGAGGCGACGCGCGAGATCAAGGAACGCTGCCCGCACGTGCATATCTCGGGCGGCCTGTCGAACCTCTCGTTCAGCTTCCGAGGCAACGAGACGGTGCGCCGCGCCATGCACTCGGTGTTCCTCTACCACGCCATCCCCGCCGGCATGGACATGGCCATCGTCAATGCCGGGCAGCTCGACATCTACGACCAGATCGACCCGGTCCTGCGCGATGCCTGCGAAGACGTGCTGCTCATGCGCCACCCTGATGCGACCGAGCGCCTCATCGCGCTGGCCGAAAGCTTCAAGGGCAAGGACAAGGCGGCAGAAAAGGCCGCCGAGGAATGGCGCGGCTGGGATGTGGTGCGCCGCCTGGAACATGCCCTGGTGAAGGGCATGGACCAGCATATCGTCGAAGACACCGAAGAAGCCCGCGCCGCGATTGCCGCGCGCGGCGGCCGCCCGATCGAAGTGATCGAAGGCCCGCTGATGGAGGGCATGAACACGGTTGGCGACCTGTTCGGCTCGGGCAAGATGTTCCTGCCGCAGGTGGTGAAATCGGCCCGCGTGATGAAAAAGGCCGTGGCCCACCTGATCCCCTATATCGAGGCGGAAAAGGAAGCCGGCGCCAAGGCCAAGGGCCGCATCGTCATGGCCACCGTCAAGGGCGACGTCCACGATATCGGCAAGAACATCGTCGGCGTCGTGCTTCAGTGCAATGGCTATGAAGTGATCGACCTCGGCGTCATGGTGCCGTGGTCCAAGATCCTCGACACCGCGCGCGAGCAGGATGCCGATATCATCGGCCTGTCCGGCCTGATCACTCCCTCGCTCGACGAGATGGTGACCGTGGCCGAGGAAATGCAGCGCGCCGGGATGACCATTCCGCTGCTGATCGGCGGGGCCACCACCAGCAAGGTCCATACCGCGCTGCGTATCGATCCCGCCTATGACGGGCCCGTGGTCCACGTGCTCGACGCCAGCCGCGCGGTGGGCGTTGCCAGCCAGCTCTTGTCCGATACCCAGGCCGAAGGCTTCATTGCCGCCACGGCCGACGAATACCAGCACGTGCGCGATGCCCGTGCGGGCAAGGGTGGCTCCAAGCTGCTGAGCCTCGAAGACGCGCGCGCCAATGGCTTTGCTGCCGAATTCGCACACAAGCCGGCGCCGCCGGCGCAGCCCGGGCTGCACGTCTTTGCCCAATGGGATCTGGCCGATCTGGTCGAATGCTTTGACTGGACGCCGTTCTTCCGCGCCTGGGAACTGGCGGGCACCTATCCGGCGATCCTGGATGATGCCGTGGTGGGTGAAAGCGCGCGCAGTCTCTATGCCGATGCCCGCGCCATGCTCGACAAGATCGTTGCCGAAAAGTGGCTGACGGCCAAGGGCGTCTGCGGCTTCTGGCCGGCGGCGCGCCATGGCGACGATGTGGTGCTGCATCCCGATGACGACGAGCAGATGGTACGCCTGCCGTTCCTGCGCCAGCAGTTCGCCAAGAGCCGGGGCCGCGCCAACTATTGCCTGGCTGATTTCATCGATCCGGCGGGCGACTGGCTGGGCGGCTTTGCCGTGGGCATCCACGGCATCGAGCCGCACCTGGCGCGCTTCCAGGCCGGGCACGATGATTATTCCGACATCCTGCTCAAGGCGCTCGCCGACCGATTTGCCGAGGCCTTTGCCGAACGGCTGCACCAATATGTCCGCACCACGCTGTGGGGCTATGCCCCTGGTGAGCAGCTGACCAACGAGGCGCTGATCCGCGAGGAATATCGCGGCATCCGCCCCGCGCCGGGCTATCCGGCCTGCCCCGACCACAGCCTCAAGCCGATCCTGTTCGACCTGCTCGATGCGCCGGGCAATGCCGGGATCGTCCTGACCGAAAGCCAGGCCATGCTGCCCACCGCGGCGGTCTCGGGCTTCTATTTCGCCCACCCCGACAGCCAGTATTTTGGCGTGGCCACGATCGGCCGCGATCAGCTGGCCGATTACGCCGGGCGGCGCGGGGTGGATCTGGCCGTGGCAGAACGCTGGCTACGCCCCAACCTGGATTGATCGGGCAGGGAGGCCCCCTCCGCTCGGGCGAGGGGGCCTATCCCTTTAGGGATGCACGGGCTTTTCGTCCGCGTAGATCGCCACTTCGGGCGCCTGCTTGCTGCTGATCGAGCCGCGGAACATGCCGGCGGTGTTGAGGGCAAAGCCCACGTGCCCATCGCGGTCCATGGCGATCAACCCGCCATCGCCGCCGATTTCGGCGATTTCGTCGATCGTGTCCTGCGCAGCTTCGCCGACCTTTTCGTCGCGCCAGGCGATACGGTCACACACCTGGCGGCCGGCGGATTGGCGAATGAAGTATTCACCCGTGCCGGTGGCTGACACCGCGCAATTGCCATCGATCGCATAGGTGCCCGCGCCGATCAGCGGGGAATCGCCGATGCGGCCCCAGCGCTTGCCGGTAAGCCCGCCGGTGGACGTGGCCGCGGCAAGATGGCCGTGGACATCGCGCGCAACCGCGCCAACCGTGCCATAGCGGTGCTCGGGCCGCGGCGTGGCATCGAGCACGCGCGGCGACAGCGCGCTGACGTGTTCCTTCTTCCACTCCAGATAGTCGTTCCAGCGCTTTTGCGTGAAGAAGTACTTGGGATCGACCTGCTCGATGCCCTGTTCACGGGCAAACTGGTCGGCGCCCGCGCCGGCCAGCAGCACGTGGCGGGAATGCTCCATCACGGCGCGCGCGGCGCGGATCGGGTTCTTGGTGGTGGTCAGCGCGGCCACGGCACCTGCTTCGCCGGTGCTGCCATCCATGATCGCGGCGTCGAGCTGGTTCTTGCCCTCGGCATCGAACACCGCCCCGCGTCCGGCGTTGAACTGCGGATCGTCTTCCATCACGCGCACGGCCGCTTCGACCGCATCGAGGCTCGATCCCCCGGCCTTGAGCACGGCCGAGCCGGCGGCCAGCGCAGCCTTGAGCCCGGCGCGATACGAGGCATCTTCGGCCGGCGTGGTTTCCCCGCGCGGCGCGGCGCCCGCGCCACCGTGAATGGCCAGCGACCAGCCGGAATCGGCCGGATAGGGCACGCCGGCCAGCTTGCCATCCTTGACGCTGGCCGTGCCGGCAAAGGCCGGCGCCGTCACCGTCAGGGTGCCCAGGTCCAGCACGCTGTCTGGGCCGATCCCGGTCACCGTGATCGCCGGCCAATCGAGCGGCTGGCCGGGGCGGGCCCCCGGCGCGCCGACCGGCTGCACCAGCCAGGCATAAGTTCCGGGCGGCCCCTTGAGCCGTGCCTTGCCGGCGCCATCGACGATCAGCGAGGCGCCTTCGTCCACGCCCAGGCCTACGGCAGCCTTGTCGGCCGTGGTCGCGCGGGTCTTGGCCACGAAAGCGATCAGGCGGCCGAGCCGGTCACGCCGGGTGAAATGGGTGTCGGTGACGACATGGTCCATGCGCGGCAGGTGCAGGAAATCCTCCACCATCGTCACCCCCTCGCCCAGGGGATCGCGCAAGGCCGGGCCTGACGTGGCGCTGCCGCCGTCCATCGCGCCATAGACATGCGCGCCCAGGATCGCGAGGCCAGCACTGGTGCCGCCGATCGGGTGGCCGCTCGCAGCCAGCCGGTTGAGCGCGGTGGCCAGCGGCGTGCCCTGCCAGAACCGCACATAGCGGGCCTGGTCACCCCCGGCGATGTAGATGCCATCGGCCTTGGCCACGGCGGCCAGCACCACCGGATCGCTTGCCGCCTTGCGATCATCGAACACGAAGGTTTCGACCGAAGTGACGCCGCCGATGCTGTGCATGAATTCGTCACCGGCATCGCCTGCGCCCGATGCGCGCAGCACCACGATGTGGCCATGGCCGGCCTGCGCCACGAACCAGCGGAAGGCATCGCTGTCCCATTCGCCGCCGCCGGCAAGCAGCAGGCCCGGTGCCACCTTGGCCGGGGTAGGGGCGGCGAGGTCACCGATGACATAGCGGGTATAGCCCGCTTCCGAGGCGCTTGCCGCGCCGCTGGCCATGGCCAGCACACTTGCCACTGTGATCAAGCCCCGGCGCCAAAACTGCATTTTCAAGCCCCTCGTTTGCCGTTCGCGGCTGTGGTTAGCGTGTAACACTTGCGATTCATACTGAATTAGTTGGTGATTTGACGTTGCAAGTGGTTGTCACCTGCAACCATAACCGCCCTATCGAAGCGCGATCACAGGGGGCTGTCAACAATGCGCACGTCAAAAGCTTGGTTGGTTGCAGGGTGTGCATGGGGCGGCCTGGCCCTGGCCGGGGCGCTTCATGCGCAAGAGGCGCCCGCCGGCACGCCGGCGATCACCCAGTTGCCATCCTCCTCCGCCACGCCGGACCAGGCGGCTACGCCCGAAAGCGCGATCGTCGTGCTGGGCAGCCGCATTCCGCGCGTGGAAATGGAAGGGCCCGCGCCTGTCACGGCCGTGACCGCGCAGGACATTCTGCGCAACGGCTATCAGTCGGTGCCCGATCTGCTGCGCGCGCTCACGCAGAATGGCGGCGAGACGCAAAGCCAGCAATCGGGCAATGGCGCGGCGTTTACGCCCGGCGCGCAGCAGGTGGACTTGCGCGGGCTTGGCCCCAATCACACCCTGGTGCTGGTCAACGGGCGGCGGATTGCCGATTTCCCCCTGCCGTTCAATGGGCAGAGCAATTTCACCGACATTTCCAACATTCCGGTCGGCCTGATCGAGCGGGTGGAAGTGTTGAGCGGCAGTGCCTCGGCGATCTATGGCTCTGACGCGATTTCGGGCGTGGTCAATTTCCAGCTCAAGAAAAGCGTCGATGGCACGCGGATCGACTATCGCTATGGCGATACCCAGCACGGCGGCGGCGCCTCGCACCGCCTGACGCTGACGACCGGCTGGAATGCCGGCGCGTTTCACGGCGTGATCGGGGTGGAAGGCCTCTATCAAAAGCCGCTGTGGCAGTATCAGCGCGCGCGGCAGGATTCTGTGTTGGACGATCCGGTCGGCGGGCTGGCGCGCCGCACGTTCCTGCGCACCGATGAATATACCGACTACCTCGATCCTGGCGCTGCCACCTGCGCCAGCCTGGCGCACCTCAACGGCGGCAGCACGATCTATGCCAGCCGCCCGCGCTATGGCGCCGATGGCGGGCCGGGATACTACTGCGGCTCCAACAGCTCGGTCGCCTATGGCACGATGATTTCAGAGCGCAAATCGGTGAACGCCTTTGGCGCGATCGGGCTCGACCTGCCGGGTGGCATGGAACTGTTCACCGATTTCCAGGCCAGCTACAGCAAGGTGGCGCTGCTGCCCGATGTGCTGACCTGGTATTACGAAACCGCCGACGGCAACCAGGAGGGCACGTTCTACAACACGCAGATGCCCACCAGCCTCAATCCGACCAAGCTGGACAACTGGTATCGCCAGTTCACGCCCGAGGAAATGGGTGGCCTGCGCAATGGCATGACGCGCAACCGCTCGGTCAGCTTCACCGTCACGCCGGGCCTGCGCGGCAAGTTCGGCAAGAACCAGGCCTGGGCCTATGAGCTGTCGTTCAACCACTCGGAATACCGCAGCAAGGTATCGTTCCCGCAGGTGGTGATCTCCAAGGCCAATGCCTTTTTCCTGGGCCAGCAGCAAGGCGTTGACCCCGATAGCGGCTATGCGGTGTTTTCGGCCGATCCGGCGCGCTTCTATACACCGCTCACCACGTCACAGTATAATTCGATCACCGAAAACGCGATCTATCACCCGCGTTCCTATACCGACAACCTCGCGTTCAGCCTGACCAACGGCGACGTCCTGCGCCTGCCGGCAGGGGCCGTGGGCGTGGCGCTGGTGGGCGAATATGGCGGGCAGGGCTATGACCTGCGGCCCGATCCCAAGGCGCTGGAGCACTATTACGTCGGCCTGACCGACAGCGACGGCAAGGGCAGCCGTCGCCACTGGGCGCTGGGCGGCGAACTGCGCGTGCCGGTGCTCTCGTTCCTGCAACTCTCCGGCGCGGCGCGCTATGACCATTTCCACGTGGTCGACAACAGCTTTGGCAAGGCGACCTGGAACCTGGGGGCCGAACTGCGCCCGACCAGCCGCCTGCTGCTGCGCGGCGCGATGGGCACGGGCTTTCGCGCGCCCGATCTGCACTATGTGTTCTCGGGCAATGGCGACACCCACCCCGATGGCACCGATTACCTGACCTGCCGGCGTGAGAATCCCGGCGCCACCTATAGCCAGTGCGACGATTACGATGTTGGCATCACCAGCCACCGCAGCGGCAACCGCGCGCTCAAGCCCGAAACCAGCAAGTCGATCAATGCCGGGGTGTTCTGGCAGCCGGATCGCGCCGTCGATCTTTCGGTCGATTACTTCAAGGTCACGCTGGAAAACCAGGTGCTGGATCTCAGCAAGGATGAACTGCTGCGCCGCGAATCCGATTGCGTGCTGGGCGAAACGGTCTCGGGGGCGGCCGTCAACGCCAGTTCACCCACTTGCCTCGATGCGATCGCGCGGGTGCAGCGCTATGCGTCCGGCGCGTTTGCAGGGCAGCTCCAGGGGGTTTACGTCAACCCGATCAACGTGGCGCGCGAACAGACTGACGGCATCGACGTGGCGTTCCACTGGCGCGCCGCAGAAATCCAGGGACTGGGCTTCCTCAGCTTTGCGCTGGGCTACACCTATGTGTTCAACCACACGTTCCGCCAGTATGCCGGCGACGCGGTGATCAACAAGCTGGCCTATGACAGCGGCTATGACATCCCGCGTGACAAGGGCACGGCCAGCCTCACCCTGGTCAACGGCAAGTTCACCACCACGCTCCAGGGCCAGATGCTGGGCCGGTTGCCCAACTATGACGAAACGGCGTTCATCAAGCCGACCACCACGTTCAATCTCTCGGCCCAGTACAAGATCACCGACCATGTCCAGGTTTCGGGCACGGTGACCAACCTGTTCGACACCAGCCCCAATGTCGACCGCACCTATGGCAGCTATCCCTATTACGACATCTCGTGGTTCGATGGCGTGGGGCGCAGCTTCTATCTGCAGTTGACGTGGAAGCTGGGCGGGAAGGGGCTGTAACCGACAAGGCAAATGCAACAGCGGGCGGCGTGCCGGTGCACGCCGCCCGCTGCGGGTTGGTCAGCCTGCTATCTGCGGCTTAGCGGCAGATGCGCACGCGTTCGTGATGGCGCCACACGATGCGGCAATCGCGATTGTAGCCGTGGCGCTCCCAGCGGCGGCTTTCCCAGCGCCGGCTTTCCCAGCCGCGCCGGTCGCCCCAGCCGCGGTGTTCGCCGCGATGGTCCCATCCGCGATTGTCCCAGCGATGGTTGTGCTCCCAACCGCGCGGATGGGCCTGCGCGGCAGCGGGGGTAAGCAGCGCGGCAGCCAGGGCCACGCCAGCGATCTTGGTCAGTTTGGCTAGCATCGTGTTCTTCCTGCGTTAGGTCCTCAACGTAGGAAAAAACGTCTGCGCCTTTCAGGATGTTCCCAGTCTGAACGGGTTATACCACCTGCGTACAGACTCTGCGCAGATTCTGCCGTCAGCCGCACTGGCCGCGATGCAGCAGCTTCTGGTCAGCGAGAACCAGCGCCATCATCGCTTCCACCACCGGCACGCCGCGAATGCCCACGCACGGGTCGTGGCGCCCCTTGGTGAACAGGTCGGTCGCCTCGCCATCGCGGGTGATCGTGGGCATGGGGGTGAGGATCGAAGAGGTCGGCTTGAACGCCACGCGCACCGTTACCGGCTGGCCGGTGGAAATGCCCCCGGCAATGCCGCCGGCATGGTTGGCCAGGAATTGCGGGCCAGCCATGGGGGTGGGGTTCCCGCCATCTTCGCGCGGACGCATCGGATCGGCATTGCCTTCGCCGGTATTGGCGGCCGCGGCAAAGCCATCGCCGATTTCCACGCCCTTGACCGCGTTGATGCCCATCATGGCATGGGCCAGTTCGGCGTCCAGCTTGGCATAGAGCGGCGCGCCCCAGCCGGCGGGCACCCCCGTGGCCACGCATTCCACCACGGCGCCCAGCGAAGAGCCGGCCTTGCGCGCCTTGTCCACCAGGGCTTCCCAGCGCGCGGCGGCCTGGGCATCGGGGCAGAAGAACGGATTCTGGCCGATCTGCGCGGCATCGAAATTGGCCAGGTCGATGGCATCGCCACCGATCGCGCTGACCCAGGCGAGGATCGTCACTTCCGGGATCACCAGCCGCGCCACGCCACCTGCAGCCACGCGCGCGGCGGTTTCGCGGGCCGAAGACCGCCCGCCACCGCGATAATCGCGAAAGCCGTACTTGGCATCATAGGCATAGTCGGCATGGCCCGGGCGATAGGCCTTGGCCACCTCGGAATAGTCCTTGGAGCGCTGGTCGGTGTTCTCGATCATCAGGCTGATCGGCGTGCCGGTGGTGCGCCCCTCGAACACGCCGGAAAGGATCTTCACCTGGTCGGGCTCGTTGCGCTGCGTGGTAAAGCGCGACTGGCCCGGACGGCGCGCGTCCAGATAGGGTTGGATCATCCCTTCGTCGATCGCCAGCCCCGGCGGGCAGCCATCCACCACGGCGCCCAGCGCCGGCCCATGGCTTTCCCCCCAGGTGGTGAAGCGGAACAGGTGTCCGAAGGAATTGATGCTCATGGCGCCCGGCTCTGTCCCAAGCCGTGGCAAAAGTCCACCGCTTCAAAACTCGTCCCAGTCTTCCCCGCCGACCACGCGCGCGGGCGGCGGGGCAGGCGATGCCGCCGGGGTGACATTTGGCGGCGGGGGCAGCGCGGCGGCTGGCGCCGGGTCGGCATCGGCGGTGGCGGCCACGTGCGCCAGCCGGGGCCCGGGCATCGGGCGCGCCGTGCCCTGTATCACCACGCCGCTCAGCGAGTCGCGACGGTCTTCCGGGCGGCCTTGGCTGCGCGTTTCCACATTCCGGGTGCGGAACGTGCCGACCAGTTCCGACAGCTTGGCAGCTTCCGCGGCCAGCGCGCGGGTGGCGGCGCTGGTTTCCTCCACCATCGCGGCGTTCTGCTGCGTGGCGCGGTCCATGTCGTTCACGGCATCATTGACCTGGGCAATGATCTGGGCCTGCCCATCCACCGTGCCGGAAATATCGGCGACCACGCCGTTGATGGCGCCCACCCGGTCGAGGATCTGGCCCAGGATATCGCCGGTCTCGCGCACCAGAGCCACGCCATCGGCAACGTGGGCGCCCGATTTGGCGATCAGTGCCTTGATGTCCTTGGCCGCATCGGCGCTGCGCTGCGCCAGCGCCCGCACTTCGGTCGCCACCACGGCAAAGCCCTTGCCGGCATCGCCCGCCCGCGCCGCTTCCACCCCGGCGTTCAATGCCAGCAGGTTGGTCTGGAAGGCGATGCCATCGATCACGCCGATGATCTGCCCGATTTCCTGGGACGACCCCTCGATCGCGGCCATCGCCGTTACCGCGCGGGTCACCACTTCGCCGCCGTCGCTGGCTTCCTTGTGGGCCTCGGCCACCTGGCGGCTGACATCGCCCGCGCGGCTTGCGGTATCGCGCACGCCGGTGGTCACCTGGCGCACGGCCGCCGCCGTTTCTTCCAGCGTGGCGGCCTGGCGCACGTTGCGCTGGGCCAGATCCTCTGCCGCGCCGCTGATTTCGCCCACCGTGCGCGCCAGCGATGCGGCGCCAACCCGCACCGATCCCAGCGCGCCGGCCAGGATAGCCTGGGTCTGGTTGAAGGTGGCACGCAGCGGTTCGAAATCGGGGGCGAACGGCTTGTCGATGCGGTATTCCAGATCCTTGGCCGCCATGCGATCCAGCCCCTGGGCCAGCGCGCCCACCACCTGTTCCTGCGCCGCATCGGTGGCGCGCTTGGCCAGTGCCGTCTGGCGGAAGACAGCTGCCGCGGCCTCGATCTGGGCCACTTCGCTGCCGTGCGGATCGCCGACGATATCCTGGCTGTAATCGCCATCGGCCATGGCTTGCAGCATGGCCGTGACCCCTGACAGCGGCTGTACCACATCGCGGCGCACGTGGCGCAGCACCCAGGCCACCGTGGCGCCCAGCAACAGCAGCAATATTCCCGTCAGGGCGAGGCCAATGTCCATCAGCCAGCGCGATGTTTCGGTATCGGCAGCAATGTCGGCCTTCATCCGCACGGCAAGCCTGTCCTGCACGTCCTGGAACGCGTCAAAGGCATTGGTGAAATCCTGCTGCGCGGCGCGAAGATCGGCGCCCCCCGCGCCAATCTGCTGGACCAAGGCCCGCGCGGCGGCGGCATAGGCTTTCTGCTTGGTCTCGGTCTCGGCAAACAGCGCCTGTTCGTCGGCCTCATGCTCTGCGGCAAAGACTTGCGCATAGGATGTTTCCAGCGCGGCAATATCCTTGGCAAAGTTGTCCAACTCGGCCTTCCGTGCGGCAGGATCGTTGCGCGCTACGGCATCCTTCACCCGGAACACGTCGCTTTCGCTCGCGTCGTGCTTCATGTCGCCATACATCTGCGTGCGCAGCACCCAGGCCGATGTGGCGAGGTGGTGGGTGCGCGATTGCATCATGATCTGCAGCGAGGTGGAGACCACGATCTGCACCAGGCAGATCGCCACCAAGGCGATCACGCACATCATGACGCTTTGCCGGATCGAGGCGGGCTTGGCAAAAGGCATGCAGATTTCTCCCGGGAAAGGACACGCAAAGGCACGGCAGCGGTGCGACACGGGGATCGAATGGTGTGATGTCTTGCCAGCATCACCTAGGCACGCGTGGCAAATTTCGCGCAAATGCCCGATCAGGATTTTACGCTAAGGCGAAAGAGCAGCAGGCCCGGTCTGTTTGCCCTGCTTCCTCCTGGCCAAGGCGGGCACGCGGCATTATGCGCGGGGCCCATGTACCTCGTCGTGTTCCGCAACCGCAAGCATGCCGGCATCGATGCCGCTGCCTACGCGGCCGATGCCCAGGCGATGGAAGACCTGGCGCGCCGCCAGCCCGGCTTTCGCAGCTTCAAATCCTATGCCGCCGACGATGGCGAAGTGATCGCCCTGTCGGAATGGGACAGCGAAGCGGCGGCACGCGCCTGGCGCACCCAGGCCGATCACGCGCAAGTGCAAGGCCGCGGCCGCGCCGAATACTACGAAAGCTATACCCTGTTCGCCGGCACCCCCAGCCGCATCCACCAATTCGAGAGGACCAAGGCATGAGCCTGACCGTCTACGGCATCCCCAACTGCGAGCAATCAGTTTCTTATGTAGCGGGAAACCGCGCGCATGAATGAGCGTCAGGGGTTACGCAAAGCATCAATGCCTATCAGAGCAGTGAGATAGGCGAACCATAGGACGAGACCGCAGTACATAGCGATAACGATCCAAAAGGATCGGGGGCTATCTTCTCTCGAATACGAGCCGCCTTTCGCACGTACCACGCCCTTGCGAAAGCCGTCGATTACGGCCCACGTACAGACAGCGGGAACGCTGAACCAGACTGCGACAGAGAAGATCACTTTTAGTGCCGTGAGCATATGCGCTAGTCTACGATAAAGAGGTTGTTTTTGCTAGTGATACTGACGCTGCGCCATGCCCACGGTGCTGAGCATCCTGAAGATTATAGAGGACTGAGATGGCGTTAACCATGTACGCGATTCCCAACTGCGACACCGTGAAAAAGGCGCGCACCTGGCTCGATGGGCAGGGGCTGGCCTATACGTTCCACGATTACAAGAAGCAGGGTGCCGATCCGGGCCAGGTGGCGCGCTGGGTGGCGGCGGCGGGGCTGGACAAGGTGCTCAACAAGGCTGGCACCACGTTCCGCAAGCTGCCCGATGCGGACAAGGCCGATCTGACCACGGACAAGGCCGTCGCCCTGATGGTGGCGCAGCCGTCGCTGATCAAGCGGCCGATCGTGGAGCATCCCGGCGGCCTGCTCGTGGGGTTCAAGCAGGCCGAATGGGAGGCTGCGCTAAGCCCTGCGTGACTTAAGCGTGCGTGACCGTGACGATGTAGTTGAGCGCCAGGTCGTCTGACAGGTGCAGGCCCTTGGCCGGGTTCCAGGCGATGCCCTGCGGGTTGCCCATCTTGAGGCCCGCCGCGTCGAGCAGGTCGTGCAGTTCGAGCGGCGTGATGAAATCGTCCCAGTGATGCGTGCCGCGCGGCACCATGCCCAGCCGCTCGGCCGCTTCGACCATCAGCAGGCGTGAGGCCGGGGTGCGGTTGGGGGTGGACAGCACCATCAGCCCGCCCTGGCCCAGGGTTGCCGCGAGGGCGGCCACGAAGGCGGGCTTGTCGGCCACGTGCTCGATCACTTCCATCGAGGTGACGAGGTCGAACCCGGCCAGGTCGAGATCAGCCAGTTCGCCGTGGCGATAATCGATCGCGAGGCCGGCGCCTTGCGCATGGGTGCGCGCGGCAGCGATGTTTTCGGCCGCGGCATCCACAGCGCTCACTGTCGCGCCCATGCGGCACAGCGGCTCTGCCAAGAGGCCCGCGCCACAGCCGACATCGAGCGCGCGCTTGCCCGCCAGGGGGCGCAAGGCCCGGGGATCGGCGCCGAAATGCGTATCGATCGCGGCGCGGATGAATGCCAGGCGCACGGGATTGAGACGGTGGAGCATGGCCGATTGGCCTTTCGGGTCCCACCAGTCGGCCGCCAACTTGCCGAAATGGGCGGCTTCTTCCGGACGGATGGTCTGCGCGTTCAAGGATGTTGCATTGCTCATGCCACCTCCCTAAAGCGCCGCATTCGCATGGTCCATGGGCCATGCGGGCAAGATTCTTTCTTTTGGCAGGTGGACAGGAGCACAAGCGTTGGCCCGGATCGTGATGAAATTCGGCGGCACCTCGATGGCCGGAACCGAGCGAATCCGCCGCGTCGCGCGGATCGTGCAGCGCCAGCAGGCCGCCGGCCACGAAGTGGCCGTGGTGGTTTCGGCCATGGCTGGGGAAACCGATCGCCTGGTCAACTTCTGCCGCGAAGCCAGCGCGCTTTATGATCCTGCGGAATACGATGTGGTGGTGGCCAGCGGCGAGCAGGTGACCTCGGGCCTTCTGGCCATGCATCTCCAGGCGCTGGGCTGCAAGGCGCGCTCGTGGCTGGGCTGGCAATTGCCGGTGCGTACCGATGATGCCTTTTCCAAGGCGCGCATCGAAGGCATCGATTCGGCCGAACTGCTGGCCAGCATGGGCGCGGGCGAAATCGCCGTGATCCCCGGCTTCCAGGGGCTGACCGAGAGCAACCGCATCACCACGCTGGGCCGCGGCGGATCGGATACCTCGGCCGTGGCCGTGGCCGCCGCGATCGGCGCTGATCGCTGCGATATCTATACCGACGTGGACGGGGTCTATACCACCGACCCGCGCATCGTGGCCAAGGCGCGCAAGCTCAAGGCCGTGACCTACGAAGAAATGCTGGAACTGGCCTCGGTCGGTTCCAAGGTCCTGCAAACCCGCTCCGTCTCGCTTGCGATGAAGGAGAATGTGCGGGTGCAGGTGTTGTCATCCTTCATCGACGACGATGCGCCGGCCGCCGACACCATCCCCGGCACGATGATCGTCGCGGACGAGGAACTGGAAGGGTACGAAATGGAACGCCAGCTGATCACCGGCATCGCCGCCGACAAGAACGAGGCCAAGGTCACTCTCACGCGGATCGCGGATCGCCCCGGCGCCGTCGCCTCGATCTTTGCCCCGCTGGCAGAGGCCAACATCAACGTCGACATGATCATCCAGAACATCGCCAAGGACAAGGGCGAGACGGATGTGACCTTCACCTGCCCGCAGGCCGACCTTGCCCGCACCCAGGCCCTGCTTGAAGAGCGCAAGGACCAGATCGGCTGGTATCGCCTGATCGCCGACAGCAAGGTGGCCAAGGTTTCCGTGGTGGGCGTGGGCATGCGCAGCCACGCCGGCGTGGCCAGCACGATGTTCAAGGCGCTGGCTGACCGCGGTATCAATATCCAGGCTATCTCGACCAGCGAAATCAAGGTTTCGGTGCTGATCGATGCCGACGAGGTGGAACTGGCCGTGCGCATCCTGCACACCGCCTACGGCCTCGACGCCCAGTAAGTAGCGGAAAAACGCCCCCTCCTCTTTGCAAGGAGGGGGTTGGGGGTGGTGGAAACTGTGCTCCACCCGCGCGCTGTTTACGCCTTCACCTTCGCGGCAAAGCTCTTGCGCAGCTTCATCAGCTTGGGCGGGATCACCGCCAGGCAATAGGGATTGCGCTGGCCTTCGCCTTCCCAATATTCCTGATGGTAATCCTCGGCCGGATACCACGGGGCGACCGGCTCGATGCTGGTGACAATCGGCGCATCGCGCTCGGCCTGCGCACGGGCGATCCCGGCCTTGGCTTCCTCTTCCTGCGCGGCATCGAGCGGAAACAGCGCCGAGCGGTATTGCGTGCCCACGTCGTTGCCCTGGCGGTTGAGCTGCGTCGGGTCATGCGTCGCGAAAAAGATGTCGAGCAGCTGGCTATAGTCGATCACCGCCGGATCGAACGTCACGCGAATGGCTTCGGCGTGGCCGGTCGTGCCGCTGCACACCTGCTTGTACGTGGGATTTTCGCTGGTGCCGCCGATATAGCCGCTTTCCACGTTTGAAACGCCGATCACATCGCGGAACACCGCTTCGGTGCACCAGAAGCAGCCACCGGCCAGAATGGCCTGGTTGGCGGCGGAGGGGGTGGCGGAGGACGTCGCCATTGCGGGGGAACCCTTTCTGCAAGATTTGCCGCCCAGATAGGAACGGGTAGGGCGCCTGTCATCCTCTGGCGCGCGAATTGCCCGCTGGGGTAGCCCGCTGTCGTTGAATTGACACGCCCGACAGCATAGATGCACGGCCATGACCCAGCTTTCCGTGGCCGCGCTCCAGCTCGCGCTCAACTCGCCCGATGCGGCAGACAACATCGCCGCCGTTTCCGCCCTGGTGGAACAGGCCGCCGCGCAAGGTGCGCAGGTGGTGCTGCCGCCCGAGCTGTTTGCCGGCCCCTATTTCTGCGTGACCGAGGACGAGGCGCGCTTTGCCCTCGCCCATCCGCTCGACCAGGACCCGTCGGTCAAGGCGATGCAGAAGCTGGCCAAGGGCCTGGGCATCGCCATCCCCACCAGCTTTTTCGAGCGGGACGGGCCGCACTACTACAACACCCTGGCGATGATCGACGCCGATGGCGCGATCATGGGCACCTATCGCAAAAGCCACATTCCCGATGGCCCGGGCTATGAGGAAAAGTATTATTTCCGCCCCGGCAATACCGGGTTCAAAGTGTGGGACGTGTTCGGCACGCGCATTGGCGTGGGCGTCTGCTGGGACCAGTGGTATCCCGAATGCGCGCGGGCCATGGCGCTGATGGGTGCGCAGGTGCTGTTCTATCCCACCGCGATCGGCAGCGAGCCCTATGACGCCGATCTCGACACCAGCCGCGTGTGGCGCCGCGCCATGCTTGGCCATGCCGCGTCCAACTGCATGCCGGTGGTCGCCGCCAACCGCATCGGCGTGGAGGAAAACGACCAGGCGTTCTACGGGCACAGCTTCATCGCCAACGAATGGGGCGATTTCCTGGCCGAATATGGCGCGGCGGAAACCGGCGTGCTGGTCGCCACGCTCGATCTCGCTGCCGCCGCCCGGCACCGCGCCGGCATGGGCTTCTTCCGCGATCGCCGCCCGCAGCTTTACACCCGCCTGTCGCAGGATATCTGACCGGGCATGCCCGCCACCGCGCTGCACCGCTACCTGATCGCCCTGGGCTCCAACGTGCGCCACCCGCGCCATGGGGCTCCGGCGCAGGTGCTGCGCGCGGCGGCGCGGGCGCTCGATGATGCGGGCCTGGCGCTGCAGGCGTTCTCGCCGATCATCGCCAGCGCGCCGCTCGGCCCGTCGCGGCGGCGCTATGCCAATGCCTGCGCGGTGATCGCCACCCGGCTCGATCCGCCACAGCTGCTGGCCCAGTTGCAGGGCCTGGAGCATCGCTTCGGCCGCGTGCGCCGCGGCGCCCCGTGGCGGGCGCGCACGCTCGATCTCGATATCGTGCTGTGGTCGGGCGGGGCGCTGGCGGATATTCACGCCAACCTGGTCATCCCGCATCCGGCCTGCCGCCAGCGCCCGTTCGTGATGGGCCCGGCCATGCGCATCGCCCCCGATTGGCGCGACCCGCTCACAGGTTTGGCGACAAAACACCTGGCTTCCCGCTTGACCCGCCGCCGCCCCGCCCCTAGGTGAGCGCACCAACCCAGCGCCAAGCCGCGCCTCGGGGGCCCTTAGCTCAGTCGGTAGAGCAACTGACTTTTAATCAGTAGGTCGCTGGTTCGAATCCAGCAGGGCTCACCAAAAATCCATTTACAAGATTTCGCTGGATTTGGCGCATGCGCCGTGGCTGCGGATGAATGGCTGTCGGCCGTGCCCGGCACTTGATCGGCTCAGACTGACGCCGAAATGAGCGGGGACCGACCCCAGCTACACCACCCCGCGGGACACGATCCCCTCGCCTCTACCCATTGGTGTGTCCGCGTGGTCGACGTTTTCGCTCCCGCCGCAACCGCGTTTCAGCAGTCGAACGTGCTGTGTGCGAACTGTTTTGCGCAGCAGGTATGACGTGCCGCGCAAATTCAACGCGTCAGAGCGTCAAGCCCTCGGTACCAGGCGCCTCATCGGCATCAGCCAGCTTCTGGGCTTCATTGGCGGCCTTGGCGGCGGCGGTCTTGCCGGCGCGGTCGGCCAAGGCTTGCCAGGCGGCCTGGGAGCGCAGGTATTTGTCGCGCTGGTTGGCCAGGCCGCTGTCGCTTGCGGCCTTGGCGCTGAGGGCAACCTGCCTGAGGTAGAAGTCCTGTACTTCGGACATGGTCTTTTCCTTCGGGCGAGGTTGCCGGTTTGGCGTTCAGCCTACCATCTGGGCGACGATGTCGCGCAGTTGCTGCCGGCTCAGCCCGCAAGGGGCAGGCTGCGGGCGCTGGGCGCCGCGCGGGGCCGAGTGATAGCCGGGCAGGGGGTAGGTGGTATGCAGGTTGGAAGTAGAGAACGTGTATTGCGTATTCATGATAGTCCCGGGCGCCTGTCTGGCGCCTTTTATGATTGTTGGGCGTCTACCGCCGTTTGCGCATGGCGGCCGGGCCGCCAGCAATCTTTTCACGATAGACGATACGGCCCTTGGTAAGGTCGTACGGGGTCATTTCGACCCGGACCCGGTCGCCCACGATCGAGCGGATGCGGAATTTGCGCATCTTGCCCGCGGTATAGGCGATGATCCGGTGATCGTTTTCCAGAAGGACGCCGAAGCGTCCATCTGGAAGGATCTCGTCGATTTGGCCGTCAAGGGTCAGCAGATCCTCTTTGGCCATGGGCTCAGACCGACTGCAGGTTGACCGCTGCTTCCTTGCCGCGGCGATCGGTTTCCAGTTCGAAGCGGACGCGCTGGTCCTTGGTCAGCGTGGCCATGCCCGAGCGTTCAACGGCGCTGATGTGGACGAAGCTGTCTGCCCCGCCGCCATCGGGCGCGATGAAGCCATAGCCCTTGTCGGTATTGAAGAATTTCACGGTGCCGGTCAGCATGGGTGTTTCCTTTTCACGAAACAGGAGAACCCGCCGGCAAATGCACCGGCGGAGCTTGTAGCGAGAGAAAGGAAGGATCGGCTTGCCCGTATGAATGACGCGCGAGATGCGCCAGGCATGAGCTTCAAAATCCGTCGCAGGCGACGTTAGCGAAGCCGTATATGGCAAATGGGCGGCGATTTGTCAATGTTACGCCGAAATATGCCAATCTACTTGGCGCTTGCCGCGTAATAGCGGCAGCGTTGCGGCAGTGGCGGGCTGCCGTTCATTGCGGGCAGCCCGGCCATTTGCCGATCGGCGATTCGCCGCGCGCGTCAGCCTGCCAGCATGCCGCCCAGGCGCGCGGTGATGATCGCCTTGGCATCGCCGACGATGCGGTCCACCAGTTCGGCCACGGTCGGCACATCGTGGATCAGGCCCTGGACCATGCCGGCGGTCCAGATGCCGTGCTCGGGATCGCCCGAGATCAACCCTTCGCGCCCGCGCGCGCCCTTTACGAGATGGGCAATCGCCTCGAATGGCTTGCCCTCGCGCTCGATCCGCACGGCTTCTTCGGCCACGCTGTTGCGCGCCACGCGCGCGGTGTTGCGATAGCTGCGGAACAGGAGCGCCGTGGCGCGTTCGTCGTTGGCCACGATCGCCTGCTTGATGCCGTCGTGGATCGGCGCTTCCTGCGTGGCGCAGAACCGCGTGCCCATGTTGATGCCTTCGGCGCCCAGGGCCAGCGCAGCGGCCAGGCCCCGCCCATCGCCAAACCCGCCCGAGGCGATGATCGGAATCTTCACCTTGTCGGCCGTGGCGGGAATCAGGATCAGGCCGGGCACGTCGTCCTCGCCGGGGTGGCCGGCGCATTCGAAGCCGTCGATCGAAATGGCATCCACGCCCATGCGCTCGGCCGAAAGCGCGTGGCGCACCGCCGTGCACTTGTGGATCACCTTGACCCCGGCCGCCTTGAAGGCGGCAACGTGTTCATCGGGGCGATAGCCGGCGGTTTCCACCGCGGTGATCCCGCTTTCGATGATCGCCTGGCGATATTCGGCATAGGGCGGGGGGGTGATCGCCGGCAGGATCGTGAGGTTCACCCCAAAGGGCTTGTCGGTCATCGTGCGGCAGCGCGCGATTTCCCTGGTCAGCGCTTCGGGCGTGGGCTGGGTCAACGCGGTAAGAAAGCCCAGCGCGCCGGCATTGGCTACCGCTGCCACCAGCTCGGCCGTGCCGACCCATTGCATGCCGCCCTGGGCGATCGGGTGTTCCACGCCGAACAGTTCGGTAAAGCGGGTCTTGATCATGGCGGCAGGCAATCCTCTTGGCGTGTTTGCCGGGCAATCTGCCAGCCTTGCGGCACCCTTGTCAATTAACCAACCAACTAAAGCGATGCGCGAAAGCGCCGGCGCGCTCGGCCAATAGTCCAATATCGGCCTGGCCGGCATCATGGCAGGGCTGGTGCAAACAGACTGTGGAGTGGAGGAGTTATGTCGAAACGCCTGATTGCCCCGGCACTTGCTGCCGCGTTCCTGATCGCGGGCAGTGCCCATGCCGCCCCGCCGCCGGCCCCGGCCAGTTGGGCCCGCTGCGCCGTATGCCATGACAATACCAAGGGCGGCCCCAACAAGATCGGGCCCAATCTCTATGGCGTGGTGGGGAAGAAAGCCGGCACGCATGCGGCCAACTTCCGCTATTCCGATGGCCTCAAGAAATCGGGCCTGACGTGGAATGCCGCCACGCTGGACAAGTGGATCGAAAACCCGCGCGCGCTGGTGCCGGGCACGATGATGTCGTTTCCCGGCCTCAAGGATCCGGCCAAGCGGGCCGAACTGGTCGGCTATCTCACCAGCCTCAAGTAACGATCGCATTCCGGATCGCAACCGGACCGGGCCGGGTAGCACGCCGCTACCCGGCCTTTTTCGTTCGCATCGGTCAGCTAGAAGAAGGCGCGGACGAGGGGACGGGCACAAAAAAGGCCGGACAGGCCCGGGGAACTGGGCTGTCCGGCCAATGTCCCGGCGCCTGGAGAGCAAGCGCCGGGGCGGTGATGATCGGTGCCGGGTAAAGGCCGATCAGAAGAAGAGGATGCCGCCCAGGGCGACCGTGTCAGACTTGGCGCTGTTGCCGTTGTGCGCTTCTGCCTTGGCCGAGACATATTCGCCGATCAGGGTGACCCAGCTGGTCAGGCCATAGCGGACCTGGCCGACATAGCTGCTGTTCTTCTTGACCAGCGTGGGCGTGGTGGCCGCATCGACCGCGTTGGCAAAGTCGAGCCGGCTTTCGCCATAGCTGCCGCCGACCGAGATCTTGCCGAACGTGGCCAGGGCCTGCGCATAGAAGCCGTGGCTGTCGCGGGCATGGCCCAGGCCATCGCTGTCGAGCAGGTTGAGCACCGTGGTGCCCAGGCCCTGCGCGGTATAGTAATAGCCCACGGCTGTGACCGGCCCGACCGTCAGCTTGGCGCCCACGTCGAGGCCCTTGCCGGTGTAGCTATAGGCGCTGGCCACGGTATCGTGCTTTTGCGTAATGCCCGAGAGCCACAGGTGCGCGCCAACCGGGCCCAGCTTGCCATCATAGGTCAGCTTGGCCTGGAAGCCGGGGCTGCCGTTCTGTTCGGCCGGGCCCGTGAGCGAGCTCAACGGCTGGAACACGCCAAACGCCGCCTTGAAGCCCGAGAAGCCGGGCGTGGTGTAGGTGATCTGCGGCTGGAAATCGGTGTAGATATAGCCCGATCCGATGCGGCCCAGCGTGGTGTTGGCCGGTGCCACGTTGCCACCGGGCGCGCCCGAGGACAGCAGCGTGATATCGTTGAGAATGGCGTCAGAGCCGAACAGGCCGATATCGCGGCCGATCTTGATCTCGCCAAAGCCGGCGCGGCCAAACGTGAGATAGGTCTGGCGGAAATCGATGCCCGAGGTGGCGAGCGCGGTGGGCTGGCCGCCGTTGTTGGCGCCCAGCGTGCCCCAGGCTGCGCTGTTGATGCCCGGATACATGCCAAAGTGCGCGCCCACGTCCCAGCCGCCCTGGTGCGTGGTGGCTTCCACCTTGAGGAAGCCGGGCAGCAGGCCGTTGCGCACCGACGAGGTGCTGTTGCCGCCGACATTGGCGATGCCACCGGCCACCGCCGTGCGGGCAGACGGCGTCTGCGGATTGTCGTGCACGTAAAAGCCGTTGACCGAGCCCGAGAAGCTCAGCGTTACATCGCCCACTTCCAGGCCGACGCCGCTCGCCGTGCGGCGCACGAAGCGGTCGCTGTCGGGTGCGGCGGCGGCTACCGGCGCTGCTGCCGGTGCGGCGCTGGCCGCTGCCGGCGCGGCATTCTCCGCTTCGTCTTCGCGCAGCAGCTGCTGGTATTCCTCGTCAGAGAGGATGCCCTTCTCATGCAGCCGCTTGAGCAGTGCGGCCGATGTGCCGGCCATGGCGGGCGCGGCGCCCAACGTCATCCCCAGCGCAGTCGTCGCGGCGAGCAAAGCGCGCGCCAGCCCCTTTTTTGCCTTCATTGGTCCATCCCCTGCCATCGTTTTCTTGCCCCAAAGGGCAGGCGGAACGATGCGCCGGGGCGGCCTTGCGCGAAATTGGACTATGGTTCTCGTTCCAAGGAACTACGCATGTTTGCGGCCCAAGATCCTCCCCCACCCCGTGGGGGAGGTGGCAGCCCGCAGGGCTGTCGGAGGGGGTTGGATTATCGCGCCAAAGCTGCGTTGCGTGGGACTTAATTGCCCCAAGTTTCAATGCTGCAATCGCCGAACAAATGCATGTGATAAACCACGCTGCCCGTGGGCGCGCGCACCAATGCGACCCACACGGAGCCGTCTGGATCGCCACTTGGGTAGAGCGTTTCGTGATGCACCACGGGCACGAATCGCAAGTCTGCGACATCCTCATGGCGGGACCTGTCTTTCATATGGGAATAAGCAGGTTCAAGAATGGCGACGACTTCCTGATCGGAAAGCCGCGTGCATCGGGTTTTGGCCAAATTGTAGTCAATACCGAGCGCTATGACCAAAGCGGCGGATATCCATGCCAAGACTTTAACGCGTCGCTGCATGCTGCGGTGTTCGCCTCATCATCTGGCATTGGCAATGTAAATCTGGTTCGACGATAAGGTTCGTTAAAGTATTTAAGCGGCAATCGCCGCCTCACCCCCCACCCCGTGGGGGAGATGGCAGCCCGCAGGGCCGACGAAGGGGGCAGCCGTTCAAAAGCGCTAACCTGCTGCTACCAATAGCCTAGCGCTACATGCTCGACCTTTTGCCAGCGTCCGTCGTGGCGACGAAAGGCATATGCTCCAATGCTTCCGCTCGGGCTGCTATAGGTCACGAAGGCGAAGTTGGCTGTGTATTTGGGACGGTCTATGTCTGCTGGGCAGTTGCCGGGTGAGCCGGTTCCAAAGAACGAGCTTTCTTCTTTTTTGGCCAATTGCCATTTTATCGCGATGCTTGCGGCTGCCGCCCGGACTTCTGAATTACGGAAAGACTCGGGTAGTAGTAATGCAGGCGGTCCGGGCTCGCCATCGGCGAGGAAAATCTGCGTCTGGCCTACGCGAAGACAAGAAGAAAAAGGCGCAACTATTGAGGACACCTGATCGATCAAAGTGTCGCCCGTTCGCGGCACGCAACCGCTCAGCAATATCGATCCTGCGGGCACCAACCACTTCATGGTGGTAGGTTTATACCGAACGAACATGTCTGCAAAGTGCCGGGGTATGCGGTGGTCGTTTCCCGCCGCCAGCAAACACTAACTCCCCTCAATCCCCCACCACGGCCCCCCAGGGCGCCACGCCTGCCGGCACCGTGGCAATGGTCTGCCCCGCCGCCAGGTCCACCACCGAAACATCGTTCGATAGCCCATTGGCGGTATAGGCCCGCGTGCCGTCGGCATTGAGCGCCAGGTGCCACACGCGTTTGCCCACCGGGATCGTGGTCTTGACCGCGTGGCTGGCCACATCGACCAGGGCGATGCGATCGGCCCGGCCGAGCGCGACCACGGCGGTCTTGCCATCGGGGGTGAAGCGGATGCCGCAGGGCATGATCTTGTAATCGGCCACGCCGGGGATCGCGAAGTGGATCGTCGCCGTGATTGCGCGGGTCTGCGGATCGGCGATCTGCACCACGCCGCCCACTTCGGCCGCGATCCACAGCTGCTTGCCATCGGCGGTGAACTCCACGTGCCGCGGGCGCTTTTCGGTTTCCATGGTGGAAACCACCGCGTGGCTGGCCAGGTCGATCCAGCTTACCGCGTTGTCTTCTTCCGAGGTGACGACCAGCCACTTGCCGTCCGGGCTTTGCGCAATGCCTTCCGGTTCCTTGCCGACCGAAACCTGGAACGCCACGCGCCCGCTGGCGAGGTCGATCGCGCTGACGGCGGCATCGTTTTCGTTGGCCACGAACACGGTCTTGCCATCCTGGCTCAGGAAGAACTGTTCCGGGTCTTGCCCCGCGCCGATTTCGCGCAGGATCTTGCCGGTCTGGCGGTCGATCACCTTGACCGCGTTGTCGTTGCTCACGCAGACCAGCACGAAGCGCCCGTCCTTTGACAGGGTGATGCCGCGCGGGCGTTCGCCCACCGGCCAGGTGGCGAGCGGCTTGGCCGTGGCGCCATCGATCACGCTGATCGAATTGCCGCGTTCGTTGCTGACATAGACGGTCTGCGCCTGCGCGGTGGCCAGCGGCAGCAGGGCGGCAATAGCGGCGAGCGCCGCGCGAGCAGTCAAACGCATGGGGCAGGGTCCTCTTCCGTCACAGGCATCTTAGGCGTTGCCTGCCCGCCTGGGCATTCGACCAAAGGTCAATTTCTCCCATGGCTTGCATGGTTCATCACCATCCGCAGTGTCACGAAGCTTGCCAAGGCCAAGATTCGTGCCAGACCATAAAACTGGGAAAGGGAATGACGCGATGAAGTTCACCGGACGACTGGCGCTCTGCGCGGCAGCCGGGGTTTTTACCCTTGCCGGCGCCACGCATCTCCTGGCCCATGGCGATGTGACGCCGCAGCCTGTCGATACCTCGGCGCTGCCCGATATCCAGCCCAACAACGACACCTGGTTGCAGCACAATCCCTATCGCGGCAATGCCAAGGCGATCGAGATTGGCCAGCATGCCTATGCCCAGAACTGCGCGCGCTGCCACGGCATCGACGCCATTTCCGGCGGCATCGCGCCCGATCTGCGCTATCTGGAACTGGGCGATTCCGGCGATGAATGGTTCGTCCAGCGCTATCATCATGGCTCGGTGCGCGACGGCAAGGTCTATATGCCGCCGATGGGCGAGATCCTGGGCCAGAAGGCCGGCTGGGCCATCCGCGCCTGGCTCGAAACCGTGCACGAGGAATAAGCCGGTGGCTGTCACGCGCCGCACCCTGCTCGCCGGCCTTGCCGCTGCAGCCGTTCTGCCCCGTGCGGTGGAGGCCGCTCCCCTGGCCAAGGTCAAGGCCAATGGCATGCTGCGCGTGGCGATCTACCAGGACAACGCGCCCTGGTCGTGGGACGAGGGCGGCCAGATCAAGGGCATCGATGCCGATCTCGGCCGCGCCTTGGCCGCGGCCCTGGGTGTAAAGGCCGATCTGGCGATCTTTCCCGCCGATGAAAGCGTGGAAGACGATCTGCGCAACGCGGTGTGGCGTGGTGGCTTGCTGGGTTTCCAGGCGGCCGATGTCATGCTGCATGTGCCGTTCGACCCGGCCTTTGCCGCATCGCAAGACCAGGTGGCGATTGTCGCGCCCTATGCGCGGGAGCGTTTCAGCCTGGCCTGCGCCACCGGCAAAGGCCTGGAATGCGAAGGGATTCCGGTCTCGTTCAAAGGCCACAAGCTGGCTGTGGAAGTGGCCACCATCCCCGATTACTACCTGATGGGCCAGTTTGGCGGCGCGCTTGCCAAGGATGTGGTGCACTATCCCAACGGCACCGCGGCCGTTTCGGCGCTGGTCAAGGGCGATGCCGATGCCGCCATGGCCACCACGGCCCAGCTCGAATACGGGCTCAAGGACGCGGGCCAGGGCTTTGCCCGGCGCAAGGGGCCGCTGCCGATGATGACCAGCCCCGGCTGGGACGTGGGCATGGCCGTCAAGGAAAGCAGCCGCACGCTGGGCGATGCGTTGGAAGAGATCGTCGGCCAGATGCACAAGGACGGCCGCCTGGCTGCGCTGTGCCAGCCCTATGGCGTAACCTGGCAGGCGCCGCTGGCTGGTTGAGGCCTACCCCTCCGTCAGGCCTGCGGCCTGCCACCTCCCCACAGAGTGGGGAGGATCTTGCATCCTCCCTGGCGCGCAAGCGGCGGGGAGGGGGACCGCGCGCGCAGCGCGTGGTGGAGGGGCAATTGCTGCGCAGCAAACCTAGTGCCAAGGTCCAATTGTGGCCCGCGCACGATGGAATAGGTTCCGCAATGTCAGGTGGGCGGGGCAGGGGGCACCGGCCGCAGCAAACCACCATCGGCCCCCCATGATCAGCGCAACGTGATCAGCCCGCACGAGAGGCTGCACGATCAACCGGAGGTGTGATGATGAAGGGATTTTTCAAGGCGACCGCAGCCTGCGCGCTGGCTATCGCCATGGCTGCTCCTGCGCTGGCCGATGGCGCGCCGGCGGCAGGGCCAGGCGATGCCGACCTGATGGCCGATGCCACCACCACGGGCGACGTCCTGACCTATGGCATGGGGCCGCAGGCGCACCGGTTCAGCCCGCTGACGCAGATCAACACTGCCAACGTCGCCAAGATGGTGCCGGCCTTTGCCGCGTCGCTCGGCGGGGAAAAGCAGCGCGGCCAGGAATCGCAGCCGATCGTCTATGACGGCATGATCTATGTCACCGGCTCCTATTCCCGCGTCTTCGCGTTCGATGCGCGCACCGGCGAAAAGCAGTGGGAATACGATGCCCGCTTGCCCGACGGCATCATGCCCTGCTGCGACGTGGTCAACCGCGGCGCGGCGATCTATGGCGACAAGATCATCTTCGGCACGCTCGACGCGCATGTCGTGGCGCTCAACCGCAAGACCGGCAAGGTCATCTGGAACAAGACCGTGGCCGATTACCAGGCCGGCTACAGCCAGACCGCCGCGCCGCTGATCGTCAAGGGCCTGGTCATCACCGGGGTATCGGGCGGCGAATTCGGCGCGGTTGGCGTGGTCGAGGCGCGCGATGTCAACACGGGCGAGCTGGTGTGGACGCGCCCGGTGATCGAAGGCCACATGGGCACGCTCAAGGGCCAGCCCAACGGCATGACCGGCAAGCTCAACGCCACCTGGCCGGGCGACCTGTGGAAGACCGGCGGCGGCGCCACCTGGCTGGGCGGCACCTATGACCCGGAAACCAACCTGATCTACTTCGGCACCGGCAACCCGGCGCCGTGGAACAGCCACCTGCGCCAGGGCGACAACCTCTACACCGCCTCCACCCTGGCGATTAACCCCGATAACGGCCAGATCGTCTGGCATTACCAGACCACGCCGCACGATGGTTGGGACTTTGACGGGGTCAACGAATTCATCCCGTTCGATGCCACGGTCAACGGCAAGGCGATGAAGCTGGGGGCCAAGGCCGATCGCAACGGCTATTTCTTCGTGCTCGACCGCACTAACGGCAAGTTCATCAGCGCCAGCAAGTTCGTGATGCAGACGACCTGGGCCAATGGCTTCAACGCCAAGACCGGCCGGCCCAACTACATCGACGACAATCGCCCCGGCGCGCCCGACATGGCCGGTGGCAGCGAAGCCAAGGGCAAGACCGTGTTCGCCAGCCCCTCGTTCCTGGGCGGCAAGAACTGGATGCCGATGGCCTATTCCGACCAGACCGGCCTGTTCTACATCCCGTCGAACGACTGGGGCATGGACATCTGGAACACGCCGATCGCCTACAAGAAGGGCGCGGCCTATCTGGGCGCCAGCTTCACGATCAAGCCCATTGCCGAGGATCACATCGGCGCGCTGCGCGCGATGGACCCCAAGACCGGCAAGATCGTGTGGGAATACAAGAACAAGGCGCCGCTGTGGGGCGGCGTGATGACCACGGCTGGCGGCCTTGTCTTTACCGGCACGCCGGAAGGCTATCTCAAGGCGTTCGACGCCAAGACCGGCCAGGAACTGTGGAAGTTCAACACCGGCTCGGGCGTGGTCGGCTCGCCGATCACCTGGGAACAGGATGGCGAACAGTATGTCGCCGTGATGTCGGGCTGGGGCGGCGCCGTGCCGCTGTGGGGTGGCGAGGTCGCCAAGACCTTCAAGGAAATCAGCCAGGGCGGGGCGCTCTGGGTGTTCAAGCTGCCCAAGTCATGATGGGCCGGGGCGGAAGCTGGGGGGCTTCCCGCCCCCTGCCCTTCACCGGGGTGCTGGCAACAGCGCCCCGGGCCGTTGTGGGGCCCGTTGTGGAAGGCGGCGGGTCCCGCACACCCTTGCGGGTGCGAACCGCGCCTTCCCCCTCTTGCTTTTCCCGGCGGCCGGCCGATAGTGCCGCCATGGCCAACGCCACGCCCGAACGCATCCTGGTTGTCGATGATCACCCGCTGGTGCGGGACGGGCTGCGCAGCCTCCTCGCCATCACGTTCGAGGCGTGCGACATTCTTGAGGCTGCCGGCGTGGAAGAAGCCTGCGCCGTGCTGGCCAGCCATGGCGATTGCGATCTCGTCCTGCTCGATCTCAACATGCCCGATGCCACGCGCCTGTCTGGCCTGGTGCAACTGCGCGAGGCATTTCCGATGGTGCCGGTGCTGATGGTCTCGGGCAGCTTTGACCGCGCCCTGGTGCAAGAGGCGCTCTCTGCCGGCGCGGCGGGTTTCCTGCCCAAGTCGATGAAGCGCGATGGCATCGTCAATGCGCTGCACATGGTCATGGCCGGCGAAATCTATATTCCCGATACCGGCCTGGAAGAAACGCCCGCCAGCGTCGAGGAAGCGCAGATCCGCACGCGGATCGACAGCCTCACGCCGCAGCAAAAGGTCGTGCTGCACCATCTCGTGCATGGCCGGCTCAACAAGCAGATCGCCCACGATCTCGATGTCTCGCTCACCACGGTCAAGGCCCACGTTTCGGCGATCCTCCAGAAACTGGGCGTGTTCAGCCGCACCCAGGCCGTGATCCTGGCCAATCGCGTCCATTTCGATTGACGCTATGTGTTGGCCTCCACCGCCCCCCAACCCTCTCCTCTGAAGAGGAGGGGGAGTTAAGGCGCTGACCCAAAAGCCCCCTCCTCTTCAGAGGAGGGGGTGGTGGGAAGCCTTGCGCCACCGTCCCGCGCATGGGCTTCGACAAGCTCCGCTGGAACGGATTTCGGAGGCAACTTAAAATCTCCGTTCGCTCTGAGCTTGTCGAAGGGCGCCACGCGGCCGCCCGGTCAATGCATCATCGTCTGCAACAGCGCGCGCAGTTGTGCCGGCTTTACCGGCTTGCCCAGCAGCGGCAGCTTCTGCCCGGCCAGGCGTTCCTTCAGTTCCTCGCTGCGATCGGCCGAAATGATGATCGCGGGCACGCTGCGGCCCAGGCTGGCGCGCACGTCGTGGACGGCCTGGTCGCCGGTTTCGGCGTGGTCGAGGTGAAAATCGGCGATGATCACGTCGGGCGTTTCCGCGCCCAGCCGATCGATCGCCGCCGGGCCGCTGCCTGCCACCAAGACCTGGCAGCCCCAGCCGGTCAACAGCGTTTCCATGCCCAGCTGGATCTGCGTTTCGTTGTCGATCACCAGGATGCGCCGGCCCTGGATGGCGCGGTCGCGCACCGGCTTGGCGGCGGCCGGGGCAGTGTCGGCCTGGCTTTCGCCCAGCGGCACGGTCACCGCAAAGCACGCGCCGGCGCCAGCATCGGAAGTCAGTTCCAGCGGATGCTGCAACATGGCCGTGGCGCGGCGCACGATCGCGAGGCCGAGGCCTTTGCCGGGAATGCGGTGGCTGTTGTCGAGCCGGCGGAACTCTTCGAAAATGCGCTCCTGCTGGTCCTTGGGGATGCCCGGGCCGGTATCGGCCACGCTGATCCGCACCTGGCCGGGCGTGGGGCTGTCGGTCGTGACGCGCACGTGCCCGCTGCCGGTATAGCGGATGGCGTTGGATACCAGGTTTTGCAGGATGCGGCGCAGCAGGCGCGCGTCGCTGCGCACCCACACCGGCGCGGCTGCCACGCTGAAGGTCAGGCCCGCTGCGTGCGCGGTCGGGGCAAATTCGGTCTGCAAGGTGCCGAGCAGGCCGGCCAGGTTCACGTCGGTGAGGTTGGGGGTGATGGCGCCGGCATCCAGGCGCGAGATTTCGAACAGGGTTTCCAGCAGGTCTTCCACCGAATTGAGCGAGGTGGAGGCCTGGTTGACCAGCGCGCGCGTGGGCAGGGCCAGGCGCCGCTCGGTCAGCGCGGCGATGAACAGCCGCGCGGCATTGAGCGGCTGGAGCAGGTCGTGGCTCGCGGCGGCCAGAAAGCTGGTCTTTGAGCGGTTGGCCATTTCCGCGGCGGTCTTGGCCTCGAGCAGCTGCGCCTCGATCGCGCGGCGTTCGGCCACTTCGGATGCCAGGCGGCGGTTGAGCGCGGTCAGCTCGGTGGTGCGCTCGGCCACGCGGCGTTCCAGCGTTTCGGCGGTATTTTGCAGGATCTGCCGGGCGGTGGTCGGCTCCGTCACATCCAGGAAGCCCACCACCATGCCACCCAGCGCCGTGGCAGTGGTGCGCACTTCCCAGATGCGATCGCCCACCGTAGCGAGGCGGTTGCGCACCGTGCCCTCGGCCTCGGTGCGCCAGGCCAGGGCGTCGGCCCCGTCCATCGCCAGGGTCTGGCTGCAGAAGCGCACCAGGTCTTCGTGGTTGCCGATCGCAGGGCTGGCGTCGCCGGCCAGGCCCAGCAGGCGTTGCAGGGCGCCGTTCCACGCCGTCAGGCGGCGGCCGGCATCGAACATGCACACGCCTTCCACCAGGTTGTCGAGCAGGGCCTGCAATGCCAGGTTCTGTTCGGCCAGGTCACGGGCGCGGGCGCGGGCATCCTCGGCCTTGGCCTCGGTGATGTCAGTATAGATGCCAACGATGCCGCCTTCGCTGGTGCGCAGCTCGTTGATCTGGATCCAGCGTCCGTCCGACAGGGCCTGAACGTGCCCGCCCGAGGCCACGGCATGGCGCGCCAGCCGGTCTGACACCCAGCGGTCGGGCGCCGACACCGCGCCGGCCGGGCGGCGTTGCTGCGCCAGCAGGCTGATGATTTCGTGGAACGTGGGGTTTTCCGGCAGCAGCTCGGCTACTTCCGGCCAGAAGCCCATGTAGGCCTCGTTGAACAGGACCAGGCGATCCTCGGCGTCGAACAGGGCAAAGCCTTCGTTGATCGATTCGATCGCATCGCGCAGCCGCGTCTCGGCCGCTTCGGCATTGGCATGGGCCTGGGCCAGCTTGGCATTGACCGTGGCAAGTTCGCCCATGGCCTGTTCGAGCGCGCGGGTGCGGTCGCGCACCAGCTGCTCCAGCGTGATCGCCCGCTCGAACATCGAAAAGGCGGAATGCGACAGGTCGGTCGATCGCTCCACCCGGTCGATCAGGGTGGCGTTGATCTTGCGCAGCTTGCGCAGTTCGCCTTCCAGCCGCGCGATATGCTGCGCGGCATCCTCGGGCGCAGCCGTGGAAAAAGGCGCGCTATCCGTCATCGCCCGATCGCCAGCCCGCTGAACGTCTGGTTGACATGCAGCGCATGGAACTGCTCGCCATAGGTGTTGAAGCCCACCACGCCGTGGCGGCGATAGATTTCCGAAATCGGCCGGCCCAGCTGGCGCCGCTCGGCATTGATGCGGTTGAGCACGCAATCGAACGCGATGATGTGATCGATCTCGCCCACCGCCTCGCGAATCTCGGCCATCGTCGCGTTCAGGCTTTCAAGCTGGTCGACCGGCTCGCCCAGCGTCAGCACGATGCCTTCGTCGATCGCGCAGTAAAAGGTCAGGCTGCCATCGGCATGGGCGGTCTGCACCGCGCGCACGTGATAATCGCCCCCGGCGCGCACCATCGGCGGGCACGCGGCAAACAGCGCCATGTCGGGCCGGCTCCTGTCGATCCCGCCATAGACGGTGCCGGCCAGGCGCAGGTATTCCTCGGCCGCCGGCTCGGCATTGATCTCGGTCACGCGGCGGGCGCCGGCATCGGCCCCGGTCACCACCATCTTGACCGCGCCGGGCTTGTAGTGCTGGCGGCGGAACACGTGCAGCGGCCGCGTGGTGGAAAGGATCGCCACCACCGCGCCGGCTGCATGAAACATGCCATCGGAATAGATGCCGGTTTCCTTGAACATCAGGCCATCGCCCGACGATCCACCCACCAGCGGTATTTCGCCCAGCGCGTCCTGCACGGTCATCGCCAGCAATTCCTCGCTGTGCGACAGGCCATCGACCAGGAACAGCGCGGCGTGGTTCACCTTTCGGCCCAGCGACTGGATCGAGAGGCGCTCGCTGCCCACTTCGGCGCGCGCCACCAGATCGCGCACCGCCGCCCGCGCCGCGCCGGCATCGAAGTGCGCCAGATCGTCAAACCGATGGCTGACCATGTGGAAGCTGTCGGCCGGAAACCCGATCAGGCTGATCGAATCCTCGTCGTAGCCGGCCTCGGTCAATTCGCCCGAACTGGTGCAGCCGATCATCGGAAACCGTTCCATCGACCAGCCGCGCGCCGCTCGTGCCAGCATTTCCCGATCATAGCGGTGCGAACAGAACATCACCGCCCCCGCCAGATGTTCTGGCGCGATCGTCCGGCTGATCTGGGCAAAGGCCTCGAAAGGATCGGATGCATGGGATGAAGCCACGCCAACCTCGCAGGTGCGAATATCCAAGACCCTCTCCAATCGCCGCTATTGTCTTGTTATGGTTACCTTCTCGCGCATGGGGCGGCGATCAAGGCAGGGTCACAATACAATGGTTCGGCCGCTATCGGAAAGGGCGGCGATACAAAAATATGATGGCTTGCTCAGGATTCTCCGCGCCGCGGTGGCCCGCCGGCTTCCAGGGCCAGCGCCTCGGCATCGGTGAACAGCCGCGCCTGGCCAAGAAAGCGGATGCCTTCGGGCGTTTCCAGCGACATGCCGCCGCCGCGCCCCGGCGCGACATCGATGGTCAGCTGGGTGTGGCGGGAATATTCGAACTGCGCCGCGCCGATCCACACCGGCACATCGCCGGCAATATGGCCCAGCAGCACGTCCTGGCTGCCCACCTTGAACTCGCCGCGGGGATAGCACATCGGCACCGATCCATCGCAGCAGCCGCCCGATTGGTGGAACATCAGCGGTCCGTGCAGTGCCGTCAGCCGGGCAATCCACGCGTCGGCTGCCGGGGTTGAGATCACGCGGGCCGGAATATCTGCCATGGCATCGCTGCTCCAAGCCAAGCGGGGCGGGCGCTTGTCGCACCCGCCCCGGAAAATGCGCCCCTGTTGTCCGCCGGGGGCGCCTTTCATCGCGGCGCCTCAGAAGAAGCCGAGCGCCTTTGTGCTGTAGCTGACCAGCAGGTTCTTGGTCTGCTGATAGTGATCGAGCATCATCTTGTGGGTTTCGCGCCCGATGCCCGACTGCTTGTAGCCACCGAACGCAGCATGGGCGGGATAGAGGTGGTAGCAGTTGGTCCACACGCGCCCGGCCTGGATTTCGCGGCCAAAGCGATAGGCGCGATTGCCGTTGCGGGTCCACACCCCCGCGCCCAGGCCGAACTGCGTGTCGTTGGCAATGGCCAGCGCCTCGGCTTCGTCCTTGAAGGTGGTCACGGCCAGCACCGGGCCAAAGATTTCTTCCTGGAACACGCGCATCTTGTTGTGACCTTCCAGGATGGTGGGGGTCACGTAATAGCCATCGGCCAGGTCGCCCGAGAGCGAGGCGCGGCTGCCGCCGGTCAGCACCTTGGCGCCTTCGCCACGGCCGATGTCGATGTACGAGAGGATCTTTTCCAACTGCTCCTGCGAGGCCTGCGCGCCGATCATCGTGGCGGGATCGAGCGGGCTGCCCTGGCGGATCTTCTGCACGCGGGCCACGGCGCGTTCCATGAACTTTTCATAGATCGATTCCTGCACCAGCGCGCGCGACGGGCAGGTGCAGACTTCGCCCTGGTTCAACCCGAACATGGCAAAGCCTTCGAGCACCTTGTCGAAATAGTCGTCGTCGGCGTCCATCACGTCGGCAAAGAAGATGTTCGGGCTCTTGCCCCCCAGTTCCAGCGTCACCGGGATGAGGTTTTCGCTGGCATACTGCATGATCAGCCGGCCGGTAGAGGTTTCGCCGGTAAACGCGATCTTGGCGATGCGCTTGCTGGTGGCGAGCGGCTTGCCCGCTTCGATGCCAAAGCCGTTGACGATGTTGAGCGTGCCTTCCGGCAGGATGTCGGCGATCAGTTCGGCCAGCACCAGGATCGACATCGGCGTCTGTTCAGCGGGCTTGAGCACCACGCAGTTACCGGCGGCGAGTGCCGGGGCGAGCTTCCACGCGGCCATCAGCAGCGGGAAGTTCCACGGAATGATCTGGCCGACCACGCCCAGCGGTTCGTGATAGTGATAGGCCACGGTGTCGTGGTCGATTTCGCCCAGGGTGCCTTCCTGGCTGCGCACGCAGGCGGCGAAATAGCGGAAGTGGTCGATCGCGAGCGGCACGTCGGCGGCGGTGGTTTCGCGGATCGGCTTGCCGTTGTCGATGGTTTCGACCATCGCCAGCATGTCGAGGTTGTCCTCCATCCGCTGCGCCACCTTGAGCAGGATGTTGGCGCGATCGGCGGGCGAGGTGCGGCCCCAGGCTTCGCGCGCCTTGTGCGCAGCATCGAGCGCCAGTTCGATGTCTTCGGCGGTGCCACGGGCGACCTGGCACACGGGCTTGCCGGTTACCGGCGAGACATTGTCGAAATACTGGCCCCGAACCGGAGCAACCCACTTGCCTCCGATGAAGTTGTCGAACTTGGCCTTGATCGGGCTTTGGGCCGAAAACTTGGTCATGGCTTCCTGCAACATGGGGCCTCTCCTTGCGTATGCTTTAAGGCGAATGACGTGTGGAACGGTGGCATGCTATGCGATCTGCCACTAAGCCCTGCGGCCCGTTCCGTGTTCTGGCCAAGAATGCGCAAAGGGGCCCCGGTCGGGCAATTGTACCTTGGGTCGAACGGGCGGATGCCGCCGCGGATTTCGCACGGTTGGCCTGTCCGAATTCGGCGTTTTTGTGCGGGGTTCCCGATTGACCGGCGCAACATCGGCGCTAGGGGGCGGATATGGGCGGACACCAAACGCAAAACGACATGACGCTGCATGGTTTTCTGGCGGCCGCGGCGGCGCGCCATCCGCAGGCCTGCGCCATCTTCGTGCCGGCCGGCAAGGGCCGCGATATCGACCAGGCGATCAGCTATGCCGATCTTGCCGCGCAAAGCGACATTTTGGCCCAGGCGATCTTGGCGCGCCTGCCTGCCGGCGCCGCCGGCGGCGAACCGGTTATTGCGCTGCACCTGCCGCGCACGTCGCCGCTGCTCTATCTGGCGCAACTCGCCGTGCTCAAGGCCGGATGTGCGTTTACCTGCCTCGATCCCGCGTTTCCCGATGGCCGCGTCGTCGATATCCTCGAAGACGCGCAGCCCGCCCTGATCCTGGCCGAACCGGCCGCGCTGGAACGGCTGGCGGGCCTGGTCCATGGCGCCTGCGCGGTGCATGATCCGGCGCAATTGCTGGCCCAGGCGCCTGCCGGCGACGCGGCTCTGCCCCAGGTCGGCCCGGCGCAACTGGCCTACCTGATCTACACCTCGGGCACCACGGGCAAGCCCAAGGGGGTGATGATCGAGCATCGCCAGATCGCCAACCTGGTCGCGTCCGACCTGGCCGAGTTTGCGCTGGGGCCGGGGGACCGCGTGGTCCAGGGCTCGTCGGTCGCCTATGACAGTTCGATCGAGGAAATCTGGCTGGCGCTGGCCAGTGGCGCCACGCTGCTGGTGATGGATGATGCGGCCGCGCGGCTGGGCCCGGATATCGTCGCCTGGCTGGCCGATCACCGCGCCAGCGTGTTCTGCCCGCCGCCTACCCTGCTGCGCAGCAGTGGCTGCAGCAATCCCCAGGCGGCGCTGCCCGATCTCAAGCTGCTCTACGTCGGTGGGGAAGCCTTGCCGGCCGATATCGCCGCGCTGTGGGCGCAAGGGCGGCGGCTGGTCAACGGCTATGGCCCGACCGAGTGCGCGGTCACCTGCCTGCGCGGCGATATCGTGCCGGGTGGGCCGATCACCATCGGCCGCCCCGTGCCCGGCATGCACGCCTATGTGCTCGACGATGCGCTGGCCGATGTGGCCGAGGGGGCGCAGGGCGAACTGTGCATCGGTGGCGCCGGGGTGGCGCGCGGCTATCGCCATCGTCCCGATCTGACGGCCGAGAAATTCATCGACCATCCGCGCCACGGCCGGCTCTATCGCACCGGTGACCTGGTGCACCGCGACGAGACGGGCAACCTGTTCTATCACGGGCGCATCGATGCCCAGGTCAAGATCCGCGGCTATCGCGTGGAACTGGGCGAGATCGAGGCGCAGCTTGCCGCGCTGCCCGGCGTGCGCGCCGCTGGGGCCACGGTGCAGGATCGCGGCGGCGTGCCCGAACTGGTCGCCTATGTCGTGCCGGTCGATCCCGCCGCGCCGCCATTGGGGGACACGCTGCGCCAGGCGCTGGCCGCCAGCCTGCCGCCCTACATGGTCCCGCGCCAGATCGGCCTGATCGCGGCGCTGCCCACCACCGTTGGCGGCAAGCTCGATCGCAAGGCGCTGCCGCCGATGAACCTGGCGGCCCAGCGCGGCGGCCACGGCCGCGAGGAAGAGGCGCTGGTCTTGCCCGAGGGCGAACTGGAAGCGTTGATCGCCCGCGCCATGGCCGACGTGCTCAAGCGCCCCGATGGCGTTTCGGTCATGGCCGATTTCTTCGAAGGGCTGGGCGGGGATTCGCTCAGCGCGGCGATGCTGGTCACCCTGCTGCGCGAAGACTGGCGCACCGATTGGGTGACGGTCAGCGACATCTATGACGCGCGCACCGTGCGGGCCCTGGCCCTGCGTGCGCCCGAACCGGCCGAAACCATTGCCGATGCGGCGCTGCCGCTGCTGCGCGAAGGCGTGGCGCGCCCGCTGCTGGCCAACCTGGTGCAGGGCGGCTGGCTGGCGATGACGGTGCTGGTGGCGGCCTGGGCCTCGTGGTTCGCCGCATTCCGCGTCGCGCCGCTGGCCTTTGCCCACCTGGGCCTGGCCACGCTGGTGCTGGTGGCGCCGCTGATCGGCCTTGCTGGGTTCCTGGTTTATCTGCCGGTGTCGGTCGCGTTTGCCGTGGCGGTCAAGTGGCTGGCGATAGGCCGCTATCGCCCGGTGCGCGCGCCGGTGTGGAGCGTCTATTACCTGCGCCACTGGATGGTGATGCAGGCGGTGCGGCTGATTCCCTGGCCGCTGCTGGCCGGGACCGAGCTCAACAACGCGATCCTGCGCCTGCTTGGCGCGCGGATCGGCCAGCGCGTACACATTCACCGCAATGTCGATCTGCGCCGGGGCGGCTGGGATCTGCTCGACCTGGGCGATGATGTCGCGCTGGGGCAAGGCGCCCACCTGGGCCTGGTCGAACTCGATCGCGGCGATATCGTGGTGGCGCCGATCACGCTGGAAACTGGCGCGGCGTTGATGGTGCGTGCCGGGGTGGAAGGCCCGGCGCGCATGGGCGCGGGCAGTGTGCTGACCGCGCTTTCCGTGCTCAATGCCGGCGGCACGGTGCCGGCCGGCGAAGTGTGGGATGGCGTTCCGGCGCAGCGCGTGGGCGTGGCGCCGCCGCCGCCGGTGATCACCCGCGCCGCCACCCGGCTCGGGCCGTGGCGCCATGGCCTGCTGCTGCTGCTCGGGCAGGGGCTGTTCACCGCGCTGGCCGCCCTGCCGGGGGAATTGCTGCTGCTCGGCTTGTGCCTGGGCGGCGAAGTGAGCGCCAAGGCGATCTGGCACTGGATGGCGGCGCCCTCGCTCGAGGGGCGGGTGATCGCGGCGCTGCTTGCCACCACGGTCCTTGCCGTGCCGCTCAACGTGTTCTGGTCTGCCCTGCTGCTGCGCGCGATGGGCCGCGTGCGGCCCGGCGTGATCGACCGCTGGAGCCTTGGCTACATCCGCCTGTGGATCAAGGCCGGCGCGGTCTTTGCCGCCGGCGAGTGGCTTTCGGGCACCTTGATGTACAAGCACTGGCTGCGCCTGGCCGGCATGAACGTGGGCGACAAGTGCGAGATCAGCACGATCTTTGACGTGACGCCCGAACTCGTCAGCATTGGCGCGGAAACCTTCTTTGCCGATGGCATCTATCTGGGCGGTGCGGAACTGCGCCAGGGCACGGTGCGGGTTGCGCCGATCCGCCTCGGTCGCAACACGTTCCTGGGCAATCACGCGGTGATCCCGGCGGGCGAGACCCTGCCCGATGACATCCTGATCGGCATTTCCACCGTGGCCGATGCCGCCAGCATCGCGCGCGGCCAGTCGCGCTTTGGCCATCCCAGTTTCGACCTTCCGCGCCGCCAAGTGGTAGAGGCCGATCGCAGCGTGACGCACGATCCGTCGCTGATCCGCCAGGTCAACCGCTGGTTCTGGGAACTGGCGCGCTTTTTCCTGCCGGTGGTGCCGCTGGTGCTGGGCGCGCTGTGGTTTGCCGCGATCGGCGCTGCCGCCGCGCGCGGAACCGGGCTGGCGGCGATGGCCTGGGTGGTGGTGCCCGGTGCCACGCTGGCCACGATGGTGGCGCTGTGCCTGGTGGTCATGGTCCTCAAGTGGGGCCTGATCGGCCGGGTGCGGCCTGGCCAGCATGCGCTGTGGTCATGCTGGTGCAGCCGCTGGGATTTCGTCTACGTGGCCTGGGCGCGCTATGCCAATTTCATCCTGCAACAGCTGGAAGGCACGTTCCTGCTGCTGGTCTATCTGCGGCTGATGGGCCTCAAGATCGGGCGCCGCGCCGTGCTCGGGCCGCTGTTTGCCCAGGTCGTCGATCCCGACATGATCGAGATCGGCGATGGCGCCACGGTCCATGCCAATTTCCAGGCCCACACGTTCGAGGATCGCGTGCTCAAGGTGGACAAGGTGCGGATCGGCACCGGCGCCACCGTGCATGCCGGCACCGTGCCGCTTTATGGCGCGGTGATCGATTCGGGCACGCGCGTGCTGGGTGGCAGCGTGGTGATGAAGCACGAACACTTGCGCCCCGGTCTCGCCTATCAGGGGGTTCCGGTGCGCGTGGTTGGCTGAAATCCGCCGATCGCGCGCCATATCCTGGCGTGCGTGGGGGCGTTGCGTATTGCTGGTTTGTGTCAATTCACCGTGACGGCTGCGCCGGTTTGCTGGGGCTACCAGCTATAGCTGCAACAACAACTGCCAATTTGGATCAAATATCATTCGCGAAACTGCGCTTCGCGCGTGAAATTCATTTCGCGATCAGTTCGATAACGTAAAAATTTACCAATTGGCAATTGGCCTTCCGTAACCTCTCCGGCTTGGAGGGTGGATATGATCGACGATCGTACCAGCATTGCCAGCGCGGCCGGCACGGCCAAGGCGGAATGCCATCGCGCCGCGGCCGGATCGGGCCGTGGCGCGGCAAGTGCCACGCCTGCTCCCGCGATCGCTGCCCGCGCGATCGATGCCATCTGGCCAGCGGCCGCCCTGATGCTTGCCGGCGTGGCTGGCCTGGCCTGGGCCTCGGTCCCGCCCATCCAGCCCGGTGACCAGGTAGTGGTCATTGCTCCACCCGGCACCCCGCAGATCCAGACTTTGGCCATGGTCGCCGGCGCGCAAGGCGCACTGGTGGCGCCGGGCCGCTTTGCCAACATCGCTATCGCCACGTCCCCCCGTGTGGATTTTCCCGCCGCACTGCGCCGAGAAGGGGCCTGGTTCGTATTCGCTTCGCCACGTCTGGCGGGCTGCCTCGGCGCTGCCAAGGAAGAAACGGCCCTATGACGATCCCCCCATCGCCGCGTTTCGTGCCCACTGCATTATCCGCTCCTGCGGTCGCCGCAGTCCCGCTACCTGCCACCGAACTTGATGACGTGCGCCGCCGCTTTGGCCATTTCCTGGTCTATCTGCTGTGGGCGCACGTGCCGTTGCTGGCGGTGGTGGCCTGGCTGGCGGGCCAGTCGCCGATCGGGGCGGGCATTGCCGGTGGGGTTCTGGCGCTCGCCTACCACTTGATGTGGTGGCGCCAGGGCATTGCCCGCGCCACCCGCTATCTCTCCGCCGTGGCGCTGGTGGGAGAGCCGGCGCTGCTGCTGTTCCTGATGCAGGGCCATGCCTGGCAGATGGACATGCACATGTACTTCTTTGCCATGCTGGCACTGACCATCGCCTGGTGCGATCGCGGCGCCATCCTGATGGCGGCCACGGCCACGGCGCTCCATCACCTCGTGCTGCTCTATGCCTTGCCCTATGCGGTCTTTCCGGGGGAGGGCAACATTGCCCGCGTGCTGCTTCACGCCGTGATCGTGGCGTTCCAGACCGCGGTGCTGGTCTGGCTGAGCGACCGGCTGGTCGAATCCGTCCAGCGCATCACTGCCATGGGCGAGGAGATCCGTGCCAAGAACTTGGCGCTGGAGGAACGCACCCGCGAGGCCGAGGAGGCCACGCGCGCCAAGAGCATGTTCCTGGCCAACATGAGCCACGAAATCCGCACGCCGATGAACGCCATCCTGGGCTTCTGCCACCTGGCGCAGCGCACCGCGCTCAATCCCCGGCAACAGGTCTATGTCGCGCGGATTGCCGATGCCGGCGCCTCGCTGCTGCGCCTGATCAACGACATCCTCGATTATTCCAAGAACGAGGCGGGCAAGCTCACCCTCGAGGCGCGCCCGTTCGATGTGCGCGCCACGGTGGAGCACCAGGCGCAGATGCTCAATCTCGATGCAGAGGCCAAGGGCGTGGCGCTGCGCGTCACCATCGGCCCGCGCGTGCCGCAGATGGTGGTGGGGGATGAACTGCGCTTTGGCCAGGTCTTGCTCAACCTGCTCAGCAACGCGGTCAAGTTCACCGAAAAGGGCGTGGTCATGGTCGGCGTCGATCTGGTCGCCACGGGCGAGGGCACCGTCACGCTGGAATGCACGGTGCGCGATACCGGCATCGGCATGACCGCCGAAGCGCGCGATGCGCTGTTCACCTCGTTTACCCAGGCCGACAGCTCGATGACGCGGCGCTTTGGCGGCACCGGGCTGGGCTTGGCCATCTCGCGCCAGATTGTCGAGCAGATGGGCGGCGGCATCACGGTGGAAAGCACGCCCGGCATGGGCAGCGTGTTTACCTTCCGCGTGGTGATGGGCGATGCCGGCACGCTGGCCCGCGCCGGGCTGCTGCCCCCGCCGGGCCTGGCGGGCCTGCGCGTGCTTGCTGCCGATGACAATGCCGCTTCGCGCCAGATCGTGCACGAGCTTATGGCCGGCTGGAACATGGCGGTCGATCTCGTAGCCTCGGGCGAGGAAGCCCTGGCGGCGATCGATGCGGCGGCGGCCGCCGGGCGCCCGTTCGATCTTGTCCTGCTCGACTGGAAGATGCCGGGCTTGAGCGGGATGGACACGGTCAAGGCCATGCGCACCCGCGTGCCGCACGGGCGCCTGCCGGCAACGCTGCTGGTGACGGCCTATGGTGCCGACGAGTTCCTGGGATCGGTCGATCGCGTCGATGTCGATGCGTTCCTGACCAAGCCGCTGCAACCGCGGGCGCTGATCGAAACGCTGTGCGATCTGTTCCCGGAACGGGTCGAGCGCGCGCCGGCCAAGGGCGCTGCTGCCGCGCCCGCGCCAATCGCCGACACGGCGGCGCCGACGCCAAGCCTGCCACAGCGCCTGCGTGGCCTGCGCGTGCTGCTGGCCGAAGACAACGAGATCAACCGCGAAATCGCCATGGAACTGCTCGGCGATGCCGGACTCGAGGTGGACTGCGCTGAAAACGGCCGCATCGCCTGCGCCATGGTGGCGGCGCAGAACGGCGCCTATGCCGGCGTGCTCATGGACGTGCAGATGCCCGAGATGGACGGGATCGAAGCCACTGCGCGCATCCGCCGCACCTGGAGCGCCGATGCCCTGCCGATCATCGCGATGACCGCCCATGCCTATGACGAAGAACGCCAGCGGTGCCTGGATGCAGGGATGAACGATCATATTGCCAAGCCGGTGGAACCCGCGCTGCTGGTCCGCACGCTGGAACGCTGGTTGCGCCGGCCCGATGCGGCGCCGGCCGGCGCGGGGGCGGGCCAGGGCCCCGATGCCGCCTGGACCGGCCCTGTAGCCAACGATGCTGTCGCCAACGATGCGGCCGCTAACGATGCCGGCAGCGCGCCCGAAGCGATGTTGCCCGATCACCTGCCACCCTTCGGCATTCCTGCGGCCCTGGCGCGGGTCAATGGCAAGCGCACGCTGCTGCTCAAGCTGATCGGCGATTTCGGCGATATCTATGCCGCCACGCCCGGGGCGCTGACCAGCCTGGTGGATGAAGGCCGCCTGGCCGAAGCGCGGCGCCTGGCGCATTCGCTCAAGGGCGTGGCCGGTTCGCTCGAACTGCCGCAGGTCCAGGCCGTGGCTGCGCGCATCGAGCGCTTGCTGGCCGCCGAACAGACCTTTGGCCTTGACCGCGAGATTGCCCTGCTCGCGCGCGAACTGGACCCGGCGATCGAGGCGGCGCGCAGCCTGGCGCCGCCGCTGCCGGTCCCTGTCCCGTCGATCGCGGCGGCTGATGGCCCGCGCGCGGATGCCGGCGCCGTGGCCCAGGCACGTGACGGGCTGATCGATCTGGTGCAGCGGCGCAGCCTGGCAGCGCGGGCGGCGTTCGTGGTCTATGCCGATGCACTGGGCCTGCCCGAGCCGGCCCGCCAAGGCCATCCGGTGCGCCAGGCGCTGGAACGGCTCGACTATGGCCGCGCTCTGGCCCTGCTCGAAGCAGAAGGCAGCCTTGCCACCGCTACACCGATACAGGGGGCGGTTGCCTGATGGGCCAGGCGCTTCCCCCCATGTCGCGGCGCGGCCTGGTGATGATCGTCGATGACGAGATCGCCAACATCGAGATCATCAATGCCGTGCTCGAAGACGAATACGATGTGTGCTTTGCCCTGTCGGGGCAAGAGGCGCTCGATCTGGCACGCACCGCGCAGCCCGATCTCATCCTGCTCGATGTGCTGATGCCGGGCATGGATGGCTTTGCCGTCTGTGCCGCGCTCAAGCAGGATGCAACACTGACCGATGTGCCGGTGATTTTCACCACCGGCCTGGGTGACAGCGAGGACGAGATGCGCGGGCTGTCACTGGGCGCGATTGACTATGTGACCAAGCCAGTGCAGCCGCCGATCCTGCGCGCGCGGGTGGCCAACCATGTCGAACTCAAGCGCCTGCGCGATCAACTTGCGCAGATGGCGGTGACCGACGCGCTCACCGGGCTATCCAATCGCCGGCACCTGGAACGCACGCTGGAAGCGGAGACGGCGCGGCTGGCGCGGCAGCAGGAATGGCTGTCGGTGGTCATGCTCGATATCGACTTCTTCAAGCAGTTCAACGATGCCTATGGCCACCCGGCCGGCGACCGCTGCATCGCCATGGTTGCCGCCGCGCTGACCCGGGCCGTGCGCCGTGCCAACGATCTTTCCGCCCGCTATGGCGGGGAAGAGTTCGTCTGCGTGCTGCCCGGCGCAGACCTGGCCATGGCCCAATCCGTCGCGGCGGAGATCGGGCGGCAGGTCCGCCAGCTGGGCATTCCGCATGCGCGATCGGGCGTGGACGCATTCGTCACGGTCAGCATCGGCATTGCCAGCGCGCGCAGCGTTGCCGGGGCCAGGCCGCAGGACTGGATCGATGTGGCAGACGCGCAGCTCTATCGCAGCAAGAGCGAGGGGCGCAACCGCATCACCGCGACCGTGTTCGAACATGGCCTGCCCGAACACGGCATGCCCGGGCATGGCCTGCCCACGCCTGGCCAGCCGGTGGGCAACGATCACGCGGCCTATCCCGCCGCGCAACTTGGCCTTCGCGCGGCGGGCTGATCCCCGCCGCGCGTAGGCTGGCCGTCTTCACGCCAGCCTTGCCGGTTGCTTTCCCCGCGTCCTGATCTCGTTTCATTGCCCTTTGTCACGGCTGGCAACGCCGGGCGCTTGACAAAGTGAACGTTCACGCGCATGCGTCACCACAGTTGAGAACGTTCACAAGCCGGACGCAAAGCGCCGGGTGAAAACGGGGAGAGGGATCTGATGAGCACACGTTGCCATTCTTTGCGCGCGCGCCTGGTGCTGGGGGCTTCGGTCATGGCCGTGGGCCTGTCCGCCGGCCAGGCCCTGGCGCAGGACGCCACCAGCACGGCATCGGCCAGCCAGCCGGCCGCCAATCCGCAAGCCGCCAGCGAAGTGCCGGAAAACGCGATTGTCGTCACCGGCATCCGCGCCAGCCTTTCCGCCGCCGCCGACATCAAGCGCAGCGCCCAGGGCGTGGTCGATGCGATTTCGGCCGAAGACATGGGCAAGTTCCCCGACACCAACCTGGCCGAATCGCTCCAGCGCATCACCGGCGTGTCGATCGACCGTTCCAACGGCGAAGGCTCCACCGTCACGGTTCGCGGCTTTGGCCCCGAATTCAACCTGGTGCTGCTCAACGGCCGGCAGATGCCCACCTCCAGCCTGGGGGATGGTGCCAGCGCGCCGTCCACGCGCAGCTTCGATTTCGCCAACCTGGCGTCCGAAGGCGTGGCCGGGGTTGAAGTCTACAAGTCGGGCCGGGCCACGCTGCCCACCGGCGGCATCGGCTCCACCATCAACATCAAGACCCCGCGCCCGCTCGATCGGCCCGGCCTGCACGGCAGCCTGGCGATCAAGGGCATGATCGATACCTCGCGCAACGAAGGCAGCCCGATCACGCCCGAAGTGTCGGGCATCATCAGCGACACTTTTGCCGACGGCAAGGTGGGCGTGCTGGTCACTGGCGTGTGGCAAAAGCGCAAGGCCAGCGTGAACCAGGCCAATGTCGGCTGGCGCGATGGCTACCTGGGCTCGGAAAACAACTGGGGCTCGCTGCCGCAGCAGGGCGATCCGCGCTATGCCAACATCGTCAACCGGCCCGGCCCCAACGATGTCTATCAGGTGCCGCAGAACGCCAGCTATGACATCACCGATATCGATCGCGAGCGCATCAACGGGCAGCTCGTGCTGCAATTGCGCCCCACCGATACGCTGACCGCGACGTTCGACTATACCTATTCGCAGAACACCGTGCGCGCGCGCACCAACAGCGTGGGCATCTGGTTCAATTTCAACGACGTTTCCAGCCAATGGACCGATGGTCCGGTGGCCGGCCCGGTGTTCTATGCCGAACATTTCGGCGCCAACGAAGGCAAGGACCTGTCGTATAGCGCGGCGCTCACCGAAAATCGCTCGATCAACCGTTCGATCGGCGGCAATCTCAAGTGGGATGGCATCGATCGGCTGACGCTGGAGCTCGACGCGCACCATTCGACCGCCGAATCCAAGCCCAACAACCCCTATGGCACCAGCGTGTCGGTCGGCACGGCGGTGTTCGGCATCGCCAACCAGAAGATCGATTTCACCCACGATCTGCCGGTCATTTCGGTGGGCATGAACCCGGGCATCAATGCGCTCGATCCGGCCAACATCACGCCCACCGGCAATGCCTTCCGCAACGCCTATTTCCGCGACGAGATCAACGAGGCGCGGCTTTCGGGCCAGTTCAAGTTCGACAGCGGGGTGATCGACAGCCTCGATTTCGGCGCGGACTACACCGAGAACAAGGTGCGTTCGGCCTATGGCTATATCCAGCACGATACCTGGGGCGGCTCGCTGCCGGCCAGCCAGACGCCCGATGACCTGTTCAGCCTGGTTTCGGTGCCGGACAAGTTCAAGGGCGTTTCGGGCGCCAACGATCCCAACATCATCAAGCAGTTCTACAGCTTCAACTTCGAAAAGATGGTGAGCCTGCTCGATAGCAAGAACCAGATCTGCGGCGGCACCGGCAACTGCCTGGCGCCCTACACCGTCGATCGCCGGATCAAGGAGCGCACCATCGCGCCCTATGTGCAGGTGAACACCAAGTTCGACCTGCTCGGCCGCGAGGCGCATTTCCGCGCTGGCCTGCGCTATGAAAACACCCGCGTCACCTCGTCGGCACTGGTGCCGGTGCCCACCGGCACGCAGTGGGTCTCGGCCAACGAATTCGGCCTGATCTATGGCGGTGACAGCGCGTTCACCACCTTTGCCGGCAGCTATGACAACTTCCTGCCCGCGTTCGACTTTGACATGCAGCCCGCACGCAACGTCAAGTTCCGTGCGTCCTACAGCCACACCATCACCCGGGCCGATTATGCCAGCCTGCAGGGTGGCCGCACGCTCGACCAGCTGTTCCGCATCGGCGGTGGCACCGGCAGCCAGGGCAATCCGGGCCTTATGCCCTACAAGTCGAAGAACATCGATCTCAGCCTCGAATGGTACTACGCGCCGACGAGCTATGTCTCGGTGGGCTTCTTCCACAAGGGCGTGTCGAACTTCATCTCGTCGGCCCGGGTCGACAGTCCGGCCTTCGGCCTGACCAACCCAGCCAATGGCCCGCGCTATCAGGCCGCGATTTCGGCGCTGGGGGCGGATGCCAGCACGGCGGCGATCCGCAACTACATCTTCACCCACTATCCCGAAAGCTCGCAGATCACCGGCACCGATGCCACCGGCAACCTGACGGGCAACATCTTCGGCACGCCTCAGGATGCGGCGGTCAATTTCCAGATCGCCACGCCGGTCAATTCCTCGCAGACCGCGACGCTCTATGGCTGGGAATTTGCCATCCAGCATTCGTTCTGGAACACCGGTTTCGGTGCGATCCTGAACTACACGATCGTCCGCGGCGATGCGACGTACGACAACACCAAGCCCTCGAGCGTCACGCAGTTCGCGCTGACCGGGCTGTCCGACAGTGCCAACGCGGTGCTGTTCTATGACAAGCACGGGTTGCAGGCGCGCGTTGCCTACAACTGGCGCGCGCAGTTCCTCTCGGGCACGGGGCCGAACCCCTATTATGTCGAGCCCTATGGGCAGGTCGATGCCAGCGCCAGCTGGGAATTCCGCAAGGGCTTCACCGTCTTTGCCGATGCCATCAACCTGACCAACCAGGGCCGGCGTGGGCACCTGCGGTCTGACAACAACGTGTCCTTCGCCTCCAGCGGCTATGCCCGCTATTCGGCTGGTTTCCGCGTCAACTTCTGACGCGGCCCTCCCCATCCGGCCGGGCGACACTGCCCGTCTGCCCGGCCGGATGGCCCCTGTTCCAATGCGCTTGCCTGTGGCGTGGGGCGATGGAACAAGGGGGCAGGATCAGAACAGAGCCACAAGAGAGAGGACGCCCGCACCGTGACCAGCCGCAGCAGCCACGCCCTGCTCGACAATGCCAGCCATCGCGATCTCACCGTGGCCACTGCCGCCGGGGCGCCGTGGGGCGATGGGGTGATGGGATGCCTGGTCGTGCCATCGGAATTTCGCGCGGTTGCCGCGCACTATCCCATCGTGTTCCGCCGCGATGGGCAGACCGGGCGCTTTGCCGCGCTGGCGCTGTTCGGCTTTGACCAGGGCGAGAACCTGTTCCTTGCCGGTGATCGCTGGGACGCGGCCTATGTGCCCCTAGCCCATGCAGTGCAGCCCTTCCTGATCGGCCGCACCCGCGATGAAGACGAAGTGCCCCAGGTGCATATCGATCTGGCCCATGCCCGCGTGGGTGCGCCTGGCGGGCAGCGCCTGTTCGATGCGGACGGCGCCCCCACGCCCTATCTCGCCGCCAAGGCAGAGCAATTGGGCGCGCTCGATGCCGGCTGGCGCGCCACGCCGGCGTTCCTCGCCGCGCTTGAACACCATGGCCTGCTTGAACCCTTCACGCTCGATGTGCCCTTGGCCGAAGGCTCCACCCGCAGCCTGGTGGGCTATCACATCATTGCCGAAGAGCGCCTGGCCTCGCTCGACGGCGCGGCGCTCGGCGAACTCAACGCGCAAGGGCATTTGCTGCCGATCTACATGGCGGTGGCCGCCCTTGGCCGCTTTGCCGATCTGATGGCGCGCCGTGGCCGTGCCTGAAGGCCTGCCTCGCGTGGCAGAGGCGGCGCTGGCCAATCACGGCGGCGCGCTCGATGCCGTGCTGTCTGCTGCCACAACGCCATGCGTGGTGCGCGGCCTGGCGGCACATTGGCCGCTGGTGCGGGCAGGATGCGAGAGCGCCGCGGCAGCGCGCGCCCACCTTGCCAGCCATGCCCGGCCACGCGCCTTCACCGTGTCGCTGGCCCCGCCACAAGCCGGCGGGCGCCTGTTCTATGACCAGGCGATGCAGGTCAACTTCCAGACCGTGCAGGAACCGCTCGATGCCATCTGGGCGCGCTTTGCTGCGGCCGAACAGGCGGCAGACGGGCGCACGATCTATATGGGATCGATCGATATTCCCGGTTGGTTCGAGGGATTGGACAAAGCCAACCCGATGCCGCTGGGGGCCGGACTGCCGGCGGCGCAGGAGGCCCTGGCCAGTGTGTGGATCGGCACCGCCACCCGCGTTGCCGCGCACAACGATTTTCCCCACAACCTGGCTGTCTGCGCCGTGGGGCAGCGGCGCTTCACGCTGTTTCCGCCCGATCAGTTCGCCAATCTCTATCTCGGCCCGTTGGACAACACCCCGGCCGGCCGCGCCGTCAGCATGGTCGATCCCGATGCGCCCGATCTGCAGCGCCATCCCGGCTATGCCACCGCGCTGGCCCAGGCCCAGGTGGCCGATCTGGCGCCGGGCGATGCGCTGTTCATTCCCAGCGGCTGGTATCACGCGGTCGATGCGCTGGCGCCGTTCAACGTGCTGGTCAACTATTGGTGGCGCGACACGCCGCGCTGGCTGGGCCAGCCGCAGGATGCGCTGATCCATGCGATCCTCGCCATCCGCGATCTGCCTGCGGCCGAGCGCGCGCAGTGGCGCGCCCTGTTCGATCACTATGCCTTTTCCGGTGGAGAGGCCGCGCGGGCCCATCTGCCGCCTGCCGGGCAGGGCATCCTCGCCCCGCTCGATGCCGCTGCCGCCGGGCGCATCCGTGCCTTCCTGCTCAGGAGTCTCAGCCGATGACCGATAGACCCTTGCGTATCGTCGTGGCCGGTGGCGGCACCGCCGGATGGATGACCGCCGCGGCGCTGGCGCGCACGCTGGGCCCGGTCGCCACCGTCACCCTGGTGGAAAGCGAGGCGATCGGCACGGTGGGCGTGGGCGAAAGCACGATTCCGCCGCTGGTCGCCTATAACCGCCTGCTCAATATTGCCGAGGCCGATTTCATGCGTGCCACCTCGGCCACGTTCAAGCTGGGCATCGCGTTCGAAAACTGGAAGGCGCCGGGCGAAAGCTATTTCCATTCGTTCGGCGGCACCGGCCGCGATCACTGGAGCGCCGGGTTCCAGCATTTCTGGCTGCACGGCCAGTCGCGCGGGCATGCGGCGCCCTATGGCGACTATTGCCTGGAACTGATGGCGGCACAGGCCGGGCGCTTTGCCCATCTGCCCGATGGGCGCATGAACTATGCGTATCAGCTCGATTCCGGGCTCTATGCCGCGTTCCTGCGCCGCCTGGCCGAGGGGGACGGCGCCACCCGGATCGAGGGGCGCATCGCCCATGTCGAACTGGATGGCGACAGCGGCGAAATCGCCGCGCTGCACTTGGATGGCGATCGCCGCGTGGAAGGCGATCTCTTTGTCGATTGCACCGGCTTTCGCGCGCTGCTGATCGAAGGCGCGCTCCATGCCGGCTTTGACGATTGGACGCATTGGCTGCCGTGTGATCGCGCCATTGCCGTGCAGACCGCCAGCGTGCGCCCGCCCGTGCCCTATACCCGCGCGATTGCCCACGATGCCGGCTGGCAATGGCGCATCCCGTTGCAGCATCGCCAGGGCAACGGCATCGTCTGGTGCAGCCGCTATCTCGACGAAGACCAGGCGCTCGACCGCCTGCTGTCGAGCGTGGAAGGGCAGGTGCTGACCGAGCCCAACCGCATCCGCTTCACCACCGGGGCACGGCGCCGGCAGTGGGTGAAGAACTGCGTGGCGGTGGGCCTGTCGGGCGGGTTCATGGAGCCGCTCGAATCCACCTCGATCCACCTGATCCAGCGCGCGGTGCTGCGCCTGTTGCGGCTGCTGCCCGTGGCCGTGCGCCCCGATCCGGCCGATATCGCCGAATTCAACGAGCAGCAGTGGACCGACATGGTCCAGATCCGCGATTTCCTGATTCTGCACTACAAGGCCACCGAGCGGCGCGACAGCCCGTTCTGGCGCCACTGTGCTGGGATGGAAGTGCCCGAAAGCCTGTCGCACCGGATGGACCTGTTCGCGCGCACCGGCCGGGTGTTCCGCAAGAACGAGGAACTCTTTGCCGAAAACAGCTGGGTCCAGGTGATGATGGGGCAGGGCATCACACCGGCCGCCTATCATCCCGTGGCGGCCAAGCTGCGCGATGATGAACTGGAACGGCTGCTCGCCGGCCTGCGCCGCGAAGTGGCCGATACGGTGCAGGGCCTGCCCGGGCACGCCGCCTATGTCGATCACTATTGCGGCGCGCGCACCGGTGCTGCGGCATGAGCCTGGCGCTTGTCCTGCTGGGCGCCGCCGCTGCCGCCACCGCGCCGGCACAGGCCGCACCATCGCCGCCGCGGCCCGGCTGGCACCTGGTCTGGGCTGACGAGTTTGACGGCACCGGCATCGATTCCGCGCGCTGGACGCTGGCCGATGATTGCTGGGGTGGCGGCAACCAGGAACGGCAGTGCTACACGCCGCGCGCCGCCAATGCCCAGGTCGCCAACGGCCAGCTGGTGATCACCGCGCGCAAGGAAGCCTGGCGCGGCCCCACCTATCCGCAGGACCTGCGCGACAGCCCCGAAAAAGCCGCAGCGCGCGCCGAAAAGCCGTTCACTTCGGCCCGGCTCAGCACCAAGGGCAAGGCGGCGTGGCGCTATGGCCGGGTAGAGGTCCGCGCCAAGCTGCCGGGCGGGCAGGGCAGCTGGCCGGCGATCTGGATGCTGCCGGCGCACGATGGCTATGGCCATTGGGCCGCCTCGGGCGAGATCGACATTCTCGAGACCGTCAACCTCGGCGTGCCGTGCGCGGCATGTACCGCCGGGCGCGAAGACCATGCCCTGGGCACGATCCATTTCGGTGGCGTGCCCCCGGCCAACCGCCATGTCGGATCGGAAACTCCGATCCCGGCGCCGGTCGATGGCTATCATGTCTATGCGGTCGATTGGGCGCCCGGCGCCATTACCTGGAGCATCGACGGCGTGCCTTATGAAACCCGCCATGCCGGCGAATGGTCCACCACCGGCAGCGCCGATCCCCTGGCGCCGTTCGATCAGCCGTTCTACCTCGTGCTCAACCTTGCCATTGGCGGCGGCCTGCCCGAAAGCCGCAACGGCGGCGGAGTGGACAATAGCGGCTTTCCGCGCACGATGATGGTGGATTGGGTTCATGTCTGGCAAAGCGATGCCGCTGCGGCTGCCCCCGCCGCCGCGCAGTAAAGGATAGCAGCAGGATGGCGCGCCGCCGTCAGACCGTGACGATCAAGCATGTCGCCGCCGATGCCGGGGTCTCGCTGCAGACCGTAAGCCGGGTGATCAACAACGAGCCCAACGTGCGCCCCGAAATGCAGGAGCGCGTGCGCGAGGCGATCGCCCGGCTGGGCTATGTCCCCTCGATCGCGGCCCAGCGGATGAGCGGCTCGCGCTCGTACCTGATCCTGGCGCTCAACGATCGCACGCGCACCATCGCCGATTGGCGCGCGCGCCAGGGCAGCGACTGGGTGGACCAGATGCTGCTGGGCGGCATGCTCAAGTGTGCCGAACACGGCTATCGCATGATCTTCGAACTGGTCGATACCCACAACGACCATGTCGAGCGCGAGCTGCTGGCGGCGATCGCCGCGTTGCAGCCCGATGGCGTGGTGCTCACCCCGCCCCATTCCGACAATCCGCTGATCGTGGGCGTGCTGACGCGCCAGGGCATTCCGTTTGCCCGCATCGGTTCGCTGGGGCAGGGCGGGGGCATCCCGCTGATCATGGATGACGAAGGCTCGGCACGAAAGGCCACGCAGGCGCTGATCAATCTGGGCCATCGCCGCATCGGCTTCATCGCCGGCGACGCGGAATACAGCCTCAGCCACTGGCGCGTGGAAGGCTGGCGCGCGGCGATGGCCGAGGCCGGCCTGCCCACGCAGGGCCTTTTGGCGCAAAGCGATTTCAGCTTTGCCACGGGGGCGCAGGCGGCGCGCGACTTGCTGGGCCAGGCGCAGGCACCCACCGCGATCATCGCCAGCAACGATCAGACCGCGCTGGCCAGCCTCGATGTCGCCCATGCCCTGGGCCTGACCGTGCCCGATGACCTCTCGCTGATCAGCTTCGACAACACGCCGGTGGTGCGCTTTGCCCGCCCGGCGTTGAGCGCGGTGGATCAACCGGTGGCGGAGACGGTGGCGCGCGCGGTCGATCTGATCATCGCCGCGCAGCGCGATGGCACGGTGCCCGATGGCCCGGTGGTCGTGCCGGCAGACCTGGTGATGCGCGAATCCGTGGCGGTGGCGCCGCGTGGCTGAGGCGGCCATCCCGGTGGCCGGGCGGCGCCACGGCGATTGGCCGTTCCTGCTGTGCTATGCCCTGGCCTGGGCCGGGGCGGTGGCCGGCTATGGCCCGCTTTTGACGCTGCTGCTGCCGCTGCGCGTGGCAGAGCTGGCCGGGCCAGCGGCCGTGCCATGGCTCGCCACGCTGACGTTCATCGGCGCGGTCTCGGCCAGTCTCACCAATATCGCTTGGGGCTGGGCCAGCGATCGCACCGCCAATCGCCGGGGGTGGGTGGCGGCCGGGCTGGTGCTGTCGTGCGCGCTGCTGCTCGCCATGCCGCTGGCCACCACGCTGCCGGCGCTGATCATGGTCGTGGTGGCGTGGCAGGCCGCGCTCAACATGGTGCTGGGGCCGCTCGCCGCCTGGGCCGGCGATTGCGTGCCCGATCGCCACAAGGGGGTGCTCGGTGGGCTGCTGGCCTTTGCCCCGGCCTGGTCGGGGGCGATGGGGGCGCTGGTCACCTTGCCCGGCCTCCATTCCGGGCCGGGCGTGGGGTTTGCCACGCGGGTCAGCGTTCTGGCCGTGATCATCGCGCTGTCGATCCTGCCCCTGCTCCTGACCAGCCCGCGCCTGGCCCCCGCGCCAGAACCGGTGTCGCTGCCCGATCCTGGCGCTGCGGCGCGCGTCCTGCCGGTGCGGCGGATGTGGCTGGCGCGGCTGCTGGTGCAACTGGCCGAAGCCACGCTGTTTGCCTTCATTGCCTATTGGTTCCTGGCGATCGATCCCACCATGCATGCGGCCACCATGGCGCGCATCTATGGCCTGCTGCTGGCGCTGTCGGTGCCGCTGGCGCTGGTGGTCGGGCATTGGGCCGATCGCCGCGCCCGTCCCTGGCGCCCGCTGGCCGCGCTCGCCGGGCTCGTCGCGCTGGGGCTGGTGATCATGGCCCTGGCGCCGGGCAAGGCGGTGGCATTGGCGGGCTATGCCCTGTTTGCCCTGGCCATGGCCGTGTTCCTGGCGCTGCATTCCGGGCAGACGCTGCGCGTGCTGCCCCGGCCGGATCGGCGCGGACGCGATCTTGGGCTGTTCAACCTGACCAACACGTTTCCCTCGCTGATCGTGCCGTGGCTGGCGGTGGGCCTGGTGCCCACGCTTGGCTTTGGCGCGCTGTTCCTGGTCCTGGCGGCCTGCGCGGGGCTGGCGGCACTTTTGCTGCTGTCCATCCGCCAGCCCTGAAACACCACACAAGCAGTTGATCTGGCCGGCCTGCCGTGTCAGAAACCGAAATTGAGAACGTTCACAAGCAATCTGCTCGAGAGGATAAGACATGACCCTGCGCCGCCTGTTGCTGGCCGCATCCGGCCTGATGGCCTTGACCCAGCCCGCGCTGGCTGCCGATAGCCCGGCTGCCCAGGCCGCCCAGGCCGATCGCGCCACGGCCCATCCCGCGCTGTGGCCTGCCGCGCACAGCCCGGCCGCGATCACCGATCCGGCGACAGAGGCGCAGATCACCGCGCTCATGGCGCGGATGACCTTGGCACAAAAGGTTGGCCAGATGATCCAGGCCGATATCAGCGCGATCACCCCGGCCGATCTGCAGCGCTATCCGCTCGGCTCGATCCTCGCCGGCGGCAACAGCGGGCCTTATGGCAACGAGCGCGCCGGGGGGGCAGACTGGGCGCGCCTGGTGGGCGAATATCGCGCCGCGTCGGCCAAGTCCGGCGCGGGCATTCCGATCATCTTTGGCGTCGATGCCGTCCATGGGCACAGCAACCTGCCCGGGGCCACGATCTTTCCCCACAACATCGGGCTTGGCGCGATGCACGATCCAGTCCTCGTGCAGAAGATCGGCGCTGCCACTGCGGCCGAAATCGCCGCCACCGGCATCGAATGGACCTTTGCCCCCACGCTTGCCGTGCCGCAGGATCTGCGCTGGGGCCGCAGCTATGAAGGCTATGCCGCCGATCCGGCACTCGTCGCGGCCTATGCCCGGGCGATGGTGCTGGGCCTGCAGGGCCCGCTGCGCGCCGGGCAGGCGATTGACGCCACCCACGTGGCGGCCACGGCCAAGCACTTCCTGGCCGATGGCGGCACGTTCGAGGGCAAGGACCAGGGCGACGCGCGCATTACCGAGGCGCAACTGGTCGCCACCCATGCCCAGGGCTATCCCGCCGCGATCGATGCTGGCGCGCTTACCGTCATGGCCAGCTTTTCCAGCTGGAACGGGGTGAAGAACCACGGCAACCGCTCGCTGCTGACCGGCGTGCTCAAGGGGCGCATGGGCTTTGGCGGGTTCGTCGTCGGCGATTGGAACGGCCATGGCCAGGTCGAAGGCTGCACCGTCACGGCCTGCGCCGCCAGCTTCAACGCCGGGCTGGACATGGCCATGGCGCCCGACAGCTGGAAGGGCCTGTTCGACAGCACCCTGGCCCAGGCCCAGCAGGGCACGATTTCGCAGGCGCGCATCGATGATGCCGTGCGCCGCATCCTGCGCGTCAAGTTCAAGCTCGGCCTGATGGGGCCGGCACCGGTGGCGCGCGGCGATGGCGCTGGCCTCGGCGCCCCCGCGCATCTTGCCATCGCGCGCGAGGCCGTGGCCAAGTCCTTGGTGCTGCTCAAGAACAATGGCGGCCTGCTGCCGCTCAAGCCCGGCGCCCGGGTTCTGGTGGCAGGGCCGGGCGCAGACAGCATGGCGATGCAGGCGGGCGGCTGGACCATCACCTGGCAGGGCACCGATACCACTGCGGCCGATTTCCCGCATGGGCAGACCATCGGCCGCGCGCTGGTCGATGCGCTGGGGCAGGCAGGGGGCCAGGCCACATTGGCGCCCGATGGCCAGTTTGCGCAAAAGCCCGATGTTGCCGTGGTCGTCTATGGCGAGGCGCCCTACGCCGAATTCCAGGGAGACGTGGCCAATCTCGCGTTCCGGCCGCGCCATGGCGAGGATGCCCTGATCGCCCGGCTCAAGGCGCAGGGCGTTCCGGTAGTTTCGGTGTTCCTCTCGGGCCGCCCGCTGTTTGCCGGGTCGCTGATCAATGCCTCTGACGCGTTTGTCGCGGCCTGGCTGCCGGGCACCCAAGGCGCCGGCGTGGCCGATGTGCTGGTCGCCGGGCGCGATGGCAAGCCGGCGCGCAATTTTGCCGGTACGCTGCCGTTTCCCTGGCCCGCCGATGCCCGTTCGCCGGTGACCAAGCCGCTGTTTCCGGCAGGCTTTGGCCTGAGCTATGCCCATCCCGCGCGGCTGGGTCGGGTGAACGAGGACCCGCGCGTCGATCTTTCGGCCGCGGCCAGCGACAACCTGTGGTTCAACCGCGGGCAGGCGCCGTCGCCCTGGCACCTCGGGCTCGACAATGCCGTCACCTCGCGCTCGGTCGATCTGACCGCGCAGGAAGACGCGCGCCAGTTCACCTGGGCTGGGCCGGGTGCCCTGGCGATCGATGGGCCGCCGGTCGATCTGACTCGCCAGGCCGACGAAGGCTTTGAAGTTCGGTTCGATTGGCGAATCGATGCGCTGCCGGCCGGGCCGATCAAGGTTTCCGTTGGCACGGGCAGCCTGGATGTGGCATCGCTCCTGCGTCTTGCGCCGCAGGGGGCCGTCACCCAGACACGAATTCCGTTGCGCTGTTTTGCCGAGGCCGGGGCCGATCTCAAGAAGGTTGGAACGCCGCTTCGCATCACGGCGCCGCAGGGATTTGTCGTGACGCTCCGCAATGCGCGTGTCGAGGCAACTGGAAGCGTCGTTCCCTGCCCGCCCCAAGGGTGAGAGAGCGTTAGGAGAGAAATCACAATGGCCCTTGCCCCCGATCTTGCTGCGGGCACCCATCCCGATGGCCCCGACGGAGCCGCCCATATCGATGCCCCGCAGCTGCAGGTCTTCGTCATCGGGCTGTTCTTCATCTTCGGCGGGATCACGTCGCTCAACGACGTGATCATTCCCAAGCTCAAGGAGCTTTTCACGCTGAACTACACCCAGGCCATGCTGGTGCAGTTCTGCTTCTTCACCGCCTATGCCGTGATCGGCATTCCCGGTGCCCGCCTGGTCAAGCGCATCGGCTATATGCGTGGCGCGGTGGTGGGCCTGCTCACGATGATGGCCGGCTGCCTGCTGTTCATCCCGGCCTCGCAAAGCGCCACCTATGGCGTGTTCCTGCTGGCGCTGTTCGTGCTGGCAAGCGGCGTGGTCGTGGTCCAGGTCGTGGCCAACCCGCTGATCTCGCTGCTTGGGCCGGCACGTACCGCGTCCAGCCGGTTGACCTTTGCGCAAGGCTTCAATTCGCTGGGCACCACGCTGTTTCCCTGGTTCGGCGCCGCGCTGATCCTGGGCAGTCTGGCCAAGGTTTCGGCCGCCGATCTCACCGGTCCGGCGCTCGACGCCTATCGCACGGCGGAAAGCGGCGCGATCGTGAAGGGCTATATCGGCCTTGCCGTCGCCCTTGCCGTGGTTGCTGCCGTGGTATGGTCGTTCCGCAACCGCCTGCCTGCCGAAAAGCATGCCGACAGCGCCGGCCTCGCCGGGCTCGACCTGCTCAAGCGTCCGCGCTTCGGCTTTGGCGCGCTGTGCATCTTCCTCTATGTCGGTGCCGAAGTCTCGATCGGCTCGCTGATCGTCAACTATCTGCGCCAGGCGCATGTCATGGGCCTGGAAGAAGCTGCCGCGGGTAAGCTCATCAGCGTTTACTGGGGCGGTGCCATGGTTGGCCGCTTCATCGGCTCGGCCGTGCTGCGCAAGGTGTCGCCGGGCAAGGCGCTCGCCTGCAACGCTATCCTTGCCATCGTTTTGATAGCGCTGTCTACCCACACCAGCGGCGTGGTGTCGGGCTATAGCCTGCTTGCCATCGGCCTGATGAACTCGATCATGTTCCCCACGATCTTCAGCCTCGCTTGCGAAAAGCTGGGATCGCGCGCGGCCGATGGTTCGGGCATCATCAACGTGGCGATCTTTGGCGGCGCGGTGCTGCCGCTGCTGACCGGCGGCGTTGCCGACGTGACGCACAGCCTGGCACTGGCCTTGGTCATCCCGGCGGTCTGCTATGCCGTGATCGCCAGCTATGGCTGGTACGCGCGGCGCCCGGTGGCGTAATCACGCCTGCCTGATAAACCTGCCAGTTGCATGCACTGCCAAGGGGCGCGACCATCAGGTCGTGCCCCTTTTTTTGCACAACCGATGCGACCAAAAAGGCATTTGTGCCGCTACCGGGCCTGGGCCATGGTGCCAGCCAAACAGAAACACCGCGTTTTGATGCGGGAGCAGGAGCGCCCTTGATGTCTCAGGCTTTTGCCCTGACCGAAGACCAGCTTGCCATCCAGGACATGACACGCCGGTTCACCGCCGATGAAATTACCCCCCATGCCGCGCGCTGGGACGAAGAGCACGTTTTCCCCCGCGAGGTGATCCGCGCCACAGGCGAACTGGGCCTGGGGGGCATCTATGTGTCCGAAGCCGGTGGCGGCGTGGGCCTGGGCCGCCTCGAAGCGGCGCTGGTGTTCGAGGCGATGTCCTATGGCTGCCCCACTACGGCCGCGTTCCTGTCGATCCACAACATGGCCGCCTGGATGCTCGACAGCTTTGGCCCCGATGCGCTCAAGGCCCAGCATCTGCCCGGCCTCTTGGCGATGGACAAGCTCGGCTCCTATTGCCTGACCGAGCCTGGCTCAGGGTCCGATGCCGCCGCGCTCGCCACCACGGCGCGGCGCGATGGCGATGACTATGTGATCAATGGAACGAAGCAGTTCATTTCCGGTGGCGGGGTGAACGATATCTACCTGATCATGGTGCGCACCGGCGAAGCCGGCCCGCGCGGCATTTCCTGCGTGCTGGTGGAAAAGGACACGCCGGGCCTTTCGTTCGGCGCGCCCGAACGCAAGCTGGGCTGGAACGCCTCGCCCACCGCGCAGGTCATCCTGGAAAACGTGCGCGTGCCGGTGACGAACCGCCTCGGCGCCGAGGGCGAAGGCTTCCGCATTGCCATGGCCGGGCTCGACGGCGGGCGGCTCAACATCGGCGCCTGCTCGCTGGGCGGGGCGCAGCGCTGCCTGGATGAAGCCATCGCCTACGTGAAAGAGCGCCGCCAGTTCGGCCGCGCCGTGGCGGAATTCCAGAATACCCAGTTCGTGCTGGCCGACATGGCCACCGAACTGGAAGCGGCGCGCGCGCTGCTCTATCTGGCCGCAACCAAGGTTACTGCCGGCGCGCCTGACAAGACCCGCTTTTCCGCCATGGCCAAGCGCTTTGCCACCGATACCGGCTCGGCCGTGGTCGATCGCGCACTGCAGCTGTTCGGCGGCTATGGCTATCTGCGCGATTACCCGATCGAGCGGTTCTGGCGCGACTTGCGCGTGCACCGCATCCTGGAAGGAACCAACGAAGTCATGCGTCTGATCGTCGGCCGGGATCTCCTGCAATGACCGGCGATGTGATCGTGCGCCGCGAAGGCGCGGCCGGCATCCTCTCGCTCAACCGCCCGCGCGCCATCCACGCGCTGACCCTGCCGATGGTCAGGGCGATGACCGATGCCCTGCTGGCCTGGCAGGATGATCCGGCGATCACGGCCGTGATCATCGATCACGCCGCCGCGCCCGATGGCGATCCCAAGCTGTCGCGCGGGTTCTGTGCCGGGGGTGACATTGCCCTGCTGCGCGGCTCTGCGCTGGAAGATGGCGGCGCGGCTGGGCGCGATTTCTTCTTTCACGAATACCGCCTCAACCACCTGCTGTTCACCTATGCCAAGCCGGTGGTGGCTTTCATGGACGGCATCACCATGGGTGGCGGCGTGGGCATCTCGCAGCCGGCGCGCTGGCGCGTGGCCACTGCCAAGACACGCCTGGCCATGCCCGAAACCGGGATCGGCCTCTTTCCCGACGTGGGCGGCGGCTGGTATCTGTCGCGCCTCGATGGCCGGCTGGGCCAATACCTGGCGCTGACCGGGGCGCGGCTCGACGGTGCGGAATGCCTGTGGGCCGGGCTTGCCACCCACCATCTGGAGGAAAGCGCGCTGGCCACGGCCAAGGCGCAGATCGCCGCGGGCGAAAGCGTTGGCGCCGCGCTCGATGCGCTGTCGGCCACGCCCGGGCCGGCGCCGATTGCGGCCCATGCCGATGATATCGCCCGCCATTTCGTGTCAGACAGTCTGACCGACATCATGGCCTCGCTGGCACGCGATCCCGGCAGCTTTGCCCAGGCCACGCTGGCAACGCTGGCCACGCGCGCGCCGTTCTCCTGCGCCGTCTCGCTGCGGCAGCTTGCCACCAGCCTGACGCTGCCCGATTTCGCCGCCAACATGGCGATGGAATACCGCATCGGCGGGCGCATGATCGTGCGGCCCGACTTTGCCGAGGGCGTGCGCGCGGTGATCGTTGACAAGGACAATGCCCCGCGCTGGAACCCGGCCAGCGCCGCTGACGTGGCGCCTGCCGAACTCGACGCGATCTTTGCGCCCCTGCCGCATCAAGAGGAATGGACACCGCTATGAGCTTTGAAACGATCCTGGTCGAAACCCAGGGGCCGGTCACGCTGATCACGCTCAACCGCCCGCAGGCGCTCAATGCGTTGAGCAGCCAGGTCCTGGCCGATCTGATCGCCGCGTTCGCCGCGTTCGAGGCCGATCCGGCCCAGCGCTGCGCGGTGCTGACCGGCAGCGGCGACAAGGCCTTTGCCGCCGGCGCCGATATCAAGGAAATGGCCGACAAGCCGGCAGCGGCGTTCTATGCCGAAGACTTTTTCGAAGGCTGGACGAGCAAGCTGGTCAAGGCCACGCGCAAGCCGTGGATCGCGGCCGTCAACGGCTTTGCCCTGGGTGGCGGTTGCGAACTGGCGATGATGGCTGATTTCATCATCGCCAGCGACAATGCCAAGTTCGGCCAGCCGGAAATCAAGCTGGGCGTGGCACCGGGCATGGGCGGTTCGCAGCGCCTGGCCCGCGCCGTGGGCAAGGCCAAGGCGATGGACATGTGCCTGACCGGGCGCATGATGGACGCGGCCGAGGCCGAACGCGGCGGCCTGGTCAGCCGCGTGGTGCCCCATGCCGATCTCATGGCCGAAGCGCTCAAGACCGCGCAGGCGATTGCCGGCATGCCCCCGCTGGCGGCAATGATGAACAAGGAAATGGTCAACCTGGCGTTCGAAACTACGCTGGACCAAGGCTTGCTGGCCGAACGCCGCATGTTCCAGGTGCTGACCGCCACGCAGGACAAGGCCGAAGGCATGGCCGCCTTCGTCGAAAAGCGCCCCGCCAACTGGCAGGGCCGCTGAAACCTTAAGCGATCATAACGGGAGAGGCTGCCATGGCGGCAATTGCATTCATTGGCCTGGGCAACATGGGCGGCGGCATGGCCGCCAACCTGGCAAAGGCCGGGCACGGCGTGCGCGCGTTCGATCTTTCGGCGCCCGCGCTGGCCGCCGCGCAGGACGCGGGCTGCACGCCTTGCTCCACCGTGGCCGATGCCGTGGCGGGCGCCGATGTGGTGGTGACGATGCTGCCCAACGGGGCGATCGTGGGTGACGTGATCGAAAACCAGGTGATCGGCACGGCGCCGGCCGGTGCGCTGCTGATCGATTGCTCCACCATCGATGTCGCCACCGCGCGCCGCCTGGCCGACGTGGCCGCCGCGGCGGGCCATCCGGTTGTCGATGCACCGGTTTCGGGCGGGATTGCGGCGGCACGGGGCGGCACGCTCACCTTCATGGTGGGCGGCACCGCCGATGCCTTTGCCGCCGCGCAGCCGATCCTGGCGGCCATGGGCAAGGCGGTGATCCACGCTGGCGCCGCCGGTGCAGGGCAGGCGGCCAAGATCTGCAACAACATGCTGCTGGGCGCCACCATGGTCGCCACCTGCGAAAGCTTCCGCCTGGCCGAGCGGCTGGGCCTCGATCTCCAGACTTTTTACGACATTGCGTCAAAGGCTTCGGGCCAATCCTGGTCGATGACCAGCTATTGCCCGGTGCCCGGCGTGGGGCCGCAGACCCCGGCCGACAATGACTACCAGGGCGGCTTTGCCACCGCGCTGATGCTCAAGGACCTGCGCCTGGCCATGGGCGCCGCGCAGGAAGCCGGCGCGCCGGTGCCGATGGGGCACCTGGCGGAAAAGCTCTATGCCGCCTTTGCCGCCGATGGCCACGCCGACCGCGATTTTTCGGCGATCATCAAGACGCTTTGACCCGCCTATGTAGGACTGGGTGTCCACCACCCTCCGACCCCCTCCTCTGAAGAGGAGGGGGAGTTAAGTACGTCCGATCGCGATCAGCCTGCCGGCAAGGTCACCTTGGCCTGGGGGGCATCGCGCAGGCGCAGGTGCAGGGCGCCATCGGCGGGGCGCGGCACTTTCAGGCTTGAGCCGGTAAAGCCGGGCTGCACGCTGGCGGCGCGGGTGAAATCCCCGTCGGCGCCCACGGCATCGAGCAGGAACAGGTTGCGCCCGGTCAGCGTGCAGGGCAGCGAGCCGCCGCTGTCGCAGGCAAAGCCGGTGATGCGCGGCAGGCGCGCCAGCGTGGCGAGCGGCTGCCAGGCGCCAAGCTGGCCATCGGCCTTGACCAGGCGATAGCGCAGCGGGCCAAAGCTGGCCGGCGGCAGGTCGCTGGCGCGCATCGTGGCGACCAGCACGGTGGGGTCGGTCGCCATCAGGCCCTTGGCCGTGGTGAGGCGCAACCCGCTCTGGCTGCCGGCCGGGGCCACCTCGATCGCATCGCCGCTGCCCAGCACGGTATTGGCGCCGGCGCGCACCGAGAAAACCAGCTCGGCATCTTCGGGCAGCAGGTCGTCAGAGGCAAAGCGCAAGGCCCGCGTGCCGGGCGGCACCGGTGCTGCATTGACGGTGCGGCTGATCAGGTCGATGCGCGGCCGCGCCGGGCCGATCTTGATCGACACGGTCTGGGTGCGGCCATCGTCCAGCTTGATCAGTGCCTTGGCCGCCGTGCCGGCATCGCCGGCGCGGGTGTTGCCGCTCGTCGCCAGGTGCAGGCGGTCGATCCGCCCGTCGCGCACCAGGCCATCGGGGCGAAACTCGACATCGCCCAGCGTCAGCGCCACCACCTGTTCCAGGCGCTGGCCGGTGATCATCGCCTCGCTGTCGCCGGCGCGGATATCGACCGAATCGATCCGGCTGCTTTCCGCCCGCGCGCGCAGCGTGACATTGGCAGGCGTGCCCAGGCTCTGCTGGTGAATATCGAGGCGCACTTCGCCGGTCTCGCCCTCGGCCAGGGGCACGGTTACGGCCAGGTGCGTGGCATCGACTGCGCGATAGGTCACGCTGCGGCCGGTGGCGCTGTTGCCGATGCGCAGGCTGACATCGTCGACGCAGCCCGGTGCCGCGCCTTCCAGGATCACTTCGTTGTCGCGCCCGGCCACCAGCGGACCGGTGGCGTTGGCAGCGCGCGACCAAGCCCCGCCATCGGGGCGTTGCACCACGTAATCGGGCCCGTCAAACGTGTCGAAGCCCCAGCGGCCGTGCATGTGCATGGTCAGCGTGGCGCCGGGCGGTAGGGCATCGGCCACCACGGCATAGCCGCCCAGGTCTGCCCGCGGGGCAAGGGGGTATTCGCGCGTCGATCCGTCGGGCGCGGTCACTTTCACCGCCATGTCGTGGGCAAAGCCGGTGGCAAAGACCAGCGGCGCCCCTTCCACCGGCAGCACCAAGGCATTGCCCGGCGCGCAGATCGGCCCCTTGGTGGGATTGCGCAGCTGGGGCGGGCTGTCTGCCCCGATCGCCGGCATGGCCATGACCATCACCGACTTGGGCTTGTTGAACGAGGGCGCGCTGTTGAGCTTGAGCGAGGCGGTCTCGCCCTTGAGTTCCGAAAGCGTCGGCAGATAGTTGAACTGCGGGTTGCTGAAAGCGCCAAACAGCTTGGCCAGATCGCGCACCACGCCGATGTAGGGGCTGTAGAGGCCGGCACCGCCCTGCTGCGTGGTGCTGAGCGACAGTGCCAGCGTGGTGGGCGCGCCGGTCAGCGTGTCGGTCAGCGAATTGGTGTGGATGTCGCTGAGCACCAGGGTATCGCGGTCTTCCACCAGGCATGAGGCCTGCTGGTCCACCACCTTGGTCAGGCATTCCTCGTTCAGCTTGATCGACAGGCTGCGCGCCAGCGTCGGCGCCATGCGCTGCAGGTCTTCGGGGTGGGTGGCATTGTCGCCATTGATCGCGTTGATGAAGGCGATCAGGCGCGCATGGTCGAGCGAGGCCTGGTTGAGATCCTGGCTGGCGCGCACGAACTCGCCCGGCTTGCCGCGCACCGCATCCACCAGCGTGCCTTGCGCCCCGCTGGTTTCCGGCACGATCAGCACCACCATCTGGCGCGCGCCCTTGGGCACGGTCAGGTTGAGCGAATGCTCGCTTGCCTTGTCCTTCCACGTGCGCGCCACGCCGATCCATTCGCGCGGCGGCGGGTTGGTGGCGCCGCGCAGGAACGCCGAAACCACCATCAGGTGCGCGCCCTGGTCACCGGGCAGCGCGGCCGAGATGCGCAGCGTGTCGCCTTCGGCCAGGCTGGGCACGCTGCTGATCGGCAGGTCCTGGCCATTGCGGGTGACCATCACCTTGATATCCGGCCCGATCAGCTCAAAGCGGGAATCGGCGGCCCGGGCGCCGCCGGTCGGTAGCACGGCGGCCATACTGGCCAGTGCCAGTGCCGAAGCGGCAGCGCGGAAACGAGAAAGGCCCGGTGCAAAGGATCTGGCAAACATCATCTGCGATTGTGTCCGCTGTGCCATGAAGGTCAAGGGATTATGGTCCGGTCCACTGCCCATCGCAGCGCATCTGCGCTGAACGGGGGATGAGCCAGGTTTCGGCCACCTGCTGGCCACGCCCACCGCCGCCGGCACCGGCCTGGCCGGCAAAGGCCAAGACCAGGCGGCCCTGCGCGGTCAGCGCAGGGGGTATCGCCACCTCGACAAAGGCGGGATTGCTGGGGCGCGGCCGGGGCGGCAGGACCAAGTGGCCGTTGGCATGGACCGCCATGGTGCGCCAGTAATCCTCGCCGGCCCAGGTAAAGCGCAGGCACCAGGCGCGCCCGCGCGGCAGGCGATAGGTCAGCCGCAGCGGATTTTCATAGAGCGTTTCGGCATAAGTCAGCGTCGCCAAGGGCCAGCCATCGGCGGGAAGATGATCGGCCACGCCGATGATGCTGCTGTGGCGGCCCTGCGGATCGGCCAATTCGCCCCGTCCGCGCACCAGGTGCGGCTGCGTGCCGGGCATGCCGAGGTCATCATAGAGCGCGCCGTGGCGACGGTCGGCACGGTCGGCCAGGGCGATGAGTGCCGCCCGCCGCGCCGCTTCGCCGGGGGCGGCCATGGCGCTGGCCAGGCGCGGCAGCAGCGCGGCGCGATCGGTCAGGTCGGCCATGGCGCGGTCGAGGTTGGCACCCCGCTCCCAGTTGGAGGCGCCATAGCGCGGCACGCTCAACTGCATGCGCGCCTTGTCCCACAGTCGCGCCGCGAGGGCTTCAAGCTGGCGATAGAGCGCCAGGGTGGCGGCTGGCACGGGGCGATCGAGCGCGGCGCGCGCGCGGGCCACGGCCGGCGCGCTGCCCGTGATGGCGGCTTGGGCCAGCGCGGCGTGGGCAGCGCGATCGGCGGCCTGGGCTGCGGCCCAGCGCCGGGCGACCAGCGCATCATAGACAGCGCGATAGCGGTAGAGGTCGATCCGCCAATCCGCCCACGGCGCCGGGCGCAGCGCCCGCGCTGCTGCCAGCGTCATACCGATTGCCGGGTTGCGTGCCGGATCGCCGCGCCAATTGCGCTCCAGCGCCTGGGGCAGGGTGGCAAAGCGATCATCACCGATAAAGCGGCGGGCGTGGGCCAGGGCGATGGCCCGCGTGCCGGCATGCGGGTTCCACGCCAGGGCGAGCCACTGCGCCAGGTTCCAATCGTCGTTCACCCCTTCGGAATAGGCGATGAACCCGCGCGTGCCGGGCGCCTGGTCGGCAAAGGCGGCAGCCATGGCGCGCGGGCGCGGGTTCACCGGCTCGCGCCCTTCGGTCAGGGCAAAGGCCGGGTGCCAGCGTTGCAGCGGCAATTGCGCGTGCATGGCATGGGCCGTGTCGGGATAGAGCTCCAGCGGCACCACCCCGGCAAACAGCGCGCGGTGGGCGGCAATCGGGCTGCGTGTCTGCGGCCCGACGAAGACGGCGGAAAGCCAGGGTGGGCGCTGGCGCACTTGCGCCACGAAGGCATCAAACCCGGCGGCATCGAACCCCTGCGACGACACCAGCATTTCGGCGGCGGGAAAGCGGGCGTGCAGCGGCGCGGCGAGCTGCCCGAGCAGGGCAAACAGCGGTGCCGGCGCCGTATGACCAGGATCGCCGCCGGGGAAATAGACCGCATCGAGCGCGGGAAAATCGGCAAGAAGTGCGGCAAAGTCTGCCTGTTCGGCCGCCACGTCCGCCGGCCGCGTATAGTCGCGCAGCAGCGGGTAATAGAGCGCCACTTGCAGGCCGAGCGCCTGTGCCGCGCGGGCGGTTGCCACGATGGCGGTGCGTGCCGGCACCGGGGCGAGCGGCGATGCGACAGCATCATCGGATACCGGCGCCACCAGCTGCACGCGATTGGCGCCCATCAGGGCCAGGTCTTCCACCTGCCGCGCCAGCATCGCCGGGGTCCAAGCGTCAAAGCTGTTGTTCTTGGCGCGTATGCCGATCTGGTCACCGCGCACGGCCATGGCCGGGGCGCTGTGCACCGGCCCGGCCAGGTCCAGTGCCGTGCCGCGCAGGTGGCCCAGCACCCAGCCGGCGGCATAGGCGGCGCTGCGTGGGCGTCCCACCGTGATGGCGATGGTGCGGCCATGCTGCGCCAGGGCAAAGCCTTCGCCCAGCGCGGGGCGGGTGGTGAACGTGAGGGTCAGCGGGCAGGCGGGCGCCGGATCGATCCCCCGCTCGTGCAGGCGCCGCGCCAGCAGGTCTGCCCCGGCGCGGGCCGGGGCATCGGCCTGGATGCAGGCGCCAGCAAGATCGGGCGCCGCCAGCGCCACGGCCGGCCCGGCCAGGGCCAGGGCCGGCGCCAGCAGGGCCCGCACCGCGCGTGCCGGCAGCGGCATCAGGCCGAGGCCTGGGGCCGGTCTGCCGGGGCGCGGGCAAAGCCCTTGTCCGGCTCTGCCTGCATGTGGAACACCAATGTGCCGCCAGCGGCCAGTTCGGCATGGCGCAGCCATGACCGGGTCAGCGGCTGGCCGTTCCATTCCACCTTGCCGTAATAGGGCCGGTCCGGCCCTTGGCCGCGCGCCTCGATCACCAGTTCGCGAGACCCTGCCACACGCACCCGCGCGCTGTCGAACAGCGGGCTGCCCAGCACATAGACCGCGCTGACCGGATCGACCGGATAGAAGCCCAATGCCGAGAGGATGAACCACGCGCTCATCTGTCCGCAATCGTCGTTGCCGATGATGCCATCGGGCTTGGCGGTGTACATCGTCGTCAGCAGGCGGCGCACCAGGGCTTGCGTCTTCCAGTGTGCGCCGCACCAGGCATAGAGATAGGCGACGTGGTGCGAGGGTTCGTTGCCGTGGGCATATTGGCCCAGCATGCCCGAGATATCGGGCGGCGCGCCCTTGGGCAGGGTGGACGGCGCGGAAAACAGCGCGTCGAGCTTGGCCTCGAACGCGCCGTCGCCGCCCATCGCCGCCATCAGGCCGGGCACGTCATGCTGGTTGAGGAATGTCGCCTGCCAGCCATTGCTTTCGGTATAGTCGCGCCACTTGGACGAATGGCCCAGCTGCACCGGGTCATAGGGGCTGGTCCAGGTGCCATCGGCCAGGCGCGGGCGGGCAAAGCCCACGCTGGCATCGAACACGTTGCGCCAGTTGCCGCTGCGCTTTTCCAGGTGGGCGGCATCCTGGGTGGCGCCGGCCGCGCGGGCAATGCGGGCGGCGGCGTAATCGTCATAGCTGTATTCCAGCGTGCGGCTGACGCTTTCAAACACCAGGTCTGCCGGCACATAGCCCAGCTGATCGTAGAACGGGATGCCCAGCGAATTGTCGAGCGTGGGCGTGGTGAAATCCAGCGCGCGGCGGCGGATGCCGGGCCAGGCGGCGGCATAATCGGCGGGAATGCCCTTGGCCATCGCCTCGGCCAGCACCGGCACGGCGTGCCAGCCGATCATGCAGCCGGTTTCCACTCCCTGCAGCGGCCAGACCGGCGGACCATAGGGGCTCTGCTGTGTCTGGCGGATGAGGTCGGCCATCATCACCGCGGCGTGATCGGGGCGGATCAGCGTCTGCAAAGGATGGAACGCGCGATAGGTATCCCACAGCGAATAGGCGCTATAGGCCGCCTCGCCCTGGGCCAGGGTGTGCACCTGGCGGTCGAGCCCGATCGTGCGCCCGTCCACGTCGCTGAGCAGCGTGGGGCCGAGCGCGGCGTGGTATTGCGCGGTGGCCATGATGGTCTGCTGCGCCGGGGTGCCGCCGCGCACGGTGATCCGCGCCAGTTCGCCATCCCAGGCCGCCTGTGCCGCACGGGCATAGGCATCGAAATCGAAATGCGGGGCTTCGGCCGCCAGGTTGGCGCGGGCGCCGGCCACGTCCACCGCCGAAATGCCGGTGCGGATCACGATCGGCGCGCTGCCAGCATCGGGGAACCAGGCCACCGCCTTGAGCCGCTTGCCGCTGATCGCGTGGGTGGCGCCCGGCGCAGCGGCGGGCGCGGGGGCATTGTCATCGCCAAAGAAATCGACGCGCGCCGGCGGGCGCGAAAACTGCATGGCGAAAAAGATCTCGCGCCCCTTGGCCCAGCGCCACACCCGGCGCCGGCCCACCAGCGTGCCATCGCTCAGCCATTCAAGCGCGGCGGCATCGATCAGCGGCGGATAGTCGGAACTGTCGAGCACCAGGTGCGACAGGTCGATCAGCACATGGCCTTCGCCCGCCGGAAAGGCATGGCGCTGCACCCCGGTGCGCAAGGTGGCGGTCAGTTCGCTGGTGACGCCGTTTTCCAGCGCCACGCGGTAATAGCCGGGCCGCGCTTCTTCCTGGGCATAGCGCAGGCGATAGCCGGGCGCGGCCGGGTTCTGCTTGGCCGGATCGAGCGGGCCGGGATCGAGCCGCACCGGCCCGCGCGCAGGCAGCACCAGCACATCGAGCATGTCGCCAATGCCGGTGCCCGAAAGATGCGTGTGGGAAAAGCCCAGCAGCGAGGGATCGCCATGGTGATAGCCAGAACAGGTATCCCACCGCGCGGTGTCGGTATCCGGACTCACCTGCACCATGCCGAACGGCATGCTGGCGCCGGGGAAGGTGTGCCCGTCGCCGCCCGTGCCGATGAACAGGTCGGGCTGGCCCGCGCTGGCGCGCCTGGCGCTGTGGCGCGTGGCGGCCAGGGCCGGCGTGCCGGCGGCGGCGGCCAGGGCCATGTGGCAGGAGGCGCGAAGAAGACTGCGGCGGGCAAGGGCGATCATGGCTGGCTCCTGGCGGGTAGGCGGTGCCGTCTGGACATGACAACGCCTGCCGGAGCGGTGCATCCGGCAGGCATTGCGGTTGGCGCATGGCAAGGGAGGAGACATGCCATGCGCCGATAGGGTTTGCCGTGTTCGCTCAATAGGCGAACTGCAGCGTAGCGGCAAACACGCGGCCGTTCTTGTAGAAGGCGGTCGGCGCGTTCTTGGTGCCGCTGTAGGAGTAGTAGGTCGAGTCGAGCAGGTTCTGGGCATTGGCCTGAACCGTCAGGTTTTCGGTGATCTTGTACCCGATCGAGGCGTCGAGTTGGTGATAGCCAGCGGTCTTGTCCACCGAGTTCAGGCGGCCGATCCCGGTGAAGTAGTCGCTGCGCCAGTTCCAGCTGATGCGGGCCTGGAAACCATCCTTTTCGAAGTAGGGGATCACGTTGACCGTGTGCTTCGACAGGTAGGGCAGGTTGACCACGTTGCCGTCGCTGTCGACGCCGCTCTTGGCATCGGCATAGGTGTAGTTTGTCAGGATGCCGAAACCGCCCCAGATCGGCGTCTGGAAGCCGACCGACACGCCGTTGACCGTGGCGTTGGTGGCGTTGACCGGCAGCGTGACCTGGTATTCCACCGGCGTGGTGCCACCCAGCGGGGTGAGCATCTGCGACACGGTCTTGGTCACGATGTACGAACTGATCTGGCGGCGGAAGTATTCCACCGACAGCAGCGAGCCGGGGCGGAAATACCATTCGCCCGACAGTTCGTAGTTGGTCGACTGATAGGGGTTGAGATCCGGGTTGCCGCCAGCGGCAGTGAAGTTGGTATCGTTGCGGCTGAACGCGCCAGCGAGCTGGGCATAGCGCGGACGGGCGATCACTTCGGCCACGGCACCGCGCAGCTTGAAGGTGTCGCTGATATCCCACGACACGTTCAGGCTGGGCAGGAACTTGAGATAGTCCTTGTTGCTGACGATCGGATTATAGGTCGCGCCGTTGTCGGTCGAGTTGAAGTAGTTCGACCGGTCGCTGGTATAGACCATGCGATACCCGCCCGAGCCGTGGATCGGGCCGCTGCCGAAGTCCAGCTGGACATAGGCATTGGCAACCTTTTCCCGCACGCTGAACGTCGAACCCTTGTCGATGCCGGTGTCGACATAGATGCCGGCGTTGAGCGCATCGACCACGCCCTGCTCGGTCAGCGTGGCGAACTGGTTGGCGTTGCCATTGTCGTTGAGGCCGTTGAACAGGCCACCGGGCGTCAAGTGGGTGGTGAAGTCGGTGAGCGAGATCGGGTTGGTGTAGAACACCTTGGAGCCGGTCACGGTCAGCGCATTCTGGTGGGTAGAGGCCTTGATGCCCATGCGCACGTCCTTGAAGAACGCGTCGCTCACTTCCCACTTGCCGTCCAGCTGGGCGTAGAACTCTTCGTCCTTCTGGCGCGAATGGGCGATGCCGCCGATCTGGTAGCCGTTGATGGTGGTTCCATCGGGCAGCTTCTGCGACGAGGTGGAGAAGCGGCCCCACTGGCTCGCGTCGGTCGGCGCGGTGTTGTAGTTCACGCTGGTCGACGTGCCGGTATAGTCGAAGGTGTAGCCACCGTTCGAATAGAGCGACATCAGGTATTCGGGGTTGGTGCCGCCGGTGGCCTTGCTCCAGCCGCCGTTGCCCGACAGGGTAAAGCGATCGCTGACATGCCAGGTGCCCGCCAAGTTATAGCTGTCGTTGGTCACCTTGGTCTTGCGATAGTTCATGTCCAGCTCCGCCTGGGTGCTGGTGCCATTGGCCATCGTTGCCGAACTGATCAGGCCGTTCGACAGCGTGACTGCCGAAATGTTGCCCGGGTTGTAGTTCGGATAGATGAATTCCGACTGCGAGAAGTTGTTGTAGGTGCCCTGGATGTGCATGCCCGTGGCGATCAGCTCGAAATCGCTGGTGGGGGCATATTGCACGGCAAACTGGCCGCCGATGCGCTGGCGCGTCTGCTTGAAATAGGCGTGGTTGATGCCGGCCGGATAGCGCGAATTGGCCAGGTCCTGTGTCGTGCCGCCGTTGATGGCGAGCGCCGGATTCTTCGGCACGTAGTTGCCGTTGGCATCGGTCAGCAGGTCGCCATTGGCGTCCTTCTGGAGGAAGTCCTTGCCGGTGGAATAGCCGAAATACTCGATCCCGGCGCGGGCCAGCGAATCCTTGTCATAGGTGCCGGCCACCATGATGCCAAAGGTTTCGTCCTTGTTCTTCCAGCTGTAGAGCAGCGAGCCGCGCGGGTTGGCGATCTTGGAGCGATCGTTGTAGTTGACGCCGATCGAGCCGTTCAGCGAGTTCGCCTTCATGTCGAGCGGCTTGCGCGTGCGCACCAGCACCGTGCCGCCCAGCGCGCCTTCATCGATCCACGGTTCGGGCGACTTGTAAACTTCGACGCGCGAGATCACTTCAGGCGCGAGCAGCGAATAGTTGAACGTGCGGCCGGTCACGTCGCCGGGGTTGCCACCCCAGTCGGCCGAGGCGATCGAGTGCCCGTCGATCAGGATGCGGTTGAGCGCCGGATCGGTGCCCTGGATCGACACGCGTTCGCCGATGCCGAACTGGTGATCCACCGAAACGCCGGGAATGTGCGAGAGCGATTCAGCCACGTTGCGATCGGGGAACTTGCCCACGCCTTCGGCGGTGATCACGTCCATCACGGCAATCGCGCTGCGCTTCACGTCGATCGCGTTCTTGAGCGAGGCGCGAATGCCCGACACGACGATGGCCTGGCCCGGATCGCTGCCCTGGGTGGCGGAATCGGCGGCGGTGCTGTTGGGCGCGGTGGCCTGGGCATCCTGCGCGATGGCCGGCGACGACACGATCGTGGCAAAGGTGCTTGCCAGCAATGCTGCACGGAAGAATGACATGTTTTAACCCTCAATCCCGCCCGTATCCCGGGCACGAATGTGTTGAACCCTGAAACGGTGTTGCTTACCCCTCGCGGCTGCTTCCTGGATGTGGTCTGTAACCAATCTAAGTCCAACCGCCACGCAATATGTCACTTAAATGAAACCGGCTGTCCACCAAAACTTGGCCTGACACATCTGCCAACAGAATGAAACAATGTGAAAAAATATACGAAATCCGCCGTTTTCCGGTCTTTTTGCGGGTGGCGGGGTGCGGCATATTGGCCGCAGTCCGAAAAAAATTTACACGGGTTTGGTAGGGACCAAAACAAAGCCACATCACGCAAAGGTGATTCGCTGGTGTGGTGGACCGCAAAAGGAGCAGGCCAATGAATGCCGATCAGCCCGTGAACAAGGCCGGCCGCGATGCTTGAAGTATGCGTGGAAGACGGCGCCGGCATGGCCGCGGCCCTGGCCGGTGGTGCGGATCGGCTGGAACTGTGCGTGGCGCTGGACCTGGGCGGGCTGACGCCGCCATCGTCCCTGCTGGACCTGGCGGCACGCCAGCCCTTGCCGGTTCACGCCCTGTCGCGCCCGCGCCCTGGTGATTTCGCCTACAATGCCCGCGATTGCGCGCTCGTGCAGGCCGATCTGGCCGATTTCGCCAAGGCAGGCCTTGCCGGCGCGGTGATCGGTTGCGGCGGGCGCCAAGGGCTTGATCGTGGGGCGCTGGCCGAGTGGGTGGACCATGCCCGCGCGCTGGGCGAGGCACGCGGCCGGCCGCTGTCGCTTACGCTGCACCGCGTGTTCGATCTGCTCGACGATCCGTTCGCCGGGTTGGAAGTGGCCGTGGACCTGGGCTTTGACCGCATCCTGACCTCGGCCGGCGCGGTGCGCGCGGGCGATGGCGTGGCGCGCTTTGCCGCGCTGGTCAAAGCCGCCAGCGGGCGCATCACGATCATGGCCGGCGGCGGCCTGGAACCGGCGGCTGTGGCCGCCTTGCGCGCGGCGGGCGTGCATGAATTCCACGCCTCGTGCCGCAGCCCGGTGCCCAAGGCCTGCGTTGATGCGCGGCTGATCGACCTTGGCTTCCAGGCCGGGCGTGGGCGCCAGACCGATGTGGCCCGGGTGGCCGCTTTCGTGGCCGCTACCAGCTGAAATGGTATTGAAAAGGAATTGAATTTTCTAAAGCGCCAGATCCACCGGCCCGGCAATTCCTGATGCGCTGCCATCGCGCGCCGCCACGATCACCACCAGTTCGCGTGGGCCGCCACCAGCGGGCAGCGCCAGGGTGAAAGGGGCGGGCCTCGGGCTGGTCTTGCGGCCCAGCAGCGCGCCGTCCAGCCACACTTCGGCTGTGCCGGCCAGCTTGGCAAAGCGCAGGCTGCCACCACGCGCCGCCACCGCGCGCCATGGCGTTAGCGTGGCGCGATAGAGATGCCACTGCTCGCCCATGCCGGCCGTGGAGGTGGCCGCTTCGCTGCTGCCCACGCTGTCCCATGAATTGTTGTCGCCCGCCGCGGGGGCCAGGCGCGGGTCGGGCCGCTCGGACAGGGCGGGGGAGCGCAGCCAGCGCTCCAGGCGTTGCCGTGGCGCCTCGGTCGCCACCGTTGGCGGGGCGCTTCTGCCCTCGCGCTCCACCACCAGCCGCGCCGGGGCCAGGCCGGCCGCGCGCGCTTCCAGCACGAGCGGGGCAAGGCCGGCGTCGCCCTGCACGATCGCCTGGGCCAGGCCGTTGAACAGGCTGCGCGCGGTGCCTTTCTCGCTTTCGTGGCTGTTGGGATCGCCATTGCCCAGCCCGATGATCGCGCCGCCGCGCACCATCAGTTGCACCATGTCCTGCGCCACCGGCACATGGCGGCCATGCGCATCGACGGCATCGATCGTGATCGCCATGGCGTCATCGCCCTCGCTGCCCAGCGCGCGGCGCGCCGGGGTCAGCCGCAGCGCCTGTGCCGGGCCGGCGGTCTCGTGCACCATGCGCGCCACTACCTTGCCCCCGTCGATCGCTAGGGCTTCCAGCCGGCCGGGCGCATAGGGGATATGCAGCGTGTGGCCCATGATGCGGTCCGCCTGGGCGATGTGCGCCACGACGCGCCCGTTCAGCCGCACTTCCAGCGCCGGCGCGTTGGTGATCGCCAGCATTTCGATTGGCTGCCCCTCCCGGCCCGGCCAGGTCCAGTGCGGATCGATCCATACCATCGGCGCGCTGTCGAGCCACTGCGCCTGGCGGATGCCGAACGCGGTCTTGGCAAAGCCGCACAGGTCCATGATGCCAAAAAAGCTGCTGATCGTGGGCCAGGCATAGGGCGTGGGCTCGCCATGGTAATCCAGCCCGGTCCAGACAAAGCCACCGGCCACGAAAGGCCGCGCCGCGATTGCCTGCCACGATTGGCGATGCGTGGCGCCCCAGCCGGCCGCTTCCTTGTCCAGCGCGGTGATCACGTGGGCCTGCGGATCGCTGGCAAAGGCGCCGCGCGTGCCATAGGCGCTGGTATCTTCCGAACTCAGCATCGGCTGGTCGGGATGCAGCGCGTGATAGCGATCGTAATCGCCCTGGTAATAGTTGAAGCCCATGAGATCGACCGCCTGGCCGACGTTTTCGGGATTGAAGAAGCCGCCGCTCATCGCTGCGGTCACCGGGCGATCGGGGTCGAGCCGGCGCACGGTGGCGCGCAGGCGGCGCACCATTTCCTTGCCGGCATGGGTGCCCTGCATCGGCTCTTCGTTGAACACCGACCAGGCGAACACGCAAGCATGGTTGCGGTCGCGCCGCACCAGCCATTCCAGCTGCGCCAGGTAATCGGGCGCGGGGTTGAACAGGCGGTTTTCGGCCATGACCAGAAAACCCAGCCGGTCGCACCAATCCATCACTTCGGGCGCGCAGGCGCCATGCGTCATGCGAATGGCGTTGCAGCCCAGTTGCTTGAGCCGCTGCAACCGCCACAGCACCAAGGCATCGGGGACAGCCACGCCCACCCCGGCATGGTCCTGGTGCAGGCACACGCCCTTGATCTTGGTGGCCACGCCATTGAGCAGCAGGCCGCGCGCCGGATCGAACACCACCGCGCGAAACCCGATCGCCACGCTGCGGCGGTCGATCACCGCGCCATCGCGTTCCACCGCCACCACCAGGTCGTGCAGCACGGGATCGTCGGGAGACCAGCACGCCACCGCGCCGGCGGGCCGCAGCATGATCTGCGCCGTGCCCTGGCCCAGCGCATCGACCTGCGCCGTGGCGCTGCCCTGGCACAGCATGCGCCCTGCCGCATCGCGCACCATCGCGCGCACCACGGCCGCGGCCGGGACATCGCCAATATTGCCCAGCGTCACGCTGACCGGCACTGCCCATGTGCCATCGGCCTGGCGCACCGGGTGGCCATGCACACCCTGTTCGGCAATGTGCAGCGGCGGGCGGGTTACCAGCCAGGCGTGGCGATAGATCCCGGCGCCTTCATACCACCAGCCCTCGCGCACCGTGGCATCGGCGCGCACCGCGATCCAGTTGAGATCGTCGCCATAGCGGGCAAAGGGGGTAAGATCGATCGTCACCCCGGTATAGCCTGACCAGGAGTGCGCCACCTCGCTGCCGTTGACCCACACCGTGGCGTGGCTGGCAATGCCGCCAAAGCGCAGCTCGATCTTCTGCCCTTCCAGTGCCGGGTCGAGCCGGATCAGGCGGCGATACCAGCCGATCCCGCGCGCGCGATAGCCTTGCGAGACATTGGCAGCCGGATCGAAGCCCTGCGCGCTGGCCCAATCATGCGGCAGCGATATGGCCTGCCAGTCTGACGCATCGAAATCCAGCGCGGCCGGCCCGCCGGCATTGCCCGCCTTGACCGACAGATAGGTGGCATTGTGATCGGTCGGCACGGGAAAGGGAATGTCCCCTTCATGGAACAGCCATCCCTGGTCGAGCGACTGGCGCCCCGGCTCGGTCAACGGCAGGCGCGGCGCGGCGCCGGGAAGGGGGGCTGGCATGCGCAAGCCGCCCGGCATCATGTCCGTCGGCGCGATCAGCAGGGCCGCGCCGCTGTTTGTGCTGGGCAGGGCCATCGCGCTGCCGCTCCAACCCAGCCGCATTGCCATGGCCCAGCCGGCTGCGCCTTTCAGCAGGGCGCGGCGCGAGGCCCGCGTGGCAGTGCGCGGCAAGGCATTGTCGGCTGGCGGCATGGCGGTATCCTGGCTTGCAGCGTAACGTGCGAAAGGATTTACATTGGTAATGTCGTTCGGGCAACGCTCGCGCGCTGTTTAGTGTGCAAGCGCAGAGGCGCTGGCTTGGCGCTTGACGATTTTTTGTTGCGGCCCGCACAATACCTGTTGTCGCATTGGATATATTTTGGTTACCTCTCTGCCCAGGGTAGAGACAAGCAGGCGCGAGGGAATCAGGCATGATGGTGGCAGGATCGAACGGGCGGGGATCGCGCGTCCGCGCTGGAATGGCGGCGCTGGCCGTGGGCCTGGCGCTGGCGGTTTCGCCCGTCGCACTTGCCGCGCCCAGCCACGGTCCGGCAGCCCTGCCATTGGTGCCCTGGCCAGCCCAGGTGGCGCCGGGCAAGGGCGCGCTCGTGCTGGCCAATGGCGCCACGCTGGCAGTGCCGGCGGGCGATGCCGGGGCCAAGGCGGTCGCCACGCTGCTCGCCGCGCGCCTTGCCGCGCAGCATGGCCTGTCGCTGCGCGTGGTCGAAGGGGACAAGGGCACCGTGCGGTTCGTGCGCGGGCCGGTCGGGGGCGGCAAGACGGGTGACGAGGCCTACGCCCTGGCTGTGACGGGTGAGGGGGCGGTGATCACTGCAACGGGCGATCATGGCCTGCTTTATGGCGCGATGAGCCTGGAACAACTTGCGGGCGTTCCGGGCAAGAGCGGCGCTGCGCTGCGCGTGCCGGCCGTGGCCGTGACCGATGCGCCGCGCTTTGCCTGGCGCGGGCTGATGATCGACACCGCCCGCCATTTCCAGCCGATCGAATCCATCCGCGCGGTGATTGACGGCATGGTGGCGGTCAAGCTCAACGTGCTGCACCTGCACCTGACCGATGACCAGGGCTGGCGCTTTGAAGTGAAGAAGTATCCGCGCCTCACGCAAGTGGGCGCCTGGCGCACCCAGCCCGAAACCGGGCAGGGGGCCGATGCCGACAAGGGCCCGCGCAGTGGCGGCTTCTATACCCAGGCGGAATTGCGCGATCTGGTGGCCTATGCCGCCGCGCGCGGCATCACCGTGGTGCCCGAGATTGACCTGCCCGGCCATGCCCAGGCGCTGGTCGCGGCCTACCCGGAACTCGGCGTTCTGGGTGGCACGCCGCCGGTCTCGGGGGATTGGGGCGTCAATCCCTATCTGTTCAACCCTGGCCCGCAGGGCATGGCCTTCGTCAAGGATGTGCTCGACGAACTGATGGCGGTGTTTCCCTCAACGTTCATCCACCTGGGTGGTGACGAGGCGGTGAAGGACCAGTGGGAGCGCGCGCCGCAGGTCCAGGCGCAGATGCGGCAGCTGGGCATCAAGACCGAGAATGGCCTGCAAAGCTGGATGATCGATCAGCTGGGCAGCTATCTGGCGCAGCATGGCCGCCGCCTGATCGGCTGGGACGAAATCCTGGAGGGCGGCCTGCCGCCTTCGGCCTCGGTGATGAGCTGGCGGGGCGAGGCGGGCGCGGTCGATGCGGCCAATGCCGGGCACGATGTCGTGCTCAGCCCGGCGCCCAATCTCTATCTCGACAATCTCCAGTCTGATCGGGGTGACGCGCCGCCGGGGCGCATCGCGATCCAGACGCTGGAGGCGGTCTATCGCTACGATCCCATGCCCAAGGGGATCGATGCGCAAAAGGCGGCCCATGTGCTGGGCGCGCAGGCCAATGCTTGGTCGGAATACATCGTCACGCCCTGGCAGATGCAGCACAAGATCTTCCCGCGCATCGGCGCTCTGGCGGAAAGCGTGTGGAGCGATCCAGCCCAGGCCAAGGATTACCCCGGCTTCCTCGCCCGGCTCGATCCACAGATGCGGCGCTGGCGCCAGGCCGGGCTGGAAGTGGCCGACAGCGCACTGGCGGTGGATTTCAAGATCGCCGGCACGCGCAGTGCCGCGCTCGATGCCAAGCGGCTGACCGTGGCACTGGCCACCCAGGCGCCCTATGGCACGATCCGCTATACCCTGGATGGCACGGCGCCCACGGCACGCGCGCGCGCCTATGCCACGCCGCTGGCCGTGGCGCCGGGCACGGTGATCATGGCCGCCGCGTTTGCCGCCGATGGCGCCGCGCTGTCTGCCCCGCGCCGGTTCGACGCCACGCGCGATACGCTGCTGACCACGGCCAACAGCGCGCTGTCGGCCTGCCCGCGCGGCGCGCTGGGCCTGCGCGTACCCTTGAATGCCGATGCCACGGCCAATTCCCCGGCGTTCAACGTCAACATCTTCGATGCCTGCGTGGCCGATGACCATGCGCCGCTGGCCCATGCCAAGGCGATCACCGTCAAGGTGGCGCGCTTGCCGCGCAACTATGGCCTGGCGCACGATCAGCACGCGGTGATCGCGCGCTATGCCACCAGCCCGTTTGGTGAACTGGTGGTTTCGGCCGGCTGTCGCGCGGCGGAAAAGGCGGCAGATGATCGCGCCAAGGAACACGATCCCATGCCCGGCGCCAAGGTGCTGGCCACCTGGCCGCTGCCCGATCCGGCCAAGGCGCCGCAGCAGTTCGCCTTTGCTGCCGATCTGCCGCAGCTGGGCCTGGCGGATGAAAGCGATGTCTGCTTCCAGTTCACCGCCTCTGTGGCCGGGCCGTTCTATACGGTGGAGCAGGTGCAGTGGCACGAAACGCCGCGCGGGGCCGCCAAGTGAGGCGGCTGGTTGCGCTGGCCGCGCTGGCCCTGGCGGGCGTGGCGCCGGCGGCGCTGGCCGCACCGGAAAGTCAGTCGCTCGACGCTGGCTGGCAGGCGCGCATTGCCCCCGAAGATGCCGCGGCCAAAGCCCATCCGGCCGAGGCGCGCTGGTTTGGCGTGCCAGTGCCCGGCACGGTGCAGCAGGCCTTGGTAGAACAGCATCGCGTGCCCGATCCCTTCATCGGCACCAACGAAGGTGCGATCCAGTGGGCGGGGCTGGCCAGTTGGGACATGCGCCGCACGCTCGATGTCACGCCGGCGATGCTCGCCCACGGGCATCTCGATCTGGTGTTCGACGGGATCGACACGTTCGCCACGGTCAGCGTCAACGGGCACGACGTGCTTCAGGCCGACAACGCCCACCGCACCTGGCGCGTGCCGGTGCGCGGGCTGCTCCACGCCGGGGCGAACGAGATCGTGGTGCGCTTTGCCTCGCCCATCCGGGCGTTGCAGCCGATGGTGCTCAAGCAGGCGCATCCACTGCCGGCAGAATACGATTCTGCTTTTGGTGACGAGCCCAAGGGCGTGCAGACCTCTGCCTATATCCGCAAGCCCAAGTACCAGTATGGCTGGGACTGGGGCCCGCGCATCGTCAACATCGGGCTGTGGCACGGCGTGCGGCTGGAAGGCTGGGACGGCGCCCGGATCGGCGCGATGGACGTGCAGCAGGACGCCGTGGGCAGCGCGCAGGCGCGGCTGACCGCGCGCCTGGCGGTAGAGGCCGATGCCACCGCGCCGCTCACCGTCGAACTGGCGGTGACCGCGCCCGATGGCACGGCCCTGCCGCCGGTGACGCGCAGCGTATCGGTCGATGCCGGCAGCAACACGATCACCGTGCCGCTGACCATCGCCGCGCCGCAGCGCTGGTGGCCGGTGGGCATGGGGACGCAGCCGCTCTACCAGGTAGCGGCGCGGATCATCGATGGGGCCGGCCAGGGCCAGGCCGCGCAGCGCACGGTGGGCCTGCGCACGGTCGAACTGATCCGCGGCAATGGCGCCTTTGGTTTCAAGATCAACGGCGTGCCGGTCTTTGCCAAGGGCGCCAACCTGATCCCGTTCGACAGCTTCCCCTCGCGCGTTTCCCCCGCCACGATGGAGCGCATGCTGGCCGATGCCAAGGCGGCCAACATGAACATGATCCGGGTGTGGGGCGGCGGCACCTATCTCGATGATGCGTTCTATGCCGCGGCCGATCGCATGGGGCTGATGGTGTGGGAGGATTTCATGTTCGGCGGCGCCGTGCCGCCGGCCGATCCGGCCTATCGCGCCAGTGTTGCCGCCGAGGCCGACGATCAGCTGGCGCGGCTGGGCAGCCATCCCTCCATCGTGGTGTGGACCGGCGGCAACGAAGTGCTGTCGGGCTGGGCCAACTGGTCTGATCGCAAGGATTTCAAGAAGGCGGTCGGCCCTGAGGAGCAAGAACGCATTGCCACGGCAATGACCGTGCTGTTCGACCGCGTGCTGCGCGATGCAGTCATGGCGCATAGCCCGCAGACCCCCTATTGGCCCGGCTCGCCCTCGACCGATTACGAAGGCCCGGTCGATACCGATGCCGCCGGTGACCGCCATTTCTGGGATGTCTGGTCGGGCTCCAAGCCGGTGGAGAATTACCTCGACAGTTGCCCGCGCTTCATGTCGGAATACGGCTTCCAGGCGATGCCGGTCATGGCCACGATCGCCGGTTTTGCCGGGCCCGGCGTGTCAGACCCGCAAAGCGCGGTGATGAAGGCGCACCAGAAATTCCTGGCGGGCGAGGGCAATTCGCGCCTGCAATTCTATCTCGACGCGCGGCTGCGCGCGCCGCAGGGCAGCGGCCCGGCGCGCCTGGCTGATTTCGTCTATCTCACCCAGGTCAACCAGATGCAGGCGATCGACATGGCTGCGCGCCACCATCGCGCCTGTGCCCCGGTCACCATGGGGTCGCTCTATTGGCAATTGAACGATGTCTGGCCGGCGATTTCGTGGTCGAGCATCGATTACGCCGGGCGGTGGAAGCTGCTGCACTATGCCGCGCGGCGGTTCTTTGCCCCGCAGACCGTGGTGGCCGAGCACAAGGGCGCGGCGACGCGCGTGGCGCTGGTCTCTGACGCGCAAACCCCGCTGGCCGCGCATTGGCGCCTCACCGGGCGCGCCATGGACGGCACCACGCTGGGCACCGCGCAGGGCGATGTGCAGCTCTCTGCCAATGGCGTGACCCAGGCGGCCGAAGTGCCCGATGCGGCCGTGTTTGGCACAGCAGCGCCCGGCGCGGCCTATGCCGTGGCCGAACTGCTGGTCGCCGGCCAACCAGTCGCGCGCCAGATCGTGGAGCGCGCCGTGCCCAAGGCCATGGCCTATCCCGATCCCGGTCTCTCGGTCGCCTGGCATGGGCGCCAGGTGACGGTTACCGCGCGTAATCTGGCGCGCGCCGTGATGCTCGATTTCGGCACGCTGGATGCAGCGGCCGATGACAACGGCTTTGACCTGCTGCCCGGGGAAAGCCGCACCCTTACCATCGCCGGCCATGCGCCGGTGGCCGCCCTGCGCCGCGCGCTGGTGCTGCGTACCCTGGCCGGGAGCCACTGATGCCGTCGTTGCCCGTTTCCGCTGCCCTGGCGTCTGCCGTGGCGATCGCCCTGGCCGCGCCGCTGGCCCATGCCGATCCGGTGGAGCAGCAGATCGCCACCGCGCTCAAGGGCGTGAGCCTGGAGCGCAAGGCTGCCCAGCTGCAAAGCACGGCGCCGGCCGATCCGGGGCTGGGCCTGCCCGCCTATGACTGGTGGAACGAAGGGCTGCACGGCCTGGCGCGCAATGGCGTGGCCACCGTATTTCCCCAGGCGATCGGCCTTGCCGCCACCTGGGACCCGGCGCTGATGGAAAAGGTCGGCACGGTGGTCTCGACCGAGGCGCGGGCGCGGTTCAATGCGCAGCCCGCGTCGGCCGATCGCCGCATCTACCAGGGCCTCACCATCTGGTCGCCGAACATCAACATCTTCCGCGATCCGCGCTGGGGCCGCGGCCAGGAAACCTATGGCGAAGACCCGCTGCTGACCGGCAGCTTGGCGGTGGGCTTCATCCACGGCTTGCAGGGGCCCGATCTGGCCCATCCGCGCGTCATCGCCACGGCCAAGCACCTGGCGGTTCATTCCGGGCCGGAAGCCGGGCGCGACAGCTTCGATGTCGATCCCAGCCCGCAAGATCTGGAATGGACCTATCTGCCGCAATTCCGCATGGCCGTAACCCAAGGTCATGCGTTGTCGCTGATGTGTGCCTACAATTCCCTTGCCGGAATGCCGGCCTGCGCCAACGATGCGCTGCTCAACCAGCGGGTGCGCAAGGACTGGGGCTTTACCGGCTTCGTCGTGTCGGATTGCGATGCGATCGGCAATATCTGGCAGTTCCACCACCATGCCTATGACGCGGCAGAGGCTTCGGCCGCGGCGATCCGGGGCGGCACCGATTTCAACTGCGGCACCGCCTATTCCGCCTTGCCCGAAGCAGTGCGGCGCGGCTTGGTGAGCGAGGCCGAGGTCGATCGCGCGCTGGTGCGTTCGCTCAGCGCGCGCGCGCGGCTGGGCATTGCCTTTAACCAGCCCGACCCTTGGCGCTCGATCCGGCCCGACCAGGTCGATACCGCCGATCACCGCGCCCTCGCCCTTGAGGCGGCGCGCAAGGCGATGGTCCTGGTGCAGAACAGGGGCGGCGTCCTGCCGCTCAAGCCCGGGGTCAGGCTGGCGGTGATCGGCGCCAATGCCGATGATCTTGGCGTGCTCGAGGCCAATTATCACGGCACCGCCGCCGCGCCCGTCACCCCGCTCGAAGGGCTGCGCGCCCGCTTTGGCGCCGATCACGTGGTCTATGCGCAAGGCTCGGTCATGGCCGAAGGCGCGCCGGTGGTCCTGCCCGAAACCGCGCTTGCTGCCGATGGCAAGCCCGGGCTCGCGGCCGAATATCGCGATGCCGCCGGCAAGCTGGTGCTGGCCCGCCAGGATCGCCGCATCGATTTCAACCTGACCCGCGCCGCGCCGGCCGGCCTCGATCCGGCGCGGTTCAGCGCGCGCTGGCAGGGCATGCTGGTGCCGCCCGGGCCGGGTGCCTGGCGCCTGGCGATCGATGCGCCGCAGTGCTGGAAGGATTGCCACCGCCATGATGACGTGGCGCTGTGGCTGGGTGGCAAGCAGCTGCACGCCGGCCCGCTGGGCAAGGCGCGCGTCGAATTCGCCCTCGATGGCGATGGCACGCCGCAGCCGCTCCGGCTTGAGCTGGAACACTATGGTGATGACGAAGGCCTGCGCCTGATGTGGGTGCCGCCCGCCGGGGCGGAAGAGGCCAAGGCCCTGGCCGTGGCCAAGGATGCCGACGTGATCGTCGCCGTGCTCGGCCTGTCGCCCGATCTCGAGGGGGAGGCGCTGCAGGTGCAGGTGCCCGGCTTCGTCGGCGGCGACCGGTCAGAGATCGAATTGCCCGAGCCGCAGGCCAGGCTGCTGGCCGGCCTGCGCGCCACGGGCAAGCCGGTGGTGGCGGTGCTGGCCACGGGCAGCGCCATCGCCATGGATGAAACCCTTGCCGATGCCGTGCTGGTGGCGTGGTATCCGGGCCAGGCCGGCGGCACCGCGCTGGCCGATATCCTTGCCGGCGCCACCAATCCTTCGGGACGGCTGCCGGTCACGTTCTATCGCCACACCACCGATCTGCCTGCCTTTGTGGACTATGGCATGAAAGAGCGGACCTATCGCTTTTTCACCGGCAAGCCGCTGTGGGGTTTTGGCCATGGCCTGTCCTACACCCGCTTTGCCTATGCCGGGGCGATGGCCAAGGCGGGCGATACGGCCAGCCCGGTCACCCTGTCGGTGCGCCTTGCCAACCAGGGCAGCCGCGCCGGCGAAGACGTGGTGCAGGCCTATGTCGTGCCGCCGATTCCCGCGCACGAGGCGGTGCTGACCGAACCTGTATTGCAACATCAGCTGGCCGGTTTCACCCGTGTTAACCTGGCACCGGGCAAGATGCAGACAGTGACGCTGACGCTCGATCCGCGCAGCCTGTCGGTGGTGGACCGCCGGGGCACCCGCCGGGTTCTTCCCGGCACCTACAAGGCGTGGATCGGCGATGGCCAGCCGGGAGACGGGCCGGGCACCTGGGTGGAATTCACCCTGGCCGGCCAAGCGCAGGAGATGCCGAAGTGACCAAAGCCACCACCCCCCATGCCGCAGCGCTGGATCGCCGCTCGCTGGTCAAGGGTGCGGCGGCGCTGGCCACGGCCGGCTTCGTTGCGGGCCAGCCGGCGCGGGGCGCCGTGGCGGCACAGGCCATTCCGCCCATCGCCGCGCCGCCAACCCCCGCCGCGCAGGCGCCTGCCGCCGCTGCCCCGGGCACGCCGGCTGCCGCCGCCGGCTTTGCCGCGCGCCCGCCCAAGGTGCAGCGCCGCTTCACCAGCCCGGCGGTGGAAGAAGAGATCGTGCGCGTTTCGGCGATGATCGCCGATCCCAAGCTGCGCGCGATGTTTGCCGCCTGCTATCCCAACACCCTCGATACCACGGTGGAGCTGGGCCTGGTCGATGGCCGGGTCGATGCCTTTGTCATCACCGGCGATATTCCGTGCATGTGGCTGCGCGACAGCAGCGCGCAGCTGCTGTCCTACATCCACCTCGTGCGCAAGGACGCGCACCTTGCCACGCTGTTTCGCGGTGCCATTGCCCGCCAGGCGCGCTCGATCCTGCTCGATCCCTATGCCAATGCGTTCATGCGCGATGCCACCGCCAAGACCAACCTGTCATGGGCGATGCAAGACCAGACGCAGATGAAAACCGGCGTGGCCGAACGCAAGTGGGAAGTCGATTCGCTGTGCTGGCCGATGCGCCTGGCCTATCGCTATTGGCAGGCCAGCGGCGATGCCGCGCCGTTCGACAACATCTGGGTTTCGGCCCAGCAGGCGATCGTGCGCACTTTCCGCGAACAGCAGCGCAAGGACGGGCGCGGGCCCTACAGCTTCCGCCGCACCAGCGACCGGCCCACCGAAACGCTTGGTCTCGATGGCTTTGGCGCGCCGACGCGGCCGGTCGGGCTGATCCACAGCGGCTTCCGCCCGTCTGACGATGCCTGCATCTATCCGTTCCTGATCCCGTCCAACCACTTTGCCGTCACCACCCTGCGCGAGATGGCGCTCGTTGCCGAAGGCGCGGCGGGCAATGCCGCGCTCGCCGCCGACGCGCGCGCGCTGGCCGATGAAGTGGCCGCCGCGCTGGCCAAGTGGGGCACCATGCGCCTGCCCGATGGGCGGCAGGTCTGGGCCTATGAAGTCGATGGCTTTGGCAACGCGGTGTTCATGGACGATGCCAACGTGCCCTCGCTGCTCGGCCTGGCCTATACCGGCTGTGTCACCGCCGACGATCCGCTGTGGCAGGCCACGGCGGCGGCCTGCTGGTCGGATGCCAATCCCTATTTCTTCAAGGGTTCGGCGATCGAGGGGATCGGCGGCCCGCATGTCGGCCTGGGCCAGGTCTGGCCGATGAGCCTGATCGTGCGCGCCATGTCGTCAAGCGATCCGGCGGTGATTGCGCCGCTGCTGCGCCAGCTGCGCGATACCGACGCGGGCAGCGGCTTCATGCACGAGGCGGTCGATTGCAACAATCCGGCCCAGTTCACGCGCAGCTGGTTTGCCTGGGCCAATGGCCTGTTCGGCGAAATGATCGTGGGCTTGGCCGATCGCCTGCCGGCGGTGCTCGCCAACCCGCTCTGACCTTTCGCGCGGCGCCGTGCGCGCCGCGCCTTTCTCCAAGGATTGCCCATGGACCTGTCCCGCCGTCGCTTCCTGTCGCGCTCTGCTGCCGCAGGCGCGGTTGCCCCCACGCTGGCCGCTGCGCCGACCCTGGCCGCCACTCCGGCGGCCACGGCACCTGCACCCTGGGGCGCCACGCCGTCTGCGCGCCAGTGGAAGTGGCACCAGCGCGGCATGTATGCCTTCGTCCATTTCTCCATGAACACCTTCACCGGCAAGGAATGGGGCTATGGCGATGAAAAGCCCGAATGGTTCAACCCCACCGATTTCAGTGCCGACCAGATCGTGCTGGCCGCCAAGTCTGCCGGGATGACCGGGGTGATCCTTACCGCCAAGCACCACGATGGCTTCTGCCTGTGGCAGACGCAGCTGACCGAGCATTCGATCCGCAACAGCCCCTACAAGGGCGGCAAGGGCGATATCGTTGCCGAAATGGGCGAGGCGGCGCGCCGCCACGGCCTGTCCTATGGCCTCTATCTGTCGCCGTGGGATCGCAACCATCCCGAATATGGCCGGCCCGCCTATGTCGATTACTATCGCGCGCAACTGACCGAGCTGTGCACCCGCTATGGCAAGCTGTTCGAGGTGTGGTTCGACGGCGCCAATGGCGGCGATGGCTATTACGGCGGCGCGCGCGAAACCAGGCACATCGATGCCCCGCGCTATTACAACTGGCCCTCGATCATCGCCCTGGTTCACCAGATGCAGCCCGATGCCTGCACGTTCGATCCGCTTGGCGCCGATATCCGCTGGGTGGGCAACGAGGATGGCGTGGCCGGCGACCCCTGCTGGCCGACCATGCCCAACAAGCCCTACGAGCAGGACGTGGGCAATTCCGGCCTGCGTGGCGGCGACATCTGGTGGCCGGCCGAAACCGACGTGTCGATCCGCCCGGGCTGGTTCTATCACCCCGATGAAGACACCAAGGTGAAAAGCCCCGAACGCCTGGTGCGCCTGTTCGACGAATCGGTGGGGCGCGGCACCAATCTCAACCTCAACCTGCCGCCCGACCAGCGCGGCCGCCTGGCCGATCATGACGTGGCGGTGCTCGCCTCGTTCGGGAATGCCATGCGCGCCACCTTTGCCCGCGATCTGGCCAAGGGCGCGGTGGCCCATGCCAGCGCGGTGCGCGGGCCGCGCTTTGCTCCGGCGGCCGTGCTCGATGGCCGGGCCGAAACCTATTGGTCCACGCCCGATGCCGTGCACACCCCCACGCTCACGCTCGATCTGGCGCCGGGCACGCGCTTCGATCTGGTGCGCGTGGCCGAATACCTGCCGCTGGGCGTGCGCGTCACCCGCTTTGCCATCGAGGCCGAGATCGGCGGGCAGTGGCAGCGCCTGGCGGAAAAGGAATGCATCGGCGCGCAGCGCGTGGTGCGCCTGCCTGCGCCGATCGCGCCGCGCCGCGTGCGCCTGGTGATTCTCGATGCGCCGGCGTGCCCCGCCATCCGCGAGTTTGCCTTGTTCAAAAGCGTGGCACCGGTGCCGGTGGCCGCGCCCGTGGCGCGCAGCAGCGACGTGCTCAGCACGCTGGGCTGGCGCGTGGTTGATGCCAGCGCGCCCGGCGCGCAGGCGCTGCTCGATGGCGAGGTCGAAACCCTGTGGACCCAGCCGGTGCCCACCGCCGGCCATCCGGCCACGGTCACGCTCGATATCGGCCGCGCCGTGACGCTCGGTGGTTTCAGCCTGACCCCGCCGCGCCACCTCGCACCCGATGCCACCCCGCCGCGCGGCTATCGCGTCGAGACCAGCCTGGATGGGCAAACCTGGCAGGGCCAGGGCGAGGGCGAGTTTTCAAACATCGCCTATGCCCTGGCCACCCAGCGCGTCGGCTTTGCCGCCCCGGTCCAGGCGCGCTATCTGCGCCTGGCGTTTGCCCAGCCGGCGCTGCCCGATCGCGCGGTGCTGGCGATTGCCGGGGTCGGCGGCTTCAGCGGCGCCTTGCCGCGCTGAGCGGCTTGATCGGCGTTTCGGCCCACAGCAGGCGTTCGGCACCGTCGGGATCATTCTCGACGGCGCTGACGCGGTCGAACACCATGGTGGCGCGGGTGGTGGCGTCAAACCGCGGCCAGGCCGGCATGCCTGGCGAGGCGGGCGCCCCGCCTTTGACAAAGGCGACCATCGCCTCGTGCCAGGCTTCGGCAATCGGCTGGTCTGCCGCCGACAGGCCGAACATCTGCGCCATCGATGGCAGTGTCACGTGGTCGAACGTCAGCGGCAGGTCGAGCACGTGGGGTGTGTGTCCCTTGTAGGGGCCGCCCGGCGCCGGCAAGGCCAGGCGATAGCGCCACACCGGGGCGCCGCGCGCGGCATGGGCCTCGGCCAGGCGCAGCGTGGGCATGCCATATTCCTCGGCCGTCAGCAGGCGCCAGTGGCGCTGGGCGTCGGTCAGTTCGGGAAAGGCGCGGGCATAGGCACGGTTGAGCGCGGTCATCCGCGGCATCGGCTCGGTCGATACGCTCTGCGACCAGATCGGCCGGCTGGCCTGCACCTCGTTCAGGAACAGGCGGCTTTCGTTGGCATTCGATCCGGTCAGCAGCGGCACGCGCGGCGCGCGTCCCGCGATCACCCGGGCCAGCGGCGCCTGCGGCAGGAACGCGCCATCCACCGTCGGCCGGAACGGCAGGCCCTGCGGCCAGCCCTTGCGCGCGGCCACTTGCGCTTCGACCAGCGCGGGAAAGGGCGCCACCAGCAGCCGCTCCACCCCGCCCAGCCGCGCCACCACGGCATTGGCAAAGATCGCGGCCGTGGCGGGAATATGCACGGTCTGCGCACCGCCGCTGAACACCATGGCGCGGGCATAGAGCCCATCGGCCGCCGGCAGGCCCATCAGCGCGCAGACATTGCGCGCGCCCGATGATTCGCCCGCCAGCGTCACCGCGCGCGGGTTGCCACCGAACGCGGCGATGTTGTCCTGCACCCAGCGCAAGCCCAGCACCAGGTCACGCAGGCCGTTGTTGCCGCTGCCGGCATAGGCGCGGCCGAGGAGATGGCCCAGTTCCATGAAGCCCAGCGCGCCCAGGCGATAGTTCAGCGTCACGCAGACCACGCCATGCGCGGCAAAGCGGTTGCCGGCGATGACTTCCCACCCGCTCCACCCGGTTTCGTTGCTGCCGCCGTGGACGAACACCATGACCGGATAGCGCCCCGGCGCCGCCGGCGCCCAGACGTTGAGCTGAAGGCAATCTTCGGCCTGGACGGCGGGCAGCGGGTCCATGCCGGCGGGCTGCGGCGCGGCGCGCGCCGGGCGGGTGGCATCCCATTCGCCCTGCCAGGTCCGGGCCGGGCGCGGCGCGGCAAAGCGGGCGGCGGTGCCATAGGGAATACCGGTGAACACGCGCACGCCATCGGCCATGCGCCCGCGCACCACGCCGCTGCGGGTGGTCACGCGCAGGGTATCGCGGGCGGCATGCGCCATTTGGGGCAGGGCCAGCGTGGCGGCCATTCCGCCCAGCGCCCGGCGCCGCGTCATCAGGGGCATGCGTCGATCAATCCCTTGTTCGTTCAGGCTATCTTGCCTCTTACCCGAAAGGATCGGAAATGTTCCACCCCGGCCGGCGCAGGCGCGCCCGCTTTTGCCCGCCCTTGCCCGCTGCGCAAGGGGCTCGGGCCAAGTTTTGACCGATCGCCTAGCGCGCCCAGGCCAGCTTGAACCGCATGCCCCACACCAGGGCAGAGCGCAGCGCCGGGTTCCAGCCGGGATGGATCACATATTGCAGTTCCGGTTGCAGTGTCAGCCATTTCGCCACCGGGCGTGCCGCGGTCAGCTCCAGCGCGGTTTCGTGGGCCTGCGCCACCACGGCATCGGGCAGCAGCGCGGCGCGCGCGCGGCCGCCCAGCCGGGCATGGGCCATCGCCACGCCCAATTGCCAGGCGCCCGCCTCGCGCACCAGGCCGGTGCCAAGATAGCAGCTGATCGGATTGCTGCGCGGATCGGCCAGCCCCAGCCGCACCCAGCCGTGCCAGCGCGGTGCCAGCAGCCCTTCGACCAGGATATAGCCGCCCTGCGAGTGGGTGCTGCGCCCTGCGTCGTCCACGCGCGGCAGCGGCCGGGTATAGCGCCACAGGCCCACCTGCACTTCGCCCTGGCCCAGCGGAAACTCCACTTCGCCGATCAGCAGCGCGCCGGTTGTGCCGGGCAGGCGCAGGGCGGGCGCATGGTCGTTGGCCACGCTGCCGGCCTGGGCATCGAACGCGCCCAGGCGCAGCGTGGTCTTCCCCGCGGTGCTGGCGGTGAGCAGCGCGCCGCTCGCTGCCATGGGAAAGATGCCGGGGCCGTTGGGGCCGCTTTGCGCCAGTTCGGCGCCGGTGCCGTGGCTGGCGTGGACGAACAGGGCGCCCACGCTCTGCACGTCGAATTCGGTATTCACGTCGATCAGGCCCACCTTGGTGGCAATCGCCAGCGGTGCGGCATTGTCGCTCGCCTGCCAGCGCACCCAGGCTTCATAGAGATGGTGGCGCCCCGGCGCCTGGATGCTGCTGATGCCCTGCGCATCGCCCACCCACGAATCCGAAAAGATCGGCCCATGCACCGCGATCATGTCGATATGCGCGGTCAGCCGCGATACGCCCAGCGCGCCGCCATCCACGTCGACCCAGGCATCGGCCCGTGCCGCCAGCCCGCCGCCGCGCGCCACGCCGCCATCGGCCACGTGCAGGGCATCGGCAACATAGCTGGCGCCCAGGCCGATCAGCCGCGCCGGTGGCCTGTCCTCTGCCGCCCATGCCGTCTGCGGCAGGGCCAGCAGCAGGCCAAGCAGTGCCGTGGCGCGGGAAAGCCGGTGGCGCCTGGGCCGCGCCGGGGGAAGGGATATGCACATGCCGCGCAGTCTGCGGCATGGCCGGCCAAGCCTGGATGGATGCCGGGCTGCGCAGAAACGCGCATCGCGGCAATGCGGAAGGCGGCATTAAGCTGCCGTTGACCGGCAAGCCCATGCCGCCATCTTACCAGCCGCTGCCGCACCGCTGAAAATTTCAGCAGGCTGAAGTGTTGCAAGCCTGCATCAGATCTTGTCAAAGAATAGGTATGCACTTTTGGGCTAGCACGTCTGGCTTGAGCCGCTATGATGACAGGGCATAAGACGGGATAAGCCCGGCGCGGCGGTGGGAGAGGACGCCGTAAAAAATCCCTGCGCCGGGTGAACCTGCCATCAAGCCGCGATTGCCAGGCAATGGCGCGCAAATCGGGCTTTTTCCGCAAAAATCTGCAGTTTACCGCACGCCCCGCGCATGATGCTTCGGGGCGTTCATTCTGTGCGAATCGGTGCCGCGCCAACCACGCCAGTCCATAGACCAACGCCCCCGCCACTGCCCGGCCCGCTGGGGGCGGCGTGCAGTGGCGGGGGTGCGGCAAACGCGGCGCCAAACGGCGGGTTCAGGCCGTGGCCAGCACCGGGCGATTGGCGATGAGGTTGTCCACCACCGAAGGATCGGCCAGCGTCGAGGTGTCACCCAGCGAGCCCAGGTCATTCTCGGCGATCTTGCGCAGGATGCGGCGCATGATCTTGCCCGAACGCGTCTTGGGCAAGCCGGGGGCGAACTGGATCACGTCGGGCGTGGCGATCGGGCCGATCTCGTGCCGCACCCAGGCCACCAGCTCGCGGCGCAGCGCCTCGTCGGGCTCCACTTCGGCATTGCAGGTAACATAGGCATAGATGCCCTGGCCCTTGATCGCGTGCGGCATGCCTACCACGGCGGCTTCGGCCACCTTGGGATGGGCCACCAGCGCGCTTTCGATCTCGGCCGTGCCCATGCGATGGCCCGAGACGTTGATCACGTCATCGATGCGGCCGGTGATCCAGTAATAGCCGTCTTCATCGCGGCGGCAGCCATCGCCGGTGAAGTACCAGCCCTTGAACGTGGTGAAATAGGTCTGGAAAAAGCGCTCGTGATCGCCCCACACCGTGCGCATCTGGCCCGGCCAGCTATCGCCGATCACCAGGCAACCGTCGGTGGCGCCGTCCAGCACCTGGCCATCGTTGTCGAGCAGGGCGGGCTGCACGCCGAACATCGGCTTGCTGGCAGAGCCCGGCTTCAACGCCGTGGCGCCGGGCAGGGGGGTGATCATCGCGCCGCCGGTTTCGGTCTGCCACCAGGTGTCGACGATCGGGCAGCGGCCTTCGCCTACCACCTTGTGATACCATTCCCACGCTTCGGGGTTGATCGGCTCGCCCACGCTGCCCAGCAGGCGCAGCGATTGGCGGCTGGTCTTGTGCACCCATTCGTCCCCCTCGCGCATCAGCGCGCGCAGGGCGGTGGGGGCGCCGTAGAAGATTTCCACGCCGAACTTGTCCACCACCTGCCAGAACCGGCTGGGGTCGGGAAAGTTGGGCACGCCTTCGAACATCACCGTGGTGGCGCCATTGGCCAGCGGGCCATAGACGACATAGGAATGGCCGGTGACCCAGCCGATATCGGCCGCGCACCAATAGATCTGCCCGGGGCGATAATCGAACACGTACTGGTGCGTCATCGCCGCCCACACGGCATAGCCGCCGGTGGTGTGCAGCACGCCCTTGGGCTTGCCGGTGGAGCCGGAGGTGTAGAGGATGAACAGCGGATCTTCCGCGTTCATTTCCACCGGCGCGCATTCCGCGCTCTGCGCCGCCACAGCCTGCGCCCAGGGCAGGTCGCGGCCTTCCTGCATCGGCACGTCGGCGCCGGTGCGGGCCAGGACCACCACGGTATCGACCGCCGGGCAATGCGTCAGCGCTTCGTCCACGTTCTTTTTCAGCGGCACGCGCTTGCCGCCGCGCAGGCCTTCATCGGCGGTCAGCACCACGCGGCTGTCGCAATCCTCGATCCGCCCGGCCAGGGCATCGGGCGAAAAGCCGGCAAACACGATCGAATGGATCGCGCCGATCCGCGCGCAGGCCAGCATCGCCACGGCCGCTTCGGGCACCATCGGCAGGTAGATCGTCACCCGGTCACCGGCCTTGACCCCGCGTGCCTTGAGCAGGTTGGCCAGGCGGCACACATCGGCATGCAGTTCGCGATAGGTGATCGCGCGCGATGCATCGCTCGGGCTGTCCGGCTCCCACAGGATCGCCACGGTATCGCCGCGCTCCGCCAGGTGGCGATCGAGGCAATTGGCCGAAAGGTTGAGCGTGCCGTCCTCGAACCAGCGAATGCCGAAGTCTTCCTCGTGGAAGCTCGTGTTCTTCACCTTGGTGAACGGCTTGATCCAGTCGATCCGCTGCGCTTCCTGTGCCCAGAACGCATCGGGTTCCTCCACCGAGCGACGGTGCATTTCCAGATAGCGCGCTTCGTCGATCAGGGCGTTCTGGGCCCAGTCGGCGGGAACGGGATAAATGGCTTCGGCCATATGCGGAACCCTCTCGATGTGTTTGTCGTGCGCTGTGCGGGCGACGTGATGCTTGGCTCACGCTAGCCGCTTGGGCGCCTCTGTGCCAGTTGGATATAAGTCTACCATGCCGCAGGCGCGAGATGGCCGGGCGCGGCTGGTGCATGCAGCCTGGCCCAGGTGTCGCAGCGCCGAAACACCCTGGCCCGCGTCCTTGGCGTTGCTGGCGCGAACACGAATGGCCGCGCACATCTCCCAAATGGCAGGTGCGCGGCTTGCCCCTGTCGTGCACAAAATGCACCGTCCGCGCAGCGTGATGGCAAGTTGATGAATTGAATGGATTTTGCTCTTTCTGGGCGATGTGTTGGAGCTGGACGCGTGTTGACAGAGCGTTATGGCGCATCACACTCTACATCTGGGATCGCGGCGTTGCCTGTGCTGCATTCCCATGCATTGCACATGAGGTTGCCATGATTCCCCGCTTTGCCCGGCGCGCGACCCGCGCCGCCTTGGCCGCTGGTGCGGCGTTGCTGCTCGGCCTGCCCGCCACTGTCCTGGCCCAAGCGCAAGTCCCGGTCGGCACTGGTACGTCGCCCGACGAGCTGGCCCCTCCGGTCAAGCACCAAGCGCGGTTCTTTGCCCGTCGCATCACGGGATACCTGCCCACCCGCGATGGCACGCAGTTGCGCTTTTCCGCGCTGTTGCCCAATGGCAAGGGGCCGTTCCCGGTCATCGTCAACTACAGCGGCTATGACCCCGGCTCGATTGGCGGTTCGGCCTACATGAACGACAACACGGCAATGTCGGTCAATTTCGACCGCTCGCTGGTCCAGGCCGGCTATGCCGTGGTCGGCATCAACGCGCGCGGCACGGCTTGTTCGGAAGGGCAGTTCGAATTTCTCTCGATGCTCTATGGTCAGGACGGGCGCGATGCGATCGAATGGATCGCCACGCAGCCGTGGTCCAACGGGGCAGTGGGCATGGCCAACTGGTCTTGGGCGGGCATGTCGCAGATTTCCACTGCCGCCGAGCAGCCACCCCACCTCAAAGCCATTGCGCCAGGCATGGTGCTGGGCGATGCCCGGCTGGACAGCTGGTTCATCGGCGGCGTTCCCGCGCCCGGCTTTGTTGACGGCTGGTGGGGCTATCTCCATTCGCGCTGGGATGCCGCCCGGCAGAGCGCCGAGGCCGAAGGTGACACGCGCTGCTTGGCGCAGATCGACCAGAACCTGCAGACCGCCGAAAAGAACCGCGTACCTTCGATCCTGATTCGGCATCCGGTGCGCGATGACTACATCGAGATCCGCAACATTGCCGGGCGCACTCACAAAATCCAAGTGCCGGTATTCTCGATGGAAGCGTTCCAGGACGAGGCAGTGATAGCGCGCGAGGGCTATTATCAGGAAACGCTGGATCCGGCCAAGCTGTGGTTCCTGCAGACCAACGGCGCGCACGATGTCTATGTATCCACCCGCTTCCGCAAGCAGTTGCTTGCGTTCTTCGATCGCTTCGTCAAAGGCAAAGCCAACGGCTTCGAGACCACGACGCCCCATGTGCAGGTCTGGACCGAAGCGACGTTGACCGGGCCGGCCCAGGGCATTTTCGAGAATCTCACGCCCGGCGTCACGCTCAAGAGCGACACTTTCCCGCTCAAGGTCGCGCCGCGCGCCTTTGCGCTCGATGCCGGGGGCAAGCTGGTGGCCGATGCGCCCGCCGGCGCGGGCAGCGATGCCTATGACTATCCGCTGCGCGGCCCGGCGGTGGAGCATGAATTCACCCGCGATAGCTGGGAACCGCTCAAGCCCGGTTGGGAAAAGGCCACACTGGCCTATACCACCCCGGCGCTCTCGGCCGATTTCATCGGCTATGGTTCGGGTTCGGCCGACCTGTGGATGGTGGCCAGCGGCGCGGATGCCGATGTGCAGGTCACGCTCACCGAAGTGCGGCCCGACGGGCAGGAAGAATATGTCCAGCGCGGCTGGCTGCGCCTGTCGGATCGCTTGCAGGATCCGGCCAAGTCCACGCCGCTGCGCCCCTGGCCGCTCGACAAGCCCGAAACCATGGAAGCCATGGTGCCCGGCAAGGCTGCGCTGGCGCGGATCGAGATCCAGAAATTTGCCCATGTGTTCCGCAAGGGTTCGCGCATTCGCCTGTGGATCGACACGCCCAGCCAGTTTGGCGGCAACCTGTTTGCCCCGCAATCGGTGCCCACCCGGCTTGAAGTGCTGCACGATGCCGCGCATCCTTCGCGCCTGTTGCTGGGCGAGGCGCCGGCCAGCGCGCTGGTTGGCACGATTCCGGCCAGCGCGCCCGCCTGTGGCACCGTGCTGCACCAGCCCTGCCGGGCCGATCCGTTGGCGGCCGCAGCGATCACCCTGGGCCTGCCCCAGTCGCAAGGAGAGAAGTGATGACGCTTTCGCGCCGTAACGCTCTTGGTGCCATCGGGGCCGGGCTGCCGCTGGCGGCGGCCGCCACCCGCGCGCTCGCTGCCCCGGTGGTGCCGCCCGCGCCACCGCCGATGCCGACCGGGGCTGCCATCCATGAACCCTCGGCTCCGCCGCTGCCACCCGGCCCGGCACCTGAAATCTATGACAAGGTCGGCCTGGAGTGGGTGATGAACATCATCCCCTTCTGCTCCGAACCCGAATTCATGGGCAGCGACAAGGACCAGGTCGCTTCCGATGGCTATCGCAACGATGTCTGGCCGGTGATCGGCGGCACGTTCTATGGCCGCGGGATCAAGGGCACGGTCATTCCCGGCGGCGGCGATTTCCCGGTGATCCGCCCCGATGGCGTCGTCGTGGTCGATGCGCTCTATCGCCTGAAAACCGATGATGGCCAGCAGATCATCATCCACAACAAGGGCCTGGGCTATACCGAAGACAAGTATCGCCTGCTGCCCACGTTTGAAGTGCCCGGAGCCAAATATGCCTGGCTGCGCGAATCGGTGTTCATCGCCACGCTCACCTTCCCGGTGCCCACTTCGATCAAGACGCCCGATTTCGGTCCCAAGGCCAACGGCCGCCTGATCCAGGTTTTCCGCCTGACATAACCCTTTCGGCAATTCCTTTGCCGCAGCGGGCGGGGTAGGGTGGTGGCCATGATCCGCCCCCTTGCCCCGCTCGCTGCGTTTTGCGCTTGTTTCGCCCCGCTTCTGGCCACTCCCGCGCTGGCGCAAACGGTTTATGTGCGCGCCGGGCGTCTGGTCGATCCCGAAGCCGGCAAAGTCCTGACGGCGCGGCTGATTCGCGTGGAAGACGGCCGGGTGGCGGCGATCACCGCCGATGGCCCCGGCGCACCGGCCGTGCCCGCCGGCGCGCGGGTGATCGACTGGAGCGGCTATACCGTGCTGCCCGGCCTGATCGACATGCACGTGCACCTGGCCGACATGGACCAGTCGGAAAACGTGGCCGAGCCGCTGCTACATTCGGCCATGGAAATCGCCTATGTCGGCGCGCGCAACGCCCGCACCACGCTGATGGCCGGCTTCACCACGGTGCACAATTGCGGCAACTTCCGCGCCTATGCCGATGTGGAACTGCGCAATGCGATCAACCGCGGGGACGTGATCGGCCCGCGCATCAGCGCGGTGGGGGCCTATGTGACGATCCCCGGCGGCGGCGGCGAGGTCACGGGCTTTGCTCCCGATGTCGAAGTGCCGGCCGACATGCGCGCCGGGGTAGTGGGCGATGCCGCCGATACCACGCGCAAGGTCAACGCGCTGTTCCAGCATGGCGCGGATTCGATCAAGCTGATCGCGACGGGCGCCGTGCTCGCCCAGGGGACCGAGCCTGGCCAGCAGGAATTGAGCGAGGACGAGATGCGCGCCGCAGTTACCGTGGCCAAGGCGCGCGGATCGTGGGTTACCGCCCATGCCCACGGTGCCGCCGGCATCAAATCGGCCATGCGCGCCGGGGTCAAGGCGATTGAGCATGCCAGCCTGATCGATGACGAGGGCATTGCCATGGCCAAGGCCAAGGGCGTGTGGCTCGACATGGATATCTATGATGGCGACTATATCGCCGACTATGGCCGGGCCCACCACTGGCCGGCCGACATGCTGCGCAAGAACGACGATACCACCCAGGCCCAGCGCGATGGCTTTGCCAAGGCGGTCAAGGCCGGGGTCAAGCTGTCGTTCGGCACCGATGCCGGGGTCTATCCCCACGGCCTCAACGCCCGCCAGTTCAAGTACATGGTGCGCTATGGCATGACCCCGATGCAGGCGATCCAGGCCGCCACCACGGTTTCGGCCGATCTGCTCGGCTGGAGCAAGGACGTGGGCGCGCTGTCGCCCGGCCACTATGCCGACATGATCGCGGTCAAGGGTGATCCCCTGGCCGACATTTCGGTGCTGGAGCATGTCGATCACGTGATCAAGGGCGGCGATGTGGTGAAGTAAGCGCGCGGCTGCCACCACGCCCCGACCCTCTCTTCTGAAGAGGAGGGGGAAAGATTACAATATCTTATGCCTCCCTCCTCTTCAGAGGCGGGGTTGGGGGTGGTAGAACCCGGCGCGAAGCTATCCTTGGACAGACGCCCGCCAAGCCCCTATTCCAGCGGCCGATTCCTTCCCCCCAACGGAACAAAGCCCAGCATGAGCGACCAATCCGACAAGCCCGCCGGCCCCGCCCTTGATCGCCGCAGCCTTTTGGCGGGGCTTGCCATTACCGGCGCCGCCGCCGGGGTTGATGCCGCTGCCGCCACCCCGCGCGCTGCGGCGGGAAGCCGCGCCAAGGTCGATGCCGCGCTGCGTGCCAAGATCGATACGGTCGTGGTGATCTATGCCGAAAACCGCAGCTTCAACAATCTCTTCCCCGATTTTCCGGGGCTGCAGCAGCCGCTAGCCGCCGTGCCGGTGGAGCGGGCCCGGCAGCGTGACCGCGATGGCCGCGTGCTGGAAACCCTGCCCAAGATCTGGGAAGGCATGGTGCCCGACAAGCAGGTGGTGGAACACGCCGAGTTCCATATCGACGAAGACGCCATCACCGGCCTGCCCAACGCGCCCTTTGCGCTCAAGACGCCCGAAGGCGATCCGCTGCCCCATGGCGTGGTGACGCGTGACCTGATCCACAGCTTCTACAACAACCAGTGGCAGATCAACGGCGGGCGCAACGATGGCTTTGTCGCCTGGGGGGATAGCGGCGGCCTGGTCATGGGCCATTATGGCGATGTGCGGGCCAATCTGCGGCTGTGGCAGGTGGCGCGCGAATTCACCTTGTGCGACAATTTCTTCATGGGCGCGTTCGGCGGCTCGTTCCTCAACCACCAATACCTGGTTGCTGCCACGCCGCCCTATTACCCCGATGCCGACAAGAGCCCGGCGAAAGACCGCGTGGTCAAGCTTGATCCGGCCTATAGCGATCCGCCGCGCCCGCTGCTCAAGCCCGGTACGCCGGCCAGCGCCATGGACGGCCCGGTGCAGTTCGTGGCGGATTCGATCACGCCCGATCACCGCGCGGTCAACACCATGCTGCCGCCCTATCTGCCCACCTACCAGGCCGATCCCGCCCGGCCGGGCATGGCCCTGGTCACCGCGCAGACCCTGCCGCCGCAGACCCATGCCCACATCGGCGATCGCCTGACCGAGGCCGGGGTGGAGTGGGCGTGGTACGCCGGTGGCTGGGCCGAGGCGATGGCCGGGCGTGCCAACAGCGCGGCATTCCCCTCGCGCCCCAATTTCCAGCCGCACCACCAGCCGCTCAACTATTTCGCCAACCTGGCGCCGGGCACGGCGGCGCGCGCACGCCATCTGCGCGATGGCGGCATGGGCGAAACCGCACGCACCAACCTGTTCCTGGCCGATGCCGCGGCGGGCAAGCTGCCGGCGGTGACGTTCTACAAGCCGCAGGGCAACCTCAACATGCACGCCGGGTATTCCGACGTGGATGCCGGCGATCGCCATATCGCCGGGGTCGTCGATGCGCTGCGCCGTTCGCCGCAGTGGGACAAGATGCTGGTCATCATCACGTTCGATGAAAACGGCGGCTGGTGGGACCATGTCGCCCCGCCCAAGGGCGATCGCTGGGGGCCGGGCACGCGCATTCCCGCGCTGATCGTTTCGCCCCACGCGCGGCGCGGCCATGTCGATCACACGGTCTATGACACCGGTTCGATCGCGCGCTTCCTGGTGCGGCGCTTTGGCCTTCAAACCCTGCCGGGGCTTGTCGAGCGCGACAAGGCGATGATCGCCGCAGGTGGCCCGCCGCCCGGTGACCTGACCGGTGCGCTGACCCTTTGATCCTCCCCGGCACGGGGAGGATCAGATGGCGGCGGTGGTGCTTTCGGCCTGCGGCGTGGGAGACGGTTGCGGCGTTGGCGCGGCCTGCGGCACCGGCGGCAAGGGCTGCGGGGCGGGCAGCACCATCGCGGCGGTCTCCAACTGGTCCAGCGCATGCTGCGCAGCCACCCAGTCGCGGGCGTGGGCCAGCCACTCGGTGGCGGCATCCTTGCCCGGCATGCGTTCCACGTCGCTGATCGCGGCGTCAACGCGGCCACCGGCCAGCGCCAGGCGGGCATGATCGGCGCGCGCCTCGGGCGTGGCGTTGGGGCCTTCGTCGTGGCGGATCACGAACAGGCCGGCGATCTGGCCCGAAATCCAGTCCCAGGTATTGCCGCGCGGGGTCTTGCCCATCAGCTGCGGCTCGATCCCCGCCAGTTCTTCCGACAGATTGCCCAGCGTGACCGGGTGCGCGGCGGCGGCAATCACGCGGTCCACCGCGCCCGGCTGGCTGGCGCCAAAGCGCACGCGCAACTGGTTTTCCAGGATGCCCAGCGGCTGGCCACGTTCGATGGCGCGGCGCGCGGCAAAGGCCACCAGCAGCGCTTCGGCGCGGCTGGCCTGGCCGGCGGCGGCATTGGCCTGCTGGTTCAATTCGGCCAGGCGCTGCTCCAGCGCGGAAACCTTGGCCGATGTGCTGGCAAGCACGGCATCGCTCGCGGCGCTGCTGGCAGCGGCCACCACTGCTTCCGACGCCACGGCGGCGGGCACGTCGCCACTGGCACTGGCCATCGGGCCCAGGTCAAGCCGCAGCCAGCCCTCGCGCGCGGCAAGCCAGGCACCCGCGCCGCCCAGGGCCAGGATCACGATCAGGGCCAATCCCACCAGCAACCGTCCCCCGCCACGGCGGCGCGGCGGATTTGTTTGTGCGTATGGCGTATCCTGCATCAATCTTTTTCGCTTGTTCGTGGCCCCGAAGTCACAGGTTCTGGCACATTTGCCGAGCCAGCGCCAGCAATGGTTGATCGCGCCGCATTGCGGAAATTTCAACGGCTTGCCAGCCGGCGCCGGCCATCTGCGCGATTCGCGGCGCCAGGCAGGCCAGGCCTACATGCCCGCGCGCCAGGCCCAGCCGGCTGCACTCAGCGGCAAAATGCCGCGCCGCCTCGCCCGAATGCAGGGCGACCACGCAAGGGCCGCGCAGCATGTCCTGCGCGGCGGGCGCCAGGGGCAGCGGCTGTGCGGCATAGAGCGTGACGGTGTCGACCAAGACGCCCTCGGGCAGGGCGAGCGGCACCGGATCGGCGCTCGACAGCCGCAGATAGCGCCCGGGCGCCAGGCCCCGGGCCACGTCGGCCAGGCCGCCTTCGCCGGTCTGCGCCACGACAAAGCCTGCACCTTGCGCTTCGCGCGCGGTTTCCGCGCCCACCGCCAGCACGGGCAGGGCGCGAAGTGAGGCGAGGTCTGCACCGCCCAGGCGAAAGAGATTGGCGCTGCCTGCCAGGATCGCGGCATAGCCGGCCGGATCGGGCGCCTGCCATGCCACCGCCTGCATTGCAAAGAGCGGCGCGCCCAGTGCCTCCAGGTCCAGCGCCTGGGCAGCGGCCACGCTCGCGGCGTTGCCGGGCTGCGGCCGCAGGACCAGCAGCGGGCGCATCAGCCGCCGTGGAAATAGGCGGCGATGCCCTCGGGCGCGCTGGCGAGCAGGCGGCGGGCCAGGTCGAGCGGCGTGGCGGTGTCGCTGGCGGCAAAGCGCGCGCTGTCTTCCACGCGCAGCGCGCCGTCGGGGCTGAACAGCGCGGCGCGCAGCACCAGGTCATCGCCCTCGGCAGTGGTCAGCACTGCGATCGGGCTGTGGCAGGTGCCGCCCAGCCCGGTCAGCAGCGCGCGTTCGGCGCGGATCGCGGCATGGGTGGGCCCGTGGTCGATCGCCGCCAGCAGCGCACACACATCTGCGCGCGCGGCCAGGCATTCGATGCCGATCGCGCCTTGGGCAGGGGCGGGCAGCCATTCGTCGGCGGGCAGCACATGGCCCACGCCGGTTTCGCCCAGGCGTTGCAGCCCGGCGGCGGCCAGCAGCGTCACATCGGCTTCGCCCACCTGCAGCTTGGCCAGGCGCGTGGCGACGTTGCCGCGAAACGACACGATGTGCAGATCGGGCCGGGCATGCAGCATCTGCGCGGCGCGGCGCGGCGCACTGGTGCCCACCTTGGCGCCGGGAGGAATGGCGGCGATGCTGGCCGCACCTACCAGGACATCGCGCACGTCGGCGCGCGGCAGCACTGCGGCGATGGTGATCTCGGCCGGGCGGATGGTTTCCACGTCTTTCATCGAATGGACCGCGAAATCGATCTCGCCGTGCAGCAGCGCGGCGTCGAGTTCCTTGGTCCACAGCGCCTTGCCGCCGATTTCGGCGAGCGGGCGATCCTGGATGCGATCGCCGCTGGCCACCTGCGGGCACAGCTCCACCGCGCTTTCGGGCCAGCCATGCGCCGCGCACAGGCGCGCGCGGGTTTCCTCGGCCTGGGCCATGGCCAGCGGCGAGCGGCGGGTGCCAAGGCGCAACGGTCGGTCGGGCGCCTGCGACGGGTTGTGAGACGGGTTGATCATGCGTGGCTTGCCGTAAACGGGATTATCTCTAAGGGGAAGCTCCGCATGGCCCTGATCCTTGGCATAGAATCCTCGTGTGACGAAACCGCCGTTGCCGTTATCGACGGCAGCGCGCAAACGCTTGCCGGCCGTATCGTGGCCCAGCGCATCGCCTCGCAGGATGAAGCGCACAGGCCCTATGGCGGTGTTGTGCCCGAAATTGCCGCCCGTGCCCATGCCGATGTGATCGCCCCGATGGTGGCGGCCACGCTGGCCGATGCCGGCCTTGCCCTCGATGACATGGACGCCATCGCCGCCACGGCCGGGCCGGGCCTGATCGGCGGGGTCATGGTCGGGCTGGTGACGGGCAAGGCATTGGCCATGGCCAGCGGCAAGCCACTGATCGGCATCAATCATCTGGAAGGCCATGCGCTCTCGCCGCGCCTGGCGGAACCGGCCCTGGCTTATCCCTATTGCCTGCTGCTGGTCTCGGGCGGGCATTGCCAGATCCTGGAAGTCATGGGGCTGGGCCGCTATCGGCGCCTGGCCACGACGATCGACGATGCCCTGGGCGAAGCGTTCGACAAGACCGCCAAGGTGCTTGGCCTGGGTTATCCCGGTGGCCCGGCGGTAGAGCGCCTGGCGCGCGAGGGCGATCCCCGCGCCGTTCCGCTGCCGCGCCCCCTGGTGGGCAGTGGCGAGCCGCATTTCTCGTTTGCCGGGCTGAAAAGCGCGGTGCTGCGCGCCCGCGATTCGGGCGCCCATGCCCCGGCTGATCTCGCCGCCTCGTTCCAGCAGGCCGCGATCGATTGCGTGATCGATCGCACGCGCGGCGCCCTGGCGCAGTGCGCGCCGGGGATGACCGCGCTGGTCGTGGCCGGCGGGGTTGCCGCCAATGCCGCCTTGCGCGGCGCGCTCGAAGGGCTGGCGGCGCAGGCCGGCCTGCCCTTGGTGGCGCCGCCGGTAAAGCTGTGCACTGACAATGCCGCGATGATCGGCTGGGCTGGGGCGGAGCGCTTTGCCCTGGGGCAGCACGATCCGCTCGATCTGCCGGCCCGGCCGCGCTGGCCGCTAGACGATAACGCCGCCCCCGTGCGCGGCGCCGGGGTCAAGGCATGACCGGGGCGCCCACCATCGGCGTGATCGGCGCGGGCGCCTGGGGCACGGCCCTGGCGCAGATGCTGGCCAGCGACGGCCGCCCGGTGGCGCTGTGGGCGCGCGAGACAGGCCTGGTCGCGACGATCAACCGCGAGCGGCGCAATCCCACCTATCTGCCGGGCGCTGAACTGGCCGAAACGATCACTGCCACCAGCGATCTGGCCGCCATGGCCAGGCTGCCGGTGCTGCTGTGGGTTACCCCGGCGCAGTTCCTGGGGCAGGTGCTGTCCGGCCTGCCCGACTATGCCGGCGACCTGGTGCTTTGCGCCAAGGGGATCGAGGCGGGCACCGGCCGCCTGATGGCCGAAGTGGCGCATGCTGCCGCGCCGGCGGCGCATGTTGCGGTGCTGTCTGGCCCGACCTTCGCGCACGAGGTGGCGGCCGGCCTGCCCACGGCAGTGACGCTGGCCTGTTCCGGCGGGGAAGCGCAGTGGCAGCGCCTGGCCCCGGCCGTGGCGCGGCCGACGTTCCGCCCCTATTATTCGGCCGACGTGATCGGTGCCGAAATCGGCGGCGCGGTCAAGAACGTGCTGGCGATCGCCTGCGGCGTGGTCGATGGGCTCGGCCTGGGGCAGAACGCCCGTGCCGCCCTGATCAGCCGGGGTTTTGCCGAAATGCAGCGCTTTGGCCTGGCCATGGGCGCGCAGGCCGAAACGCTCGCCGGCCTATCGGGGCTGGGCGATCTGGTGTTGACCTGTTCTTCGGCATCGAGCCGGAATTTTTCGCTGGGCAAGGCGCTGGGCGAGGGCCAAAGCGCGTCTGAGGCGTTGTCAGGCCGCAACACCGTGGCCGAAGGGGCGTATACCGCGCCCGTGCTGGCCGATCTCGCCCGCCAGAAGGGAATTGCCATGCCGCTCGTCGATGCGGTCGTTACCCTGGTGCGTGGCCAGGCGCCTGCCCGGGATGTCGTCGCCAGCCTGCTGGCGCGGCCCTTGCGTGCGGAACGTCCGCTTGGCTGATCCCACTCTTCCCGCCAACCCCACCGACGCGCAGGCAGAGCAGGCCGATATTGCCGCGCTGGCCAAGGGTGGGCGTACCAATTTCTTCGGCTTCGTGCTGCGCCTGGCGGCCAGCGTGCCGTTCCTGTTCATCGCCGGGCGCCTGTATGGCGCGGCCACGCTGGGGCGCTATGCCTCGGCCACGCTGGTGGTGGAACTGGCCGCGCAGCTTGCCACGCTCGGGCAAAAGCGCGGCCTGGCACAACAGCTGGCCAAGGAAGATCGCGCCAGCGCCAAGACTGTCGCCGATGCCTTGCTGCTGACCACGCTGGTGTCGCTGCTGTGCGCGCTGCTGCTGTGGCTGGTGCCGATCATGATGTTTCCCAGCGGGGACTATACCCCGGTGGAACGCCTGCTGCCGATGGCGATCCTGCCGCGTGCGCTGGGCGATGTGGCCTTGGCGGCTCTCGCCTATCGCTTTGACGTGGGCGCCACAGTGCGCGCCCGCGCCGTGGTGGAGCCGTGGACGCAATCGCTGGCGGCCGGCGGCCTGTGGCTGGCCGGCGCCTGGTGGTTGCCGCTGCGCGAAAGCGGGCTGATCCTGGCCTATGCCGCCGCAATGCTGGCAGCGATGATCACTGCCTTCGTGCCCCTGGTCAAAAGCTATGGCCTGCCGCGCCAATGGGCGCCGCGCCCGGGCGCCTTGCTGCGCCTGGCCAACCGCAACCTGCCGCTGGCCGGGGCAGACGCGGTGGAATGGGGCACGCGCAAGCTTGACCTGTTCATCCTCGGCACATTCGCGCCGGCCGCCGTGGTCGGCATCTATTACGTGGCGCAGCAGGTCACCACGCTGCCGCAAAAGCTCAAGACCAGTTTCGAGCCGATCCTGGGCCCGGTGATCACCCGCAACCTGCGCGAGAACAACCTGGGAGCGATCGCCCGCCAGGTGTGCCAGGTGGGCTTCTGGATCACCGCCGCGCAGGCCGGCATCGCCCTGGCGCTGGGCCTGCCGGGCAAGGGCGTGATGGGCCTGTTCGGGCCGAATTTCGTGGCCGGCACCGGCTCGCTCGCGCTGCTGCTGGCAGCCGAAGTGGTAGCAGCGCCGGCGGTGGTGAGCGAGGCGGCGCTGATCTATGTCGCGCGGCTGCGCAACTGGTGGATCAGCCTGGGCACGATCGCCCTGCAGGCCGGGCTCACCGTGGCGCTGATCGTTGCCGCGCGCGAACTGGGCTATGACGGCACGGTCGAGGCAATGGGCGCCGCGCTGGCCCTGGTCATTTCACTGGGCCTGGCCTCGCTGCTCAAGTCGCGCCTGCTCGGCAGCATCCTGGGCCAGAAGATCAGCAACTGGCGCTGGGCGCTGCTGTGGGCGGCAGTGCCGGCGGTGGGCATGGGCATGCTGGCACGCCTGCTGCCCGAATGGATCGAGGTCAGCCTGGGCATTCCGGCGATCCTGGGCGTCTATGGCCTGGTGATCTGGCGGCGCGGCTTTGGCCCGGAAGACCGGGTGCTGTTCCGCAAGCACAAGAACTAACTTTCCCGACGGCTGGCTCTTGCATGAGCCGTGAGATCCTCCCCGCTTGGCGGGGAGGTGGCACGCCGCAGGCCTGACGGAGGGGCCGATTTGAACGGAACGCGGTCGTTCTATTGTTTCGACAGGGTGCGGGCAATCGCCACGAAGTCGCCCACGTCGAGCGTCTCGGCGCGGCGGGCAGGGTCGATCCCCAAGGTTTCCAGGGCATCGAGCGCACCGGGCACGCCCTTGAGCGACTGCCGCAGCATCTTGCGCCGCTGGCCGAACGCCGCCTCGGTCACGCGTTCGAGCATGCGCGCCGAAACCCCCTCGGGCATCGTGGCCGGCGTCACGTGGACCACTGCCGACATGACCTTGGGCGGCGGGGTGAACGCGCTGCGGTGCACTTTCATGGCAATGCGCGGCGCGGCGCGCCATTGCGACAGGATCGCCAGCCGGCCATAGGCATCGCTGGCAGCAGCCGCGACGATGCGCTCTGCCACTTCAAGCTGGAACATCAGCGTCAGCGAAAGCCAGGCCGGCGGCCAGTCCTGCCCGGATAGCCAGCCGGTAAACAGCATCGTGCCCACGTTGTAGGGCAGGTTGGCAACCACGTGCCACGGCCCGTCGAACAGGGTGGCGGGATCGATCTTGGTCGCGTCCCCTTCGATCACGCGCAACTGGCCGGGAAAGGCCTCTGCCAGTTCGGCCAGGGCCGGCAGGCAGCGCTTGTCCATCTCGATCGCCGTGACATTGGCGCCGGCGCGCAGCAGGGCGCGGGTCAGGCCGCCGGGGCCGGGGCCCACTTCCAGCACGTTGGCGCCCTTGAGCTTGCCGGGAATGGCGGCAATGCGCGCCAGCAACTGCTCGTCGAACAGGAAGTTCTGGCCCAGTGCCTTGGACGCGAGCAACCCATGGCGGTTGACCACATCGCGCAACGGGGGAAGATCGGGCAGGCTCATGCCCCGGCGGCTGCGCGGCGCGCGGCGCATTCCCCGGCCATGCGGATTGCCGCGATCATCGCGCCCGGGCGCGCCTGGCGGCTGCCGGCAATGCCAAAGGCGGTGCCGTGATCGGGCGAGGTGCGGATGATCGGCAGCCCCAGCGTGACATTGACGCCGTCGTCGAAATCCAGCGCCTTCAACGGGATCAGCGCCTGATCGTGATACATGCAGATGGCCACGTCATACGTCGTGCGGGCCTGGGCATGGAACATCGTGTCGGCCGGCAGGGGCCCGTGCGCGGCAATGCCGGCAGCCTGGAGCGCGGCAACGGCGGGGGCGATATAGCTGTGGTCCTCGTGCCCCATGCGGCCTTCCTCGCCGGCGTGGGGGTTGAGCCCGGCGACGGCCAGGCGGGGATGGGCGATGCCGAAATCGCGCACCAGCGCGCGCGCGGTGATCGCGCTGCGCCGGGTGATCAGTTCGGCGGTGATCATGCCGGGCACGGCGTGCAGCGGCACGTGCACCGTAACCGGCACGACCTTGAGCGAGGGGCCGGCCAGCATCATCACGGCGTCTTCGGGCGCCACGCCGCTGGCCTGGCCGACGAATTCGGTCTGGCCGGGATGGTTGAAGCCCACGCTGGCCAGCCGGCTCTTGGATACCGGCGCGGTAACCAGGGCCGAGGTTTCGCCCGCCACGGTCAACTGCGTGGCCGCGTCGAGCGACTCGAGCGCGAGCATAGCGCCCTCGTCGGTCGGCTGGCCAGGGGTATAGCCAGCATCGCCCAGGTCGAGCACCGGCAGAGCGGAACCGAACGTCGCGGCCGCCTCTTCCAGGCTGCCCACGGCACGCACCGGCACATCGAGCCCGCGATGGCGCGCGGCCTGGTCCAGCACGCGGCGGCTGCCCACGGCCACGAACGGCTCCAGCTGCGCCATGCCGCGCAAGATCCACGCGGCCGCGATCAGTTCGGGGCCGATGCCGGCAGGATCACCCTGGGAGATGGCGATGGGGTTCATGGGCGGGCGCTATCGGGCTTTGTGGGTGGAGGGGGTGCGGGTTGGAAGCAGTCGTGGTGCGTGGCTTCCACCACCCCCAAACCCCCTCCTCTAAAGAGGAGTGGGCTTTGCGTTCGCCTCCCCCTCCTCTTCAGAGGAGGGGGTCGGGGGGTGGTGGCGGCCTTGCGCCACCAAATCAGTTATACTCGATCACCGCATCGCGGCGCAGGTCGCGCAGATAGGTCTGGGCGCGCTTGTTCACGCGGTCGTCTTCCATCTGCGACTGCATTTCTTCAAAGCTCGGGCCATCGGCCACCTTGGGATCGTCGCGGCCGCACAGCACCAGCACGCGCACGCCGTCTTCGATCGAGCCGAACGGCGGAGTCGCCTCGCCGATCGAGAGCTTGAGCATCGAATCCTGCAGCGCGGCGGGCAGGTCGCGCGCCTTGACCTGGTCGTTGGTGACGACCGAGGCGCCGATGCCGGCTGCCGCCGCATCGACCTGGCCACAGCCGTGGATGGTCTTGACGGTGGAGGCAAAGGTGGCGGCCTTGGCCGCAGCATCCTTTTCCGTGGTGCCCTTGGGGAAGCTGAGCGAGATCTGCTTGAGGCTGAGGATCGCGTCGCGCGGATCGGCGGTGAGCACCTGGCGCTTGTCGATCAGGTAGAGGATCGAATAGCCGCCGGGGATCTCGATCGGCCCGGCCAGCTGGCCCGGCTGCATCGAGGTGGCGACATTGGCCAGGTCCTGCGGCAGCTGCGCCAGGCGAATCCAGCCCAGGTCCCCGCCGACGGCGGCGGTGGAGGCTTCGGAATACTGCCGCGCATAGGCAACGAAGCTGCCGCCCTTCTTGAGCTGGTCAACGATCTGGTTGGCGTTGGCCATGACCTGCTGGCGGTTGGTGTCATTGGCCGAAAGATAGATTTCGCCGATGCGGTATTCCTCGGTGCCCTTGGCCGCCTTGAGGCGATCCATCATTTCGCGCACTTCGCCGTCAGACACGTTGATGAACGGCTGGACGTTGCGGCGCAGCAGGCGCTGCCACGACAGTTCGCCGCGGATCTGGCGCTTGAGCGAGGCGGGCGAAGAGCCGATCGAGACGAGGTACTTGTCGAGCGCGGCCGGGTTCTGGCCGAAGTTCTGCTGGGCAACGCGTTCGTAGGTCTGGTTGACCTCGTCATCGTCAACGTCGACACCGGCCGACTTCGCCTCCTGGATCTGCAGCGTTTCGTCGATCAGGTTGCGCAGCACCTGCAAGCGCAGGCGTTCCTGTTCCTCGGCCGAAACCTTGCCGCCATTGGCATTGACGATCAGCGCCAGGCGCTGGTCGATATCGGTGCCGGTCAGGATTTCGCCATTCACGATCGCGGTGGCGCGGCGCACGTTGGGATCGCTCTTGCCGAAGATCTGCACGTTGGCGGGAATGTTGAGCTGGCCCGAGGCATCGGGCGCGCCGCCGGCGGTTTGCGCCTGGGCCACGCTGCCGGCCACCGGCAGGGCGGCCGTGGCGGCAAGGCCCAGTGCCAGGGCGGCCCGGCCGCACCAGTGACCCATACGAATATCACGGCGCATCTGGAACTGGGGCAGCCGGGTGATGGACTTCATGGCGATCCGAACTTCCTGTCAGGCAACATGCGAATTGGGCTGCATGCGAAATGGTGCGTCGATCCCGGGCCTGCATTGCCCCGGCTTAACCCACGCTGAGTGGCGGCAAGCGGCCGGGAATGCAACGCCGGAATTGGCCGGCTGGGGGAAAACTTTGCGGGAAACGTGGCCAACGGCGGGATTCGGCAGGCCTCATCACCCCGCCCGCACCTGGGTCATTGCCTGCTCATAGCGGCTGTTCATCTCCTGCCCGCGATAGCGCGAATATTCGCATGCTGCGAGCGCTGCGGCGGGCGGGAAGATCACCTGGCTGTTGCGGTAATCATCGGGCATCAGCGCCAGCGCCGCCTGGTTGGGCGTGGGATAGCGGATGGTGCGGGCAATGTCGGCCCCGGCCTTGGCGCCCAGCACGAAATCGATGAAGGCATAGGCCAGGTCGGGATTGGGCGCATTGCGGGGAATGCACAGCCCGTCGCTGGCGAGGATGCCGCCTTCGCGCGGGACGACGAAGGCGAGGTCGGGATCGTCGCGCATGACCTGGGCGATATCGCCATTGTATTCGATGACGAGGTCAACATCGCCTGCCAGCAGCAGATCCTGGCCATTGTCGTCATGAAACGCGGCGATATTGGGCTTTTGCTTGAGCAGCATGGCCTTGACCTGGGCGATCACGGCCGGATCGTTGGTATTGGCCGGATGCCCGAGGTATTTCGCGCCGATCTCGAACAGCTCGCTCGCTTCGGCCAGCAGGGCGATGCGACCCTTGTAGCGATCGGAATCGAGCACCCACTTCCAGCTGTCGGGCACGCCATCGACCTTGGACTTGCGATAGCCGATGCCGGTGACGATCCAGGTATAGGGCACCGAGACGCGGCGGCCGGGATCGAACGGCGGATCGAGGAACTGCGGCGCGATGTTCTTGAGGTTGGGGATCTTGGCGTGGTCCAGTTCGGTCAACATGCCGGCCGCGTGCATGCGCTCGACAAAGTCGTTCGACGGCACGATCACGTCATAGCCCTGGTTGCCGCTGCGCAGCTTGGCGAAGAGTTCGTCATTGTTGGCAAACAGGCTGATGTTGACGCCCGCGCCAGCGGCCTTGGTGAAATCGGCCACGGTGTTTTTGCCGATGTAGGTATCCCAGGTGTAGAGATTGAGCGAGCGCGCCGGCTTGCCGCGCGAACAGGCGCCCAGCGCGCCGGTAAACGACAGGCCGATGCCGGCAAGGCCAGCCTGGCGCAGGAACATGCGGCGCGAATGGACCATCTTCGTTCAATTTCCCATGCGGCGTGACGACACGGCGGGGGGATGGCGCCCGATCACGCTTTGAGCAAGAGGTGATCGCGTTCCCAGGACGAGATCACTTCGTCATAGGCGGCCAGTTCGTTGAGCTTGATCTCGTAGAACGCCTTGATGAACTGCTCGCCCAACAGGTCGATCACCGGCTGGCAATCGATCATCTGCTTGAGCGCGGCATCGAGGTTGCGTGGCAGGGTGCGCTCCTCGTCATAGGCGTTGCGGTTCATCAGCGGCAGCGGCTCGATCCTTTCCTGCAGGCCGATATAGCCGCAGGCCAGCGTGGCGGCGATGGCGATATAGGGATTGGCATCGGCGCCGGGCAGGCGGTTTTCGATGCGCGTGCTGCGCGGGCCGCTCACGGGAATGCGCAGCCCGCAGCTGCGGTTGTCGAGCCCCCATTGCACGTTGATCGGCGCGCTGTGGGCCGGGCGGATGCGGCGGAAGGAATTGACGTTGGGCGCAAACAGCGGGACGACCTGCGGCAGGTAGCGTTGCAGCCCGCCGACGAACCAGCGAAATTCCGGGGTGAGCCCGGCCTGCGTGCCGAACAGGTTGTTGCCGCCCGCGTCCACCGCCGAAATGTGCAGGTGCATGGCGCTGCCCGGCTGGCTTTCCATCGGCTTGGCCATGAACGTGGCATAGACCCCGTGCTTGAGCGCGACCTGGCGCACGATGCGCTTGAAGATCACCACCTGGTCGCACAGCGCCACGGGATCGCCGTGGTTGAAGTTGATTTCCAGCTGCGCCGTGCCGCCTTCGTGGATCATGGTATCGAGCTGGAGCGAGGCGATTTCCGAATTGTCGTAGATTTCCTCGATGATGTCTTCGTATTCGGTCACCGATTCCAGGCCATAGGGCTGGGGCGAGCTTTCCGCGCGGCCCGAGCGCCCGCGCGGCGGCTGGATCGGCAGATCGGGATCGGAATTGACCTCGGTAAGGTAGAATTCCAGTTCGGGCGCCACCACCATCTGCCAGCCAATGTCGGCATACTTGGCCAGCATGCGCTTGAGCACGTGGCGCGGCGCAATCTCGAACGCGCTGCCATCGCGGTGCAGGGCATCGGCCACGACGAAAGCCGTGGGGGTGCGAAACCCCGGTGCCACGCAGATCGAGTTGATATCGGGCAGCAGCGTGACATCGGGATCGCGGTAGAGGAAATCGTCCTCGTCGGTATCGGCATAGTCCCCGGTGATGGTGACGGAAAACACCGACGAGGGCAGGCGCAGGCTCATGTTGCCGACCGAGGCGATGAACTTGTCGGCCGGCCAGACCTTGCCGCGCACCACGCCATTGATATCGGGGACGAGGCATTCGACCTCACTGATGCGTTTTTCGCGGATCCATTCGGCAAATGCTTCGGTCATGGGATCACTCGCTTACAAGAAGGGGGTCAGAGACGGTCGCGCAGGGCAAAGAAGGTCATCGCGGCGGCCATGGTCGGCCAGCGCAGCAAGGTGCCTCCGGGAAAGCGGGGCGTGGGCAGGCGGCGCACCAGATCGAGCGCGGGCGAGGGCAGCCCGGCCATGGCCGCGCCGATCTCGCCACCCAGCCACGGCGCCAGCACCACGCCCAGCCCGGAAAACCCGCTGAGCGACCACAGGCCCGGCGCAACCTGCGCGGCATGGGGCAGGCGATGCGGCGTGATCGACAGCGTGCCGCCCCAAGCGTGGTCGATCGCCACGTCGGCCAGTTGCGGAAAGACCCGCAGCATGTGCGGCCGCACGAATGCGGCGATATCGGCCGGCAGCCGCCAGGAATAGCGTTCCCCGCCGCCGAAAAGCAGGCGGTGATCGGGCGTGATGCGGAAGTAATAGACCACGAAGCGCGAATCCGACACCGCCTCGCCGCCTTGGATCAGCGCTGCCGCCCGCTCTGGCCCCAGGGGCGCGGTGGTGGCGATGAAGTTGTTGATCGGCAGGACATGGGCATCGACGGCCGGCACCAGGCCCGTGGCATAGCCGCCCGTCGCCACCAGCACCTGTCCCGCGCGCACCGTGCCGCCGGGGGTGGCAATGCGCCAGGCCGGCCCTTTGCCTATGGCGCCATCGGGCGCAATGCCGGTGCAGCGGCTGTGCGGGTGGATCACCGCGCCGGCGGCCCGCGCCGCACCCGCCATGGCCAGCGCCAGCTTGAGCGGGTGGAGATGGCCGCCGGCCCTGTCCAGGCTGCCGCCGTGATAGGCCTGGCTGCCGACCATGGCGCGGATATCGTCACGGCCCAACGGGGTCAGGTCGTGATGGCCATAGGTCTCTTGCAGAAAGCGTACCTCGGCATGGGTCTGCGCCACCAGGCTGGGCTTGTGATCGGCGTGGATCAGCCCGGGGCGAAAATCGCAACGGTCGGGATCGTGCGCGATCAGCCGGTCGAGATGATCGCGCGCGGCACGGGCCATGGCCCACATCGTGCGCGCGCCGTCGCTGCCCAGGTGGCGGGCCAGCCAGTGCTGGTCCTTGTTCCAGCCCAGGTGGACCTGGCCGCCATTGCGGCCCGAGGCGCCCCAGCCGACAGGCCCACTGTCCAGCAGAACGACCGATCGCCCGGCCTCTGCCAGCCGCAATGCGGCACCCAGACCTGTGTAGCCCCCGCCGATGATGCAGGCATCGGCCTGCACATCTTGATCCAGCGCCGTGCCGGCAAAGGCCATGGACGCGGTGGCGGCGTAATAGGACGGCGGATAGGCCCGCACATCCTCGCCGGTTGGTCCTGCCCGCTCGATGGATCGAGGCGTCAACATTGCCTGTGGTTCTACCCCATGCGGCACGGGGCGACAAGCAAGGCGCTGGGGGTTTGGCTGCCAGGGTGGTGCGCGGCATGCACCGCCCTGGCGCCCCGAACCTTACGGCGCAGCGTCACCCAGGGTGGCGCCATCCCAGTGTTCATCGGCCTTGCCATCGACAAAGCGCCACATGTCGAACCAGGTGGTGGTATAGGTCTTGCCCGGGTTCTTGGGGTCCTTGAGCGTGCGCACCATGCTGACCACGACGCGATCGCCCTCGGCCGTGACCGCGGCGACCGGCGTGGCCATGTGCGCCGGGCAGGCCTCGGGCTGCACCTTGACCACCTGGGTAAAGAAATGGACCACGGTATCGCGGCCGGAGGGCACCATCGGGTTGTGCTGGTGATAGGCGGGGGTAAGGTATTGATCTGCCTTGTCCCAATGCCCGCATTCCAACAGGTCTTTGACGATATGGAGCGCGGCCTGCTTGTTGCGGTTGAGCACCGGATCGGGGCTGGTGAACAGGCTTTCGGCGTCGGGCACGGCCACCACCGCCTCCTGGGCGTGAACGGGCGTTGGCAGAGCGGCCAGGGGCACGGCCGCGAGCGGCAGGGCCAACAGGCCGGTGGCGATCAGGGCATGGGCATGGCGTAGCATCGTTGGCTCCCTCCTTACGAAAACGGCGTTACAGCGGCAGGCCCAGCCGCGGGCCGATCCAGACCATCAGGCTGTAAAGCGCAATGGTCAGCGCGCAACCGGCGAGCAGCGCCGGCCAGAACCCGGCGCCGTGGCGCAACAACGCCGGCATCACCAGGAACATCGGCAGCGAGGGCAGCACATACCAGAACGTGGCCCCGGCATGGGCCGCCATGTTCTCCGCATCGGGGCGATCGTGCCACAACCAGATCATGCCCATGACCGACACCAGCGGCAGCGACGCAATCAGCGCGCCAAAGCCGGGATAGCGCCGGGCAAGGGTAGAGGCGGTGGCGATCAGCACGCCGGAAATGGCGGCCTTGAGAGCAAGCTGCAACATGGTGCGCCGGTGTTACGGCAGCCACGCCGCGTTGCCTAGCGCTGCTTGGACCGGTTGGTTGCGTGCGAGCGGTGGAATTGGTGGTTAGCGGACATCAAGGAATACCAGGAGCTCGGTCCGCATCCGTGCCAGGCCTCACCCTAACGTGATAGAATCCAGCCTTTCGTGCTGCTCGGATTCCGGCGTTCGCGCAACGAGCAGGAGTATCCTTGTTTGTCAAAATCTCTATTCCGGCATCGGCTTTGTAGTTCTCTCCAAGAGTTATTGTGAGCTGCTTGGCGCTCTCATTGACGTCAGTCAGCGCATAGAAACACCGCCCATGATCCGATCCTGCCCAAACGATATAGCTTCGCGAGAAGTCAAAAGGGTCAGTGTTCACGGGCGACGAAGTTGCTGCGGTGAGGATGAGCATTGTGGCAAGCATCCTCCTATGGTCGCATGGAAGCTGCTGGTCCGCTAGTGGGCGATTGCCGACATATTTTGCTCGCGCAGAGGCGCTGAGGCGCAGAGATTGAAGAGCCTCTCTGCGCCTCAGCGCCTCTGCGCGAGGCATTTTTCTCTATATCATTGATAGAAATGTAGATTTCTATTTAGCCCCGCCGCCCAAATGCGGCGATCAGCCCAGCTGCGCGACCGGCGCCTTGGTGTTCCAGCTCAGCCATACGGCGTCGGCCACGGGCTCAGCTTTGGGGTGGAGCTATCCACGCGAACAGCGCCCGGACCTGGTGACCCGCAATGCTCCAGTCATCGTCGCGATCGATCGGAAACTCGGTGCGGGCCCAGCCAAATTCGGCTTCAGCGCCGCCGGACACTGGATAGATGGCGAGCGGTGCGGCAAGGCCCAGAGTTGTGGGGCGGTACTCGCCCATCAGCAGGCTGCCATCGCGATTGCGGATTTCGTTATAGGTACCCTGAACTTCGCTATCTGAAAGAGACCAGAAATCGGTTTCAGTTCCGTCGAGCCACCTTCCACTGCGCAACATGAAATCGTAATTTTTCAAAGGATCAAATTGCTCGAGGCAGAAATTTTTAGGAAAATTGGCCATCCACGCATCAAATTGTTCGCTTGTACGCATTGTGCTTGGTCGGCCGTTCGTGAAAGCAATCGGAACCACGTTGCCACTGCATTTTCCGTTTTTGCTCAAACGGTAGGTCCGCGCCCCCGGGTTTAAAGGGCGTGAGATATTATGCGATTCCTTGAACGATAACGCAGGCAAAAGGCCAGTCGTATTTACTGTAACGGATTTGATGCGATCATCGCTCAATAGCCAGAGACAGTCCGCGTTGCATCGAAGCGCGTTGGTGACACCCTGAGAGCCCCTGTCGCTCCAGTTGAAATCTTCCGTCTCCAACATGACGTTGCCGCCCAACGTTATTTTTGCGGAAGGCCGAACGCTGTTCCCAAGGTAGGGTGCGATTCGTTCGTTGGCGGTAGAGCGTGACGATTGCGGCAGTAGCCATAGCCCGGTCGCTGCCACCACGATTGAAAAGATCACCGTAGAGATGAAAGCGCGGATAGAGCCGGTTCGGCCGGCCGCGAAAAATCGCATCAAACCGGCCGAAAGCAAAAAGACCGCCAAAAAGGTCAATAGCCACAGCGTCACTGTCGGAGCAATGAGAAGAACAAGGCCCGGCAGCACACCTAGGAACAGTCCAAGAGTTACCGATCCATGAACGCCTATGGCTATAGCGGCCAAGGGTGTGCTGATTGACAGTGTAGCCAAAGTCATAAAGGCAAAATTGCGGGTAATAGACATTTTAAAAGAAATGCCGATTTTCAATTTAAATTCTGTAAATTCCGATCGTTCAGCCAAATCCAGGTTGATTGCTCCGCCAACAAAGGAGCGCCAGCGGTTTTGGCGCCATAGCCGCTGGATGCGCGTCTGCACGGGAATGACCGGTAGAAAGCGATTGCGGATATGTTTGGTTCGCGCAGAGGCGCTGAGGCGCAGAGAAGCGCTTCAATCTCTGCGCCTCAGCGCCTCTGCGCGAAAATTCCACTCTAAAATATTGGAATAATGTAGATTTCTATCTACACCCGCCGCCCCAACACCGCGATCAGCCCAGCAGCACGACCGGGGCCTTGGTGTTCCAGCTCAGCCATACGGCCTCGCCCACGGGCAGGGCGGAGACGAGCGAGCGTTCGCCATTGGCGCGCGCGACTTTCAGCGTGGCTCCGGTGGAGGTTTCGACATCATAGAGCGTCTGGCTGCCGAGGTAGGCGGAGCGCACGATCGTGCCGGCCACCACGTTGGCTTGCGGGCAGGCATCGGGGCCGCTCGGGCGGCCTTCGCTGGCCGGGGTCATGGTGATCTTTTCCGGGCGGATGCCGGCCCACACCGGGGTGTCGGGGGCGCCGGTCACGCCGTGGCTGACGAAGATCGGCGCGTCGAGTTCGGGGGAGGTAACCGCGGCGCGGTCTGGTTCGTCGAGGCTGAGGCGGCCTTCGAACATGTTGATCGTGCCGATGAAATCGGCAACGAAGCGGTTGGCCGGATATTCGTAGAGATCGCCAGGCACGGCCACCTGTTGCAGGCGCCCCCGGTTCATCAGCGCGCAGCGGCTGGCCATGGCCAGCGCCTCGTCCTGATCGTGGGTAACCATGACGAAGGTGACGCCGACATCGTGCTGGATCTGCGCCAGTTCGGCGCGCATCGCATCGCGCAGCTTGGCATCGAGCGCGGACAGCGGCTCGTCCAGCAGCAGCACCTTGGGCTTTTTCACCAGGGCGCGGGCGAGGGCAACGCGCTGGCGCTGGCCGCCCGACAGCTGGTCGGGCTTGCGGTGGCCAAACTCGTCGAGCTTTACCAGGCGCAGCGCCTCGGCCACGCGGGCGTCGCGTTCGTCCTTGGCCACGCGATCGATCTTGAGGCCATAGGCGACATTGTCGGCCACGGTGAGGTGCGGGAACACGGCGTAGGACTGGAACACCATGTTGACCGGGCGGCGGTTGGGCGGGGTGGTGCTCATGTCCACCCCGTCGATCAGGATGCGCCCTTCGGTGGGCGTTTCCAGTCCCGCCAGCATGCGCAGCAGCGTGGTCTTGCCGCAGCCCGAAGGGCCGAGCAGCGAGAAGAATTCGCCGCGTTGAATATCGAGGCTGACATCGTCCACCGCGATGAACGAGCCGAACCGCTTGGTCACGTTCTCGAACTGGATGAGAGGCTGGGTCATGGGAAAGTCCTGTGTGAAATCAGTGGCCCTGGGCCAGGTCGCGGCCCTGCAGCTTCATGCCGATGGCGGTGAGCGCGATGGTGATGAGCATCAGCACGGTCGAGGCGGCGTTGACCTCGGGCGTGACGGAGAAGCGCACCATCGAATAGATCTTGACCGGGAAGGTCACCGTGTTGGGGCCCGAGGTGAAGAACGTGATCACGAAATCATCGAGGCTGAGCGTGAAGGCGAGCAGCCCGCCCGAGATCAGCGCCGGGCGCACATGCGGCAGCAGCACGTCCCACAGCGCGCGCAATTCGCTGGCGCCCAGGTCGCGCGCGGCCTCTTCCATCTCGCGGTTGAAGCTGGCGAGGCGGGCGCGGACCACCACGGCGACGAAGGGGAAGCTGAACGTGATATGGGCGATGATGATCGCGCCCAGATCGAACGGCCAGACCAGATCGCGCGGCCAGGGCACGATCTGCCCGAAGAACACCAGCATCGCCACGCCCATGCAGATTTCCGGCACCACGATCGGCAGCGTCACCGCGCCATCGAACAGGCCCTTGCCGGGAAAGCGGAAGCGCCACAGCGCGATCGCGGTGAGCGCGCCGAGCACCACGCTGAACAGCATCGAGATGAACGCGATGGTCAGCGAATTGGTAAAGGCATCAATCAGCGCAGAATCGTTCCACATGGTGCCGTACCAATTGAGCGTGAAGCCCTCCCAACGGATCGTGCGGCGGCTGTCGTTGAAGCTGAACACCACCAGGCTGGCCAGCGGCAGGTAGAGGAACAGGATCACCGCTCCCACCCACAGGCGCAGCGGCCAGCGGCGGCTGTATTCGAGCGGGCCCGGTTTGGCGTCGAGCGGCTTGGGGGCAGTGGCCATCAGGCGTCTCCCTGCGGGCGGGCGCGGGCGGCGCGGCGATCCTGGATCGCGCGCAGGCCCATGGCCAGAAGCGTGAGATACATCAGCATGAACGAGAGCGCGGCGCCGAACGGCCAGTCGTTGGCGCGCTTGAATTGCCGCTCGATCACGCTGGCGATCATCTGGCTGTCGGGCCCGCCGAGCAGATCGGGCGTGAGGTAGGAGCCGAGCGCGGGAATGAAAGTGAGCATGATCGCCGAGAGGATGCCAGGCTTGGCGATCGGCACGATGATCTTGAAGATCGTGGCGATGTGGCCGGCGCCAAGATCGAGGCTGGCCTCGATCAGCGAGCGGTCCATGCGATCGAGCGTGGAATAGAGCGGCAGGATGATGAAGGGCAGGTGGACATAGACGAGGCCGACGATCACCGCGAAATTGGTGTGCAGCATCTCTACCGGGCCAAACCCGAACAGGCCGAACATGTCGTTGATATAGCCTTCGGTGCGCATCACCGCCATCAGGGCATAGGTGCGCACCAGCAGGTTGGTCCAGAACGGCAGCATGATGCCCAGCAGCAGCAGGATCTTGCCGCGATCGCTGGCAAAGGTCATCGCCAGGGCATAGGGAAAGCCGATTACCAGGCATACCGCGGTGGTCACCCCGGCAAAGACCAGCGACTTGGCAAAGATCAGCAGATAGACCGGATCGAACACGCGCACGTAGTTGTCGAGCGTGCCGGTCACGGCCACTTCGGTCAGCCCCAGGGTGCGGCCAAAGCTGTAGGCCCAGATCACGCTCAAGGGGATGACGAAGAACAGGGTGATCCAGGCGGCTGGCGCGGTCAGCACGGCCCAGAAGGCGCGCCTGCTGGTGGTCGATGCGCTGCTCATCGCCGGGCGGTTCCCATGGTGTGTGGCCTCATGCGTCCTGGCCTCATCGGTGGCAATTCCCCAGGTTGTGCGGCCCCGCCAGAGGCCGCCGGGCGCCCCGGGCACACGCCATGACAGCGCCCGAAGCGGGTGGTTGAACATGCCTGCCTGCGTGACGCCCGTTTTTTTTGGGGTGCGTCGGGTTTATGCTATTGCGGGTTGAACCCGTTATCTGCGATCACACTTATGCGCGGGAACCGGCCCGGTCAATCGCAAATCGCTGCGGCGCGAATGTGCCCGCCAGCGCCCGCTTTCGTCAACCACCGCGCAGCACCTGGCCAAGCCGGGCAAAGAACCAGGCCGAAGCCGGGTTGCGATCGGCATCCCATTCCGGGTGCCATTGCACCGCCAGCACCTGCGCCGCGCCGACCTGCGCCGAAAAGGCCTCGACCAGTCCATCGGGCGCCACCGCTTCCACCGTCAAGCCCTCGCCCAGCGTGGCCACGGCCTGGTAATGCACGGAATTGACAGTGATCGCCTCGCCCAGCGCGGTGGCCAGGATGCCACCGGGCGTCAGGCTGACGGGGTGGGTCTGGGCAAACATCTCTTCCAGGCTGGCGCCATCGGGGGCGTGGTGCCTGACCGGCCCAGCGGTGGGCAGGGTTTGCAGCGTGCCGCCAAACGCCACGTTGAGTTCCTGGAAACCCCGGCAGATGCCGAACACCGGCTTGCCGGCGCGCAGCATGGCATCGCCCAGCGCCAGCGTGGTGGTATCGCGCGCGGGATCGAACGGGCCATCGCCGGCGCTGGCGCCATAGCGCCATGGCTCCATGTTCGAGGGGCTGCCGGTAAGCAGCAGGCCATCGAGCCGGCCGGCCAGCGCGGCCCAGTCGGTCAGGCCGGGCAGGGCCGGGACCAGCACCACATCGCAATCGGCATGGGCGGCGGGCGCGCGCAGATAGCGATCGATCACGCCGTGCACCGGCTCTGGCCCGCCGGGGCGCAGGCAGCACGATACCCCGAGCAGCGGCCGCGTCATACCGGCAGCACCCCGAGCGAGGAGAGCGTGGGCGTGGAAATGGTGACGGACTTCATGTCGGCATACTTGAACAGCGCGTGCAGGCTGCGGTCGCGGCCAAAGCCGGATTGCTTGAAGCCGCCAAACGGCATGGTGATGTCGCAGGCGTCCCAGCCGTTGACCCAGACCAGGCCGGCGCGCAGGCGCCGGGCAAAGGCATGGGCGATATCGATCGAGCCGGTCCACAGGCCCGAGGCGAGGCCATATTCGGTATCGTTGGCCAGCGCGAGCGCCTCTTCGGGGGTGTCGAACGGCACGATGGCAAGGACCGGGCCGAACACCTCTTCCTGGGCCAGGCTGCTGGCGTTGCTGACGGCATCGAACACCGTGGGATCGAGGTAGAAGCCGCCGGTTTCGCTGCGCGCGCGGCTGCCGCCCAGGCGCAGCGCGGCACCTTCCTGCTGCGCGCGGGCAATGCGGGTGAGGACGCCTTCCAGCTGCTTTTCACTGATCACCGCGCCCAGTTGCGTTGCTGGATCGAGGGGATCGCCCGGGCGGATGGTGCGGGCCACGGCCAGCACCTTGTCCACGAATTCGGCGTGGATCGAACGCTGCACCAATAGGCGCGATCCGGCGGTGCAGACCTGGCCCTGGTTATAGAAGATGCCCCAGGCCGCCGCTGCGGCGGCGCGATCCAGATCGGGATAGTCGGCAAAGACGATGTGCGGGCTCTTGCCGCCCAGTTCCAGGCTGACGCGCTTGAGGTTGCTGTCGGCCGAATAACGCATGAGCTGGCGGCCGACCGGGCCGGAGCCGGTGAAGGTGATCATGTCTACGTCGCGGTGCAGGGCGAGAGCGGCGCCCGCGTCCTGGCCGGTGCCGGTGACGACATTGAGCACGCCGTCCGGGATGCCGGCTTCGAGCGCGAGTTCGGCAAAGCGCAGCGCGGTGAGCGAGGACAGTTCCGACGGCTTGACCACCATCGAATTGCCCATGGCGATGGCCGGGGCGATCTTCCACATGGCCATGAGCAGCGGGAAGTTCCACGGCACGATCGCGCCGATCACGCCAAGCGGATCGTGCACGGCATAGCTGAACTTGTCGGGGCCGGTCGGGCCAACCTCGCCATGAATCTTGTCGATCGCCTCGGCATAGAAGCGCAGCGTGCCGAGAGCGAGCGGCACGTCGACATTGCGGGTGTCGCTGATCGGCTTGCCCGAATCGATGGTTTCGAGAACCGCGAATTCCTCGGCCGCGGCTTCCAGCTTGTCGGCCAGGGCCAGCATCAGCGTCTTGCGCTGGGCCGGCTTCATGTCGCGCCATTGCCCGCTTTCAAAGCGGCGGCGGGCGGCGGCGACGGCGCGGTCGATATCGGTGGCGTCGCCCGCCGGCAGGGTGCCGATGACCTGGCCAGTGCCGGGGTTGACGGTGTCCAGCGTGGCGCCCGATGCGGCCGCAACGCTGGCGCCGCCGATCACGTGGTGGGCCGGCAGGCGGCTGGGCAGGGTGGGCGCGGCACTGTTCATCGTCTGGTTCATCCGGCTGGTGCAATGTGTGATCACTAATAGCCATTGTGGCCCGTGGTGCAAGGTCTGGCAGCCAGCGCCATTGCGCATTTCACGCTGAAAAAAGAGCGGCTACGGGCGGAAATGGCGCGGCGCCCGATACGATCCGGGCTGGACAGCGCGGCGGGCTTTTCATATGTGATTACACCATGACACAAGAAACCGCCTCGTCCTTTGCCGCCTGGCTTGCCGCCCATCCCGAAGTGACGCGGGTGGAAGCCTTTCTCACCGATGTGAACGGCGCGCCCAAGGGCAAATGGCTGGTGCGCGACAAGGCCGTGGCCCTGGCGGCCAAGGGCCTGCCCATGCCGCTTTCGGTGTTTGCCCTCGATGCCTGGGGGTGCGACGTGGCGGGCGCGGGCCTGGCGTTTGGCACGGGTGATCCCGATGGGCTGTGCTGGCCGGTGGCGGGGCGCTGGAGCAAGGCGCCGTGGCTGGGCGAGGATAGCGCGCAGGTGTTCCTGGGCATGGTGGACAAGGATGGCGGCCCGGTGGTGGCCGATCCGCGCGGGATGTTGCAGGCCCTGCTGGCGCGCTATGCCGCGCGCGGGCTGACCCCGGTGGTGGCGACCGAGCTGGAGTTCTACCTCTATCGCCTGGAAGGCGGCGTGCCGGTGCCGCCCGATGGCAACCTGCGGCGCAACGACACGCTCTCGACCACGGCGCTGTCTGCCCATGCCGCGCTGTTCGACGAGATCATGGCCCTGGCCCACGCCATGGGCATTCCCGCCGACGCGGTGATCAGCGAGGCAGGGCCGGGGCAGTACGAGCTGAACCTGCTGCACCGCGCCGATGCGCTGGCCGCGGCCGACGATACCGTGCTGATGAAGCGCATCGTGCGCGCGCTGGCGGCGCACCATGGGCTGGGCGCCACGTTCATGGCCAAGCCCTATGGCGATTGTTCGGGCAGCGGCATGCATATCCATGCCAGCCTCAACGATGCGGCAGGCAAGAACGTGCTGGCCAAGCCCGAGGGCGGCCCGGCCGACATGCTGCTGCACGCGGTGGCCGGCCTCTTGGCGGCAATGCCCGAAACCATGCTGGCCTTTGCGCCCAACTACAACTCGTTCCGCCGTTTCCGGCCCGATGCCCATGCGCCAGTCTCGGCCAGCTGGGGCATCGATGATCGCTCTGCCGCAGTGCGGGTGATCGTGGGCGATGCCAAGGCCACGCGGATCGAGCATCGCATTTCCGGGGCAGACGTGAACCCGCACGTGGCCATGGCGGCGATGCTGGGCGCGATGCTGCAGGGGATCGAGGACGCGGTGATGCCGCCCCCGGCGCAAGACCCGCTGCATCCCGGCGCCGGCGCGCCGCTGCCGGTGGAATGGGGCGCCGCGCAGGCCGCCTTTGCCGTCTCTGACCGCGCGGCCGGGATGTTCGGCGCGCGCTTCCGCGATATCTTCCTGGCGTGCAAGCAGCAGGACCGCGCCGCGTTCCTGGCCCAGATCGACCGGTTTGAATACGATACCTACCTGGGATTGCTGTGATGGACATGGCGGTGCCGGGCCTGCACCAGGCGGCGCCCTATGCCGGCATGCCCACCTGGTATGCCGCCAGCGCCAACCCGGCGCCGCAGCGGCCGGTGCTGCAGGGCGCCCAGCGTGCCACGGTCTGCGTGATCGGGGCCGGGTTCACCGGCCTGTCGGTGGCGCTGGAGCTGGCCGAAAAAGGCATCGACGTGATCGTGCTCGAAAGCGAGCGCGTGGGCTGGGGCGCATCGGGCCGCAACGGCGGCCAGCTGATCAACGGCTATTCGCGCGGGCTTGACGTGCTGGAAGCGCGGCACGGGCCGGATGTGGCGCGCGCGCTGGGCAAGGTGGCGCTGGAAGGCGCTGCGATCATCCGCGACCGCGTGGCGCGCTATGGCATTGCCTGCGATCTGGTGGATGGCGGGCTGGGCGTGGCGCTGACCGCCAAGCAGATGCGCGCGCTGGAGGAAGAGCAGCACGTCTGGGCCGCGCATGGCCATGCCGGGATCACCGTGCTCGACCGCGAGGCCCTGCGCGCCCATGTGCAGAGCGATCGCTATGTCGGCGGTATTCTCGATCCGCTGCGGGGGCATTTCCATCCGCTCAACTACCTGCTGGGCGAAGCCGCCGCGTTCGAGCAGCTGGGCGGCCGCCTGTTCGAACACAGCCGCGTGACGCAGGTGGATGACAGCGGCCCGCGCCCGCGCGTAGTCACCGCGCAAGGCGAAGTGACCGCCGATACCCTGGTGGTGTGCGGCAATGCCTATCTCGGCAAGACGCTGCCCTGGCTGTCGGGCCAGATCATGCCGGTATCGAGCCAGATCGTGACGACCGAGCCGCTGGGCGATCTGGCCGCGCAGCTCTTGCCCAGCAACGCCTGCGTCGAGGATGCCAACTACATCCTCGACTATTTCCGCCGCACGGCCGACGGGCGCCTGCTCTATGGCGGGGGCATCGTCTATGGCGGGCAGGACCCGGCGAGCGTCGAAGCCAAGATCCGCCCCGGCCTGATCAAGACCTTTCCGCAGCTGCGCGACGTGAAGCTGGAATTTGCCTGGAGCGGCACCTTTGCCATGACGCTGAGCCGCATGCCGCAGATCGGCCGGCTTTCGCCCAGGGTGTTCTATTCGCATGGCGACAGCGGGCACGGCGTGACGACCACGCAATTGCTCGGCCGCCTGCTGGGCGAAGCGATCGCCGGGCAGCATGCGCGCTTTGACGTGTTTGCCGATCTGCCGCACCCGCCTTTTCCCGGCGGGCAGCGCTTTCGTGCGCCGCTCTCTACCCTGGGATCGCTGTGGTACACACTGCGCGATCGGCTGGGGGTGTGAACAGCGTGCGTGGGCGGGGCAGCGCCTGGATTCATGGCTGAATCGATGGACCTTTGGCGGTCGATCGTGCACTATTGCCTGGTTGGTGGCGGTCCTGTCCGGCCGAACGCCTTCGATCCCACGTTACGATCCCGCGCCCACGCCGTGGCCGGGATATCCGCGATCAACACCTGAAGGACAGTCGATAATGCGTCGTATCCCCCTATTCGTTTCTGCCCTGGTTGGCCTGGCCGCAGCCGTGACGGCGCCTGCGGCCCAAGCCCAGAATGCCGCTGCCGGGGCCGCCACGTTCAAGCAGCAGTGCCAGATGTGCCATGTCAACACCGCCGGGGCCAAGGGCTTTGCCGCGCCCAACCTGTGGGGCGTGGTCGGGCGCCAGGCCGGTTCCACCGCGTTTGCCTATTCCACCGCGCTCAAGAATTCGGGCAAGACCTGGGACCCCAAGACGCTCGACACCTTCCTGACCGCGCCGGGCAAGCTGGTGCCGGGCACGCGCATGGTCGTGGCCATTCCCGATGCCAAGAAGCGCGCCGACGTGATCGCCTATCTCAAGACCCTGCACTGATGCCCGCGATGGCGTAAGCTGCGCCGCATCATCGTCACCCCGGGCTTGACCCGGGGTCCCGCTGCCCTTTGCGGCTGGATGAGCAAAAAGCGGGATCCCGGATCAAGTCCGGGATGACGACGCGGGAGCGAACGCCAGACCACGCACATGACACCGGAGCACCGCATATGCCCGTTTCGCTGACAATCGATGGCAAGCAACGCACCCTGGCCGTGGCGGAAGACATGCCGCTGCTGTGGGCCTTGCGCGATATCGCCGGGGTGACCGGCGTGAAATTCGGTTGCGGGGCGGGCCTGTGCGGCGCGTGCAGCGTGCTGGTGGACGGGCAGCGCCTGTTTGCCTGCCAGACACCGGTGGCGGACGTTGCCGGCAAGGCCGTGACCACGATCGAGGGGCTGACCGGCCAGCCGCTGGGCCAAGCCCTGGCGGCCGCCTGGGAAGAGCTGGACGTGGTGCAGTGCGGCTATTGCCAGCCTGGGCAGATCGTGGCCGCCGCCGCGCTGCTCAAGGCCAATCCCAAGCCCGACGATGCCGCGATCGATGCCGGGATGAGCGGCAATATCTGCCGTTGCGGCACCTATAACCGCATCCGCGCCGCGATCCATCGCGCCGCCGATACGATCAAGGCCTGAGGGGAGGAACGCCGATGACCACGCCGATCGCCACCCCGTCACGCCGCGCTTTCCTGGCCGGATCGGCCGTGCTGGCCAGCGCCCTGGTGGTGCCGCTGCACCGCGCGTTGAGCAGCGTTCCCGCTGGCCAGCTGGCGGCCAATGGCTATCTTGCGGTATTGCCCGATGGCGCCGTGTCGCTGGCGCTGCCCAAGACCGAAATGGGCCAGGGCATCATGACCGCGCTGACCATGCTGGTGGCCGAGGAACTGGGCCTGGCGCCCAGCGCGATCAAGGTGTCGATCCCGCCGGCCGACCGCGCCCGCTTTGCGCCGATCGATACGACCACCGGTGGCTCCACCTCCATCCGCGAGCTGTGGAAGCCGCTGCGCCAGGCCGCTGCCAATGCGCGCGCGGCGCTGGTGGATGCGGCGGCGCGGCAGTGGAAAGTCATGCCCGATGGCCTGAACTTGGCCGATGGCGCGGTGGTGAACCCGGCATCGGGCAAGCGGCTGGGCTTTGCCGCGCTGGTCGCCGATGCCGCCGCGCACGTGCCGACCGACGCCACGCCCACGCCGCGATCGGCCTGGAAAGTGATCGGCAAGGATACCCGCCGGCTCGATTCGGCAGACAAGGTGCGCGGCACCGCGCAGTTCGGCATCGATGTGAAAGTGCCGGGCATGAAGATTGCCACGCTGGCGCAATCGCCGGTGTTCGGCGGCAAGCTGGCTGGCCACAACGCCGCAGCGGCCAAGGCCGTGCCGGGCGTGGCCGACGTGATCGCGCTGGATGATTGCCTGTTCGTGACGGCCGACAGCCTGTGGACCGCCAAGAAGGGGCTGGAAGCGGCCGCGCCGACCTGGAACGAAGGCGCCAATGCCGGGCTGGACCAAGCGCAGGTCGTGGCCGCGCTCGATGCCGCCGTGGCCAAGCCGGGCGTGACCGCCAAGGCCGAGGGCGATCTGGCCCAGGCCCGCGCTGGCGCGGCCAAGACCGTGGAAGCGCTCTATCACCAGCCGTTCCTGGCCCATGCCACGATGGAGCCGGGCAATTGCACCGCCCATGTCACGCCGCAGGGCGCGCAGGTGTGGACCGGAACGCAAGTGCCCAGCGATTGCCGCGCGGCTGCTGCCCGCGTGCTGGGCCTGGGCGAAGACAAGGTGCAGGTGCACAACTTCCTGATGGGCGGCGGCTTTGGCCGGCGGCTGGAAACCGACATGGTGGAGCGCACGGTCAGCCTGGCGGCCAAGGTGCCCTATCCGGTCAAGCTGGTGTGGACGCGCGAGGAGGATATCCAGCACGACATGGTGCGCCCGGCCTATGCCGATCGCATCAGCGCCAGCCTCGATCAGGCGGGCAAGGTTTCCGCGTGGGAGCATCGCATCGCCGGATCGGCGGTGATGGCACGTTTCCTGGGTGACAAGTTCAACGGCGTGGATGATGACGCCGTCGATGGCGCGATCGCGCCGCTCTATCCGGCCAAGGCGCGCCTCGTCACGTTCAAGCAGGTGGAAAGCGCGATGCCCACCGGCTGGTGGCGCGGCGTGGGCGGCCTGCGCAATACCTTCGTGATCGAAAGCTTTGCCGACGAACTGGCGCTGGCCGCCGGGCAGGACCCGCTGGCCTGGCGCCTGGCGCAGATCACCGATCCACGGGCGCGGGCGGTGCTGCAAAAGGCGGCGGCCGAGGCCGGCTGGGGCAAGGCGCTGCCCAAGGGCGAAGGGCTGGGCCTGGCCGTGCTGCACATCTGGGACACCTGCCTGGCGGCGGTGGCCCATGTGAAGGTGGATGCGCAAAAGCAGATCGCCGTGCCGCAGGTGACCGTGGCGGTGGACTGCGGCCCGGCAATCAATCCCCTGGGCGTGAAGGCGCAGATCGAAGGTGGGGTGACCTTTGCCCTCTCGGCCGCGCTCTATGGCGGGGTTACGCTGGAAAAGGGCCGCATCGCGCAGTCCAACTACAACGACGTGCGCCCGCTGCGCATGAACGAGGCGCCGCGCGTTGTCACCCACGTGATGCCGACGGACAACGCGCCAGGGGGCATGGGCGAGCCACCCGCCGCAGTGATCGCTCCGGCCGTGGCCAACGCGCTGTTTGCCGCCACCGGCAAGCGGGTGCGCCAGGTGCCGTTGCAGGCAGGATTCGAGGCGGCCTAGACTTACAGTTGGCGGATCTACTCAGGGGCGACGAAAAGAGTATTCAGCTATCCATCGTCACCCCGGACGTGATCCGGGGTCCGGCTTTTTGTGCCTTACCATCCTCCGCCCAGCGCCAGGAACAGGTTGATCTGGTCGTTGGCGATCTCGGCGCGGGAATTGAGCACGGCGGCTTCGGCGCCGATCACGCCCTGCCGGCCGCCGATGTCGGTGGTGATGGCGGCGCGGCCGGCCTCGCGCAGGCGGCGGGCCTGATCGGCCTGGGTGCGCGCCAGGGCGAGCGCTTCATCCAGCGTGGCATGGCGATCGTGGTTTTCGGCGTAGGTGGCGAGTGCGGTCTCGGTTTCGCGCAAGGCGCCGAGCACCACGCCATCGAAATGGGCAAGCGCGGCATCGGCACTGGCATCGGCCGCCTTGACCCGCGCGCGGGCGCCGGCGCCGGGGATCGACCAGTGCAGCAGCCCGCCGATCGACCAGCGGTTGGCCGCCGGCAGGCCGAGATCCTTGATGAACCCGGTGGACCCGGCAGACAGGCCGATGCCGATCGAGGGATAGAGATCGGCGGTGGCCACGCCGATGCGCGCGGTGGCTCCGGCCAGTTGCCGCTCTGCCGCGCGCACATCGGGGCGGCGGCGCAGCAGGGCCGCGCCATCGCCCACCGGCAGCGGGGTTTTCAGCTCGGGCACGCTGCGGCAGCTTTCCGCTTCGCGCGGGTAATCGGCCGGCACTTTGCCGGTGAGCGCGGCCAGGCGATAGAGCGCAGCCCGCGCGGCGGCGCGATAGGTGGGCAAGAGAGCCTGCGCCTGGGCCAGGCGGCCTTGCGCGGCGGTAACGTCCGGGGTGGCGCTGCGCCCGGCCGAAACCAGGCGGCGGTTGATGTCGACCAGATGCCCTTGCAGCGTGATCGCGCGCTCCGCCAGGTCTTGCGCGGCATGGGCGGCGCAGACGCCGACATAAGCCCGCGCCACATCGGCCGCGACAGTGACCTTGACCGCATCCTGCGTGGCGGCGATGGCTTCTTCATCGGCACGGGCGGCCTCGATCTGGCGGCGGATGCGGCCGAACAGATCGATCTGATAGCTCATTTCCGCGCCGACGTCGCCGATATCGGCCACCGGCAGCTGCTCGTCCTGGAGATAGGACTCGCCCGACAGGCGCGCGTGCTGCGCCCCGGCCGAAACGCCGAAATCCACTTCCTTGCCGCCTTCGGCCACGGCCGTGACGGCGCGCGCGCGGGCAAGGTTGGCCGCGGCCACGCGCAGGTCGGTATTGGCGGCCAGCGCCTGTTCTTCCAGCCCATCGAGCACGGGATCATCATACAGATGCCACCAGCGCGGCGGCAGCGGATCGGCCGTGGTCAGCGCGGCGGGGGCAGACTGGAAAGCGCCCTGCGCCGCCGGGCGCGTGATCACCGCATCCTGGGGCACGTGGTAATCGGGGCCGACGGCCTTGCAGCCGGCGAGCGCCAGCATGGCCGAACCGATCAGGAAAAGGCGCTTCACCGGGCGTTCTCCTGCTTGTCGGGCGCGAGAGTGACCGACGCGGTGCGCCCGGCGATCAGCGCGACATTGGCCGGGCGTTCGTCCAGGGCAATGCGCACCGGCACGCGCTGGGGCAGGCGCACCCAGGAAAAGCTGGGGTTGATCGAGGGCAGCATCGAGGCGCTGCCGGTGCGATCGTGATCCTCGATCGCCATCGCGATCGAGGTGACATGGCCCTTGAGCAGGCGATCCTCGCCCATCAGGCGCACGGTGGCGCGTTGGCCAACATGGACATGGGCCAGCTTGGTTTCTTCGAAATAGCCCTCGATGCGCAGCGAACTGTTGTCGACCAGCGCCATCACTGCCTTGCCCGGCGCGACATAGTTGCCCGGGCGCAGCGTCTGGTCGGAAATCGTGCCATCGACCGGCGCGCGCACGGTGGTGCGATCAAGGTTCAGCCGGGCCATCTCGCGCTGGCTTTGCGCGGTTTCCAGCATGACCTGGGCCGCGGCGACCTGTGCCTGGGCATCGGCGACCTTGGTCTCGCTCTGCTGGGTCACTTCCAGCGGCACGAGATCACCCAGGCCGCGGTTGCGCGCCGCCTCGCGCTGCGCCTCGGCCAGGGCGACGCGGGCGCGGGTGATCCCGGTGCGGGCCTGGGCGATGGCATCGTCGGCCTGGCGCACGGCCAGGGCATAGCGCGCGGTATCGATCTGGAACAGCACGTCACCCTTGTGCACCGGCTGGTCGTTGACCACGGCGACCTGGGTGACCAGGCCCTGCACATCGGGCGCCACCTGCACCACATCGGCGCGCACGCGGCCATCGCGCGTCCACGGATCGGCCTGGTAATGCAGCCACAGCGAACGCGCGCCGATGGCCGCGACGATGACGATGGCGCCGGTCACGCCGATCTGGACGGTCTTGCGAAAGGTGGGGGAAGTGAGCAGCGACATCAGAGCCATCCATTGATCAACTGGGGAAAGCGCACGAGCAGCGCCCAGAATGCCACGAACATGGCAGTATCGAACAAGACCGGGTGCCAGACCCAGCGGTAGAAACGCAGTGCCACCAGCACGCGGTGCACGATCAGCGCCAGGATCAGCGCGACCGTGGCGGTGACCGGCGCCGAAGCCACGAAGACTTCGCCGAACATGTATTCGGAAAAAGCAGGCGTCGGCGGGTTCATGCCAGTGGCTCCACCACGACGGGGGCTGCTGCCAGGGGCAGGACCGGGCCGGGGCTATTGGGGAAAAGATTGCGGCGCAGGGCGATCAGCGCGGCGATGGCATGGGGCGCATCGGGCGCATCGGGATGGCCAAAGGGCAGCGGCGGCGGGCGCACCGGGCCGCCTTCCTTGAGGATCAGGCGCAGCGCGCGATCGATGCGGTGCTGCAGCCGGGCATCGGCCGGGGGTGGGGCATCGGGGCGCCAGGCGCGGAAATAGCGGGCCGCCTCGCGCAGCAGGCTGGCCAGCGCGCGCTGCTGGCGCAGCGGTGCGGCGGCGCGGGCGTGCTGGATCGCCACCAGGTTGATCGCCAGGCGCACCTCGCGCAGCGCGGCCTGCGCTGCCAGCGAGCCGGCCGGATCAGCGCCCAGGCGCTGCGTCAGCAGGGCGGTCTGGTCGATCACCCGGCCCAGCGCCAGCGCGGGATCGGGCGGCGTGGCCGTGGTCGACAGGCGCACCAGATCGCGTTGCAGCGCGCGCAGCAGGCGGGCGATCGCCACGTCGGTGCCCAGGTTGCGAAGGCCGGCGGTGAACCCTGCGGCCAGGACCACGGCCAGGACCTGGCCGATGTTGCTGTTCACAAAGCGTTCGAAATCAGGGTGGAAGCTTTCCTGGATGGCCAGCGCGCTGCAGAACCCCATGGCCATGGCCGTGGCCTGGCCACCCAGGCGGGGATGGGGAATGAACGCAGCGATCGCCAGCAGGGTGGGCGCCATGACCAGGGCCAGCACCGTGAAATCATGCACATAGGGCAGCACTTCGAACAGGTAGATGCCCGCCAGTGGCACGCCCGCGCAGATCGCCACGCCAAAGCGCAGAATGACCGGGATGGGATTGTCCATCGCGGCAAACAGGCAGCAGAACACCGCCGTCATCGCCGCCGCGCCGGCGCCATCGGCCCACCCGGAATAGATCCACAGCGCGCAGCAGGCGATCACGGCCACCGATGCGGCGATGCCCGCCATCAAGGCATGGCCCAAATCCTGGTGCAGGCGCAGCGCGGCGCGCGGGCTGCGCAGCGAGGCGGGCAGCGGCCGGCGTGGATCGCGCAGATGGTCGAGCGCCTGGCGGCAATCGGCCAGCAGCGTCACCACTTGGGCCAGGCGCACGCGATAGCTGGTTGCCAGCAAATCGTGCCAGGATTGCGGGCGTATGCTTTCGGGCACGGCAATCGCCGGGCGATCGAGCGCGGGGCAGCCCGCCGCGATCCAGGCGCGGGTGGCGGCCTGGGCATTTTCCAGATCGGGATCGGCGCAGGCATCCTCGGTGGCGATGGCGCTGCGCCGGTCGGACAGGCCTGACAGCAGCGGCAGCAGCACGAGCATGCGTTCGAGCAGCGCGCGCAGCGTGCCGGTCATCTCGCGCCAGTGCGAGGTATCATAGGGCACGTGAATGGCCATCAGCGCGCAATCGACCACGTCGACGGCCAGCTGCTGCTGTTCGCGCGGGGCGCGGCGCGGGGCGCCACCGTCATCGGCGCTGCGCACGCAATCGGCCAGCCAGGCTTCAGCATCGCCCAGCCAGCGTTCCAGCCGCGCGCCCAGCGGCACGGCCACCGATTGCGGCAGGAACAGGCTGTGGGTAAGCGTGGCGGCCACGATCCCCAGCGTGATTTCGGTAACGCGGGCAACGGCCGTATCGAACACGGCATAGGGCTGGTTAACCGACGGAAAGGCGATGATCGCCGCGGTATAGCCGGCGAGCATCAGGGTATAGGACCGTGCCGAGCGATCGAGCAGCGACACGGTGAGACAGCCGCCCACCCACAGCGCCAGCACGGTGGAGAGGATCATCGGCGTATCGACCAGCACCGGCACCACGGCCACGGCAAAGACCGCGCCGACAAACGTGCCGATCACGCGGTAGATCGCCTTGGAGCGGGTGGCCCCGGCCAGCGGATTGGAGACGATGAACGCCGTCGTCATCGCCCAGAACGGGAACGGCAGCCCGACCCAGAGCCCGATCCACAGCGCCAGAAACCCCGCTGCCACGGTCTTGGCCGAAAACAGCAGGGGTTGCACCCAGGCTTTGGGAAACAGGAACATGGGATCGGGCTGCTTTCGTTCAGGCCGCTTGCAACTGGCGCAGCAGGATGCGCGCCACCGCTTCGGAACTGGCCGGGTTCTGCCCGGTCACCAGATTGCCGTCTTCCAGCGTGAACACGCCCCAATCCGGGCCCTTGCGATAGTCGCCGCCCTGCACCTTGAATTCATCCTCGATCAGGAAAGGCACGACCTGGGTCAGGCCAACGGCCTCTTCCTCGCTGTTGGAAAAGCCGGTGACGGGGCGGCCGGCCACGATCGGGCGGCCATCTGCACCCTTGACGTGGCGCAGCGCGCCGGGGGCGTGGCACACCAGGCCGAGCGGCTTGCCGGCGCGATCAAAGGCTTCGATCAGGGCGATGGACACCGGGCTTTCCGCCAGATCCCACAGCGGGCCGTGGCCGCCGGGATAGAATACCGCGTCAAAGCCGGCGGCGTCGACATCGGCCAGCGGCGTGGTGTGGGCCAGCGCCTGCTGCGCGGCCGTATCGGCGCGGAAACGCTCGGTGGCCGGCGTCTGGGCATCGGGTTCATCGCTGCGCGGGTCGAGCGGGGGCTGCCCGCCAGCGGGCGAGGCCAGGACGATATCGGCCCCGGCATCCTTGAACACGTAATAGGGCGCGGCAAACTCTTCCAGCCAGAAGCCGGTCTTGTGGCCAGTATTGCCAAGTTCGTCGTGCGAGGTGAGGACCATAAGAATCTTCATGGATTTGCTCCAGAGCGGCTGGCCGATCGAGGCGATCATGCCAGCGAAAGATGGACAGGGACATTCCCCATGATCGCCCGGCTGTAAGGGCAGGCCCCATGGGCGGCCTCCATCAACGCACGAGCGCGTTTTGGATCCATGCCGGGCAAGGATACCGCCAGCGTGATGCCCAGGCCAAAGCCGCCTTCGGGGCGGGGCGCAAGGCCTACCGTGGCGGTGACCCTGGCATCGCCGGGAAGTGGAGGATGATTCTGATTTTTCAGAGTTTTCATCGTGCTGAGGAAACACGCGGCATAGCCGGCGGCAAACAGCTGTTCGGGATTGTTGCCATGGCCGCGCCCGCCCAGTTCGGCGGGAAGATCGAGCCACGCATGCAGCGTGCCATCGCTGGTCGCAACCTGGCCTTCGCGGCCGCCATGCGCGCTGGCGCTGGCCTGATAGAGGCAATCGGTGAGCATGGACGGGTCCCTCAAGCGGCAGAACCGGGGCATTGGCCGTTGGCACAGGGCATCTAGGCGCGAATGCGAGACCGCGCCAAGAAGCGTTGTGGCCAACATCCATAAAATCTCTTATGGATTGCGCCATGTCGCTCAACCGCCTGCGCGCCTTTGTCGAAGTCTATCGCCAGCGCTCGTTCACCACGGCGGCGCGCAACTTGGGGCTGACCCAGCCGGCCATTTCCCAGCAGATCGCCAGCCTGGAAGAGACCATCGGCCGGCCGCTGTTCGAACGGCACGGGCGCGGGGTGGTGCCCACGGGCACGGCTGACGAGCTGGCATCGGACATTGGCGACCGGCTGGACCAGGCCGAGGCGGCCCTGGCGCAGGCCCGTGCGCGATCGGCCCTGCTGGCCGGGTCGATCCAGATCGTGGGGCATCCCGATTTCCTGTCGGAAGTGGTGGCGCCGCAGCTGGGCACGCTGCTGGAAAGCGGCATTCGCGTGCGCCTGCACGGCGGCACGCGGGGCGAGATCGAGCGCATGCTGATCCATGGCGAGGCAGACCTGGGCGTTTCGGGTTTTCCCGCCGCGGATCGCCGCCTGCGCGGGGAGCACTTGCGCGACGAGGCGACCCGCGCGGTGGCGGCGCCCGCCGTGGTGGCGCGGCTGCGCGCGGCGCTGGCCGCGGGGACCGATCTTGCCACGTTCCTTGCCGGGCTGCCGCTGCTGTCCTATGGCCTCGATTACCCGCTGATCGACAACTGGCTGCGCCACAATGGCCTGAACCCCGAACTGACCACGCCAGCGATGGTCGGGCTGGACGTGCGCAGCCTGCGCGGCCTGCTGATGGGCGGGCATGGCTGGACGGTATTGCCCGAATATCTGTGCCGTGCGCATCTCGAAGCCGGCGACCTGGCCGATATTCCCGGCACCGCCGCCGGGCAGGATCACCTGAGCTATCACCTGCTGTGGTCGCCGGCTGCGCTGCGCCAGCCGCGCGTGGCCCATGTGCGCCATGCGCTGATCTGGCGGCTTTACCAGCAATAGGCGCTTGTCATCCCGGGTGATTGCGCCATGATGCTGCGATCACAGCGGCCATGGCGGGGGCACCATGTTGACGATCCACAGCGACGACCATCGCCTGCATCACGGCGCGGGCGAATTCTATCGCGGGCGGATCGTGCCCTGCTTTGAAATGCCGGCGCGGGTGGAGCAGATCCTGGCCAGCGTGGCCGGGCGCGGGCTGGGCCCGGTGGTGGCGCCGGCGCGGCACGGGCGCGCGCCGGTGGAGCGGGTGCACGCGGCCGACTATGTCGATTTCCTGGCCAGCGCCTGGGACGAATGGTGCGCACTGGGCGAAACCGGTGATGCCTTGCCCTATGCCTGGCCGGCGCGCGACCTGCGCGCAGACCGCGTGCCCGATCACATCGATGGCAAGCTGGGCTTCTACAGCATCGATGCCGCCGTGCCGATCACGGCGGGCACGTGGGCGGCGGTTCAGGCCAGCGCGGATTGCGCGCTGACCGGCGCGGCGGCGGTCCTGCGCGGAGAGCGCGCGGCCTTTGCCCTGTGCCGCCCGCCCGGGCACCACGCCGGGCCACGTGCGATGGGCGGCTTTTGCTATCTCAACAATGCCGCGATCGCGGCGCAGGCGATGCGCGACGCCGGCGTGGCCAAAGTGGCGGTGCTCGATATCGACTATCACCACGGCAATGGCACGCAGGCGATCTTCTATGACCGCGCCGACGTGTTCTTCGCCTCGCTCCACGGCGATCCGGTGGTGGAATATCCGTTCTTTGCCGGCTTTGCCGATGAGACCGGCAGCGGCGCCGGGCAGGGGGGCAATCTCAACCTGCCATTGCCCTGGGGCACGGCGGCAGACGCCTATCTGGCCGCGCTCGATAGAGGCTGTGCGGCCATCGCGGCATTCGGCGCGCAGGCGCTGGTGGTCTCGCTGGGAGTCGATACCTTTGCCGGCGATCCGATCAGTCATTTCAAGCTGGCCAGCGCCGATTTCACGCGCATTGGCGCGCGGGTGGCGGCGCTGGGCCTGCCCACGCTGTTCGTGATGGAAGGCGGCTATGCCGTGGGCGACATCGGCACCAATGTGGCCAATGTGCTGGAAGGCTTTGCCCATGGCTGATGGGGCCGGCACCGGAGCTGGGCTGCAGGGCCGATTGGGGTTCTGGCACCTCATCGGCTATGGTCTGGCGCTGATCGCGCCATCGGCGCCGCTCAACACGCTGGGCGTGGTCTGGGGCAAGGCGCACGGGCTGATCGCGCTGTCCTATCTTCTGGGCGGGCTGTGCATGGCGTTCACCGCCGCCAGCTATGCCGTGATGGTGCGCGAAGTGCGCAACGCAGGTTCGCTCTATGGCTTTGCCCGCGCCGCGCTGGGGCCGTTCGCCGGGTTCATGGGCGGCTGGATGATCCTGCTCGATTACCTGCTGATCCCTTCGCTGGTCTATGTGATCATGGCCGTGGCGCTGGGCCAGCTGATGCCAGGGGTGGACCGCGCGGTGTGGATCGTGGCGCTGCTGGCATTCACCACCGCGGTCAACTGGTTCGGCATTCGCTCGACCAGCGTGTTCAATGCGGTGAGCGTGATCAGCCAGATCGCGATCACCGTCGTGCTGGTGGGCGCGGGGATTGCCTTCCTGGGGCCGGAGCAGGCGTTTTCGCCGGCACCGGTCTGGGCTGATCCGCTGCCCTGGCGCGGGGTGCTGGCGGGCACTTCGGTCTGCGTGCTGAGCTTCCTGGGGTTTGATGCCGTCTCGACCCTGGCGGAAGATACCGCCGATCGCAGCGGGCGCACGCTGGGCCGGGCGATATTGGCAGTGCTGGCGCTGGCCACGGTGTTTTTCGGCCTTTCCACCTGGGTGCTGGGCAATGCCATGGTGGGGCGCCACTTTGCCAGCCTGGAGGCGGCGCATTATGATGTGGCGGGCATGCTGCTGGGTAGCTGGGCCAGGCCGGCGCTGGCCTGGTTCACCGCACTGATGGTGGGCTTTACCAATGCCCTGCCGATGCAGGTGGGCGTGGCGCGCGTGCTCTATGCCATGGGGCGCGATGGCCAGGTGCCCGGCGCCTTTGCCCGGCTGCACCCGCGCCACAACACGCCCTGGGTGGCGATGCTGGCCACGACGGCCCTGTCGCTGGTGGTGGCGCTGGCGTTTCGCGATGCGCTGGATTTCCTGGCGACGCTGGTCAACTTTGGCGCGCTGACCGGGTTTGCCCTGCTGCACGTGTGCGTCTTCGTGCATTTCCGCAAGTCGGCGCGGCGCAACCTGGCGCTGCACGTGGTTTCGCCCGTGGTCGGCCTGGCGGTGATCGCCGCGATCCTGACGGGCATGGGCGCCTGGGCGCTGCTGCTCGGCTGCGGCTGGCTGGTCTTGGGCCTTGCCTGGTGGCAAGGGGCCGCGCGCCATGCGCCGCCCCCGGCCAGCGATCTGGCCTATTCGGTATAGGCCTTGCGCAGCGCGGCAATATCGGCGGCGCTGACACCGGCCACCTTGTCCAGATACCCTTCGACCGAACCATAGCGCGTGTCGATCTCGTCCAGCGCGCTGGCGAGGAACGGGCGGCCATCGGGATCGTGCAGCGGTTGCGGCCGGGCCATTGCCGGGTTGGCCTGGTAGCCGGCAAACAGCCTGGCGACCGGATCGCTGGCAGCGGTGGCCGCGTCGATCCGGGGCATTTCCCATTCCGGGCGGCGCAGCGCGGTGGACAGGTCATAGTCCTGGAGGATCACCGCGCGCGGCGTGCCCAGCGCCGACAGGATCAGCGCGGTCATGAACCCGGTGCGATCCTGCCCGGCCGAGCAATTGTATTCGATCGGGCCAGCGTGCGCCTTGAGCCGATCGAACACCAGGCGCACCTGTGGCGCCAGCAGAGTGGGGAACTGGCGATAGAGCGCTCCGCCATTGCCGGTGACCTTGCCGTGGTTGCCGGCAAACAGCGCCATCATCGAATAGGGCACCGCGTCCTGATGGACCGCGCCAGCCAGACGCGTCGGGGCCAGGCGGCGTTCCTCGTCAGAGCGCAGGTCGACCATCGTGGTCAGGCCCAGCCCGCGCACCATGGCGATATCGGCCGGCGAGAGCAGCGGCGTGGCGCCCGACCGATAGATCAGGCCCCAGCGCACCGTCTTGCCATCGGCGGCAGGATAGCCGCCCAGATCGCGAAAGTTCGATCCCTGGGCCAGGGGCAGCATGCGTTCAGCCACCGTGGTGACGCGCCCATCTGACCGGTCGCGCAGCAGCACATAAGGGCGCGGCGTTGCGGCCGCGGACACTTTGGCATGGCCGGCGCGCACCGCGCGTGCCACGGGCCGCGCGCTGGCCAGCGGGGCATCGGGGCGGGTCGCCAGATAGACATCGACCGGGCCGCTGGCCTGCCAATCGACCAGCAGCGTGGCCGCATCGCTGCGGCTGGCGATGGCATCGTGCGCGCGGGCCAGTGCCGGCGGGGCGAGCGCCGGGCCGGCCGCCAGGGCCAGCCCGAGTGCCCAGGCGCCAAGGCGCGTGCGGCGCATCAGAACCGCACCTGTGCTTCCACGCCCCAGGTGCGCGCTTCGTTGAAGAAGCCATAGGTCCCGACCAGCACGCTCGCCGCCTTGTAGAACATGTGCTGTTCGTTGAAGATGTTGCGGCCCCAGACAGAGACCTGCATCTTGGCGCCGTTTTCGCCCAGGGCAATGTCAGCCAGGCCGATGCGACCGTTGAACGTCACGCTGGCATCGCCCTTGGGCTGGGCCAGGGTAACGGCGCCCGTGGTGGTGTTGAAGCCGGGATCGACATAGTTGGCGTAGAACCCGCTGTCATAGTTGGCATCGAGATGCAGGCGCAGTTCCGCCGAGGCCACCGGCAGGGCCACGTCCACCGTGCCGCTGGCGGCATGCTTGGGCGTATAGACCTGGTAGATCGGGATCGGAGTGGTGATGATCACCCCGTTGGCCTGCGGAAACGGGTTGGACGTGTTGGGGATCTTGACGCTGGTATAGGCATAGCTGGCGCCAAGCGTCAGCTGCGGGATGGGCTTGACCGTGAAATCGGCCTCGATCCCTTTGAGCCGCCCGGTGCCCGGCGCATTGTGGGTTTCGGTGGTGGTGCGGGTGGTGTTGAGCAGGTTGCCCTTGGCATCATACTGCAGATAGTTGGCACTGAAATCGAGCTGGATGTTCTTGTAGGTGCCGGTGTAGGCGGCCACGTTGAAGCGGGCGCGCTTGTCCCAGAATTCGGTCTTGGCGCCCAGTTCGAACATCGAGACGGTTTCAGGATTGAACGGGGCATAGGTCAGCGAGCGCGAGTTGGCCCCGCCCGATTTGTAGCCCGTGCTCCACTTGCCATAGAGATGCACGTCTTCGCTGGCATCGATCGCCAGGTTGATCATCGGATCGACGCGTGACCAGCTGGCATCGAGCACGCGCGGCGCGGTGACGCCGTTGACCGAAGGCGTGGCGCCATTGACGGTGAACAGCGAGCCTTCCTTCTTGTCGTGCGTCCAGCGCGCGCCCAAGGTCAGGTGAAAGATGTCTCCGGCCAGATCGGGGGTATAGGTGCCCTGGCCGAATACGCCCACGCTGGTGGTGGTGACATGGCTGGCGCGGTCAACCGTCACGCCATCATAGCTGACATATGGGATCACCGTGGTGGCGCTGCCGGCGGCATCGGCGAAGGCCATGGTGTAGAACGCCTGGGCGTTGTCCTGCACCTTTTCCTGATACCACATCGCGCCGGCCACGAACTTCACACGGTCGTAATCGCCCAGCAGTTGCAGCTCTTCGCTGGCCTGGTTCTGGCGGAACTGGGCCAGGCTGTAGCGCGAAAACTTGGCGCCGGTGAAGTTGCCGGTGGCGCTGATCGCGCTGGTCGTGGCCGAGCCGTTGTCATACTGCGACTGGGTCAGTTCGCGATACGAGGCGATCGACTTGACCTGGAGATGGGGATCGAGGTGCCATTCCAGCAGCAGGCGGTGGCCGTGGGTCTTGCCCACGCTGGGCTGCTGCGTCACGCCGACGGCGGCCACGCCCACGCGGTTGGGTTCGAGCGGATAGGCGACCGGGCGCTTGAGCGTGCCCGCGCTCACCGTCTGGGCATAGAGCGGGCTCGATGCGTCATACGACGTGTCATAGGCATAGTCGGCGCTGAAATCGGGCGTGGGCGTCCACAGCACTTCGCCGCGCAGGCCGCGCTTGGTGTAGAAGTTGAAATCGGTCTGCCCGGCGAGCGGGTTCTTGACCAGGCCATCGCGGTGCGAAACCACGCCATCGATCTTGGCCGCCAGGTTGCCCCACTTGGGCAGGTCGACATGCAGTTCGCCCTTGTAGCTTCCATAGTTGCCGGCGCCGACCAGGGCGTTGGCATGGAATTCGCCGCTGGGCTTCCTGGTCACGATGTTGATCGCGCCGCCTTCGGTGTTGCGGCCAAACAGCGTGCCTTGCGGGCCTTTGAGCACTTCGATGTTCTCGATGTCATAGAGCGCGGTGCCCAGGCCCTGGGCGCGGCCGAGATAGACGCCATCGACATAGACGCCCACGCCCTGGTCGCGCGCGGGCTGGTTGCTGTCGGACAGCACGCCGATGCCGCGAATGTTCATGATCAGCGCCGAATTGCGCGAATAGAACGGGGCGACGCGCAGGCTGGGCACGCCGCCCGATTGCAGATCGACCAGCGACTGGATGTGGCGATCGGCCAGGGCCTGGGCATTGAGCACCGAGATGGCGATCGGCGTCTTCTGCAGGTCGGTCTTGCGCTTTTGCGCGGTGACGACGATCTGGTCGAGCGTGCTGGTCAGCGTGGGGTCTGCCACGGGCGCGGGGGCCGGTTCCGGCGCGGGTTCTGCGGCGGCCGCATGCGCCATGATGGGCAGGGCGGCGCCGGCAAGGCAAAGGGCAAGGGCGCTGGCCGTGCGCAGGGCGTGCGGGCGCGCACCACGGTGCGTGGCGTTCTGGATAGGCATGAAATGGTTCCCTCACTGGTGTTGGCGCGGCCACTACGGTGAGGGAATGTCAGGCAGGTGACGCTCTGTGCCGGTTCGTCACCGCGCTGCAACAAGCCGGAAATTTTTTGCGGTTGCGGGCTTTTGGTCCTGAATCCTGATCGTTCGAACGAATCAGGCGCGGGGCTGGAACGCGATGGTCACCTGCTGCGGGGCGGTGCCCTCCAGCGCCGCTGCGCTCGATCCGGTGCCGGTCAGCCCGGGCAGCGCCACGGTGCAGGCTTCCTGCCAGCGGTGCACATCGCACCGCGCGCTGGCGACGGTATCGCTGGCTGCGCCAGCAAGGCGATAGCGCGCGACAAGCTGGCCCTGGCGGACCTTGGCGGTCTGCACGCCGTGGCGGATCATTGCCACGACGGCGAGGTGATCGCCGTGCTGCACGACACGCGGGGTGGCGACGACCACGCCGGCCGGCGGTGGCGCCAGGCTGACCACCGGCAGGACCGCAGCCGTTTGCGCGGCCACGGGCATGGCGCCGGCACCGAGCAGCAGCGCGGCCAGCGGGAGAAGGGCGGGGTGGGGGCAGCGGGTCAAGGCGTTCATGGCGGGTTCCACGGGGACAGGGGCGATCAGACCGTTTCTTCCAAGCCGGACCGGCCGCGGGAGTCAAATTCGCTAACCACGTTGCAAATGCGCTGCACCGTTGCGGGACAGCGCGGCGGGCAAGTGTTAGGCCGGATGCTCGTCGGTGTCTTCGTCTGCCCAGATCACGTGGGAATCGATTTCCAGCTTGATCAGGCTGCGGATCGCGGCGCTGCGCGCGGCCACTTCCTGGCGCGCCGCCTCGTGCGCCTGGCGGCGGGCGAGCAGGGCATCGGCCAGATCGATCGCACCCAGTTGCTGCCCGCGTGCGGTGCGCGTTGCGGCCTGCGCGGTGGAACGGGCCGATGCGGCGATGCCTTCCCAGGCGCTGCGGCGGCCGCGGGCATTGGCGAGGTCTCCATCGGCCATGGCCTCTACCTCACGCCGCACATTGGCAAGGTCGAGCAGGCCGGCACTGGCCTGGGCCCCGGCTTCCTCGGCCAGGGCCTTGCGATAGCCGCCGCCGAGCGGGATCTGCAGGACCAGGCCGCCGCCGCGCTCCATCCCGCCGCGTTCGCTGAAGGCGCGAAAGCCCACGCTGGGATCGGCAGTGCGATCGCGCTCGGCCCGGCGGGCCAGGGTGCCGAGCCGCGCCGCCTCGCGATCGGCCGCGCCGATTTCGTGGCTGCGGGCGATCACCAGGTCGCGCAGCGTCGCAAGGTCGTTGGCCGGCGTGGGCACCTCGCCCAGCGCGGGTGGCTGATCGGGCAGGGGCAGATCGGGAAAGTTGGCGGCGAGCAGCGCGCGCGCCTCGTTCATGTCGGCCGCGCTCATCGCCGCGGTGCCCTGGGCCTGGTCGCGCGCGGCGCGGGCCTGGTCCACATCGAGGGCCGCCGCATCGCGCAACTGTTGGCGGCGCGCAACGGCTGCGAGCGCTTCTTCGAGCACGGCAACATTGGCGAGATCGACGCGGTGCAACTCGCCTGCGGTCAGCCAATCAAACCACAGCTGCGAGAGCAGCAGCGCGGCTTGGTGGCGGCTGTCTTCCATGCGGTTGTGCGCCACGTCCACGCCCAGCACTCCGGCCTCGCGATCGAGCGCGGCCTTGCCGGGCAGGCGGATGGGGCGCAGCACCTGGGTATCGAATTCGGCATAGCGGCGCTCGTTGGTCACGTCGCGCGCCTGGATCGTACCGGTCACCAGCACTTCGTGGGTGCCCTTGGCCAGCGCGGTGGCGGCAGCGCGCGCGGCAGACACGCGCTGGCCGGCGGCCGAAACCGTGGGGTGGTTGTCCAGCGCGGCGACCACCACTGCCTCGGGCGGCAGGTTGGGTGGCGGCACCTCGGGCAGCGGCGCGGCACCCGCCACGGTCGGCAGCACGGCGGCAGGCAACAGGGCGGCGGCGAGCAGAAGGGAAGCCAAGCGGCGCATCAGGCGATCCTGCCGTGGGAATGGAGGGGAACCGCGTGCCAGCGCACCGTGGCGCGGCAGCGGGCAGCGCGTGCGGCATCGACCACGGCGGCGCAGCGGTCTTGCGCCACGATCAGCGACAGCGCGGCGCGGCGCAGCAGGCCTTCGACCTGCTCGCCCGTGCCGGCGTCATCGTAATCATGGCCCAGCACCATTTCGTCGGTGCGGTGCACCGGGGCGGCGGCCGCGTCGCGCAGCGCCAGCGCGAGGCCTTCGGCATCGCCGCGTGCGCAGTGGAAGGTGAGCAGCAGATCAGCCATGGTGCGCCTGTGTCGGCAAGTCGGTCTGGTTGTCACGCTCGGCCGCGCTTTCGCCGAAACGGGCGAACAGGATCGGCAGCAGGACAAGCGTGAGCAGGGTGGAGGTGACCAGCCCGCCGATCACCACGATCGCCAGCGGCCGCTGGATTTCCGAGCCTGGCCCGCTGGCAAACAGCAGCGGCACCAGGCCAAAGGCGGTGATGCTGGCAGTCATCAGCACGGGGCGCAGGCGCCGTTCCGCGCCCTGGCGCACCACTTCTGCCATGGGCAGGCCTTCCTCGCGCAGCTGGCGGAAATAGGCGACCAGCACCAGCCCGTTGAGCACGGCGATGCCCAGCAGCGCGATGAACCCGACCGAGGCTGGCACCGAGAGATATTCCCCCGAAAGCCACAGCGACACGATGCCGCCGACCATGGCAAAGGGGATGTTGGCCAGGATCAGCCCCGAAGCCCGCAGCGAGCGCAGCGTGGCCAGGAGCACGCCAAAGATCAGCAGCAGCGCCACGGGGATGACCAGCATCAGCCGCGCGGCGGCACGTTGCTGGTTTTCGAACTGGCCGCCCCATTCGATGCGATAGCCTGCGGGCAGGGGCACGGCTCGCGCCACTTGCGCCTTGGCATCCTCGACATAGCCCACCAGGTCGCGCCCCGAGACGAACGCCTGGACCAGGGCAAAGCGCGAGGCGTTTTCATGGTCGAGCTTGACCGGCCCGGCCGTGCGCGAAACCTGCGCCATGTCTGCCACGCGCGCCACGCTGCCCGAGGGCGTGACCATCTGCATGTCGGCAAAGCGGGTGGGATCGCTGCGCAGCGCGTCATCGCCGCGGATCACGATCGGCACGCGCCGCTGCCCTTCGGCGACGATGCCGGCCGGCATGCCTTCGACGCTGGCGCGGAGGGTATCTTCCAGCTGGTCCACCGGCATGCCCAGCCGCCCAGCCGCGACGCGATCGATGTTCAATTGCAGGTAATCGACATTGTCGTTGGCCACGGTCAGCACTTCGCTGGCGCCGCGCACACCCTTGAGCGTGGTCTGGATGCGCGTGGCCAGATCGGCGAGCACGCGGGTGTCTGGCCCGAAGATCTTGACCGCCAGATCGCCGCGCGCGCCGGTGAGCATTTCGGACACGCGCATTTCGATCGGCTGGGTGAAGGTGGTCTGCACGCCGGGCAGGCCTTCGGTCGCCTTGCGCAGTTCCTCCACCACGAAATCCTTGTTCCCGCGCCATTCCGCTTGCGGCTTGAGCACCACGAAGCTGTCGGTTTCGTTGAGGCCCATGGGATCGAGGCCGATCTCGTCAGAGCCGGTGCGGGCAATCACGTCGGCCACTTCGGGCACGGTCTTGAGCGCGCGCTCCACCGCCATGTCGATCTGCGTCGATTGCGCCAGGTTGATCGTGGGCAGCTTGGTCAGCTGCACGATGACCGAGCCTTCGTCCATCGTCGGCATGAAGGTCTTGCCCACCGCGCCATAGGCCAGCACTGCCACGGCAAGGCCACCGGCAGACAGGGCATAGACCAGGCCCTTGCGCGCAAAGGCGCCATCGAGCAGGCGGCGATAGCGCGGGCTGAGCCAGCGCATGATCCACGGCTCGCCATGGTGACCCTTGCCCAGGCCGAACGAGGCCAGCACCGGCACCAGGGTGAGCGCCAGCAGCAGCGAGCCGACCAGCGCGAACACGATGGTCAGCGCCACCGGGGCAAACAGCTTGCCTTCCAGGCCCCGGAGCGACAGCAGCGGCAGGAAGACCAGGGCAATGATCACGATCCCGGCCGAGACCGGCACGATCACGTCGGCCGTGGCGCGGAACACCTGGTTAAGCCGGGGCAGGCCATCGTTGCGGGCCTGGCCCAGCCGCTCCACCACGTTTTCCACCACCACCACCGCGCCATCGACCAGCATGCCGATGGCAATCGCCAGGCCGCCCAGGCTCATCAGGTTGGCCGACAGCCCGAACAGGTGCATGAACAGGAACGTGATCAGCGCGGCCAGCGGCAGCGTGGTGGCCACGATCGCCGCCGCGCGCCAATCGCCCAGGAACAGCACCAGCAGCACGACCACCAGGATCGTCGCCTCGACCAGCGCTTCTTCGACAGTGAACACCGCGCGGCTGACCAGGTCAGAGCGGTCGTAGAACGTGTGGATCGTGGTGCCGGCGGGCAGGGCGTGCTGCAGTTCGGCCAGCCGCGTCTTCACGCCAGCAACCACCTTTTGCGCGTCCGCCCCGCGCAGGGCGATCACCAGCCCTTCGACCGCCTCGGCCTTGCCGCCGCGGGAAACCGCGCCATAGCGGGTCAAGCTGCCAGTGCCGACCTGCGCCACATCGCCCAGGCGCAGCACGCGCCCCTGCGGATTGGCGATGACCAGCGCGGCCAGGTCTGCCTCGGTCTGGATCGCGCCGACGGTGCGCACGATCAGCGCTTCCTCGCCCGTCACCAGGCGGCCCGCGCCATCATTGCGGTTGCCGCTTTCGATCGCCGCCTTGATCTGCGCGATCGACAGGTGCGCAGCGGCCAGCGCGGTGGGATCGGGGCGCACCTCGAACGTGCGGACAAAGCCGCCCAGCGCATTGACATCGGCGACGCCCGGCACGGTGCGCAGCGCGGGGCGGATCGTCCAGTCAAGCAGCTCGCGCTTTTGCTGGAGCGACAGGGGGCCGTCGATGGTGAACATCAAGACGTCGGACAGCGGCGTGGAAATCGGCGCCATGCCGCCGCTGACCGAGGTGGGCAGATCGGCCATGACTCCCGACAGGCGCTCTGCCACCTGGTTGCGCGCCCAGTAGATGTCGGTCCCGTCGACGAAATCGATCGTCACGTCGGCGATCGCGTATTTCGCGGTAGAGCGCAGCACCGCCTGGCCGGGAATGCCCAGCATTTCGGTTTCGATCGGGGTGATCACCCGGCTTTCGACTTCCTCGGGCGTCATCCCCGGCGCCTTGAGGATGATCTTGACCTGGGTTTGCGCGATATTGGGATAGGCATCGACCGGCAGGCCGATGAATGCCCAGGTGCCCAGGATCGCCACGGCCAAGGCCAGCCCGAGCACGAGCAGGCGATAGGAGAGCGAGAGCGCGACCAGCTTGCGCAGCATCGTGCAGGCCTTTTCAGTTCGCTTCGGCCAGCGCCTTCAAGGCGCTGGTGCCATGAACGACGACGGCTTCGCCCGCGCGCACGCCATCCTTGAGGATGACCTGGCCATCGGCCGCGCCCAGGCGGTGCACGGTGCGGCGCTGATAGCCACGCGGGCTGGCGACAAAGACCACCTCGTCCACGCCGATCGTCGTCACCGCGCCTTCGGGCACGGCCACGGCCGCGCCGCCTGCCGCGCCCCACACGGTGATCGTGCCGGCGCGCCCGGCCACGATGCCGGGATCGGCGGGCAACTGTGCCTTGAGCGTGGCGGAACGGGTGGCGGGATCGATCGCGTTGCCCACGGCGGTGACTGTGCCGGCCACGCTGCCGCTGCCGCCCGACACCGGCAGGCGCACCGTCTGGCCCACGCGCACCTGGCCGATCAGCCGCTCGGGCAACTGGGCGGTCGCTTCATAGCGGCCGGCAGCATCGATCACGAATGGGGCGGTGGTGCCATCAACCGGCATGCCCGCCTGGATATCGGCCTTGGTCACGCGGCCGGCGATCGGCGCAGTCAGGGTATAGGTGCCGCTGCTGCCCCGCGCGCCGACCAGCGCCAGGATGCGCGCCTTTTCGCTGACGTCGGCGCCGGCCTCGGCCGCGACGGCACGGGCTTCGTCGGCGCGGGCACCGGCGATGATCCCTTCGCGGCTCAATTGCGCCAGGCGCGCCGCGCTCGATTGCGCCACCCCGGCGCGGGCATGGGCGCGGGCGAGATCGGCCGACAGCGTCATCACGTCGCGGCTGGCCACCACGGCCAGGGCCTGGCCGCGCGTCACCGCATCGCCTTCCACCACCAGGGTGCGCAGCACGGTGCCGGGCAGGGTGGCGGCCACGGCCACGCGGGCATTGGCCGGCGGCGCAATCATCGCCGGCAGATCGGCCAGCGGCACCTGGTCGGCCGCGCGCGCCGGGGCGGTGGCAATGCCCAGCGCTGCCGCCTTGGCCGGATCGACCGCGAGCAGGCCATTGGCCGTCGGCGCGCTGGGGGTCGTCTGCGCGGTTTGCGACGTGGCCGGGCCAGGCGCCCGGGTCAGCCACCAGCCCCCCGCCGCCGCCACAGCCAATGCGGCCGTGCCGCCCAGAATCGCCCGTTTCAGTGCCCTGTTCTGCATGGGGCCCGGTTATCGCCCCGGCCTGACGAAAACCTGACGGGGCAGCGTTCGGACGGTGTTTTTCAGGCTTCGTCAGGCAAATGCGCGGGAAAGCGCAGGATCAGCGTGCGTGCGGCCGGCTCGGTGACCAGGTCGCCGCCATGGCCGGCCATGATCCGCTCGACGATGCTCAGGCCCAGGCCGGCGCCATCGCGGCTGGCGTGATCGGCGCGGGCATGGCGGCGCGCCAGCCGGGCCAGCGTTTCGGGCGCAAGTCCGGGGCCTTCGTCGGCCACGCGCAGGCAGCGGCCTGGCCCTGCCGATACCCGCACTAGGCCGCCGGCAGGCGTAACGCGCACGGCGTTCTCCACCAGGTTGCGCAGGGCCGCGGCCACGGCTTCGCGGTGCCCATGCACGGTGGTTGCGGCCATCTCGGCCGGCTCGTCCAGCGCGATTTCGCGCCCCTGGGCGATGATCTGCGGGGCGAGCGCGGCCACCACGTCTTCGGCAACGCCAGCCAGGGTAAAGCTTTGCGTCGGTTGCGGGGTGGCGGCCTCCGCCTCGATCTGGGCCAGCAGCAGCAGCTGTTCGACCAGGCGGCGCATCGCCCCGATCTCGCGCCGCAGGTGGGCGCGGTCCAGCGGCTCGGGACTGTCGAGCTGCATCGCCATGATCGCCAGCGGGGTGCGCAATTCGTGGGCGACATCGGCGGCAAAGGCTTCGTGCCGGGCGGCGGCATCGTCCAGCCGGGCGAGCAGCGCGTTGATCGAGGTGACGAAAGGCGCCACTTCCACCGGCAGCTCGGCATGGGGCAGGCGCAGCCCGCGCCGCGCCGGGGCATGGGCGATGCTGTGCGCGGTGCGGTCGAGCGGGCCCAGCGCGCGGTTGATCACCCAGCTGGTTGCCAGCAAGGTCGGCACGATCACCACCAGGATCGGCAGCAGCACATGATCGCGCATCTCGCGCCAGGCCGCGCTGGTGTTGGCGCCGGTCAGATCCTGCGGCGTGATGTCGTATTCCCAGAACAGCGCAAAGATCAGCGTGGCCACGGCAAACACGCAGATCACCGCAAGCCCCGCCGAGAGCCGCAGGCGGATCGAGCCGCGCCCCTGGCCCAGCGCGGCGATCATTCCTGCTGGTCCTGCAGCAGATAGCCCAGCCCGCGAATGGTGTGGAGCATGCTGCCCAGGCCCTTGTCCTCCAGCCGGCGGCGCAGGCGCGAGGCGGCGGCATCGACCGCGTTGGGCGAGACTGCATCGTCGAAATTGTAGAGCGCGTTCTCGATCTGGCTGCGCCGCACCACGCTGCCGGCGCCGCGCATCAGCAGTTCGAGCAGATCGGCCTCGCGCCGGGCCAGGTCGAGCCGCTGGCCATCGGCGCTGGCAATGCGGCTGGCGGTGTCAAAGCGCAGCGGGCCCACCTCGATCACCGGGTTGGCGCGCGGGCCGGGGCGGCGCAGCAGGGCGCGCAGGCGTGCGGCGATCTCGGCGGTTTCGGCGGGCTTGACCAGATAATCGTCGGCCCCGGCATCGAGGCCACCGATGCGATCATCGAGCCCGCTGCGCGCGGTCAGTACCAAGACCGGCAGGGCCAGCCCCTCGGCCCGGCGCCGTTCCAGCCACGCACGGCCGTCGCCATCGGGCAGGCCCAGATCGAGCAACAGCGCATCAAACTGCGCGCAGGCCAGCGCGGCATCGGCGTCATCCAGGCTGGTAGCGCGGTCGCAGACGATGCCGGCGCGCGACAGCCCCTCGCCCATCAGCCCCGCCAGCCGCACATTGTCTTCCACGATCAGCACCCGCATGGTTGCCATGTTTAACCATCAGGCGCCGCCAATGCCATGGTCCTGCAACAATTCCCTGCTGGAGCGGGCCGGCAGGGCACATTCCACTCTGCGATTAATCGCGTGGTGCGTATGACCAATTCTTGACGATTCGCCTGCGCAACCTCTAGCCTGTCTTATTCACCGCGGCGGGTGAGAGGGTTGGCGGGAGTGGCGTAAGCGATTGCTTTGCAGTAGGAAAATGGGTGTCTAGACCAGTCCTTCAGCGAGGCAATTTATGCCACGGACCACACCCGCCGGGAGCG